>Ga0208185_1000140_pt1 | contig 47416 bp, 68 predicted proteins | sample EasRivMeERMLT700_FD_187532 | JGI IMG/M metagenome (GOLD analysis project Ga0208185, IMG submission 187532) | Soil microbial communities from meander-bound floodplain in the East River, Colorado, USA - East River MetaG ERMLT700 (SPAdes) (version 2) | ecosystem: Environmental > Terrestrial > Soil... | reverse complement strand
TCATTTAATACTTGCGGCGAGATGTATTCTGGCAACGTGACCATAAGGAGAAAAGTCGCGCTCCAACCAACTTTCATAGCTGGGCGAGTCCGATTGATGCCTGATCTCTGAACGACGACTCTTCTTCTGTCTTCATAATCCCACCCGGTCGCCGCGCCACACCCTGCCTCACCGTGGCTTGCCTTGCCGCCGCTTGCCGAGCCCCGGCTTGCCGCAGAATACATCGGAGCCAAAGGGGTCAATGACACCACCCCAGCCTTGAACAGGTCCATCGCAGATTTTCTTGGAGAGCGCGGATCTTGGCGAAATTTCGCCGCCCCGACTATAGCCCCGCGCAGATATTCTCCAGGCAAACAAATCTCTCCCGCGTCGTTCCGATAAACATAGCTTTCGATATTATCGCTCTTTTTTGCAGCGCTCCCCTTGGCCGCTTTCGCCTTTTCGTCCACCGCCTCCGGGTTCCAGCGGTGGAACAGGATATCGGCCGAACCCTCAATTCTGACCTCAGCCGTGAACGGTTCCAAAAAGGCAATAGCCTCGTCAGATCCATTAGTTGGAACATCGCCGCCAATTCTGACGACTTCTGCAGTAGCCTTACTTCTCGCCATAACAGTCTCCCCGCTCCGGTCCCATCACGCCCGGAGCGCTATGCACAGGGGTTGCGTAAAGCAACAACCGGAGCGGGAAGCTCAAGATTGGTTGTTGCGCTCTCTCGCGGTGATGGCCGCGAAAACCTTACCTAGCCGAACCGATCCAGGCCTAAGCGGACCAAAGCCGCCCTAGCCAAACCACAGCGCGCCATGGCCCAGCCATCATAATAGCGCACCCGGTCATTACCGTCTAGCTGGCATTGCTGTTCGGAATCTATTTCCGAACCGATCCTCGCCCCACGGTTGATCCGTATCCTCGCTTTCGGCGTCCGAGGCAAACGATTTGCGCTGGAGGCCCAGGAAGCTCTCGACCGCCGCCATCAGGAGAGAGTACGGCCCCTGCTCCGGTTCGTCCTGGAGCCGGCCTCGCACCAGGGCCCGAGAATAACCTCCCGCGCACGCACGACATAGCCATCGGGCTCGGGGGGAAGCCGCGACAGCGGGCATGCCTCGGGAGATCCGGCCCAGCATATCTTGCAGATGAACCTGTCCGGCCGCCTCCGCGCCACCGAGGCGCAGATCAGCCGGAATAGCCCGGATCGACTGAAGCAGCCCGACATTGGTGTACTTGTCCTCGTGGTGCGGCGGCACGATCCAGATGGGCGGCTGGTTGCGGCTCGTCAGGCGGTCGGGCACCGGCGCCTTCAGCATCGCGTCCCACGAGCGCGGCCGGGAGCGCAACAGCGCGTCGCGCGGCGCGTCGGCCGACAGCACCGCCTCATTATATATAGGCCCCGCCAATTCGCCCGGATTGCCCTCGCGCACCCAGTCGGCCAACAAGAGGAGCCGGCCGTCGAAATGCTGCACCAGCGCCGCCGCGGTCATCGCGCCGGTAGCGTTGGCAATGAGGAACAAGGGCCGGGTCGGATCGTGCGCGAGGTCGGGGACGATGTGCTCGGCGCCGAAGCCGTCGTAGACCGGCAGCCCCGGCCGCATTGTCAGCGCGTAGGCCAGCGCGTTCGGCGCGTCTATCTTGCCCGTCGGGAAGTTGAGAAGCTGTTCGGCGAGAACTGGTAGGGCTTGCGCGAACTCGACCTCGCGGGCCGAGAAGAACGGCTGGAGCCCTCGGATGAAGTCGAGCTTTCCGCGGGGAGCGCGGACGCCTCTAAGGGGCAGATAAGTCCCCCTTCGAGCCATTTCGTGCCGCATCGGCTGCAATAGAAATTGTTCAAGGCCGTCAAGCTCCACGCCAACCCACACCGGATCGAACCGTTCGTGGATGTCGAAGGCAAGGGCAACGATTTCGTCGGGGAGAAGGAAGCTCGCATCGGCGGCCCACACCACGAGGCGGTTGTTGATCCAGGACCACACGGCCCAGCCGGTGGTGGCGGATTGCGGCCCCGTGGAGCGGGCCGGGTCGATCATCGCGTAGCAGGCCTGCCAGGTCTTCTCCCGGGGCGCCACCTTTATCATCTCGCGGGTGAAAATCCGGTCGCTCTCGGAAAAGGCGCGGCACAGCATCTCGCGCTCCCAGACCGCCAATTCCCCGACCCGCTCGTAGCCCTGGCGCTCGCGGTCGATCTTCGGCAATGGCCACACCTCGGGCCATGACGCCTTGCGCTTACCGTCCTCGTCCAGGTACTCGACCGGGAACGTCTTGGTCGGCCAGCCCCACTCGTTCTGCAACTTGATCGGCAGGGATTCGGCGTCCATCGGCGTCGCGCGGATGCGGACCCGGCGCTCCGGGGCGCAGGCCGGCAGCAATTCGGAGAGGAACCATCTCAGCGTCTTCCGGCGCTGGTCCGGGGTCTGCACCGATTCCGGGCTCTCCACGTCATCGACGAAGATGAAATCGGGCCGGTGGTCGAGGTGCTTGATGCCCCGGATGTCCTGGTCGCGGCCGATCGCCTGCACGCAGACGCCCGTAGTCGTGACGATCTTGGTTTGGGTCCAGGCGTCGCCCTTCAAATCGCCGAACAGGTCGACGATAAAGGGGTTGGTGGTCAGTTCGTAGGCGACCGCCGCCAGCCGCTCGGCCGCGCGGGTCTCGTTCGAGGAGATCACGACGATGTTGCGCCAGGCCATCAGGCACGCCGCCAGCACGATGTCCTCCTCGCCCAGCGTCGATTTGGCGCTGCCGCGGAAGGCGAGGATGATCGAATAGGGGTCGCTACTCCAAAAGTCGGAAACCAGCGCCTCGTGGAACTCGGCCGGCACGGTGGGGACGCCGCTGTACTGGTGGCGGTGGCGGAAGAGAATCTGGTGACTCTTCCACTTGTCGGCGGAGATGATCTGGAGGATTTCGGCCTTGACCGCGCCGAGGTCGGGGGCCGCGCTCACTCCGCCGCCTCGCGGAACGCCGTGATTTCGTCGACGGCCGCGATCCGCTCGCCGATCCAGCCGATCACGGGTACGGCCATCGAGTTTCCGATCGCCCGGTATCTCGGCCCGTCAGCGGCTGGCTTCCCGCGATAGGGGATCAGCGTGTAGTCGTCCGGCAGTCCTTGCAGGCGCTCGCACTCGCGTGGAGTGAGGCGGCGGACGGACATTGCCGATTGCAGCAGCGGCGCAGCATCGCCCTTCCCGCTCTGCCCCGACTGCGCCTTGAGTGGCGGTACGATCTCGTCGGGGGCGCCGCGACCGTTGCGCGCGAAGCGGCTCTCAAACACGGCGGGATAGCCCTGCCCCGGCTTGCCGCCACCGACCTTCAGAGCGCCAGCCGTGTCGCTGAGCGTCGTCTCGGCTCGCTGGTTCTCGTGGAACGCAACGGCGTGCGGCGCGCTGTCGAGCGTCGGGGCCGTCTCCTCGTAGACGTTGAAGCCGGGGTCGCGCAGGGAGACGCGGCCATAGCCGTCGTCCGAAGGCGTCTTCGCCACGCCGTCTCGTCCCGCATCGCGGCGGATGCCGTAAGCCGCGATAGCCCCGACACCGATGCCGCCGCGCCCGCCGTTGGGCGTCAGCACGGCGTTTGCGACCCCGTCATCCCGCCATTCCAGATCATGGCTGTCGCCGCGCCCCCGGATCGCGAGTGTCAGCGGCGTGCCGCGCCCGGTCACGTCCTTGCTGGCGTCGAAGCCATCGGCGCGGAGTGAATGCGCCAGCACCATCGTCTCGGTCTCGTAATCGTAGCGCTGGCCGTTGGTGCCCGTTGCGACGCAACGGGCGATCAGGTTGTCGGCGGTGTCGGCGTCAAATCGGTAGCCGCTGCCGCCCGGAGCGCAGCTTGCAATTGGCCGGGCAACTCCTTGCCCCGCTTCTCGGCGCGGCGCAGAATCCCCGCGCAGGCTTTCTGGCTCAAAAAGTACCGCCGCGGCAGGTCGCCAGTCTCCAAGATATCCGACAACGAAGACGCGGCGGCGCCGCTGTGGAACTCCGAAGTGCTGAGCGTCAAGAACCCGGTAGGCGAACCCATACCCGAGTTCCCCCAGGAGCCCGAGGAAGGCGCCAAAATCCCGTCCTCCGTCAGACGACAGGACGCCGGGGACATTCTCCCAAACCACCCAACGGGGCCGGATGCGGCCAACCACGCGAAGGCCGACGAGGGCCATGTTGCCGCGCGGGTCATCCGGGCCGAGGCGCTTGCCGGCGACGCTGAACGACTGGCAGGGCGATCCGAAGACGATGAGGTCAACAGGCTCAACTGCATCGGCGGCGATTTCATTCACGTCCCCCAGGTTCGGGATCTCGGGATGCCGCGCCGCCATGACGGCGGAGGCGAACTGGTCGGTCTCGGCGCACCAGCGCCAGTCGACCCGCGGCATCGCGCATTCCGGCGCGCCGATGCCGGAGAACAGCGTGCCGCCCTTCACAGCCGCGCCTGACGCCGGATGGCCCCCAGCACGTTGGTAACGTCGACGATGCCCTGGTCGCCGATCTGCTCGAGCAGTCGCCCGGCCGCCTTCGCCCGCACCATGTGCTGCGCCGTTGCCGAGAGCGAGCCCAGCACGACGGACCACTCGCGCACCGTGAGGGTCACATCCGCCAGCCGGTCTGGCCCGGGGCGCGGCTCGCCCCGGCGCTCGGCCTCGATCAGGCGGCTGCTGGGTTGCATTCCTCGACCCATCCCAGGGCGTCCTTCGCCGCATCGCCGTCGATGGCGGCGATCACGAAATATCCGTGGCTGTCCGACCCAAGTGCCACGACGCACTCGACGGCCGAGGTCCCGCCGCGCTCATTGGCGGCCCGCTCCAGCACGGTGCCGGCCGGGATCACCACGTCGCGCAGCAATACAAAGCGACGATCTCTCATTTCTTCTCCTGCGCCTATTCGGCGGCGATCCCGGTGGCCGGCTCCGCCATTGCGGGTGGTTTCTGCCTGCCTGGGCGCTGGTGCTTCGGCATCTTCCGCACGCTGTGCGCGGTGGCGATGACATCCAGGCCAAGACTGGTCAGGATTGCCTGCAATTCCTTGATGGCTTCGCTGACTTTCTCGGAACCAAGGATTTTTGCGCGCTCAAGTTCGCTGTCCGGCGCGTCTCCAGCGAAAGTTATCTCGATACGGTGGCTGCTCACGTGCTCTCCTTTTGTAACTACGGAGAGATTGCCGCAAACTCCGGGGGTTTTGCAAATGGAAAGGCCCGCCACAGGGGACTGAGCGGGCCTTTCTGCGCTCTTGACCTTTTGGGGGATCAGGCGCTATCGTCTCCGCCAACCACAGAAGAGACCGATGACAGATACAACCTCCCCACGACAAAAGCAAGACCTGGCCGAGGTGATCGCAGAAGCGATGTGGATGCACGAGACCGACGGCGCCAGATGGGAGTATGCTCAAACCAACTTCGCTCCCAAGCTGCGCGAGCGGGCCGCTTACGTCGTTCTGGTGCTGGAGGAAGAGGGGTACGCGATCGTGCCAGTGGTGACGGCGAGGCCGGGGCGGTGAGCGACATCCTCGATAGCGTCCTCCTGCGTTGCGCCGCGCCAGAATCGGTGGTGATCTCGCCGGTCGCCCATATCGAGGGACGCAAGCAGCCTTACGGCTTTATCTTGTGTGGCGCGGATGACGAGGATGGCATTTATCTGGCCCACGTCTGCGCTGCCGACCCGGATCTGGTCGAGGCAGCCAGAAATACCGTCATAACCGAGGCCGCGACGCACCCCTCCCATCTGGTCGTTCATGTTTGCGACAGCGAGCTTCTGGCGGCGAAAACATGCGTTGCGATCTGGCCGTGCGACAAAGCGATGGGGATTCTCGCGGCGGTCTCGGCGGAGTTGTCATCGTGAGCCGGAAACAGAAAAGCCCCGAAGCTATTGCCGGGGCTTTTCCGCGCTTGACCCGGTCGCGGAACCGGGGCTAAGCTGATCCCGCTCAAACGGCGTTGAAGCGCCATCGCGGAGAGCCAGTGACAGATAGACCACCATTCCAGCCAAGGCAAGCCCCCAGCAACGTGACGCCGCTGCCGTCCGACGGACGGATGTTCGCGCGCGAGCTGAAGCGCATCAATAAAGGTGCTCTGGTAGGCTTCTTCGAGCTGCACATCCCCGAGTGGGGGGTGGTTCTCCACGACTGCAAATGGTTCCGCACCAACAAGGGCGAGTGGATAGGCTTGCCCTCTACCAGCTTCACGACCCGCGAGGGGGTGAAGACCTGGAAGAATCTCGTCGAGTTTCCAGACCGGGAGGCCGGCGCCCGATTTCAGGAGGCCGCGATGGCGGCTGTCAGGAGGATCGCTCCTACAGCATAGCGGCTCCGTTTGCCGCAGCAGAGCAGGCTCGACCGCGCGAGGAAGTGGGTGACGCACGGAATCCCAGCGAGTTGAGGCCGATCAGACCGCAGCGTCGGGGCAGGAGCCTCGATAGAATAGGCGATCGGATAGCCGGTAAACCCTCGTGGCAGCGTCACGGGAAACCCGGCCGAGCCAGGACGCGTCCTCGCGCGCGCGCGTCCCTATTTAGCGGGCGTATGAAGCAAACAGGCAGCATTTACCCTTGCGTCAGCAAGGGAAGATGCTTTCGATGACCGGACTTGCCCGCTGTCGCTGTGGCCTCTACAACGATGCGACAGCGATGGCCGCAATCGGTGGAAGCGATGCCGGTAGAGGCACTCGCTGGAGACAGCTTCGATGACCAGATTTGCCAAAAACGGTTCCGGCGTATCGAGGTGAACGGATGCGGAACGATTTCCCTAAATTGCTTCCGGTTTGTTCTCACGAGCTCAATTTTCCCCGTTCCCGGACCGGTCGAGGGACGATTCCCGTACCGTATCGACCGCTCGATCCGATCGGAATAGGTGAACGATATCAGTGTGATACGAGGCGCTGCCACAATCGTTCAGGATGCTGAACAGCGTGCGAAACCACCAAGGCCTGTCGAAGTTGTGCGGCGCGCGAGGCAAGCGCTCCGGTCTGCCGTGCTCGAGACCGGCGCTGCTCGGCAAGCGCCGATGCCACCTGCACGGTGGTCGCTGCACTGGCGGGTTCCGGTGGTCCGGCGATCCGCGCGACGCGACGCAAGCCGCATCACGAGCGTTGCATGCAAGGCAACAGCAATTCCGCGCGTTGCATCTGCCGTGGTACGGTGGGCGCACTCCGAAACCATCGACGGTCAAGCGCCGCATGTCCGATGCTCTCGAAGCTGCAGACAAGCTGATCAGGCTTGCTGAGCTGCCGCGCGACGAGGCGCCGGCGTTAGTGCCGAGCAATGAGCACGCTGTCGTGCTCGATAGCGGGTCACTGGCTGGCCTCAGGTTGCAGCGCGATACGGTGCTCTTGGTTCAGCGCGAGCTTGACGCGGCAATGGCCGCTGGGCCGGGAGCGGGGATAGCTGTCGATGACAAGGGACAGTCGATCGGGCTGCCTACCGCGCTGATCGATGTGAAGCTGCTTCGCGCTGGCAACGAAGCAGCGCGCGACCTGACAAAGCTCGCTGTGCGCGTCGCGGAGGGGGCCTTTAAGGCGCAACAAGGCAATACGCTGGTGGCGCTGCTGGACGCTCTGAAAGCATCGCAGCCGGGCAAGGATACGGTCGACGCTCAGGCCCCTAAGGGCCTGGCGCCGCCGGACGATAAAGGCTAGGCCGACCTACATCGGCAGAGTGATATACCAGCGCTTGACGTAGCGGCCGCCGATGCGCGGCTTGCGGCTCACGATCTCAGGCCATTCGCCTTCGCACACCTCATCACGATTGAACATATCCGCCAGCACATCATCGGCACGCTCCGCCGACTTGAACGGGCCGGCGTAATCGTATCTCGCCGGGGTCATAGCCCGTGCTCGTGCGTCATGCCGAGCGAGCGACAGCGCTCATAGGCGGCCTTGGTCTTTGCCTCGATCGCACGCTGACCCATTGGCGTGACAAACACGCTCCCTAGGTAGCGATCCTCCTGTCGCAGCGCATACTCATAAGCTGCAAGCGCCATCTTCTGATCGCGGGTCAATTTCGGCTTGGTCGTCGTCGCCATCGTTCGCTCCTGTGGTTGACAGCGACGATCCTACCGCTCGACAAAATCTCACGTCAACATCTTTTCCGCTTGACCGGAAAATAATCGGTGCTATCTTAGGGTCGTCAACCACGGAGATACGCCATGAAACGCAAGCAATACCGCGCACCGCGCAATGCCGCCGAGCGCATCCGGGAAGCCGAGCGCGCGATCTACCGCTTGCGCGAAAGCATGAAAGGCCCGGTTGAGAACCGCGTCGGGTATTACGGCCAGCAGGCCCGTGAGGCGATTGCACGCTGGCAACAGGTTATCGATCGCGAGACCGCCTAGACCATACCGGCCTGCCCCGTTACGGCGGGGCAGAGCGGTGCGGCCTTCGCACAAACAGGGGATAACATCATGAATCGCACGACAGTCAAGACACTGCGCATTCTGGTCGACCAGCTCAACGATCTCGCCGGCATGCCGCGCGAGGCATGGGCGCGGAACGCCGACGGCTCGAACCGCTCGGTCGAGGGCGTCTATGTCCTCGATTGCGCCTATGGCGGCTACCGCCTGGCGCAGATCGCCGGCGGTAGCGGCGGGGAGCGCGACATCACCGGCCGCTATGGCGCGGCGATCACGGCCGACCTGATCCGCGCCTACATGGCTGGTATGCAGGCCGGCATGACCCGCCGGCCGATCGCGAGGGCGGCATGACCGCTCGAGCACGCTGGCAGCACGCGGCGGCGGCCTGGGGTATCCTGGGCCGCTCGCTGGAACTCAACGCAACGGAAGCGTCCTGGGCCGTCCAATTAGCCGCGACGCGATTGCGCCAGGCCGGCTTGCCGGACCTCGCCGAGACGGCCGACGAGACTCGCCGGCGACTGGGCGCCCGAGGATATCGCGGTGCGGGCATTGATGGACCGGGCTTGCGAGGCCGCGGCACTGGAAACCGAACACCTGACAGGGGGAGCGACGACATGAACCGTACGATTCAGGATTGCGAGACGCCGGTGTTTGAGAACGTGCACGGCACACTGGCGCAACGGATTACGATCCCGGCCGGAACGCTTGTCGAGTTAGTCGATGGCCCGCAAGGGATGTTCTGGGCGGTCGCGGACGTGCCGCTCCTGATGCGCCTCACCGGCAACACGCATGATCCGAAATACAGGTACATCTGCGTGCCGCACGCGCTCGTCGGGGAGGCGCTGCGCCCGTGAGCGGGCGCCTATCCGCCGCCCTGGCCGGCCTGGTGCTGGCCGGGGCATGCGCCGCGCTCGCCGTGCCCGATGCATTGTCGCGGAACACGATCCGGGGCGAGGCCACGGTGATCGACGGCGATACAATCGACGTAGGCGGCGTGCGCGTGCGCCTGTGGGGCATAGACGCACCCGAGGGGGCTCAGGTATGCGGCGGGGTTTCTTGCGGCCTGGCGGCCACGGCAGGGCTCCTACGCCTCATTGGCCGCGACACCGTGACCTGCACCGACCTCGCCCGCGCCCGCGACCCGCAGGACTGGGCTAGGGCCTGGGAACAGGCGGTGCGCGAGGTGTTCGACCTGATCTGTAGCGTTGTATGAGCGGGCGCCTGTCCGCCGCCCTGGCCGGCCTCGCGTGCGACGCGATCGGGCTGGCGCTGGCGATGGTCAATGCAGTGCTCTGGCCTTTCATTTTGTGGGCGATACTCACATGACCGCCTACCACGACCACGAGGATTGACGCTATGAACCCAATGTACGGCTCAAAGCCTCGGAAAGATCGCGATGGCGACGATAACCCAATCGTCGGGCACAAGACATTCCGAGACGCCGAAGGTCACTACTCGCACGAGCCAATCCACAAAGATGAAGCGGACACTTTGTGGGCGTCGATAGAAGCTCATCGAGCGGAGCGGGCGGTACGGCTGCCTGACGAGCGCACGGCGATCTTGGCGATGTTTGATGCCTACGGCCGACTACGCGAACTAGGCTGGCGAGAGGCGTGCTATTGCCCGAAGGATGGCACGCCGTTCGATGTAATCGAACCTGGCAGCACAGGCATTCATCCCTGTTTCTACAGCGGAGAGTGGCCGACCGGGTACTTTATGGTCGGCGAAGGAATTGATTGCGGCCCATCGTCACCGATTTTGTTTCGCCAATCGACCCTGAGGACTGGAGGAAAGGCAAGCGATGAACAAACAGAGGGCGCAACAACTTAACCTGCGGTGCCGCTGCGGCGCCGATGGCAGCCCCATCCCGTGCAAGGGTGGGTGCGACTTGATCTGCCAGCGGGTCGACGAGCGCGAGGCTGCGGCCGTCACCCGGCGGCTGAAGATGATCGACGCGGCGGGAGGGTGAGATGGCGATCCAGTTCACACAATACGTCAGGCCGCATGGTCGGAAGCGGCCGGTGTCGATCGACATGCCGGCCTACGTCGAGGCGCTCGCCCATAAGTTCATCGAGGGCGGCGGCTGGTATGAGGCCGAGGTGCTGCCCGATGGTCAAGTCAGCCTGACGGCATGCGCTGTCGTCGATGACGAGCCCGACGATGTTGGATGCGTCATCGCCACGAACGGCCCCGGCATGCGAGATGCTGTCGAGCGGCTGGTGCGTGCTTCGGTCAAGCATATCGAGGCAACGCCATGACCGAAGCATCCCCCACCGCAGCCGTAAAGCCGCATCGCCCCGAGCCCTGGACTCCGGGACCGTGGTTCGTCAGCGAAGACCCGCGCGACGGCATGGAGTGGAACCGGCACATCGCCACCGACGAGGCCGGCGAGAACCGGATTTGCTTCATGGCGAATGGCTGCGACGAGCGGGACGAAGAGTTTGCCGCAAATGCCCGACTAATAGCAGCTGCGCCTGACCTCCGCCTCGCTCTGTCCGCTCTTGTCGGCTGGTACGAAACCGACCCGACGAACATCGGGGCGGTATACGCCGCGAACCACGCCCGGAAAGTCCTAGCAAAGATCGAGGCCGCCTGATGCCCACCGGGGAACTCGACAGCCGCAGCGACCTGCCGCCTGGACCTTACGTCGTCGGATTGACCAAGGGACCGGGCGGCGAATTGGGGCCGCCGCACACCGTCACCTGCGGCACCGGGCAGGCGGTGGCGGCCCACATTCCCTCGAAGGCCATCGCCGAGAAGATCGCGGCTGCGCTCAACATCATCGAGGCAATGGGCAGTCAGTCGGAATAGCCGGTTCTCAGCGCTTGAAGAACCGTTGAGCAGCCGCCGCGGAGGCCTCATCGTACCACGATCTGTCGGGATCAATGGGCGATGCGGCTTCGTCGGCATTGCCCAGAAAGGTTCGCCGCCAGGCATAATCGTATGCGTGGTATTGCCAGCGCTCAGTATCGGTCAGACCGGAATAACTCCGGTTCCGCAGGCTTTTGCGAATGCCGCTGTAATGCGCCTTGCTGGGAAACCCGATCATTGTCACGTCCGATGGCGGCATTGCCGTTCTCCAGTCTTGGTGGTGGTGAGGTCGGCTTGATGCGCCGCTGCTCGCTGTCGCCAAAATCATCGAGCCAGCGCTTCTGATTGAGCCATGTTGCCGGATGGCACCAGTCCCGGTCTTCGGGCTTGTTGGCGATATAGCGGGAAACTCCCGCAATCATGTCGCCGGCACTGGCTTGCTTACAGGCCCTTGCCCAAGCCCTCTCGGCCGCCCCCTTCCCGATCTTCGCCGGATAGCCTTCCCACCATTTTTCGAAGTCCGTAAGCGTCGTCCCCCGGCGGGGGACTACAGGGGGAGATTCCTTGAAGGTTCTAAGTGAAGGTTCTGTGTGATCGTCCGTCACGTGCCCGAGTGATCGTCCGTCAGGTGCCGAGTGATCTTTGGTCACGTGATCTTGGGTCACATGTGATCCTGCGTCACACTGCACAAAATATACATTTGAGTGTTGCCCATCCCTGTCGGCCCTGTGTTCGACCCGGAGCATTCCGGCGCTGACCAGCTTTTTTATCTGCCGGTTGACCGTCTCGCGGACGATGCCGCACCGCTTGGCTAGATGGGTTTGCGAGGGCCAGCACTTGCCGTCCATGTCGGCCATGTCGGCCAGGGCCAGCAGCACGATCTTTTCGGCGCAGGGGAGATCCTGCTCGAATGCCCAGCTGAGCAATTTAAGGCTCATGACAGTTCTTTCCACCAGCGGTCCAGGAGGGAGCGGCGCGGCTTGCGCTCGCCGCAGCGGTAGCGCGCCAGCATGTGCGGGCAGACCCCGAGCCGGCGCGCCATGACCTTCAGCGGGATTGCGCGCTTGCGGTGCGCCAGGCGCAACGCCTCGCGTTCCCCGGCCGAGAGCACGACGAGGGGATCAGCCGGCGGCTTGATAACGCTGGGGTCTGGTGCTAAATGCAGCGGCGCTGCCGCCATTGGCGTGCTCCTGACACGTCAAGATCGGCGATTTCGGAGGGGTCGGGCTCCATACCCGGCCCCTCAATCGCGTCGGAGCACAGTCTGACGCCTATCCTCGATCCGGGTCAATCTCGAAGTCCCGGTACTTGTCCAGCCACGTCGGATAGGGCTCGCCTGCCCGGCGCGCGGTCTCCCGAATCTGGTTGGCTGTCCGCGTCCACAGCACGCGCCGCAGCCGCAGCAGCGCCGCCTCGTCCAGCCGACTTGCCAGCGGAGCTATTCGAGCCGCCAAACAGACACCTGCAGCGGCTCGGTCGCCGGCACCCGGCGCACTTCGTATTCGTCGACCCAGCGGTCATCCTTGATGACGTTCATCGTCTTCAGCACGTCCAGAACCGGCTTCAGGTTATCGATGTCCCGACGATAATCGAGCGGCGCCAGCACCTCGACCCGGACGTGCTTCCAGCCCTCGCGCGGGCAGCCGGACGCCATGATGAGCATCTGCGCCTCGCGCTGCCATGCCGTGTATTCCGAGGTCTTGGCGCGGCCCTTGCCGTCGCGGCGCGGCACGTAGAGATTGTTCGTGCTCGGCGGGGCCACCGGCAGCACGACCCGGAAATCCGGCTCAACCACGCGGACCGCCCCGCACGCGCGGCAGCGGGCCATCGGCCGGACGGCGAGCCCGGTACTGCTGCGGCGGCCCGTCCTCCAGAAACGAGCCGCCCTCGACCGGCAGGAGCCACCCCTCGCGCACCATCGTGCGAAACGCACGCTCCCCGAGAGGCTTGCCCTTCTCGCCGTGCACCAGGGAGCCATCGTCGTAGCGGTACTCCGGCCCCCCTTCGGTCAGCGTAACGCTGATGTAGCCGGCGGCGACCCGGCGAAGAACCGTCGTCACGCGCGGGGTCGGCAGCGGCACCTGCTTGTAGCCGAGATTCCGCTCATCCTTGGATAGCGACACCGCCCCCTCCCCTGCGAGTGTATTTACGAGCCGGCCGGGGCTCGACCTTGCACCAGTCGCCGTAAAGCACCTGCGCGGCGATCCCGGTCTCGGCCTCGATCCGCTCGAGCGTCGAGGTTCGAAAGAACTCCGGCGAGCGGTGCGAGCGGACGCCGGCCAGCGCATAGGCCGCCGCCTTGGAAATGCCGTGGCGCACGGCGAACGCCGAGGGATTGTCCCCCCGGCCCTCCAGCCAGATCGCGAATGTCGTTTTGTTCATTGCGTGGACCGTGTAGCATTTTCCGCTTGACGGCACAATCTCTTTTTGCGAGTGTCCGGCGTCAACCACGGGAGCAGCCGAAAATGTCACAGCTTGAAGAAGTCGCGATGCGCCACGCCAAGGCGCTGGGCTACGCGGAGGCAATGCTGGTCGCCATCGAGGTCTTGGCGGACGACCCGGTGCGGGTGCGCGCGGCGGTCGCCGAGGCCAAGGCCGAGATCGCGCGGATTTGCGCGGGCGCCGAGGTGCCGAAATGAGCGAGCCCCGACTAACTGGGCGACAGCAAGAGTTTCTCCCGCGATTTGAGGCTGGGTGCGAACCCGAGCCGAACAGCGGCTGCTGGATTTGGCTAGGGCACCTCACGCCGAAGGGTTATGGCCGTATCCAGTGGGGCGGGACCGAAATCTATGTCCACCGCGCCGCTTGGTTGTTCTTTCGGGGGCCGATAGGCGATGGTCTGGAGATTGACCACCTGTGTCGGATGCGCTGTTGCGTCAACCCGGATCACCTGGAGCCGGTGACGCACGCCGATAATGTCAGGCGCAGCGACGCTGGGAAGCTTCTGCGCGCCAGGATGCTGGCCAAGGATTCTTGCCCAAACGGACACCCCTACGCCGGCTCTCGGATCGATGCTAACGGGCACCGAGTCTGCTACCAGTGCCAAAAGGCAAAGTGGACAAAAAGGAACGCCCAAATCTCCGAAAAGCGGAGGCTCGCGCGATGCTCGGCCTAAGCAAGGAGCAGATCGCCGCGCGACGCAGGTACGTCCAAGCAGGCGACGCGGCCAAAATAATGGCCGGCGAGTGGCGCTCGGTGTGGCGCGAGAAGAAGGGTCTTGCTGAGGGGGATAATCTGTCTGGCGTGCTGCCGGTACAGCTTGGCAGCATGACGGAACCTTTTAATTTGGCGTGGGCCGAGAGAACTACGGGCCGAGAAATCAACTACTACAGCGGCAACCCGCTGATGCGCGAGATATGGAGCGCGCTGCACGGCCCAGACTCGGTGGCGACCGGGTTCTACGCAAATATGTACGAGGATGAGCTTCAGATCAGCGAGGCTTATCCCTGGATGGCATGCAATTTGGACGGCATGACAACAACTCCCCAGGGACATCGCTGCGTCATCGACGCCAAGCATTTGGGGCAAGCCTATGAACAGGAGGTTTTGCGTTATACCGCCGCCGGCACACATCAGGCGACCGTCATGGGCTGCGACTGGTGGGCGCTGTCATGCCTGATCGGAAACCGCAAGCACGAGATTATCTACCAAGAGGTTGACGTGCTGTACCAGGCGGCGCTGATCGCCAAGGAACGCGCATTCTGGCGGCACGTCGAGGCCGACGAAGAGCCGCAGGACGAGGCAGCTCCGGTCGCCCCGCCAAAGCCGCAGCCGAAACGCCGCGAGATCCTGCTGGACGTGACGCCGGAGGCCGAGCGGCCGAACTGGGCCGGGGAATTTCAGCGGCTGGCCCGCGATTTCGCCGAGACGCACGGCGCGGCGGTGAAGCACGCGATCGTGCGCAGGGAGATGACCGCCCTGGTGCCAGAGGATGTCGGGCTTTGTCAACTGGGGCTGGTTCGCCTGAAGCGCGACGGCAGGGGTGTCTCAATCTCAATGGAGAAACCGGAATGCTGAACCTCGACGACGAAGAGATCGAGACGCTGCGGCTTGCCCTGGAAATTGCGGTCCAGGCCGCTGGCGATCGGATGGGGTTGCGCACCCGGGCCGACGAGCGCTGCTGCCACTTTTGCGTCAAGCGCTTCGCGGCGCTAACCGAGCGGCTGATCCAGTACCAGAAAGACATCGCGGAAGGGGAAGTCTGATGGCTGACGGCCCTGACTTCAACAGCATCGAGGGCGCTTGGCGGAGCCTTATCAAAGCCATGCCGGGGATGGACAGCCCGGACTTCGAGGGCGGGCCAACGGGAATCGCGAATGTCGCGCCTGCATTCGGCGGCGCGCGGCAATAAGAAGGAGTAAAATATAAAATGGCAGAAATGAGAGAAGTCCGAAGTAGCAATGTGCGCGCAGTGGGATGGGATGAAGACACTGGAGAACTTTTGGTCGAATTTCGGAATGGGTCACTCTATTCCTACCCCTCTGCCGGCGAGGCCGCATACCAGGACTTGCTTACTACAGACTCCCCTGGATCGTATGTATCAAAGTGGTTGCGGAACCAACCCTCACGCAAGGTAAAGTAAAATGACAATGCCCCCTGAGATCGCCGCCGCTATCGTCGCGGTCAAGAAGCAGATCCGCCGCCTCGGCGTCGACGAGCGCAACGAGCACGCGCGATACAACTATGTCAGCGTCGACAAGTTCTACGAGATCATCGGCCCACTGATGGCCGATGCCGGCCTCGCGCTTCTCATCAACGAAGCGGAAAGTGAGGTCCGCGTCTCGGAGGGCGAGAAGAAAACACCCTGGCTGTTCGCCAGCTACGAGCTGACGTTCCTGCACGAGTCAGGCGTGATGTCGACGCTGCCGATGTCGCGCACGCTGGCTATGCCGATCAATGGGCCGCAGACCTATGGCGCGGCGCAGAGCTACGTCGAGAAGCAGTTCCTGCGGCAGGTCTTCAAGGTGCCGACCGGCGAGAAGGACGCCGACGAGACGGCGCAGGGCGAGGGCGCTCCCGCCAGCGGTGCCTCGCGCGGCAACGGTGCCACCCGTGCCCCGCAGCGCCAACAGGCCGCACCAGCGCTCTCGGACGCTGCCGCCGAGGTGCAGAAGCGGTGGAAGGAGATCGCCCGCGACATCGACATCGAGGAGGACAAGGAGATGCTGACGCGCCTTGGCGAGTGGCAGGCGTTCGAGACCCTCGACCGGCTGAGCAGCGAACTCGGGCCGCCGCCGCAGCATGCGGAACGCATGACCCTGCTTCAAACCCGGGCCGCCAAGCGCCGCGAGCACCTCGTCGGCTCGCTGGCTCCGTTTGGGGGCGAGCGGTGAGCGGCGAACTCAGGTGCTACTGTGTGTCGATCGTCCTTGAGGGCAACCGCCCGTTCACGAACCTGCTGGTCGCCCCAAGCGCCGAGGCGGCGGCGGCGATCTCCGGCGTCGTGGCCGGCCGGACGATGCCCGATGGCGAGGTCGCGGCGGTCGTGGTCATGGAGATCGGCGAGGACTGGCTGCGGCGCTCCTTACGGATGATCGAGGGGAAGCAGCCGGCCGTCGTCTCGCTGGTCAGCGACAACCTGCGGCCGCCAGAGACGCCGGGGGCCGCGTAGGTGGCATCGTTCCTGGCAGCCGCCCATTTAGACCCATTCGATTTAATTGGGTCTTTACGTCAGAGGATTGGGCTGTTCAAGGACGATGGCGGCGGCACGCTGGTCTGCCCGGTGCGCCGCCCGCGTGATGACGGCAAATTCACGATCCCACCCTACGCCGCCGCCGGCAAGTGGGCCGAGCTGAACAATGCGATCCAGCGGGTGAGGCGCCTTGGCGACCAGATGGGCGGCATAGACCTCGGCCGCATCGACCTGGAGCTGCTGCCGGCCGGGGCCTGCATGGCTTGGCGCCAGGGCGGCGAGGACGAGCACGCGATCCTGATGCTGCGGACGAGCCCGGCGGTGACGTGGTTCTGCGGCCCCGAGATCATGATGCCGACGACCGGCCTCCTGGTGCTGGTCAACCGCCTCGCCCCCCGCAGCGCGATCAACATGGGCGACAGCGCGGCGATCTGGCTGGCGATAGATTTCAAGAGGAAGGCTGAGCCATGACGGGTGAAGTGACGCGAGAGGATATGGCAGCGGCGGTACGTCGGGAAGCTGAGGATCGCGGGCGGGCAGAAGGGTACTGGCCGAGCCCGAAAGACGAAGCCCACTGGCGAGCCCTACAGGCGGCTCAGCGCGAGCTTGAGGCGGGCGGGTGGCGGTCGATAGACGATGCTGCTCGAAATTCGGATGAGGAATGGTTGCTCGGCACGACCGAGAGCGACTTCATGGTCGTCGCGTTCTGGGACGACACCAAGGACGACTTCCAATGGCAAACTGCTGACGGCCCCGGCTACCGAGCGGGCGCATTCACCCACTACATGCCGAAGCCACGCCCTCCCACCGCCAGCGACGGAGGCAAGGAGAAGCTTGATTGGTCCGGCATTCGCTTTCGTGGGAGTTGTACCGATGTCTGACACCCCCTCCCCGGAGCGCGCCACGGCCGAGCCGAGCGAGGAGGCCGCACTACGAGCGGAAATTAAACGGGTGTGCTGGGGGCGCTTTATCAGCGAGAGCGAGTTCGATCAACTCCTCGACCGCTTCCGCGCGGCCGGCGTGCGGGAGGACAGCCTCACGCCACGATTACGCGCACTCTCGATAGCTAATCAACATGCGTCGCTGTTCACTTCAGTAGGCGCTAGGGAACAAGTTGCAGAGTCTATCGAGAAGCACATCACCGCAGCCCGCCGCGAGGAGCCGGGGCGGTGAGCGCGGCAATACCGTGCGCTGCGATGCTGTGCCTCGCACTGGTGGGAGCGGCGATCCTTCAAAAGGCATGGCAGCGATACATCGCTCTTGGATGCGCCGCCGTCGAAATAGCACTCCTGCTCAGCATCATCTGGCCCCGAGGAAGGTGAGGATGAACGACGATTTCCGTGATTTTGCCAACGACCTGGAGAAGATTACCAACTGGCTCTGCCTAGTTGGGGTCGTGTTTCTTGCCGGGTTCGGCCTGTTGGCGGCCTCGATCCTGATCCGCTAGGGGCCAGCCACGCTGGGCCTGATCTGGCGCTCGATTTCCCCGCCGCCCTCTCCCCCCGCGATGACGCCGGCGCCGGTCGCGGCCCCCTGTATCGGCGGTCCCAGAACCGCTCCACGGCCTTGGGGTCCGGCCCGCCCGGCGAACAGCCGAGTGATGGCCGCGTTTGGATCATTGGCCTTTTTGTACCATGCTCGCACCGCCTTCAATCCGACCCCGGTCGCAATCGTAGTTGGGTCGACATGAAAGATGCCCCGCAAGACCTCCGCTCCCGAGGCTATATTCATAAGGCCGCCGATCACGCCGCCGCTGATCTTATTCGCCTCTCGGTTCGCCGCTACCGTCACATCTCTTTCGACGCTGGCAAGCGCCCCATGCAGATTACGCATCTGCTGATACCCCGGGCCGACCGGAGAACTCGTTACAGCGGCGTCTAGACCCCTTCGTAACTCGTCGGCGACCGGAGCCAGGATGGCGTGGCGCGTTACCGTTTCATGCGTTGGGTTCTGGTAAAATCCGTCCAGGGTCTTGTTGATGCTCTGGATCACCGCCTGCGCCTCGCTTAGAGTATAGAAGCGGCGTGCCAGCATGCGCTGAGCGAGGTCAGTAGCGTAGCCACCGAGGTCGGGATGCAGGTCGACGACATCCGGATTTCTGGCGATCGCGTTAAGCCGCGTGACGACCGGCGCCAGATCGACCTGCGCCCCCTGCGTTCCGGCCTGTCTCATCATGCCGTCGTATTGCTGGTAGGCCGCCGCCTTAGTTTGATCCAGCGCCTCGGAGAACTGCCGCAATGTGCGCGGTAGGCCGCCCTGTGCCACGACGCCATTCGGCATCGTCAACTGAAGGGCCGGCTGATTCGCGACGATCGTATCGACGGCATCAATAATCTGCTGGTCCTGAGCGGCGAGGCGCGGCGCGGTGCCCCGCCCCACCCGGGTCGGCTTGACGGTGCTTCGGTAAATCTCTGTGAGCGCCTGATCGGCCAGCCGCGGCGCATTGCCGGCAATGGCTCGGCTCAACAGCGATCCGACCGCCTCGCCGGCCGCACCGCCAACGGCGCCCCCGGCCGCCCCCAGCGCGCCGCGAGCAGCCAGCGCCCCAGGCTCGAATGCCCCCTCTCCCGTCTCTGGGCTGGTCAGGCCGGACGCGGCGCCGCCCGCCGCATGGGAGGCGACGCGCCCGGCCAAAGGCAGGCCGCGCGCCGCCGCTCCGGCGGCCCCGCCAATAGCAATGTTCACCGGAGAGACTACGTTGCCCAGGAGGCGCGCCCACTCCGTTCCCAGTCCGCCCGACAGCCCCTCCGCCTGCTCGCCAGCCTTGTAGCGGGCTTCCCGCTGCTGCACGACATCATCGGCAGCACGCGCGGCGCCGCCCATCGTTTCCTGCATCCGCGCGACCCGGCCCGGCGGCCCGACCGCTGTCAGCGGTAGCCCGAAATTTCCGTGCGCGCCCAGCTGGGCCATGCCGTATAGCGGGTCACCCAAGCCCATGCCCAGGCGCCCGGCGCGGGACACGTCATTCCCACGCAGGCCATCCCATAGACGCTGCAGGAACCCCGGCTCCTCGGGAGCGGCGGCGTACTGCGCGAACGGATTGTCGCCGCCGGCCGATGCTGGTTTGGCGGCCGTCGCGAACTGCGTAAAGGGGTTGTCCGACATCGGCTATTGCGGGGGCGGGATCGGCGCGGTGAACTCCAGCCCCGCCGCGGGCGGAACGGCTGGAGATCCAAGCACGCGATCGGCGGCCCCCGGGCCAAACACGCTGTCGAACTGTTGGCGACGCGCCGGTGAGGCGTCCTGGCGCAACATCTGTATCGCTTCCGGCGGCGGTCCCGCGGCGGCCGGCGCAGCGGCGGCACCAGCAGCCTTCCCCTCGGCCTTCTGCTCGATCCTGTGCTGTGTCTTCTCGAACAGCTGCTTGTAGGTCTGCACGTTGCCGCTCGTCAGCTTGGTCACCTCCTCGACGGTCCACGGTATATTGGCCGCGACCTCGGCTTTGATCTGCTCGTAGAGCTTCTTCCGCTCTGGGGTGACATCCTTGGCTGAGGCGGCGGCCTGAAGGGAGCGCTCCAGCACGCCCCGCAGTGTCGCGAATTTGCGCCAGACGTTGCCCACTGTATCGGTCGGCTGCGGCATGTAGACCTCTGACGCCTTGGTCAACCCGACGAGGCCGGTAGCCGCGCCGCCCGATTCCAGAGCGGCTACGGCGCGGGAGATGCCCTGGTAGGAGGTTGCCAGATCAGTCGCGGTTTCTGGCGTCAACTTGGCGGCAAAGGTCCGCTTCAACGATTCTCCCAGGTGCCTGCCGGGCGTCGACTCAACCCCCTGGAATATGCTGGCTGTCGACATCGCCGGCAGCCCCATCATATTGCCAAGCTCGAAGCTCAGCAGGTTGGCGGCGGAGGTGATGCGCGCCGCCTGCTGCTCGCCCTGCCTGCCGCCACTGCCCCCTTTGGGGAGGACCGTGTAGCCCTGAGACACGTCGATCGGAGTCCGGCGCTCGTCGGCCGTGACCCACTGCCCCGTTTCTCGGATCTGCTGGGCCTCCACGCGCTCGGTCGTGCCATCCTCTTTCTTGATCTCAAGCAAGTCTGGCTTACTGATGGCGCCCGCACTTATGACCTTGGCGCCTCCAAGGTCAATCGGCTCGCCCACATTGCTGCCGGGACGGATGCGCACCGGCCCCCTATCGGTTTGCATGATCGTGCCGGGCGCATCCTGTAGCCGCTGCTCGTACATCTTCTCCTGCTGCTTGGCTCTATCCTCCGTGCGCAGGTTGATCTGATCTTGCTGGAATTTTGCGAGGGCAGCCCGCAATTCCTCCTGATGCTGCATCTTCCACATCTGGAATTGCACCTGCTGATCCGGCGCCAGCATCTTCTGCGCCTTCTCCAGCGCGCGAAATTTTGTCAGGGGATCGGCGTTCGGCATCGCCTTGTCGATCCGCCGCATCATCTCCTGTGTGCTGAGGCGGCCCATCACAGAGGAGTCAATTCCCTTGGCCGCGCTCTGGACGCCGGCCGTCGCCTGCTGGTCAACGACCTGCATCGGGTCGGCCTGCGCGGCCTGCGTACCCCCCGTCTGGGACGCGGCCGGGGGCGCGGCGGCTTGGCCGGCGTCGCGTCTAAAGCCGAATTTGGGATCGTAGGGATCGGTAACGAGCGGGCCGGAGCCGACCGATGCCAGTTGCGGCTGGGCCGCGACCTGACCCGGGCTCGCCATAAGCGTATCCGGCGGACCAGTTGGCCTCGGTCCACCAAGTCCCGCCGCCATGTCCTGGGGCACCTCGAATTGCCCGGAGCCGGCAGCAAGGTCGGCGCCCGCCGAGGTCGAGCCAAGATCAAGACCCTGTAGCGCCGCCGCCAAACGCTTGTTGTAAGGTGCCCACCGGCTAAATCCGGTTTCACGGTAGATGGCGTTAGCAACGGCCTTCTGTACCGGGCGAGGAGCCGAGATTGCGGTTGGGTATTTGGCCAAGTCGACGCCGGCTTTGGGGGCAAAATCGGCCCACGTTGGGTCGGTGATCTGCCAATAGCCGCCAGCAGAAGAAGGCCCGGTGACGCTCCCCACCGATGGGTTGTACCCGCCGTTGGGGCCAACAACCCCCTGCATGATGTTTCGGTTGCCGCTCTCGAATGGCGGAATGAACTCGACCGGATCGTTGGGATCGAACTTTGCGGTCAGCGCCCCGCCGGCCCGCATGCCGCCGCCCATGCCCGGGGCAGACGCCGCACTGGGCCGGCCGCCCTGTGGCGCGGGAGCGGTCTGGGGCAGTCCCCGAATCGGCGCTGGTTGTCCTAGATCGAGGCCGCCGCCCAGCCCGGCAGCCCACAGCCCGCTCGCCGCTTGCTGCTCGCGGCCCAGCTGTTCCTGTTCCTGCTGGAATTTTCGCAGCTGCATTTGCAGCATCAGGGTGCGGACCTGGTTCTCGCGCTCCTGTTGCTGCTGCTGCGCGAACTGCCCGATGCCGGCGCCGAGGGCCGCGAGATTGAACATCAGGTTCTCCGCCCGTAAAGGATTTCCTCAAGGGACGGCAGCGGCGGCCGCGCCATCCAGCCGCCAGGCGGGATGCCGGCCCCCGTTCCCGGGTCCACGCCGAGGATGCTTGGCATGGTTACCGGCGGCAGGCGCGGAGGCGCGAGCACCGGATCGCCCGTCATCGGCCCCTGAAACGCCCGGTTGGTGCCGCGGAACATCTCCGGGTAGCGGTTCATGTGGAAACGGTTCCACCCCGGCATCTGCTGATTGAACAGACCAAGCACCGGGTCGCCCTGGCCACCCGCCCCAGCCGGAGTCGCCCCCATCGAATCGGGCAATCCGTACATCGGATCGAACGCGCCCCCCTGCGGTTGCTGCTGCTGCGCCATCCGCAGGAAGGCCATGAGCCATTCCGGCATTGCCTACCTCACCTCGCTCGTGTATTGCCCCCAATACCCTCGGGGATACGACCGTCCAGGGCCTCTGTCGGGGGCCACGGGAAGACTAACGGGACCGACAGTCCCGTCGAGACATGGGCGGGTGAAGCCGCAAGGCGGGGCGAACTGACGCCATGTCCCGAGGGCCATCTCCTTACCCCACCGCCAGGGCGTAATTGACCATCTTGAAGCCGCCCGGCCCCGCGGCCACGGCGCGCGGATGGACGCGCTCCACCTCATCGGCCATCAGCCCGATCGTCGAGCGCCCGCTCCAGTGATAGCGGAAGCGGTACACCGGCAGGCCGTTGCGCAACCGCCCGATCCGCTCGATGTCGCGCTTCAGCCGCCGGTCGGAACCGAACAGGCCCATCAGGCCGCCAATCGCACCGGGGAACCAGCCGCTAGTCGGGTTGAACAGCATGTTCGCCCCACTGAGAAGGCCGCCGATGCCGGACGCCTGCTGGTTGAATGCGCTCTGACCGAGTTGGTTGTTGATGCCGGAGGCCGTTTGCCCGAGGCCCATGTACTTGGCGAGCTGGTTCATCACTTCAATCGGCAGCGTGTACTGCTGATTTCCCATCGCGGTCGAACTGGTCAGCATGCTGTTCAGGTTGCCGAGGCCGCTGAGCGAATTGTTGGCGATGGTGGCGCCGGTCGAGTAGGGCGCGCCGCCGATCGAGGTCAGGCCCTGCGCCCCGGTCGTGCCGAGGCCTAGGCCGCCCTGAAGACCCCGGCCGATGGCGTCGATCATGCCGCCGTAGCTCGAGACGCCGCTCTGCCCGGCCCGGTTCTGCGCCTCGAGCGCGGCGAGCACGTCGGAGATTTGTTTCATGTAGACCTGGTTCGGCATCTGCGCCGAGCCGTAGGCGAGGTTGGTCGCGCCAGTAAAGAGGGGCGATGACGCCTGCGCCGCCTGCGCCTGGCGCCCCAGCTGCTGGTTCTGCCAGTTGATTTCGTAATTGCCGAGCGCGTTGCTGGTGACCCCGGCGGCGTAGGGACCGGATAGACCCGACATCGCGTTGACCGCATTCGACTTGTCGAGGAGCTGCTGCTGGCCCCGGTTGTAGAGGCCGGCCTGCGGGTCGAAGCCAGACATCATCAGCGCCCGGGCTTGCGTCATCATGTCCTGCGCGCCCTGCCCGCCGTAGGCCGCCGCCTGAGACGCGCCGGTCATCGCCTGCGGATAGAGCGGGTTGTCGGCCGCCGCCTGCACCATCGTCCCGTAGTACGGCGAGAAAGCGTTTTCCAGCGTCTGCGGCAGGTACGGCATGCCGGCGGTCGCGCCTCCGACGAAGCCGGGGATCGCCCCGGTCACCGCGCCGTAGGTCGGCAGGAAATTGTTATAGGCGTTCGTCGCCGAGCCGACGGCGGTGCCCATGTTCTGGTCGTAGAGGGTCGGGCCGTAGGGCGAGCCGGTCAGGAACTGCGAGACCTGGTTGTAGCCGGTCGGGTAGAGCGACTGCGATTGCGGGTAGGCCCATGCGCCCGGCGTGCCGGCCCCGGCATTCCCCGCGACCCCGGCGAGAGGCCCCAGCAGGTTTCCCCACGTCTCGGCCGCCGCACCCTGATTTGGCGGCAAAAATACCGACGGGCTGCCTCCGCTGCTGCCCGAGCCGCCTGCGCCCATGCTCTGCATTCGGCTACTCCAAATCCCACCAGTAGATCGTCGAGAACGGCTCGGCACCCAGCGACAGGAAGAACGGCATCAGCGGACGCGCGGCATTGTCGTGCAGCATGGCGAGGACCGCTCCCTCCGCCTTCAGCGCCGGCTTGACGCTGCGCCACATATTGTAACCGATCCGGCCCCGGTTGCGCCACGCGCTTCCCAGGTAGTGCCCGGCGTCGATCGCCAGGACCGTGCTCCTATAGGCGATGTGCGTCATGAAGTGGAACGCGATGAACCCCGCCAGGGTGCCGTCGACCCGGCAGGTCCACACCTTGAACCGCCCCTCGGCCTCCATCGTCAGCATCAGCGGCCAGTCGGGATCGCAGACGAGCGCGGGGTGCGGGCTCAATTCCTCCCAGTAGGAGCGGATCAGGTCGGGCAGGTTCGGCTCAGCCAGCACCTCGGCCAGGGGCGACCAAGCGCAGGCGATCTTCACCGTTGGTTGCCGCCCATCAGCGACCGCAGCTGCATCTGCATCATCAGCCGGCCGACAGCATCGTCCATCCAGGCCATTGCCATTCACCCCAGCGCCGCGGCACCCCACGGATCACATCGGCCGCGTCGATCTCGGCCTCGGCCTTCTGCCAGAAATACTCGTCCTGGCCCTCCGGTCGCCCGGCCTCTTCCCACATCCGGTGCGCCAGGGCGCGGATACGTTCCTCCCGCTCAGTCATGTCGCCTCGCATGTTCGATCTCTCAACGCAGTCCGGGGACGAACAGGAACAGGCCCAACAACAACACGGCAATAAAGGCAAGAAACTGACTACCTGCCGCGTATGGTTGTAGCGGTGGGAAAGGCAGTAAAGTGAGGAACCAAATAAATAACGTGACAGTAAATAAAATTGTGAGGATCACGGCCGCCTCCCTGGCTCAGCACTTCGCCTCTTCCAACAACCGACGCACCTGCTCGCACGACTCGATCACCGAGAGCAGCTTGCCATCTGTCAGCCAGATCACGCAGCGCGCCCCGGCCGCCACTGCTTTGTTGCTCGCGTTGGCCGGCGCCTTGCCGTGCAGCGAGGTGACCTGGCCCGGCGCCACCGCCACCGCACCGCCATCGATCCGGTGCAGCAGAGCCATCGCGCAAATCGCCAGCGCTATCGGCTCCACATCACGCCGCCGCCGTCAGCGCCGGACCACCAGCCGGGTCTCCTGGCTTGGCGCCACCTCACCCGCCGGCCCGCGCGGTGCAGTGGTAGTTGATCGCGTTGCGGCGCATCACGGCGCCTCGCGGTGCGACAGGTATACGTTCTGCGTCACCACGCTGCCGCTGGTCAGCACCCGCCCCGCGAGCGCAAACCACCACGGCCCCTGGTTAAACCCCGGCACCGTGCAATCCAGGGTGAACGGCACCGTCATCGTGGCCCCGGCCGGGTTGACTACCCCAGGGAACCCGCCGCAACGAAACCGCACCGTGCCCGCCGATGTCGCCAGGTCGCCGTTGGCGGGCGCTGTGCCGGTGCCGTAATACCCAGTGAGCAATGCCCCCGAACCCACCGTCGGGTTCGCCAGCGTCCCCGTCGCCATCATCGTCATATTGCCGCTGCGGGTCGGGGTGAAACTGTTCACCGCCAATATCCGGTAATCCACCGCATCCGTCGTCGGCGTCGGGTTGCCCGCGTTCAACTGCCCAAAGGCCGATCGCGTGCAGAACTCGCTGCTGCGGCGCTTGTCGCTCCATACCCCGTTAGTTGTGCAGTACAGCGTGCTGCCTGTCTCGACAATCGCCACGCTGCCGAAAGCCTGACTGTCCCACGGGTCGATCACATTCCCCATCGCCGGCCAGTTGCCGCCCTCCGACAGCACATCGCCCTGGGTGATCAAATCGTAGAAATTGTTGCCGTGCGACCGCATCGTCGAGCCGGTCAGGTTGCCGCCAAACCGGATACCCCAACCGTTACCCGTGCCCCGGAAAATCTGGGTCAGGTAAAAGTTGTTCATATAGCCTTCTTGCAGGTCGATCCCGTTGCCGTCCTGATGATACACCGCCGTGTTGTAGAAGTTGTTGCCGTTGGCATCGTGCGCCCCGTTCGACAACACCGCCTTCGGGAAGTGCAGCCCCACCGCGTTACGGGCACTGACGTGCAGATTCACCGCCACCACCTTAAAGTCGTTAAAGAACGTGTCCCAAGAACCCGGCGCGACACTGCTCTCCTCAAAGCTGAAGGCGAAGTCCTTCACCGCCCTGGTCTGGAGGTTGACCGTGCTGTGCGCCACCGCTCGAAACCGGCCACCGTAACTTGCCGCCCCCAAACCCAGCAGATTGAACGGTCCAACCCGCGTACCGTTGACCGGCAATGTCGTGCCGTTCATATCCAGCATCGTGCCGCCGACCGGACCTAGCCAGAGCACTTCGGTCGGCGCCGCGCCGTAGCCGCCCGTGCCGTTGCCCTCGATGCTTTGCAAGCTCCCCACCACCAGCGAAGAGGCGATGCCGCACTTACCCTTCGGCAGGCTCACCTTGTCGCCTGTGGCAATCGCCGCGTTGATCTGGACCGCGTAGTCGGTGCCACTGCCCCACATCGCGCCCGTGGTATTGGCCGACGCCGTCGCCGTCAGGGTTGCTGTTGTCGGGCCGCCAACCGCGCTCACCGTCGTCACCAGATTGTCCCTAAGCCACGATGCCGTGAAGGTGGCACCGGTGCCGGTGCCGGATGTCGATGCCTGCGCTACAGGGCTGGCCGGCGGAGCCGTATAGCTGCCGAGACTGCCGGCCAGCCCTGCCACCGCGGTAATCGCGCCACCCGTCACAGCCCGCACCACGAGGGTGGACGGGGTGCCTGTGCCGCCAGCCAGGACTATCGTGTCGCCCCTGGCATAGCCCGAGCCGCCGGCCGCTATCGTCGCGTTGCCGAAATACTGCGTCGGCCCAGCGCCGTTGATGCTGATCGGCTTGCCGACATCAGATGCCGCGAAGTTTGCCGTCGCGCTGGTGAACGCCGCACTACCGCTCGTCGTCGTGCCGTTCTCGCCGGACTTGCCGTCGCAGACGGCCGGCGTGCGAAGCCCCAGATTGCCCAACGCCTCCGGCAACTGCGCATTCGCCCCGTCCTTCGACATCGGGTTCGGCACCTGCTGCGCCCACACGGGGGACGCCAGCAGCACAGCTATCGCGGCGAGGATGAGGCGGCGCATCATGGCACCTGATATGTCCCGCCGACATTTACCGCAACTCCACTCGCCGCCACGGTCGTGCCATCATATTTGTAAACCAGCACCCGATTTGTGTTGCCGATGACCGCATTGATGATGCCAAACACCGCCGCGCCGCTGAACGCCCCAACGCCAACCCGTCCGTGCAGCGAATACTCGCCAACTGCCGCGGCGGGGAAAACCGGCAAGTCTATCGCCAACTGCCCATCACAGGTTCCAGCCGTTGTGATCGGCACCTGGACCTGCATCAGCACCGTCTTGCCATATTGTTTGTACTGCCCGACAATCGTGCCCAGTGTCGCCGCGCCAACACCGCAAGACACTGCCGGCGTATAAGGCTGCCAGGCAGAGGCTGTCTCAGTTAGAAGCGTTCCGGTGGCTGCCGGCAAGGTCAGCGTGTTGGTTCCGGCTACCGCCGGGGGCTGCACGGTTATCGTGCCGCTAGTCGAACCATAAAGGCTCATCGTGCCGGTGCCGCCTACCGGGTTGCCGCCCAATCCGATCCTGGCAACATCCATCAGCCCCTGATTGTTGCTCCAGGCCAAGGTGGCGCCAGCCTCTATCAGCGGCGGCGGCGCCCCGCTCTCGTGGTTCTGAAATAACCAATTGTTGCGGCTGGGGTAGGTGCCAGCACGCGCCACCGGATGGCTGGCGGCAATATTGGCGGTGCCGAACTCCCCGGCAAACCGATTGCTCCGGCAAGGCCGAAATACATCCACTGCGCTACCAAGCATGTCAACGCTCGGCCCCGGCGTCGCGCTGACGCTCTCGATATGCGCCGGATCCCAGACATTGCTGTCGGCATTGCCGCAAATGATCCCTTTCCCATTCTGATAGGTGACGGTGAAATTGCGAAAGATATTGCGGTTTGTGTTCACCGTGGTGCCCGGCCCGATCAGCATGCCGTTGGCGTTCAACGACGGCGCGCCCAACAGATCCGTATAAGCGTCCTCGACGACATTAAACATATTGCCCTTAGCCGAGACCGCCGCCGATATGTCGATGTCCCAGCCGTTCGCTGTCACTCCGTAAATGTATAGCCGGGAAAAAATGCCGTAATTGACACTGCGCCACTTGATCCCGGTGCCAGCCAAACCGTTGCCGTCCAGACAGGCGCCGGAAAAGCCGGTCCCAGCCATCACCTGGGCCGCATCACTGCCGGCGGCGACCATCGTGCCAGCCGCCGCGCCAAGCCACTTCAGGGTCGTGCCGCACTGCCCAAAATTGGCCGCGCCGGCACCCTCGACGCGCACCTTGTCGGCCAGGTTTACCGTCTGGGTCAGCCCATAAGTGCCGGCCGGCACGATGACCGTGCCGCCACCCTTAGCGGTGGTATCCGCTACGGCGGCGTTGATGCAGGCGCCGACGTCATTGCTCGCTTCCCAGGTACAGGAGCCGTAGCCCTTGGCTGGATAGATGCCGCCGCCGGATGCCGTGCTGATGTTGCCCAGCGACTTCACCGCCGCGTTGCTGCCGTCCTGGTACATATCGGCATGGGCCAGGGCAGGGATCAGAAGCGCGGCGGCCAGGATCGCTTTCCGCATCAAAACCCCCAGAACCCGCGCTGATTGCTGCTCAGCACCGCCCGCTCAGCCAGCGTCAGCCCGTAATTGTCCCAAACCGCCGCCTCCGCCACGTCGCAGGTGCTGGCCCCCACCGCACTGATGGTCGGCTGGCCCGCCGTTACCGTCCCTGTGACACTGACCGTCGCATCCACCCCATCCGCATTTATCGCGCTGGAGGCGCCGTTGATCACCCCCTGCACCGCGTGCCACGCAGTGTCCGCCAACACCACAGACGCCGCCGTCGAGCCCGCCAATATCCATGAGTTCGCCACGGTATTCTGGCCAGTGATCCGGTTGGCAAAACCGTTCTGCTCGATGAAAAGACAGTTCGCCGTGCCAGTGCGCCGGTTGGCCACCACGCTGATCGAGACCAATCCCGTCGCCGGCGTCACACTCGCTCCGGTAATCGCCTGCGGCGCAATCAATCGTGCGCACGGCAGCGTACCCTGGCAGTTGAAAATCAACGCCGGCTGGTTGGCTGCTGTCGTCTGATTGAGGTGCCGTCCGAGGCCGCTCTGATCGTACCAGGTGCGGATGAAGCAGGTAGTCGCAGCGCAGTGCGCGTTGGCCGCCGCTTCATCCCACGGCGCACCCAAACCCGGCACAAACCCGAGGAAGTTAATGTCGGTTTCCAGGTTGTCGCTCGCCCGCCGTATACGGATCGCCGGGCCGCTATAAGTGCTTTTCAGCTTGCGGAAGGAATAGGCGCCACTCGGTGTCGTGAAACTGTCCAGCGGCAGCGGCATACCGGACGTACCGCCTCCGAGCACACCCGGCGGGCACTGAAACCCGAGGCACTGAGCCTCAACAGGCGAGGCCGCCAGCAACGCCGCAATAAGGGCTGCCCAGCGGATCATTCGTAGAGGCAGGTAAAGGGCGAAGAGGCGGCGCTCGACAGGATGCTGACCGTCAGCGGCGGCGGGAACGCGCCCTTCCAGAAGCTGATGCCGTTCTGCCCGGCCGAGCCGACCGGCGAGAGCGCGATCGAGGCGGCGGCGTTGGCCGTCGCCGTGCAACCCTTGCTGGCGCAGACCCACAGGGTCGCCGAGGCGCTGGGGTTGGCGATCGTCAGGAACTGCGACGCAAAGCTCGGCCCGGTGTTGCCGGCGGCCGGGAAGACAATCGCCGCGGCGGTCGAGGTCGCGGTGCCCGAGCAGTTGCTGGGCTGCGATTGCTGCGCTAAGGCCGCGACGGCCCCGGCACACAACAGCGCCGCCGCTATGCCGGCGACGATAGCCCGCTGCGCCCAGACCGTCCGGCGATCAGCCCGCTCGAACGACTGCATCAGATCGCCCACTCCATCGAACATCTCACCGCCTCCTCGAGGCTATTGCGTCTGATAGACGCCGCTGATGACGATATTGGCCCCGGAGCCGCCCGGATAGCCGTTATTGAACGACCTGATGTTGATGCGCGGGCTCGGTGTCAGCTGCACCAAGCCGCGCGCCATCGAGCCGCCCACCAGCGTCCCCGGCAGCACAAAAGCGTTGTGCGCCACGGGAACCAGTTCCGCCGGCAGCGCCACGTTGATCGCGGTGGCACAGGTGCCATTGGTGGCGATCTGGATCTGCACCGACAGGAACACCGTCTTGCCGATGACCTTGGAGAGCACGTTGCCGGTGGCCGAGGTGAGCGTCCCCGCATTGCAGGACAGCGTGGCGGGCGCGGCCGACCAGCCGCCGGTGAGCGCAGTCAATTCGGCGCTGTTCTGCCCGATACGCCCCGACGCCTCGTTGATCGCCCGGCGCACCCGGTTGATCTCGTCATTTAAGGGCGGCACGATCGGCTCGGTGACGTCAGGCAGGTGCTGCGCCATAGCCGGGGACGCGAGGCAAGCCAGCAGCAAGGTGGTAGCGAGCTTCACTTCTTTCGGGCGCTCCCCTTGCGCTGAATCGGCACCTTTTTGGCGAAGTCCCTGAGCTGCGCCTCGGACATGCCGGTCTTCGTCTTCTTGCCGGCGCGCTTGCGGGCGAGGTCGGCTCCAAGAAATTTACGCTGCAACTCTGTTTTGGCGGTCATGAGGGCAGCCTCCACGGAGCGAGGTCATCGTGGTGGCGACATTGGAGTTGCGCGCCCATGACTGAGAGCCGGAGAACTGCAATTCGCTGGTCGTGCCGGAGCGGGTAATCAGGTTCGCCAGGTACTGGTTGACCTGCGGGATGACCTGGCTCTGGTCCACCGGGCCGGGGATGCCGGCCGAGTGAAGCTGCACCGCGGCGGTGCCGAGGAAGATGCCGACGGCCAGGATGGCGGCGTAACGAAGCGGTGCGCGCATATTCCCCTCCTAAAGATGATGCGCCCTATACACCAATCCGCGCGGACGTGCTAACGATGGCGCGTCAGCAACCCCGTCAGGGAAGCGGACACGACTAAGGGGAACTCGGCGGGCTTCGGCCCGCTATTTTTTCGCCTCGGCCTGCGCCGACAGCAACCAATCCCATAGCGTCTTCTTCTGCGCCTCGGCATCCTCGGCCTGCGCCTTCATCATCGCCTGCTGCAGCGCCACCTGCGCCTGGAGCGCCTGGATCATCGGCCCGGCGATGCGCGGGTCAGGCTGCTGCGCCTGCGCCGCCAGTGGCAGCAGCAGAAGCGCCAGCGTGAACCACCTCACTTGTTCAATTCCTCCTGGGCCTCTGAATCCCGCGCCGCCTTCTTGGCTACCGCTCCGGCGTTGGCCGCATTCGCCGCGTCCCGCAGCTTCCGCTGGTAGGCCGCCTCGAACGCCTCGCACTTCTCCCAGCCGGGCTTATAGCCGGGCATGTAACGCTTCGCGCCCCTGGGCGTCGTCTCCACCTTGCGCTGTTCGTCGCAAGCCTCGTGCGTCGCCCTCTCGTCGGCGGTCTGGGCGCGGGCCGCGAAGGGCAGCAGCAGCGCCAGTATCAGGAGCGCTCTCAATTTATCACCCGCAGGCAGGAGAAGCCGGCGCCGCAGCTGTCGTTGGCATCGACCGTGACATCGGCGAAGGTGATGACCCCGGCGCCGTCTTTCCGCATCAGCTTCAGGTTGGTCGTCTTGTTGCCGCCGGTCGTGTTGTTGATCCAGAACACGTCGGACGCGGCGCTCGCCCCGGTCTTCTGCTTGAAGTGGAAGCCGAGGCCGGCGTTGGACGTGTTCCACAGGTTGACCTCGGCGTTGGCTGCCGAGAAGTTGCTGCCAAGCGCCCAGCCGGTCGCGGCCGAGGCGGGGTAGACAGCCCCGATATTGCCGTTGCCGCTAAGGGTGCTGCTGAAGTGGCCCGCGCCGGCACCGCTGATGACGCTGCTGCCGCCGGGGCCGGTCAGGACATTGCCCGTCACGGTCAGCGAGTTGAGGTTGAACACCTCCGCCACCGTCATCGCGCCCCGGACATTGAGAATCGTGCCGACCGGCTCGACGATCTCCCCGCCGCCAAGGGTGGTGTCCAGCAGCCATAGATTCGTCATGCCGTTCGTCGTGCCGGCATTTACGTAATGGTGCCACGCCGAGAACCCGAAGGCGTTTACCGCATCGAGCGCCCCCAGGACGTGGGATTGGTTCGTCTTCATCTGCGGTGCCTCGGTCCCGGCCCGAACGATGACATCGGTCTCCGCCCCGATGACCGTCGCCCAATTCTGGGCGTTGTTGCTGACATCGACGTTGAAGTTGCCGCCGGCGATCAGCGCCCCGACGCTGGATGCGCTAACCGTTGCCCGGGCATTGCCGATCACCCCCACAAAGACCGCCTCCGGGTCAGATGAACTCCAGGCGCCGGTTACATCTAGCCGGCCGCCGAGCGCAAAGCGATACCCCTGCGCGGCCGCGCCGCAGCAGATGTGATAGACGCCGCCGCCGAACAGGTTGGTCTGCGCCCCGCTCACGTTGTCGCTGGCGATCAGGAACTGGTTGTACCAGGTGTCGGCCACGACGGTGCCGGCGACGGTCTGCGAGGTCTTGAGGCCCTGGTTGAGGGAGCCCGGCACCGGGTTGAGCACGATCGAGCCGCCGTAGGTCCATGTCGTGCCGGGATCGCCAATGCCGGTGCCGAGCGTATCCGTCCAGACCACCGGATGATTGACCACGGTCGGCGGCGTCCCCGGGCTGAGCGAGGTGCTGTAGCAGTCGCGCAGGCTGGTGAAGTTCGCGTTGACCTGGGTCGCATTGAACGGCGCGCCCTGGGCGAAGATAAAGGGGATCGGCGGGCAGGCCGCCTGCGCCGCCGCCGGCCACGCAATCGCAGATAAAGCCAATAATATCAAGAATTTAAAGTTCATTTCCAATACCGGAATCCGATAGCATCAATGAACCGCATGACGATCGCGGCACCGGGGCCGAACCCGGATGTCGGAGCGCCCGGCACCGGAACCGCCGCGGAGTCCTGAATGTTCAGAGCCGCTATCGGCGCGGCAGGGCAAATCTCGACCGTATAGGTGCCGCCGACCACCGGCGGCAGGAGAATCGTCAAATTCGCCAGGGCACCCGTGTTGATGTAGAGAGACCGCGTCCCGTCCGGCAGCGCCACCGTGTCGCCGCTGGCCGGCGTCACCACCAGGATCGGGAAGGTCTCCGTTGTCGCGATGTCGGCGGGCGAGACGTAGTAAGTCTGCTCGGTCGTCGCCGGGCCGCGCACGATCGCCAATCGGTCGCTCGCCACTATCGGCAGCGGCAGCGCCGTGGTGTTCGGATCCTGAACCAGAAAAAAGCCGAAGGTTTCGCCTATCGCCATCAGATCGGGTCCGGCCGCATGTTCACGTTGCCGTTTGAGCGCAGGATGGTAACCCCATCGTTCGCCAGCAGGAAGAAATCCCCATCGGCGGGAGCTACCGGGATTTGCGGCACCTGGAGCAGGTAGCCCAGCACCTGATAGCGCATGTAGAAATTGCCCAGCGTGACCGTCGCCGACGAGAGACCCCGGATATTGACGCGGCCCTGCTTGAAGACGAGCGGCAGGGTCCACGGGATCTGTCGCTGCCGGATCGTGCCGGGGTCCGGCCCGGTCAGGGTGACGCCGAAGATCGCCCGCCCCCAAAGCGCTTCCGGCACATCGAGGCCGCGCAGGGTCACCCCGTCGAGCGGCCCGCGTATCTCGTCGAGGAAGTCGATCTGGGTCTGCTCGAGCGGTTGCAGCGCCACCATGATCGCCGATTCGATGATCGTGTTCTCGCTCATCTCGCCGCTGTCCGGCAAGAGCGAGGTCTCCCACTCGTAGAGCAGCTGCTGGCCGTTTTCCTCGTAGACCGAGTAGACGCGCGGGATGTCGTCGGCCCGCTGCACCACGAGGCGCGTCGACGATGAGACCAGAAACGTGTCGTTCCAGACCTCGACCAGGCTGGCGCCGCCGGTATGCGGGCCGGTCCAGATGCGTCGGGTCAGGTCGTACCAGTAGGAAAAGACCGTACCGTCGGCGTCCGGCGCGTCGATCCGCAGGGTGCGGCCGCCAGCCGCCGCAGCCATGCGCGAGGCTTGCGCCAATGTGGAAAAGGGGATCGGCGGCGCGACCACGGAGAGGAAGGGGGAGATCACCCCCTCGCCGTCCTGGCCGATCGGATCCGAAACCCCGGCCTTAAAGTCGATGACCCGGAGCCCCTCGGGCGACACGAAGAACGTCCCCAACGTCGAGGGGGTGATCGTGTTCGGCGCCAGCGTGCCGGTCGCCACCGGCAGCAGGTCCATTTTCAGATTGCCGGTGGCCGGGTCGCCGGTGATCTGCTGCATGTTCGAGCCGCCCTGGAAGGCGACCAGCGCCTGCACGATGCCGCCGACGATCGGAGCCGCCAGCATCAAGGGGGCGATGGCGGTGACGTTCCGCGCGTTATTGACGGTCAGCGCCTGGGTTGCACTGGTCCGCACGCACGGCAAGAGGCTATCCGACCAGGGAATCCCATTCTCAAGCGCCGCAAACCAGGCCCGCCCGTTCATCTGCGCCACGCCCACGGGGACGCTCGGCAGCGGGCTGATCGCGGTGTCGCCCGCCCCCCACAGCGGGGCCTCGGGAGTGCCCCCCACAATCGCCAACTCGACGCCGGCGTGTGTGCCGGTGAGCGCCGGGCTGACCTCGATCTGCGTGCCGCTGAAAAACAGCGTCGTCGTCCCGGTCGACAGCGCCGGCAGAGACAGGACGATCAAATTGCCCCCGGCGGAGAGCAGCGTCGTCCCAGGCGCGATGCCCGCCCCGGCCACATCCATGCCGTCCGACAACCCGCTGGCGCTGACAGTGGCGAAGGCGCTGTTGCTGTTCGCCGTGATGCTGGCGACGATCTCCGCCGTCACTGTGGCAAACGAGACGATTGTCGTGCCCGCCGCAACGCCGGTGCCGCTGATCGCGAGCCCCGGCTGCAACCCGAAGATGCTCGGGTTGCCGGTGATCGTCGTGTCGGAAAAAAAGGTAAACGCGGTGCCGTTGGCAGAAGACGTGGCCGGGTTGGATATCTGGATCTGTTTCCCGATAACCGAGAACGCCACCCCGGTGGCCGTGGCGGTGGCGTTCTGGTCGAGGGTGATCTGCGTGCCCGGACCCACCAGCAGGATTTGCGATCCCGGCGGAATGCCGGCTCCCTCAACGACCATCCCGACATACATGGCTGAGGTCGACGGCACATTGACGATGACCGCCGAGGCGGCGGTGGTGTCGCCCTCGCCGGCCACCGCCGCATCCATCACGTCGACGATTGTTGTCGACGCCGGGATGCCCGTGCCGGTGATGGTGAACCCGATATTCGCCTCGGACGGCAGCGCCCCCGGCGGCACGCCATAGATAAAGAGCGGATTGTCGGTGATGACCGTATCGCCGATCACCGCGAACTGCTCGATGGTGTTGCCGGTGATCGTGGCCTCGAAGTCGCTGATGTCGAACCAGCCGAACTTGATCCCGTAATCGGACGGCTCCCCCGTCGTCGAGCCGGGGAACCCGGTGTGCGTCACCAGGATGCGGCTGCCGACCTGCGCCATGATCGGCGGCGTCCAGTGCCCCGTAGCGGGGGGCGATACCGGGAGATTCGCGTCCTCGATGCCCGCGACGGCCAGGAAGGCGCCGGCATCCAGATCGTAGGCGAATGGCTGGTCCTTGCCGGCAAAGAGACCGCTGGACACCATGCCGTAGACGATATTCCCGACCGGCAGCATGGCGGTGACGAAGGTCGCGGCGTTGAGGCTGGAGAACTCTATCGTGTCGACCTGCCCCGGGCGGCAGACCCAGTTGCCTCGCGTCGTCGGGTCGGGCACCAGGTTCGCCAGCGCCCGCATCGCGCCGCGGCCGGCGTTGGTCGCGTCGGTAGCGTCGCTGAGGGTTCTGGCTACGAAGCTAAGGGGAACTCCGTTTCTAAGGGAGGTTGCCACCGGCGATCCTCTCAGCGAGCGGCCACTCCCGTCTCGCGTAGGCTAGGACAAGAGCCAATTCTTCCGGTGTCGCATGCGTCGTGACCGTGACGGCAACCACGGCTCACCAGCCGGCGTGCTTGGTGTTTTTGGCCCGCCGATATGCCCCGCCCGGGGCCGAGGCGAAGTTGCGGGGATCCATTTGGATTTGTTGCGCGCGGTTCGTTTTGTCGTCGGCTTTTTGGGCGTACTTCCGCATAAGCCCGGAAGCCACGCCGCCAAGTTGCAATGCCCTCTGGTCGTCGCTGATCCCGCACAGGCGCGAGGCGAGTTCGGTAATCAGATACCCCTCGTGGGGGAACCACGGCACCGTCTGTGGATTGACGATCGGAGGCATCTGCCGCTGGTAACGCACCGATACCGGATAGTTACTCAGGGGCGGCGGCCAGACATAGGCGACCGGGGCGATACCGAAGAAGACACTGGCGCCGTCGCGGGCGCGGGACGTGTCGAGGTCCAGCGTGATCTGGTTCGTCGTGGTGTCGATCGTGGTGATGACCGACCCGGGTTCGATCCCCTCGCCCGCCGCCGACAGGCCGACCGTCAGGCCCGCCAGGCTCACGGTAGAGCCGTCCGCATTGATGATGTTCGACACCGTGCCGCTGGTGCCGGTGATGTCGCCGACAGCCGAGAGGATGATCCGATCGGTCAAGGGGCCGCCCATATCGGTCGCCCATATCGACGGGACTGATTGGGCTCCGGCGAATTGCGAGACGCCATCGAACTCGGCAATGTCGATCGGAGTCATGTAAATCGGCTGATAGCCCTGAGCCAATTCCGGGGCCGGATATTTGTACCAGACCGAGCCACTGGCGCCCGTCGCGCCGGACGAGCCTGACGTGCGCAAGTAATCCAGCGGCAGCTTGATGGGGCCGCAGCCGAACGTCGATGTCAGCGCCGGGTCGAAATTGAAACTGAAGAGGCCCCGCGCCAGCGCAAAATCATAGTCCTGGCAGATGTCGGAGAGGACCGAGTTCAGATTGCGGATGCCGAAGGTCGACGTGTAGCCCGGCACCTTGGCGCGATAGACCGCCTCCTCGATTATCTGGAAGGCGGTTAACACAACTATTCTGCCGCGGCGAGGAACTCGCGCGTCTCGGGGAACAGCTCGGGCGGCTCCCGGCCGGCGATGATTGCTTCCATGTACGGGATGCGCAATTCGTCGGCCTTGATCAGCGCCTCGGCATCGGCGATCTGCTTGTCCCACTGCGCGATGGCGTTAACGTCCGTCTGGGGCATGGGCACCTTTTTGTGCCTGTTTTGCCCGAGGACCGCGATGTGAGCATTCGCGTCAGACTCCGCCTGCGCCCGCGATTTGCGCAGATTGCCGATTCGTTCCCGGTTCGACAGGAGACGCGCCTTGTGGAACGGCAGGTCGTGCATCGCCTTCCGGCGCTCCGCCGCATCGCCGACCAGATCGAGCACCTTCCGCAATTCCTCGGGGCCATCGTTGGTGTCCGCCCCAATCTCGTAGGCAAGCGTCTGCCCCTCGGCAATCTGGATCTGGTAGGTGACCCGCATCTCACTCACTGACGCACTCCATGCTCGTCAAACCCGCGCGACTCCAGCATCCGGCGCAGGCTGCTGAGCCGGCCCTCGCCCTTGAAGTCGAGTTCGTGCTGCCCCATCCGCCAGATCATCTCGCGGACCGACAGGTACTCGCCCATCGTCATCTCCGCTTCGACCCCGTGCTGGTAGAGTTTGCCGTCGATCCGCAGCCCCTCGTCACCGATGCGGCTGTCGTTGATCCCGGCGAGGAACGGCAGCATGACCCGGAAGCGGACCTTCTGGTTCATCCGCTCCTGCCATGCCAATTGCTCGACCTTCTCCTTCGGCAGTAGCCCGGCCGCCGCCTTGGCGTGGTGCAGGGCCTTGGCGGCCGCCGCCTTCCGCAATTCCTTGCGCCTCTCGTCATCGGCCTGCTTCACCGCCGCGTCGAAAGCGCCGCGCAATTCCTCGACCGACAACAGCTCGCGCGTCTCCTCGGAGAGCGAGGCCATGTAGATGTCGAAGGCGGTCGCCTCGGCCGCCGGCGCGGCATTGGCCGGCGCGGGCTCGACCGGCACCGGGGCCGTGAGGCCGTACTCCGCCCCGCTCTCGACCGGCGGCATGACCGGCGCGGGCTCCTCGGGATATGTCCCGTCATCGGCCCCCGGCGGTTCCGGTTCCGGCGCAACATCAGCCTGCGGCGTGGCCCACTTCGCCCTACGCTCGGCCTGGATGGCGCGCATCTTCACGGCGTGCGCCGCCCGTTCCTCTGGCGTCCATTCCCTCTTCGCCATCAGAACCCCGCCATGCCGGCGAGATGGGCGCGGAGCCGGTAGCCCTCAAGCGCCCAAATCTGGTTGCGCGCATCGTCCCGCGCGATCTTCTTGCCGAGTTCGGCATCGAAGTTCTCTGGCGAGGCCGGCGCACTCTTGCCCACCACCATGAAGCCGTTCTTCAAGGTCAGAGCGCAGACGGTCAGCGGTGTGCCGTCGAACACATGGAAATGCTCGGCGACGATCTGTGCGTCGATATGCGCCGGGTTGAGGCGCGGCGCATTCAGGTTCTTGGCCTGGATTTTGGCCTCTACGGATTGTTCGTTTCTCGACATGGTTTGCTTCCTCTACGGGATGCCGGGAACCGCCCGGCGCGGTTTTATGCTCCCGCGACCAGCCAATCCGTCCCGGCGATTGCCAGGGCGGTAATCAGCACAACGCCGCCGGTGTCGGGGTCGATCGCCACCACGTCGCCCGCCTCGATCGTCAGCTGCCCTCGGTTCGGGACGTAGAGGATGCCGACGTTCTCAATGCCGCCGATACCGCTGATGTGAGCCGCCGGGTGCCCGGTCGTCAGGTCATCCAGCAGCAGGTTGTTCATCGTCGCGATGTCTGCGGTAGAGGCCGGCCACACGATCCCGGTCAGGACCGTAGTCGTTGACGTGCCAACGGTCACTGTCGCCATCAGGCGCTCCTCTTAACCGTCACATAGCGACCGCGCCTGGGCTCGAACTTGACCCCCGAGAGCCACCCCCAACTGCGTCCGCGCACGACACTCTGTATCGCCATTTCCGACATATCGAAAGCCGCGGCCAACGCTCTGAATGTCATTCCACCCTCGCGCATCCTTAGAATTTCAGGAATATCCTTCTCGGTTAGGCGGCTTTGCCCGTGCTTCTCTCCAAGAGAGATGCCGTATCTGTGCTTGCCGTTCGCCATCTTGTCCCGCGTATTTTGGGCCGGCGTCCCGTAGTAAAGGTTGGCCAGACAATTCCGCGACTTGTCATCGTCCTTGTGTAGCGCACCCATACCGGCCGGACGTGGCCCCAAAAACGCCGCAGCCACAAGGTGGTGAACTTTTCTCTCCTTCGCGACCCCCGAGGCGTCAGTGAGCCTCACCCTCCAGTGCTGGTTTTTCCAGACGATCGGCCTCAACACATGAGGCTTCCGAACGCGCGTCCCACCATCCTTGGCTCCAACGCGACGAGGCAAGGACCTCACATCGCCCTGATCGCTCACTTCGTAGAACGCCTCATACCCCACCACTAGTCTCCACTCCATAATGCCCCCTCCGAAACAGGAGGGGCATTATACCTCAGCTCCCACCTTGGAACCATGCATTGATCTGCGCCAGGGTCGCGGCGTCGATCAGCGGCGTCCCGGACGAACCCGCCAGCGTCGTCGCCATCGCGTCGGCCGCCGTCTTGATGTTCGCCAGGGTCACCGCCCCGTCGGTGCCGGGGATCAATTCGGCATCCTGGAAGTAGATGGTCTGCGCCATCGGCGCGGCCCCCGGATACTCGTTCTGCCCGTAGGCCGGATCGTCGGCGTTGAGGCCGCCCAGGCCCGAAGGCCCGGTGCCGGCGCCCACCGCCTCGACGCGAAACCGGCCGCTCAAGCGCAACTTCATCGCCATAAGTTTATCCTTTCCCCGCTTTGCCGCCTATGCTACAGTTTCTACACCGCAGACAGGGGAGAAATCATGGACAAGGTATGCCGCGACTGCGGCGAGACCAAGCCTCTTGCCGAGTACTTCGCCAGCCCGCGCAACGCTGGCGGCTACAGCCCGACCTGCAAGCCATGCTACGCGGCCCGGCAGGCCCGTTACAAGATGAGGCCAAAGAAGGAAGATGCGCCAGATGGCATGAAGCGCTGCTGGAGGTGCAAGAACGCCAAGCCGCCAGCCGACTTTCCTCGCAATAGGGGATTTCACGATGGCCTCGACCGCACCTGCCGCGCCTGCGTTGCCGAGAGGAACGCCAAATATTCGCGCGAGAACCGGGAGCACTTGGCAGCAGCGGCCCTGCGACGATACCACGCCGACCCACTCCGGTACGCAGACTACGAACTCAAGAAAACCTACGGGCTTGAGCCGGGAGCCTACGACAGGATACTCGCCGCCCAGGACGGGAAATGCGGCATCTGTGGAACGGACGATCCAGGCAGCCGAACCCGGCGGCGCACAAGGCGCTTCGCCGTCGATCACTGTCACGACACAGGAGCGGTTCGTGGGCTCCTGTGCAGCAACTGCAACCGTGGTATCGGCTACCTGAAGCATTCTAAAGATGCTCTCCTGGCTGCGGTTAAGTATTTAACCTCAGCCGAAAGTACCAGTGCTTGACGCGGTGCTTTCAATTCTTGCGAGGAACAATTGATTGAGTATAATCCACCCCTCCATAAACTTGTACCCGATCACGCGCAGCTGGTTGTGGGGGTCCGACTTATCAGCGTTATATAGCCGGTTCCACTCCACGTTCATCAGCTTCAGGCAGGCGAAAGCATCCTTGCCGAAGACATATGTCGGGTAGACCGTGACCCCGGTGGCCGGAGCCGCCGGCGGTATCTGGTAGAGCCCGACGCCGGTGATCGTGACGGCGGTGGACGGCGGCAACTGGATCGCCTGTCCCGAGTAGGGGCCGCTCGAGGGGCCGCTGGTCGTCAGGCCCAGGTTCGTCGGAGCCGCCGCGGCGCCCACCCCGACATAGATCGCGTAGGTGAAGCCGGCGGTGGACGGCGTGGTCACGGCGATGCCGCCGGTCGTCACGCTGATGTTGTTCGACAGCTGGTAGATGCGAGATTCGTAGAAATTCTGGTTGTCCCAACCGGTCACCTGGACCGTGTAAGTGGCGGTGGTGAGCGAGCCCACCGCGTTCGCGCCCTGTACGGCGGCGACGCCGGTCCACGACGGCAGCATGTTCGATTCGACGATCACCATGCCGCCCCAGGCACCGCTCTCGTTCGTATAGAGGTGCTTCTGGCCGGCGTCGGTGTGCTGGTAGGTCTGCACCACCAGCGGGTTGCTTTTCACGTCTTGTAAGACAAAGGGGCTGGTTACCGCGATCAGGTGGCCCGAGCGGCCGGGCTGCATCTCGCCCTGGCGCATGTTGTAGTCGGTGTCGCGGTTGATGGTCTCGCCGGAGGGACCATTCCACAGCGGCGCGCCGATCGCCTTCAGGTTCGTGTAGGTGCGAGTCAGCGTCGTCGGGTCGAGGTTGTTGCCCGCCACCAGCGCGGCCCGAGAGCCGGCCGCCGCGACGTAGTTGACCTGGCTGACGGCGTTGAGCGCGTTCCAGCCGTTGCGCTCCTTCGTCTCGGCAAGTTGCATACCGAGGCGGTCGGAGGCGATCGAGAGCAGGTCCTGCTGCACCGTCACCATCGCGACATCGGTGAAGACGATGCGGCCGGCCCACTGCAAGGCGATGCCGGTTACCTGGCTGAAGGTCAGCTGGTTCGGCGCCGGCGGCACGCCCTCGGAGACGGGGGCGGTCGGCAATGGCAGGCGGTTCCAGCGGTTCGCCGTCCAGGTGACGCCGTGGCCGTGATCCAGCGTCTTCTTGTCGGCGAATTGATAAAGGACGAGGTAGCGCTGCGCGACCTGCAACGCCTTCCTGTCGATGGTGCGGGTGATCGCGCCAGCGAAATTTGCTGAGGTATTGACCGTGGCCGCCATCGCTTAAAACCCTCCCTGTCCGAGGGGGAGGGTCTGGACCGTCCCCCTACAACCGTCCGCCACCCTGGAAATACTGCTGGACGAGCATCTCGTCGTGCTCGGGTGATCCGGGGGCCGGGCGGCGACCGCCGCTGGCTCCGTCCCCTCGCCCATTGGTCGGGCGCGTCTGCTGGCCCTCAACACGGCGCTGCGCACTGCGGCGCTGCGCAGGAGCTGCCCGCGCGGCACGCTGAACCGCGTCACGGCCGACGAGGCGATGCAGGATATCGTCGCGCGAGGCGCGCAGGTTTCCCCGCTGCCGCTCGGCATTAAGCTCGCGCTCGACCTCTTCCCGGTACTGGGAGTGGACGCGGCTGGTTCGGGCCTGCTGGTCGAAGTCGCGCTTGTCAATCCGGTCCTCGGTTTGCAGCTGCTGCATCAGCATCTGCTGCTGCGTCTGCTGGATACCCTTGTTGTAGTAGTAGGCGCTGATCTCCTGCGCCGACATCATCGGGAGATTTTCGTTCTCCCACCTTGCTACCCGCTCCGCCTCGGCGTTAACCTGCTGCTGCTGGGGCTGGAACCGCTGAAGCTGCTCCGCCGCCTGCCTGAACCCCCGCGCCTCCGCCAGTTCCCGCTCAAGCTGCGCGTTCTTTTCGCGCAACCGCTCGGAGCGGCCCGGCCGGCGCCTGGGGCTCGGGTCTACATCTTCTTCGGCGCCTTCTTCGCCATCGGGCCCTTCATCGGGGGCATCCCCTTCTTCGACGGCTTCATCGCCATAAAGCCCGGCATCTTGCCCTTCGACTTCTTCGATTTCGCCAAGGTCAAGCTCCTCGCCCCCGTCTACCAGGGGAAGTTTCGGATCGTCCGACATTCGATTCTCCCGTCCCCTGGCTACACGCCGAGCCGGCGATACCGCCCAGGTTCCCGCGCCTTACGCGCGCACGATCAGGGTAAGACCGCTAGATGTGGTTTTGTCAAGCCGCATCTTGCGCGGGAATCCGATGCCCCCAGCTCTCGATAGTTGGTCGGGGTGTATGGCCAGCGCAGCCTCCTTCCACCATTTCCCCACGCAAATCTGGAATATGGTTGATGTCGCCACGCCGAAAGCGATGCCGATCCCTTTGTAGGTTTCCCCGCGGGATCGCATCGCCAAGATCGACGGAATATCGGCCTCGGTAAGTTTGCTGTTCGATACGCGGCTGCCGCGAACCTGGCGGCCATTCGCTATCGCATCCTTGGCATTTTCGGCCCGGGTTCCATAGTAGAGATTACCGGGGATATTTTTGCGCTTGTCGTCGTCTCGATGGAGCACCCACGCGCCAACTGGCTTTGGGCCAATAAAGGCCAGCGCCACCAGTTCGTGCACGCCGCATCGCTTTTGGCGCCCACTTCGGTGTAGCGTCACACGTAAATACCCCCACTTGTTGGGGTCTGGCGTGAGCCCCCGTCCCGCGAAACGTCGGGATTCGCCGCTGGCGCACGGGATCAGGCGCGGCAGAGAGCGGACATCCCCCTCCGCCGAGACCTCATATAACCCCTCATAGCCGGGGATCGGTCGCCACTCCAACATCACATCTTCCTGGGCATCGAGATTCCCCCGGCCCTAGCCATCATATCGGGATGCACCATACCTGGAGGCCCCCGCATCTGCTGCGGGCCGGCCGGCTGCGAGCCGGGGGCCGGAGGTTGTGCGCCGGGCGGGCGGCCTGGGCCGGCGGGTCCTGGCAGGCCGGGGCGCGGCGGTTGGCCCTGCTGCTGCATCGCCATCTGCTGCATCATCTGGGCCTGCACCTTGGCGGCGCGCTGGGCGAGGTGGGCCTGGAGGTGGACCCGCAATGTGCCGTGCGGGTCACCCGTTTCCTGGATCGCCCGCATGACCTCCGGGATGTGCTCCTCGTCATTGTCGAGCGGGTGCACCGGCACCTCGAACCCGGCCACCAGCATCTCGTTCTCGCGGTCCTGCGGAAAGGAGAGGCTGTTGCGCTGGTCGAACAGGATGGCTTCGCCCAGTTCCGGGCCAAAGGCGTTGGCGACCATCTGGCTGACCAGCTTGGAGAGGCGCAACTGGATGCCCTCGGCCTTGAGGCGCTGCTCCAATGCGGGATTCTGCAGCACATTGAGGAGCGCCGTGCCCTGCTGCGCCATCATCGCGTTCTGCCGTACCTGCTCGCCGCCGCGCCAGACAAAGGTCAGGCCGTTGCGGTTCTGGAGGGGGCTGACCGACTGCATCTCGGCCTTACGGCCCTCCTCGCCGAACATCCGGATCAGGATATTGCGGTCGCGGAACTGGTAGTCGAGGTCGACGATCCAGGCGACCGCCTCGGTCAACACGTCCTCCAGGGTCGAGACACCCATCGCCGTCGTCAGCAGGTCGACCGCCTGCTCCTGGGCGATCTGCGCCTGGGTCGGCTGCGTCGTGCGCGAGGAGGAAGACGGCAGCATCGACGGGTTGACATTCAGGTTCTGGAATATCGCCTGTAGGGCCATTTGGACGCGAGTTGCCGCGCGAGGGGTAAGGTCGGGAAATGTGAGAAGCTCAACCGAACCGGGAGGCGCATCCCAGACGGCCCCGACGTTGTAAACAAGCGGACCGTCCACCTTCTCGGGGTCACGGGCAACGATGGGCGCCGCACTGAGTGTCGCCGCGTCGGCACCTTCGTTAACCGCATCGTTTGCTTCATATTGCAACGATTCCACGTACTTGATCGGGCTCGGCCCCTTGGCGGCGCCGGCCATCTTCTTGACCGGGCGCGAAATCAGCGGGCAGCGGTCGTTCCAGTAGGGGTTGCGCTTGGCGCCCAATTGGCAGCGCTTCGGGCCGAAGAAGATGCGGCAGAGGCGTTTGCGGCCATCCTCGGCGTAGCGCCCGGATTTGCCCAGCGGCAGCATCGCCCAGACTTCCCAGACCTGCGCCATCCGCCCCTCGTCGCGGATGCCGACCTGTTCCAGGATGTGGCGCTCGGTGTTGCGCTCCTCCTCGCCGACCCGGCCCATCTCGGCGACGAGCTTATCCGCCTCGTCCTCGCGGATGTTGCCGGCCCGCGCCATCGCCCGGATCTTGTCCTTGGACCAGCGGCGGACGATCGTGACGGAGCCGCCGCAGGACAGCGCCTCCTGCACCGTGTCGGCCGTCGGCGGCAATATCAGAACATCGGGGTCGTGCAACACCTCAAGGACCGGGTAGCCCTCGATGACGGTCTCCTCGGTGATGTCCTCGATTTCCTCGCCCGGCATTTCCTGGCCGGTTTCTGGGTCAATGGGGCCGTGTGTTTCACGTGAAACAATCTGCCGCTCGACCTCGGCCCAGTCCACGTAGAGGCTGTATTGCCCCTCGACCTGGCCGTTCCTGACCAGGGGTTCGGCGACCTGGGTCTTGACGCTACCCTGGCGGATATAGTGGTCGAGGATCGCGACGAGCGCGGATTCGGTGTCGCCGTCGGCGCTGATCGCCTGCACATAGCGGCCGCCCTGCGGGAACAATTGGTTAACATACCTCGTGACGATCGCCTCGATGGCGTCGTGGATGATCGGGAAATAGATGTTGGCGATACCGTTGTAATAACGGTGTTGGTTCGCCTCGCAGTTATAGCAGTCCCAATAATCCTGGATGTCGTCGGAGCGGTCTTCCTGGTCGTCGAAGCCGCGTTTGATGTCATCGAACAGATCGTCGAGATGGCCGCGGATGCCCGACTTCGGGGAGGCGCCGCCGCGCGGCTGCCGCCCCAGCAAATCCTGGTCGCGATCGACGGTCTCGCGTTCCGGCGGAAGCGCGATCGCGGGCAGGTCAGACATCGACGCTATCAGCTAGTGCGCAGCATCAGCCCTTATCGGGTACCGGCACCGGATGGCGCGCCTCCTCCAGGCGGGCGCGCATCGTCCGCACCCGGAGGCCGATATTGCGATAGGCCGGGGTCAGGTCGACCATCGCCTCGATCATGCCGAGGAGTTCGTCGATGACCCAGGAGCCGTCATCCTCGGTCTCTGGCGAGTCGGGCGACATGACGTGGCCGGCGGCCTCCGATTCAGCCATCGACAGGGTGCCCATCTCGGCCCGCTCGCCATCCGAAAGGCGGCCCAGTTCGTTGGCGACTCTGAGATCGCGCAGCCGGTTGGCGTCATCCTTCGGCATGTCGACCAGCGGCGCCGGGGCGCGGTCAGGCGAGAGGTCGCGCTGGATGCGGTCCGTGACGGCGGCGGGCTGCGGCACGTTGCGGGCTTCCAGCCCGGCCAGTTCCGTCTTCTCGTCCGGCGAGCGCTCGGCCTCGGGCTTGGCGCGGAGTTCCCGTAGCCGGCCCTGCTCGTCGGCGGTCAGGGCGCCCGGCGAGGGGGCTCCGGCGCCGGGCGGATTTGACCTGTCGGCGGGCTTCGGTGCGTCGGTAGGCCTGTCGTCATGGGATCGTGCCATCGTCTACCTCCGATTCAGCTTTGTCCCGGCGCCGACGCTGGCGCCGGTTGCCAACAACCACCTCATCCACGAACAGGATGCCGCGCCACTCACCTATATAGCCAATGTCAGGCGTCAGCCACGGCATTTCTGGCCACTCAAGAGGTCGGCTCATCTTCTTGCTGGCATTGCCGTCCTGAACCGGCACCATACCAGGGCCAGCCGCGCCACACCATGCCTACCCAGAGCCTGCCATGCCGCTCCGCACCCCCGCAGGCCGCGCCATGCCGACGCCCGCCTGACCACACCTAGCCATTCCGAGCCGCCCCACGGCGTGCCGAATCCGACCTAACCCTGCCGCACCACACCAGGCCCCCCCGAGCCGTACCGAGACAGACCGCGCCGCGGCCAGCCGCTCCACACCTCACCCGTCCATGCCGGGCATTGCTGCCCCGTACCATGCCGGACCATGCCACCCCCGGCCATAGCTAACCGAGCCCTGCCATCCCAAGCCGCTCCCTGCCGGACCTATCCCTCGCACACCCGATAGGAGACAACGGCGAACCTTCCGTAAGTCGGCCGGAAGTCGCCGAGACCACCTATTCTACCAGCGGTGGCAATAACCTCATTTAATACTTGCGGCGAGATGTATTCTGGCAGGGTAACCATAAGGAGAAAAGTCGCGCTCCAACCAACTTTCATAGCTGGGCGAGTCCGATTGATGCCTGATCTCTGAACGACGACTCTTCTTCTGTCTTCATAATCCCACCCGGTCGCCGCGCCACACCCT
>Ga0208185_1000139_pt1 | contig 47477 bp, 58 predicted proteins | sample EasRivMeERMLT700_FD_187532 | JGI IMG/M metagenome (GOLD analysis project Ga0208185, IMG submission 187532) | Soil microbial communities from meander-bound floodplain in the East River, Colorado, USA - East River MetaG ERMLT700 (SPAdes) (version 2) | ecosystem: Environmental > Terrestrial > Soil... | reverse complement strand
ATACCTCAATATCGCTATTGAGGAGTACTCTGACTTAATGGCAGAGGCTAATAGTTCCTTCACTAATCTAAGTTCATATCATTGGACACTGACTCCCATCATTGTAAAGGCGGGACACAATTTCATTGTGTATCCTGAATATGAGCAACCGGGGTATCCGCATGACTTCTGGGCACGTTATCCAGATAATCTGACTGAGGTTCAGGAAGTAGAGGAAAGAATCTATACTCCAAGACCTGCACCAATACCACCTGAAGTCTTACAGTCTGAAGATGCTAGATACGGGTCATACAGGAAACTACCACGGAAAGAATTTACTGAAGTTCTTCCACGCACCAATTCACTTCAATATTGGGTGTGGGAGCAGAATATCATTAGATTCAATCCACCTAATGTTGATATGGAAGTCGTAATCAAGTATATCTATCAGGGAATTCCATACGCTACAGGTCCAAACTCTCCCATCAATATGATAGGTGCGCGCACTTATCTCTCCTACAAGACGGCAGCACTGTGCGCGATGTTTATTGGGGAGAATGAGACTAGAGCTGCTGTACTAGAAGATCAGGCAGAGAAGGCAATAGATAGGTCTATCGGAATCAACAACAAAGGTAGACAGCAGATTATGACTCGGCATCGTCCATTCCGCGCTGCGTGGAAAGCTAGGGGAGGATTCTGATGCCGGGAACTAGGGACCACGAACCACTTGTAATTGAAGATTTTGACGGGTGGTGGGCAAAGGGTGATCCTGAGTCTGCACCGAGTAATCATTTCACTCAGGCTGATAACATTCAGTATTTTCAGTCTGGATTTGAAACTCGGTATGGAATAGTTCCATACGTTGCTTCTCCAACTGTTGTATTGAAGCCTAAAAGACAATACAACTACACCACACAACAGGGTGATACTCTCCTTCTACTTAGTGAAGGTGGTAAAATCTATCACATTAAAGCTGGTGTAATACTCGGTCCTATCTTGACTATCACCGCGATGGAGGATTTTGGATTCGTGGCGATTAACGGAAGGGCGTATATCACTCCATTCAAGACCTATGTAGACGTAAATGGAGATAAATATCAATTAGGGATTCAGAACGAATTCCTCTACGTCTACAAAGGTGATGGAACTCCTGCTAGGAAGGCTGCTGGTGTTCCTCCTACTGGTTCAGCTTTAACTGCTGCATTGGGCGCAGCTACAGTGGGGCAAAAGACGGATTCAGGACTACACATCATAGGTGTGGTGTATGAAACGGATACAGGCTATTTCACGGCACTTGGACCACAAATAAAGGCTGAATTAGTGTTCAGTGGCGCGCATGAGATAGTTGTGTCGAATATCCCTGTCTCACCTGATGCATGGGTTAAGAAGCGTCATCTGGTGTCTACTAAGTGGATTCCAGAGTACAATGGCGACCAGAATGGTTATCAATATTGGTTCATTCCAGGTGGTAACATTGATGATAATACGACTACGACGAAAACTGTCACCTATTTTGATGCAGATTTGTTATCGGATGCATCGCATTTGGCTGATAACTTCTCGCAAATTCCTGCGGGGGTGTATCTAAACACCTATCACAGCAGATTAGTCATTGTGGGTGAATATGGTACAACTGAGACTCTGACAGGATTACCAGCCGGAGTCACTGATAATCGTTCCATCGCTAGATTGTCAGTAGCAGGTGAACCTGAAGCAATCAATAAGGTAGACGGAATCATCGTGGTTCCACTAGATGGTCATCCCCTTACTGCTGTCCAAGAATTTCGGGACATCATGTACATCTTCAAGAAAACTAGGACATACGGCTACTCGGATAACTATGATGAACCAGTGACATGGCAGGAAGAAATATTAGACCAAGGTATCGGCTCACCTGTACATGGTATTGCGACGGTTCTCGATACGGGTGGCGTGAATATCGATTTCCTACTGATTGTAGATTGGTCAGGTCTGATGCTGTTCAATGGTGTGTATGCTCAGCCTGAAATGTCATGGAAAATCGAGGATTTCTGGAGAGGATTGAACCGAAATGAGTTCCATCTGATGCAGATAGTCAATGATTCAATCAATAAGAGAGTTTGGATTACACTACCTCCACCACATGTGAATAAGTTGCTCTATGCTGACTATTCGGATGGAATGAATGCGAAGGATATTAAGTGGGCTAGATGGATATATGATTGTCAGATAAACACTATCTCACTAATCAATACTGATAAGCTGGTTATTGGATCTTCTGGTGCTAAATCTCCTTTAGGAACACCATCGGAGGTCTTAGATGTCAGTTAAATCCACTGCCAACTGGACATATCTATTCCTTGCTAATACTGGTAGAGAGCTAGCTGTTCCTCCGCTAGTATTTCCTGGTATTAGCACGGATGTGAGTCAGCATTACAGTTACTGCGTGTGGGTCAGGATAATGGCTCCGAGAATTCCGACACCACTGATCATGCATCATGGTGCAAATGGTTCATTCATAGCAGTTGATACTGACGGGTACCAATGGCAGATAAGAGGGCGTAAGGAAACTGTAGGACTTCCTACTCAAGCATTCGGTGGCGTGTTGTATGGTCGCTGGACTCTCATCTGCGTGTCGAAAAGTGGACCTAAGAGTACGATATATATTGGAGAAGAGGATTCTTTTGAATTGTCAAATCCTTGGGAAGAACAGGTAGATTTAAGGCTGGCAATGGAAATTGACTACGATATAGATGATCCACTTGGCTATATTGCAGTCATTCTTTCATCTGGTGCCGATGTATGTAACTTCAAGTTCTGGAATGCTTCGCTAACTATGGCAGAATTTCAGACACAAGCACATACATGGTCGCCGGCAGGTTCACCGGCTCCAATATGGGCCTCTCCACTAAGGACCGCAGGAGATATAAATAACGTCGCTAATCCATCTTCTACAGTAAACTGGACTGCGGAACATGGATGGACTTCAATTCAAGATTCAATAAATAATATAATAACCGCTGGATCGTTGGGAGCATGGAATGATCCTGCGTATCTCGCATTCAATCAGCCGTGTCCAACTTGGGTGTATCCTGTTAATTTCCCAACTGAACTTGGATATGTTCATATCAATCCCGGTATGACTCCAGTTACTACTACTATCTATAAGGCACCACAATTCTTCCAATTCGCAGATAAAGGCTCAATTCCAAATGTAGACAGTTCAATTCAGAGTATTGTGCATTATGCAACTGTTTACACCAGTCCTGCTGATGGTGCGATACCTGATGGTAGCTTTGGACTGTACAAGAATGAAGTAGGAACAGAGATTTCACCAGTTTTCAGTGATCCTGCGAACAAGTTTGAGCAGGATTCAGGAGTCGCAATACCGGGTGGTATCAAGGCGACTACCATGTATTCATGGAAGTTTGGTGGTCAGTTTAGATGGCAACCTCAGGCTCCTCAGGTTGCTACTGCAACAGGAGCATTAATCCATCAATTCCTCTATGTGACGTACATCGGATTTCCTACTGGTACTTTGACATTATCCGACGTAGATTTGAGTGGACTCTTTATACTGAGCACGAAACCACCACGCGCAGACACGTATCATAATGGCACGAGTCTGAAGATACCTGATCCTACGATTCGGACAGCATTAATAGGTGAATAAATGCCGATTGGAGCTGCGGTAAGCGAACAAAGTTCAGGTGAAGCCACTACTCATTTCGCATCCATTCGCATCAGAGTGGATGGAGATGGGCAATTGAGACTAGCTGCGTATTCGCTCGATGACTTGAATTCTAAAGTGTTGACTCCGCTTGATATGCAGCTGAGGAATCGATACTCTCCTACACGTCTGGTCAATTTCGTGGAGCAGAGAGCCGCATTTGAATTAAAAACTACAGCATACGGTGAATTCTTTAGAATTAATCGAATCGTGATTTTTACGAAGGAACTGTATCGTTCGTATCCTGGCTCCTAGACATGGCGTTCAGACGTTCAACTAAACCGCCGCAATTTGCGGATTTGAAAGCGGTCCTAGCACAGTCTAGGGACGTAGATAATTCACTCTATCAGGTTACACAGGAGATTATCGAGCGGTTAGCTGCTGCTCAGGCTGCTGTATCTACTACGACGATTATTGATGGTGGTGGACCGGGTGGAGGTGGCGGTGGAGCGAGTGATATAGCTACATATTTCACGAAAGATGCTGAAACTGCTACATTACCGAACTCACTTCAATTAGTTCACCGATACGGACTGAAACCTGACGATTCAGTCGGTGGTAGAAGAATCATCGACTTGGATTTAGAGTATTTAGGGAATTTCGTAGCTGGTCCACTCTACAGTGATGGAGACGTTGTAGTTGCCGCGGATAATATCGCTTATCTGTGTGTTAAACCGACGAATGATCCTCCTGTAACGTGGCCCGGTGTTGGTATAGCTACTGTAGAAGGTCCACCCGGACCTCCTGGTCCTACTGGTCCACAGGGTCCAAAAGGTGATAAAGGAGATAAGGGAGATCAAGGTATACAGGGTGTTCCGGGTCCGGCAGGTGGTGCAGTAGCTGATGCTACATACTGGCTCGTATCACCACATTCGAGTTTAGCGAATGCGCGTCCACTAAACGGATTAGGAACTGGCTATGTTCGGTCAACAGCAGGTGAACCAAGTGTTGTAGCCACGATTCCACTAACTGATACGACGGGCATACTACCAGATAATCGATTGACCTCTAATGTAGCACTACTGAATCGAATCAATCAGTTCACTCTACCACAGAGAATCAATAATGCGGGAGGTGATTTTCCCAGAATCACAATGAGTAATTTGGCTAATGCTGTAGATAAAAAGACATGGGAGATTAATCTTGTAGGAGAAACTCTCAATTTCTGGGCACTGAATGATGCTGAGAGTGCTATTCCGGGGTCTATTGCATTCTATCGTGGTAGTGTCATGGAAGCAAATGGAGGATTAGGCAACACACCTCTGAATGCTACGAACTTAGCATTTGGAACAGTTCCATTACCACGATTGGGAACTAATGCACCGAGTGCAGCCACATTCCTACGTGGTGACAATACGTGGCAACCAACTGATGCATTTCCATCTGGTCTAATCGTTATTAGTATGTCACCGTGTCCTATTGGATGGACTAGAGTCAACTGGGATGGTCTTTTCGTCCGCTCTGGAACACCAGGTGGAACAGGTGGAGCATCATCACATACTCATGCTGCTGGCGGACTAGCAGTAGCCGCGCATAGTCACGGTGGAGTTACATCCATAAGCGGTAGTACTGATACTGTAGGAAATCATGATCACTCATTCGGTGGTCGTGTTTCAGGTCAGGTAGATGAAGTAGGCGTAGGGAATACGGCTGATGCCGGTGGAAGTTTTACAGTGAATGCTACGAATCACCGGCATAATGTTAACATCGATTTCAGTGGAACTACAGGTGGTGGAGGCTCACATGCACACGGATTCAGTGGTACAGGTGGAATACCTAATGATGCACCACCAGTCGTAGGTTCATCAGCTGCTGCATCTAGTTTACCACCCTATATTGACGTGTATTTCTGTCAGAAGAATTAGCCATGATTCTAAATTTCGAGGATGAACTAGGTGAGCGTCGATTTTCATTCTGTTTCGTTGGCTTCGTACTTGGTGGTAGTTTGCAAGATAAGAAGGGAATGCAAGTACTGAGAACTGAGGTTGCAGTATTTGAGAAACTAGAGAGTATAAGTGAATTAAAGCCATGTGGAAAGAAGATGGTGAATGGAGAGCCTGATAGACAGTTGAAGAAAGAGGGGAGTAGACAGTTGCAGGTCAGCATGGTGGAATTCGACCTTCTATTCAATTACATCGCTCAGGTTCCGTGGCAGACTGGTACTCCATCTCGTAATGCAGTCGAAGTGTTGGATTGGCTCCAAGCATCAGGTAAGACCAATGGTTGATATTCCTGATCCAGCTACAACGTATTGGGTTCCTATCTGGAATCCACTTACTCAAGGACCAGTAGGTAATGATGGTCCTCCGGGTCCAACTGGGCCTACAGGACCAACAGGTCCAGAGGGTCCAGAGGGTGATCCCGGTGCTACAGGTGCTCAGGGTCCACAAGGTATACAAGGAATACAAGGACCGATAGGACCAGAAGGACCAAAAGGAGATAAAGGTGATACAGGACCAGCAGGTACTGTAGGACCACATCATGTCACGCATGAACCGGGTGGTACTGATGCTCTGGTAAATGCTGCATGGACTAACCTGTCGAATACGTTTACACAGGATCAGTATCTTGAAACTGCTCCTGGACCTGTTATTTCACTTAAAGCTGCTAGTAATCCTCCTGATCAGAGACTATTTCGTATCATTAATTTCGGAGCCGGAAATCAGTTAATCTTCCAAGCAACTAATGATGCAATCACAGGTGCTAGTGGTGATTGTAGTATAACTCGTGATGGAAGTTTTCGTAGTACTGGTGCAATTTCTGAACGTCGTCGTACTGTACCAATGGGAGAATGGACAGATGTTCCATTCAATGCTGCGAATTTCGTGGGTAGCGGTGGAATGACTTGGGCTGTCACTGCGGGACAGATAAGGAGTAATCGCTATACTCTCATTGGAAAAACTCTACATTGGGTACTTGCAGTATTTGGATCAACGCTCAGTGGATCACCGAATATATCCATTTCGGTTACTTTACCCGCTGGACTTTCTATTCCTACATTTGCACATTCAGTTGGAAGATTGTTTAATAATGGTGTTAGTATAGCAAGTGAAGTAGAAGGCTCGGGAACGGTAATACCCATTTATAGAATGGATGCTGCAAATTATACCTGTCCTGATGGTGCATTTTATGTATTCCTCAATTTGATTTGTGAGATAGCGTAAGGAGTCATCATGAGTGTAGGTCTAGCAGTCACGAAGAATGAGATTGATGCGCGCTCAGGTGACATAGCTCGCGCATTCCAGAGATTAGCAGGCGATACGACTACATTGAAGGGATATCTTGACGCTACTACCGAGGAAGTGTTGGTAGAGCTAGGATACACAACAAATGAAGTCGCTGTGCTGAAAACTAGCATCACCGATTTAGAGCAATTACTGGTCAAAATCGGTTATGGGCAGGAACCTCTTGCAGTATCGAAAGATTTCACAGTATTCCTGCGTCAGTTGTGGGGCGTTGGTGCATACTGATGACTATTCGCGCACTTCTTCCTGACGATTTAGCCGAGATTGAGCGGATTCATTCTCAGCATTTCGCTCATGAGTTCACACTACCGGAATTCATGTCATTCGTGTGTGCATTCGTCGTGGAAGATGATAAGGGAATTATTACAGCTGGTGGAATTCGTGATATAGCGGAGTGCGTACTAGTCACTAACCTGTCACGAGATCCCAGAATTCGGCGTGCTGCGTTGTACCAGATGCTGGATGCTAATTCCTTCGTATGTAGGAAATCGATGTACGACCAGATGTATGTTTGGAGCCAACAGCCCAAATATACCAAGAGATTAATGAAGAACGGGTTTAGATTACCCCAAGGACAATCACTCATTTTAGACCTGTAGAGGAGTTATGGGATCTAACAACAACAAACAGCAGGGCGATGATCCGAAGGGTAGAAGTAGGACTGCTATAACAGAGCAGACCAATCGGTTCAATCAGCAGCAGGGACCAATGGTTAACAACTTTGCCTACCAGACGGGTAGAGCAAATGAAGCTAACTATGGCGACTACACTGACATCATGAATAACTATCGTGACATTGCATCAGGTGGTGCAGGGTCATATGGTGATATTGCAGGAGGTGGTGGCGGTGGAGGTGGTGGTGGTATGTCTGCCTACACTGTATCTCCCGGTCGTGCAGGATATAGTGACCCATTTAAGTCTTATGGAGGATATGAAGAATTCTCTAGGACTGGCGGATTCTCAGGCGATGACATTGCTAATATGCGTGCTCGTGGAGTTAGTCCTGTGCGCGCTGCTTATGCGAACGCGGAGCGAGAAGTAGGTCGGCAACGGTCACTACAAGGTGGATACGCACCTAATGCTATCGCGGCACAAGTCAAGATGGCGCGTGAGCAGGGACAAGGCATGGCAGATGCTATGCAAGGTGTGGAAGCTGGACTTGCACAACAGCGTCAACAGGGTCGTTTGGCTGGTTTGGGCGGAATGAGCAACATCGAGGGTCAGAGATTGAGTGCTGACGTAGATGTGAGCAAATTCAACACTGGATTGGACTATCAGGGTCAGGTCTACAATGCTGATTCAGCTGCGCGTGCGGCTGCGGCGAATATGTCGGCTGGTGAATCTGCTGCGAATCGTGCTCTACAAGCGCGTGGTGCGGATATGGATGATAGATTCCGCGCATTAGGTGGAATGACTAACCTGTATGGAACTACACCTGGTATGTCCCAAATGTTTGGTAATCAGCTATTGCAGGGTGTTGGATTAGGCGGACAGTTTGGTCAGGGTGTAATGTCTAATTCCATTAATGCTGAGCGTCAGCCAGGCCAGTGGGAACAGACTGCTGGTAGGGCTAATGATGTGATGGATTGGATTAACACTGGTACGGGTGTAATGAATGCGTGGAATAATCGTAGACAGCCTACTCAGTCTGGTACTCCAATGACTCCGGCGCAACAGGCCAGAGTATTGAGAGGTAGCTAATGCCATACGGAATTGAACTCCTCCGCTTCAACAACATGTTCGGTCAGCCCACGTCACCATCACGGGGTGACTTGATGGGTCAGATGGATGATTCCTACATGACGGAACCAATGAATTTCCCCATTGGTAATCCGTATACTCCTGCTCCAACAGTGAGTAATAAACCATTCTTCGGACAAACGCAGGAACCGATAGGTAATCCATTCGGTGACTTCAATCCCGCAAAGGTGGATTTCGGTCCTCCCGCACCTGTTCAGCCAATGTCTGTAAGACCACCAGGTGATCCTACATTGGACTTTCAGGCAGTAATGGACATGATTAATAAGACCTACACACCCTCTACACGAGCGGGTGATAGGTTCAACACTCTGCTGGACAATGTGCCACAACGTCAAGAACCGAATTTCATGAGTAGATTGGCGGGTGCAGGTGCGTACCTCGGTAATAAATCAAGAGGTATTCCGGGCGGATATGAAGCTCAGGAAAAAGCAATGTATGCACCATACTATCGTGAAATGGCTGATTGGACTGCTAAGACTACACCATTTAGTCAGGCATCACAACAGGAAACTACGGCAAATAGTGTTGAACGTCAGTTGGCAAGTAGTGTAGCCACTTCTGCTGCACAATTTGCGAGACAACAGTCAACAGATGCGAAGAATCGTGCTGATATAGAATTCAAGGACCGAAAACTAGAGCAGGATAGAGTTCTTGCAGAAGCGAAGAATCAGATTGCACGAGATAAGCAGATACTTGAACAGAAGAAGCTAACTGGGCGGGTTCAATTTACTACTAATACTCCCACTATGATGATGTGGGACATGGATGCTAAGAAGTGGGTAGATACTGGCGTTCCAACTAAGGATATGTCTACTGCTGAGAAGATGTTCTGGGAAACTCAATCGAGGATTGCAGTTAATGCTGCTAATCAGGGTCCGCCTAGTCCGCGTGATACATCACTCGCTCAACAGAATACACTTAGGGGATTTCAACAGACTGATCCTCAAGGATTAGGTAAACACGTCATTACTATGGATGATGGTTCCCTCGCTCTCGGGCCAAAACCTGAACCACGACCTGCTAATTTCCTTGGATTTGGTGAAGTGCAACAATCTGAATTAGATGCATGGAATCAGGTAGCTCAGGCAGCTTATCCAGAGAGATTCGGGATTGTATCTCCGGGAGGTAATCGACCAAATTCGGGTGTACAATCTCCGCCAGTATCAGGAGCAGGTAATCAGACGCCACTTCCTCCTAACTATAGGCCTGGTGGTGTGAATCCACAGGTTAGGCCGCCACAGATGGGTCCAACAGGTGGTGGAGGTATGAATCAGGACTTCTCTCTGCCACAAGCAGGACAACCTGGCGTACCTAATATGCCACCTGCTGTGCCTCAAGGTGCGCAGTCAGCTAGTGGGCCGGGTATGCAGCAACTAACACCTGAACAAGCCAGACAACAGGCTGAGGGACTAGCTAGCGGTAAACTAATTCAATGGATTCATCCTGCGCGTCCTGACTTACAGATTGTTACTCCTAATACTTTCAGGGATATTCAAGATTCAATGGGTAAGGGTTGGCAGAGGGTGAAGTAGGTAAATACAATGCCTGATCCGCAGAATCCATACGGCGTAACTGGTATTCAGTATCCGACTAATTACCAGCCTTACATGCCTCCAACGCCGGATATACAGTATCCGACCAACTTTCAGCCATATTCGGCGGCACCTGCCACTCCATTAGGTGGTGCTATGGCCTCGATGGCTGGTTGGAATCCTAATAATGCGCCTAGTTGGATGGACTGGCTTATTAAGGTTCCACGCACTCAGGCTCCAACACCACCATTAGATATGGGAGATGTATCAGCCCAACGTGCGGGGTATCATTTGCCGGATTGGATGACTGACATTGGAACTATTGGTTCCAATATTTGGGCCGCAACTGGAAAACCAGTACTTGACCAGTTTTCAACTTCCTTACAGGAAATTAATAAATCTCCGGATTTTGGAACTTCAGTTCGTGCAGTAACTAAGCCATTGTATCAGCCGTGGAATGATGCGATGCAGATGGCTGATAGATTCGTTAAGAATGAAGGTGATCCCGCTATGGGTGTGTCGTGGGGTACACCTGAAGCACAGCGGCAGAGGACCGCGCAGGATACAGGACTCCACATGATAGGAGTTCCACCTGAAGAATTTAGAACTGCATTAGAAAAACAGGATTATCCGGCTCTATTTGGTCAAGGTACCGGTGCATTATTAAATCTATTTGGTCATTATCTACTGCCTAGAGCAGCTACACCGAAATTAGCTGCTGAGGCTACACCTGCACGTCCTGTAGAAGCTGGTATTCCTCAACCTCCTGATGGTGGGGGTCCATCAGGTCCGGGTGGTGGAGATCCATTATTTGGTGAATATACACAGCCCCGACTACCTGGTACTGAAAGGTATAATAATCTCACATTAGAATTCCCTGATACACCAAAGTATGAACCACCCGCCGAACCATCGATGGCAGACATGCAGCGTAGGGCACATGCTGAGATTGATGCGCGCACTCAACAGTCGATATTCGAACTAACACTTGATAGAGCTGAAGCATTACGAAACGGAGATGCGAGCAGAGTCATACAGATTGATCAGGCAATTCTAGAGGCGAAGATACGTGCTAACGAATTGAAGAATAGCTGGCAGGCTCCTCCTGTTCCTGCTGAGACTCCTGCACCTATATTTGATGCTATGCCCGAAGGTCAGGGAGGATTGAATTTTGGTGCAGTACGTGGTCAGGGTGGTAGATTCCGTCAGTCTGGTCAATTTGAGTATACACCTATTACTAGAACTGGTGATCCTGCTGGTGGACCGAATGAGTGGCAATTTCCAACTCCTGAGCCTGTCGATGTAACTGTACCAGAAGCCGGCGCACCTAGTGCCGAAGCTCAGGCTGCTACAGGTGGAATGCCTGATATTATCGACATGCCTTACAATCAGGCTGAGTTGGCATTACGTAAGGCTGAGGGATATAAGACTATTCCATATCCTCATGTTAATCCTGTGAATAAATTACAGCAGATGGTGCGCGGTGAGATGGCAGACATGTTGCCCACTACACCTGCTGCTCCTCCTGTTGCACCTGTACAAGCACCTATATCAGCCGCAGCAGCAGCGCGTAAGACTATCGGCAAGTTTAAGATGGGGGATGATATTGTAGTCCCAACTGAGATAGTAAATGCTGACCGTAACTACATCTCTAACATGGCGGAAAATGGATATAGAGTAAGTAAGATTGAAGGTGGCAACACTACGTTCCGACATGAGAGTAAAGGTGAAGGCGGAACTAGAGTAGGCTCGATGGATATTGGCGAAATGATTAATCTGCTAATAAGAGGTGCACAGCAGATTAGAGATTCCGACATGGCTACTAAGGTTCGTGGGGCTGTGTCTGAACTACGTCGTAGAATGCAAAATGGAGAGACTACGATTTCACCTGAGGAATTCCGACGAGTTAGTGCAGGAATTCCAAACATTGATGATTTAGCGCAACGGATGGGTATAGACCTACCTGATGTGCGCACTCGTGTTGGTGAGCCAGTACGACAGGAACCAGCGCCAACACAAACAGGGCATCAGGAACAGTTGATTCGTGATGCTCGGACTACTGCGGAGTTGGATGCACTAGTAGACCAGTTCGGTGATGACTATGATGCAGCTGCAAATCAGGGTGATGTAAGTGCGCAGCAACGTGCATTCGAGTTGAATCGTGCAGTTGAAGCGCGCAGGGCTGAATTAAATCCTCCTATTCAGGCTACACGGAGGACAGACCACACTAATTGGTTAGAAGCGAATAGTCCAGAGGGATTACAGCAAATCGAATCTTTTACTGATTATCAACAATTGAGAACACAAATTCGTGAATGGGATGATCAACGAGCAGAAGCTAATAGAGTAGGTGACAGAATTAACGGTCATAGACTGTACCGTATGGTAATGGCGGGTTATGATAGACTGAATGAACTTCGTGATATTCAGAATAATCAACGACCACGGAGAAGTGCAGAATCTCAGGCTGCCACTCAACAGATGTATGGACGTGTTCAGCAGCCTGTTGATGTGAGTAATAGTTGGGAGCCGGAATCATCAGTTAATCTATCAGCAATGGATCCGCGGCAAACATCAATGTATGAACTTGCTGATAGGATGAATGCTACCACTCGTCCATCAGAACTAGCTGCTATACGAACAGAGGTAGAGGCTTACTTGGATGAAGCGATACAGGATAATTTTATTCCTGGTATCAGTTATGCTCGTAGACTGATAGATGATATTAGTAGAAGATTAGGTGAACCTGTTCAAGATAGACTCAATCTAGAGGATCAACCAGTTCCAGCTCCTTCAGTTCAATATGGTCCTCAGGCACCAATGACGGGCAATCTTAAACTGAGTACACCGGCTTATGATAGATTAGCCCGAATTGTAGAGGGACGTACGCCATTAACTAAGGATCAAAAGAAACAGTTAATGGCCTCAGATCGTTGGCAGGACTATGGTATACGTACAGCACAAGCCGCGGGTTCAGGACCACCTGGATTAAGTGTTGAGAAAATGTACGGTGGGAGAGATAGAGTCGTATATCGTAATCCGGCTGGTGAGCCAATTGTATCGGCTGAAGTAAGAACAAATCCTGATGGGACTAGAGAGGTTCCAAGTCTCGGAGCTGATAAAACTAGATTGCCGGTACCACCTGATGCGAAACCGGGTACAATAGGAACATTTGTTCATGGAACCTTACTAGGCCGGGCTGTGCATCAAGTTGGAATGAAGCTAGTTGAAATGGGAGCAGCATTTACTAGTGGTGCTACTAGTCCATTCACTAAGAATCTAGTCCAAAGTATCATGAAACGGGTATCGAATGGAATTGATGAGAATTCTGCCGAACTGGCTAGTCTCATCAGACAGCTGATGCATATCAAGGAAGTTGAAGGTACACTACCGAGAAGAATTAGGACACCAGAAGATGTAGCGCAGTTCATCGCTGACATGACAACTGATGAGGCTGCGCAACCTGAACTACCTTTCGAGCCACGCGCGGCACGGAGAGAATCGACTGCTGCTGAACGAGCAGATGTACCCGAACAGATGAGATTAGGTGAGGAAGTGCGCGAAGAACAGATGCCACTTCCACTTCAATCGGCTGTAGGTCCATTCGGTAAGGGTAAGGGTCCGTCACCGGGCGAGACTACTGGTAGAGTAGCACCATTTGAACGTCCTGTAAGACCGTGGGATGCAGTAGACTTGTCTAAAACTGTAGTAATGAATAATCCCGAGAGAGCACTTAGACAAGCATTAGACAAGGTTCATAATACTGGTAATCATTACCTTGATAGACAATTGGCTAGGGTACGAGAATTAGCTCAAGACTTTGAAATGACTCCGGAGAAACTAAATGAATTCATTGAATTGTATGGGAGCATACTTGATAATGATTTGACTCCTGCTAATGTGAAAGAAGCATTACCGGATCTGGGTAATATTCTAGAGAATAGAATTAAAAGAGTAGGACCTGGATCAGAAATAGAACCAAGTTCTAGAGAATGGTTAGAACATCAACGGAAAATGAAGGATTTAGAGGCTCCAGTAGATACGACTGCTAAGAGATGGACTGGTCTGATGAAGCAGTTGGATGAGATGAAGGCTCCTGATGTACTATATCGGGAGATCATCTCATCACCTAATACGCCACCATTGAAGGCAGGAGAGACGTGGCGTGATAGGGTAAGAGCAGGTATCGCATTCTTTGAATCGAAAGTTACCCGAGCTGTTGAAAGACTCGGTACTGAGGGTGGAGAAGAAGGTGCAATCAATATCGGAGGAATGAGGGATGCTGTAAGAGATACTATCCGTAACTTCTTTGCACGCGGTCCAGAGACACCTGAACATCCTAAAGGATCACCATCCACATTCGAGCAATTGACTGGACTATCTACTGCTGCGACTACGATTGGTGACATATCCATGCCGCTTAGACAAGGGTTGGCGGCAATTATGACACCTGAATGGCGTAGTGGATTGAAGCCAATGTGGCAATCATTCTGGAGTGCTGAGAGAACTAGAGAGTTCGATCAGCAGATTCGGAATAATAAGGTACATCAACAGGAGTTTAATCCCACTACTGGTAAGTGGGACCCATCATATGCTCAACGTGCTAACATGAAACTGGTGAAACCTTCTGAGATTAACTCAAGTGAACATGATGTTGCGGGAGCATGGATTGAAACTGGTGGTAACTTAGGTGGCGTATCTAAGTTCTACGAAAAGACGTGGGGCCAAGTTGCCAAGATGAGCAATAGAGCAGCCGCCACATTCTTGAACCATCTTCGGACTGGCATGTTGGAGCGGCTGTCTGATCAGGCTCAGTTGATGGCTGAGACGGGAGCTGAGACTGGAGAAGTGCGGCCCAACATCTTCAAGCAGAAGGTGACACCAGAACAGGCTGCGAGTCTGAATCCATACTACAACAATGAATTGGCGAAGATACTGTCGGACTACATCAATACGGCTACTGGACGCGCGCCATTGAAATTGGATGTATTCGGTATGGAGGGTACACCACAACTAAACTTGGAGTTCGCCGCTAAGGCGATGGGACACGTATTCTTCTCGCCGAGGAATATGTTTAGTAGGGCGCGACTACTGTATCCTGGCACCTACACTGTAGCACCAGCGTTTGTACGGAAGCAGTATCTCAAGTCTCTGCTGGCTACTGGTGCAGCATGGGCAACCATGAGTATGCTAGCTAAAGTAGGAACTCAAGCGTTAGGATATGATGCTACAATAAGTATGGACGAGGAATCCGCGGACTTCGGTAAGGTGCGTATCGGCAAGACACGGCTTGACTTGGGCGGGGGATTCTTGCCCCAATACGTGGCGATGTGGCGTCTGTGGTCTGGATTCTATCGCTCATCGTCCACGAACCAGCGACACGCTTATGGTCAAGGATTCAGGCCGGAAACACAGGAAACTCAGTTGCAGAGGTTCTTCTCGAACAAGTTCAATCCGTCTGCGAAATTTGGGTATGACCTATTGAGAGCGGCGCAGTATGTGCCATTCCATGTGGGGGATAGAACCGCGCAGATGTTCGTACCACTAGTGGCTCAGGACATGTACGAGATGTTTAAGGAAGATCCGAAACTAATTCCACTCCTCATGCCTGCTGTTATGTTGGGTGGAGGTACGCAGATTTACGGCAGAGGTGAACAGGTAGCCAAGATTGTACCGAAGAAGTACGATTGGGTTGTGCAGGGTGGTGGATTGAGTGATATTGCATACCCCGCGAATTGGCAGATTTTCGGAGGGAAGTAATCACTCCTTTTCCTCATCATTCAACCGTGCGTATCCCCCGATGATGTGTTCAATCTGATAATCGGGGAATGTCACATCAATGAAGTCCATCAGCTTATCTGAATCGTCAGTTATCACGCGCACCACGAGATAGATAATTGGCGATTCAGACTTCGGCTTCATCTTCACTTCAAACACTGGACTTAGCGTCATATTCGTCCTCCACGTAATCAGTTGGCCGTGCTGTATGTGTCCCCAAGCGAATCTTGCAGTAGACACAGTATTTAACCCTCCCAAACATGACTGCGCCACACTTCACACAAGTCCAGTTTTTACAAGAGATGTACCAGCGCACATAATCGTAGTCAGGTCCATCATTCAATTCCTTCGCCTGTTCAGTGTATGTAGGTCTGGGGATAATCATTTGTTCTTACCTGCATACAGTCGTTTCAGCTCTTGGACCTGATTGTCTGGCATGATGTAGATGATTTGACTGCCGATTGATTCGGTCTTAATCATGCCGGCTTGGTCAAATGACATCATGATGTCGTCTAGTTCAGTCGCATCCTTGTAGTGCGCCCACATCTTCTTCAGTAGCATCGCACGAGAGATTTGATGTGTCTCTCTTGCAAGCAGTTCCTCGATAATCACCTTCTTAAAGTTCTTAGCTTCTGATAGACCCTTCTTCCCGTGAGTCATTTCCCTCACGTTGCCTATCAGCTTCTCCGAATACTGTATTGCAAGAGTCATTGAATCCTCGTCAATGTAGAGTTCGGGGGAGCGACTGAGGCTCAGCAACATGGCAACCTTCAGCACACTGTCACCGAATCTATTTAGTGTGCCTGTCTCATCCTTTAATTCCTGAGTTGCCATCTGCTCTATGAAGTTATCGTACCACTGTTCATACACCAGACCTGCTGACGTGAAGTAGGCTATCTCACCTGTCGTTGAATCCTTGTGCGGATACTTAAACTCGTCTGACTCCTCTCTACTTGCGAGGGGTGCGAATGGACCTTGTAATTTCTCAACTTCTTTAAGATACTTAATTGACTCGTCATACTTTGGCGGGTTTGTGAGGGGAACAGATAGGCTATTAGCTCTGTGGCGTTTAGTCTCCGAGATAATGAACGTCCTTGCGAAGTAACCTCCATGTATGTCCTTCTTTCCGAAGAAGTCCGTTGAGTGCGCGTCATTCGTTGCAGTCAACATTGTGATTGTAGGGTCTTTCAGGTTGAACGATTCCATCTTCAACAGACTACGCCACTCACCGATATTGTATTGTCTGTCATATAGGTCAGTTAGAATGTCTGTCGCAACTTTATCTTCCACGAGTGAACTAGTCAGCTCACTACTACAGATGAAGGCTGTAGACTTAGCATTCACTCTACCACCCGGTTGGGTTTGCGCGGTTCCTAATTCCTTTAGTATCCCCTGAATGGAGCTACGCCCACTGATGATACGTGTGTTGTTCACACCGCGCACCAACTGTTTTGCCATACTGATGGGTGGACCCTTCTTCAGACCACTCTCAGCATGGAACATGACGTAGATGTTAGGATACAGATTGTAAATCTGTCGGTTTATCCAAACATTATCCTTCACCACAGCACTGATTGAGGCTAGTCCGCCCCAGAGCCAAAAATTTGTTGGACTTTCTAGTTCGGAGTGTTGTGCTAGTAAATTGTCTAACCAATTCATTTACCGCTACCTTCCACGAGATGCGTTGTATCTGTCTTTCTCACATTGTCTGCATTTCCTACCATGACCGTAGTCATAAGTATTTTCTTCAGTGAACTCATGTCCGTGAATACAATGAGTTGCACGAGTGTATTGATTGCCTAGGTGTTCTTCATCTTTATGGAATCTATCTGCTTTATTTTCAGATTCTGTTCCAATGTAGAGATGTTCAGGATTCCAGCAATTCTTGTGTCTACATTCTATCTTGTGATTAGCCTGCTTTGTTCTATCATCCATGTCTAATCCGAGATAGCATGCTGCCGATAATCTGTGTATATTTACCATCTTACCTTGAAACCGAATCTGTCCGTATCCCTTCGGACGAGTTCCCTGAAATAGCCAATGTCCATCTTTCTCTATAGTCTTATTCTTAATTCTCCCTACTACTTCTGTAAAGTCCATAACTACTCCTGCACCATGAATTGTTCCGTGATAGATTTTGGAGTGCGCATGTATTCAGGTGTTTCGATTACCCGTATATTGAACTTGTGTAAGTCCTTGTAGTTCTCCCCAATCTCTACATCACATGGAATCTTCAAGTAGCGACGAGGAAGTGAACAGTTAGTGAAATTGATGGCGCGCTCCATCTCCTTCTTAGCTAGAGGGATGAATTCGTCGAGATGTTCAATTCTAACAGCGAACAGAAGTGCATCATGTGCCTCAAGAATAATTCGCGCATCTGGACATTTTCTTTTAATTCGGATGCCAGCTGCTTTGGTATTATCAGTAACAGCTCGTTGGGGGAGATAGGCCAGAGCTTCTCGGAAAAGGTCATCACCCCACCGCTCATAGAATATGCGAACACCTCCACGTTCTGCATCAATCCCCCAAGGTAGCGGTGCTACCAGTTGACGATTCTGTTTTAGACATTCTATCACATCCTTATGGAACACCTGTTGGATACGGGGCTGCTTAGCATGGAATATCTTTAGCGCCCGTTCTGCGATTCCCTCATGGATGGTGATAGGGATTTTATACTTTCTTGCCTGAGTGTTAAGTTCCGTACTGGCGCGTCTTGCTCCCGCTCCAAGGTGTCCTGCATGTCGGAGAGTCTTACCAGCAAATCGAATCGGACTCTCATACCCCAGTACTTTCTTAGAATAATCAGATTCGACACCACCGAAAAACCAAGAAGCAGTAAGAGCATGGTAGTCATGTTCATCTATGTCCTTTAATGCTTGTTCATCTGTGGCTAGATTAAAGACTACTCTTGCTTCAGCCTGTGACGAGTCCAACTGCACGAACACGTAGCCAGGTTCAGGCTCATACATGGAACGCACATCACCACCAATATCACCATGCTTAGTGAACACTTGGAATGCCGTGCCCATCACCTTCATGTCTGTCTTTTTGCCTGCTCCTACAGTATCCACCAATGGACGTATGGGAGGATTCTGCTGACTCGTACTCGTCCTACCTGTTTCGAGACACATGAAACATGTAGTCCGCATCTTCCCGTCGTAGTCTGGAATAGCCATCAGGTAGGTGCTGATAGTTTTCCTTACCCTTCGCTGCTCTAGGCATTTCTCAATCCATGCGCGATGTGGCGGATACTTGACGCCATTCTTAAGGTTCAGGAGTGCGGTCAACTCTTCCTCACCTACACCCATCCGACGAGGTAACTTCCACTCATCGAATAGAAGTGCATGAACCTGTAGGTGGGAATTGGAATTGACTTCGATGCCGGCTATCTCGAACATCTCGTAGGACAGACGCTCATCCCACTCAATGTATTTCTCGATTAGTGCGTCACGTTTGGAGGAATTGACGCAGAATCCGTTGTTCTCAATCTCTAGATAGAAGTCAGGTAATTGCATCAGAAAGTTCTCATAGAACTTCCTTACACCCAACTCATCTAAGTCCGCGTCCATCGCCTCATCTATTTCGAGTGTGACACAACTATCACGCGCGCATCCGAGGAATAAATCTCTAAGCTCCCCTTCATACATACCCTCATCTTTGTAGTAGGGTTCTCTGGTGTAGATAGATGTAAGGAATGCCAACCCTTTTGGGAGTTCAGGATTAATGGCAAATGCCTTGAGGAGAGTATCAGAGTGTATCCGCTTGATGGAAAATCCAAGTCTCCGCAGTTTGTCACGGTCATAGTTGAAGTTTTGTCCGACAATGTTCTTCTCCCACAATACTTTCGCCAGCATTATCCAGATGGTTGCTAAATCCGAATCTGGTATAGATGAAATCTTATCGCGGTTCCACAATGGTACTGTCATACCATGCCGCTTATCGAATGACAGTCCCATACAGATCGGCAGACAGTGGCCTCCAGCTTCAATGTCTACACTCAGTTTCGAGTGGTTCTTGTACCGCTGTAGAAACTCATGTAGTTCGCCTGAGTTGCGGCATATTTGGAGGGTTCGTTGTGGTAGGTCTAATAGTGGGGATGCAGATTCGACATATGCGCGCTTGAAGTCGAATATCATTACTTGTCGGTTCCAATAACCTTTGATTTCTCCACCCGCAGCAGTATGTAGAAGGTGCGCGGGATGATAGGTAGGAACAAACTTATGGCCCATGCCCCGCATGATAGAGCCTCGGTGTTGGCTAATCTTATCCTTACCGGACAGCGCCCATAAGCTAGTCCCACCGAGAGCAAGTATACAGTTAGGTTTAATGTCATTTATCTCCGTCCGTAACTCCTCTAATTGCTGGTCCATGTCGATGCCGTGATTTCTCGCCCTGACGTGAAAGGGGAGGCGCTTACGTTCGGCGTTAGGTGGGACTTCGTACTTACACACATTAGTGACCCAACATTCATGCCGTGGAATACCAGCATCCTTCAGTAGACGGTCCAGTTCACGACCGGAGGGACCGACGAATGGTTTACCTTGTAGAGTTTCTTCTCTAGATGGAGCCTCTCCCAATATTATGAACTTGGCTCCTACTGGTCCTTGTCCGGGAACATAAATATGATTAGAGTCCACTGCGGCCTCCTGTATCTACAGGTGGCTTCTTATTCCTCTTTCTCCGTAGTTTCTTGGCATGGTTAATCCATTCATCCATATCAGCCCTTCTTAGTTCTAGTTGGATGATGTACTCGTTCAGTTGCATCAGACTCCAGTCTTTCACTAGTTCTGTCAGTAGTTCCTTGTGAAAATCACTCATTGATGGCCCCCACTATCTTGAAGGCCAAGTCAATAGTTTCATTTGTGGTCAGGTTTGGGAATCTGGCCTTCAATATTTCGGCTACCTTCTTGACTTGTTCTGTTAATGTCATCTTTTACCTCGAAGTCATTGAACATTTTAGAACAGACAGTACACACCCACACTCTCCAGCTAGGCATGTATTCCATCAGGTCCGCACGCTCATTCTGACAATGTGGACACTTCATCTGCTTCTTCTTCCTTCTTTACAGGCTTCTCTATGACCCTCACATGCATTGCACGATAGCCTTTACCATCAATCTTCAGAGGGGTAAACTCTACATGCATACCAGTCTTAAGTTCCAGAAATGGAATTGTGTCTTGCCGTAGCGCAGTCCAGTGAAAGAAGATACGGGTAAATTCAATCTGCTTCGATGAAATGAATCCCCATCCTTCCTTACTGACTTTGATTACTCGTCCTACAATTTTTAGCTCAGTCATTTCCCTTCTCTCATTCACTGTGATAAGTTCGGGGGCGCACTCGTAATCCACGATATTGTGGTTTTGAGTGGCCCCCTATCATCAGGCGAGTGCTACTGCATCAGGGAGGATTCAGTGGCCTTTGGCTCGTCCGATGGTTCTTCTACAGGAAGATCATCTTCATCTTCCTCGTCATCTTCCTCGTCCTCAAAATCCTCATCGTCATCGTCATCTTCATCTTCATCGACAATGGTGCCGGTTTCATCTTCGTCCACAGGTGGTACAGGACGTGCCGGAGGGTCGAATGGCAGCTCTAGCTGCTCAGGTTCATCTGGGTTTAGGTACATACAATCCTCATTCTGGACCTAATGAAAGAGAGGAGTAGGATGGTATAGGTCACGCCCATCCTACTCCTGTTTGTCTTACGTGTCTAGCCGCGGAGTGCGCGATACTTGTGGTTGACGCGATTCACCATACGTCCCTGCCACTCGCCGTTCTCCACGAACACCTCAACCTGTTTGCCTACAGCATTCGCCAGGTCGAAGCGCGCACCTGCCTTCACGTCCACACCGAACGCGGCAAGGAATCCAACCGCAAAGCCAATTGCCTTGCTGTTGAAATTCCAGTCAAGAGGAACATTCGCGTATTCCTCCGAACCAGAGTCCGCATTCTTCACGATGGAACCTTCCACCGGGTAGTTAGTAGAGCCACCATCTTTCGACGGAGCCTCCCCGATGTTGTTGATGGTGACGACGTACCACGCGGGTTCAACTACCTTGCCACGCAGCAGGTCGCGGTCACTGAATTGGATGATGGGCACTGTTGTTCTCCTGTGTTGTTGGTTAGAACTTGGTTGTTGGTGTGTACGACTCTTTCACTTTCGCGATAGCCGGCTTAATCCATGTGTCATACAGCGGCTTATCACCGAACTCAATCTTGTTGGGGAGACCTAATGCGGACCTCGCAAAGTCATCTCCCGTATGCTCGGTGAGTAGCGTGTATTTACCTTCACCTCCTTCTACGAATCCCTTGTCAATATTAAAGTGATACACCTCTCCACAATAGGCAGGTATCTTGGGGGCAACTTTCTTCCCAGCCGTAACAATTGTACGAGAGATGTGAGTTGTGTTGTTGGTGGTATTGCGGTATTCCGCTTGAACCACATGCGCAATGAGAATGATATTAACTTTGTGGAAAGCGTTAATGTCCTTCGTAAGCGCAATGAGTTCCTGTAGAGCCGCCGACTCAGCATTGTAATCCTCAATCTCATTGACTGCAATTCCTGCAATCAACTTGCCGGCAGTAGCACCCGACTTACGCTGCATACCATACTTCATCTGCAACGTCTGTCTGAGTGTCATGTCTGCCATGCTGGTCAGACTGTCAAATACGAGAGTGCGATAAGGACAGTCAGCCTGAAACTTCTCCAACATTTGTTTCGGCTTATTCCAGTTATCGAAGTCCTCGTATGTCACGGACTTAGGGTCCACACCCCACTTCTTCATGGGCAGATAGATGCCGTTCATCTTCCTGTCCCAACTGAACCAGAACTGTGGTCCAGGGAATGATAGAGCCTGAGTTGACTTACGAGTACCCGGCTCACCCTTGAACATGCAGTAGAGTGAATCGAAGTTCACTGAATCCATCGTTGGCATTAGTTGAACCCATTTAGGAAATTGATGAACTGTTGCCGACTCATTGGAATCATCATCTGACTGAGACAAAGCATCCTCAGAACTTCCGAATTTGTTTCAGGATGTTTTCCAAGGTCACTCATCATTGATGTGAGTCCATTGCGTTGTTTGTCCGCACCTGTGTAATAATCGTACTCTTGAATTGCGCGTTGCTTGCACCATTCGATGTGTTCCAATCTAGTCATTATTCCTCCTGCTTATTAGTTGGATCCCACACAGGGCCAATCATGAAGTCAGTCCTCAACACTTCCTCCCTCATACCTCTGTCAGCTTCGCACACATTCTTGAACTGACACTGACCATACACGTTGTCACAGTGCGTGTAGTTAGGAGGCCAGTATCCAGACTCCGAGAACTGGATGTACTTGTATGCGTAGTACGGAAGGATTTCAGACTGCCATTCCAACAGTCTGTCCGCGCTGTATGACACTACCTCTCGGCTCAGACGCTCATCAATCTTCAGGGTACTCTGCAACCCAATCTTATTGATGATGACGTTCCGACTCTTGAGCAGCAGACATTGACCCGTCGTCTGGTTGGACAATGTAGTTTTATCACGCCGCTGCTTGAATGATTTGTGGTCCATCGACACTATGCCGATTTGATTAGTGTCGATTACGAGGTCGAACTTCGCCTTCCACAATACGCGGATTTCATCGTCCTCGTACAACACTTCACCACGAACCTGCTCACATGCGAGCGGAATGAATGCATCATTCTTGTAGTGGTCGAAGTATTTCTCGCATGTGTCGAGTGCGAACCTCCAACCTACATTCCATTTCTCTGAATGTTCTGCCGTGTTCTGCATACCTGGATACTCCATCACTTCATGTCCGCATGATGGAGTGCCCTCAGTAACCTGTGAACAGTGCGCGCATCCAGAGACAAAGAGTTGACCCGCAGCTAGAGCCTGACCGATGGATGTTTTACGGTCAAACCCCTTAATCATGTGTTTGTAGTAGACCTCCAACACCTTATGAATGAGCGTCCCCACTTCGAGGGAGTTAGATTTCCCCCGAGTGGAGACGAAACGATGATTGAAACGTAAATCATGAAGTCTGCCACAACTCATCAAACTCGACAAGAGTGTAGCATCCATGATTACGTTCTTCTTCGGCTGTAGGATGATGTCCACTTATCGTCCCTTCGGCAACATGCGGACACGCGCCGACATGTGAACCTTCCTGCGGGCGTTCTTGTTCTTACCACCTGAATCAGATGGTCTGTTGCGCTCAGCACCGAACTGTATTGATGGAGCCTTCGGCGTCAGATGGTAGTCACCTGTTGCGAAATCACCATGCCGGTCGAATGAGACAATCTCACGCGCCACTGACTGCGGTGTATCGTATCTCACCGCCTGCTTACCCTTGATGATGTAGGATGTGCTCATCCCGATGATGACGCCATCTGCGTGCAACTCACGCTTCGTTGCACGCGCTAGAGCACATTCGGATGGATTGAGTTTCCGCGCATCCTTACAATCCTTGTCACCGACTGTGACGTAGACTGGTGCGTGCGCGTCTACTGCATACTCCACCTTCGGAAACATCTTGCGGAGAGAACGCGGCACACGATACTTCTTTACAGTCACTTTCTTCCTCATACTACCTCCTAGTTACGCGAGTTACGTGAGATTGGGGGTGGGCCACGGCTTCTAATGAGTGCTCAGGAAACTCCACACCGTTGTTTATCGTCCCCAGTATGTCCTACCTACGGTAGACACATACGACGCCTGAGTTGTTGCCCACCATATTCGTATTCTTTGAAGGAGCCACAACCCTGTAGACGCATTCCCTACATCTACCTCGATGGCCAGACCGAGCTAAGTTGTGGCCCCATCAAAAAATACTAGTTTTATTGTTCCGAGGAAAACTAGTAAAAAACTCGCCCACCTAGCTGGGTCTGACGGCGAACTAGGTGAACCTTAGTGCCGTGTGAACGTGGGACCGAAGTGCGAATGCACTACTTCCGCAATAGTTTTCAGCTTCTCGTTCAACGACAGAATCTCACCTTGCAGCGACAGAATCTGTGACGAATGTTCCCGTACCATCGAACTAATAGTGTTCATCTGTTCGATGATGGCTTCTCCCATCTTTAAGAGAGCCTTATCATTCTCGATGCTGTTCTGTGCCACTACTAACAACGACTGACTGATTGGATTCTGTAGTTCTAATTCCTCAATCTTTTCTACCAGTTTCATGCTTCATTCTCCTGTTTCTGAATGTGAATGATTGCCGTGATAAACATCAGACCGACTATGATGAGTAGTGATTCCATCCTTCCTCTCTACTTTATGAGCATTATCTCCGATACTGTAGTATTCGATTGCATTCCAATTCTCATTGAGAATATCGAAATACTTAGCAGCATCTTCTAAGTATTCCTTTGCTTCTGCATCTTTACCTTTATTCTTAAGGTAAACGGCAGAATCATGGCAATCTCTGAACCACTTGTCATAGTACTTTGACAGTTCTTTGTGAAACTCCACCTTTACCTCTCTGAGGGCGCACATCATCGATGGATTTCGATTGGCCCATCTAATCCCAACAGTTCGCGGGCCTTCATGCGCGCGTCCCACACATTACATCCATTTGCAGTAAGTAGGTTCACCATCTTTCTGAACCCTACTGGATTCTTCGTTCTGTGCAAGTGTTTGGGCTTCTTCACATACACTTTTCTACTATGTGTTTTCTTAGCCCATGCTGCCTTACCTGCTACTGAACACTTAGCACGCTTATCGTCCGTTGCGCGGCGCCTAAGTATATCCGGCTCATCCCCATACCATGTTCTGGATATGTCAAACCATGAACGAGGTACCAGAGTGCCGGCTTTAATAGCCCGGCAATCTGATACGATAGACCAAAAGTTCACATCCAACACATCTTCCTGCGTTGGATACGCTGAAGGATGATAGTCCGTGAACCTCATCCCATCACCTTTACTGTAGGAAGCCTCTCAATCTGCTGGAGTAACTCCGTTACAGCATCAGGTGACAAGTGGCCGATTACGTCTGAGGTGATAGGCGTATCATAGCACAATACGCCATCCTTCAGCACGGCCAATTCATACAGGCCGAACTCGTTGCCGTATGAATACGGGCCTTGCACTATGCTGGCCCCATATCCATTTGGAAAGGTAACACGAGCCTGTCGGCCCATCAGCTTATCGACGAATTCTAGTTCATTGAACTTCATCTTCAGTCACCTCGTATTTGACGACGTAAGTCACATCCTGCGTGAAGAATGATGGTGCTCCAAGAGCAGGGTCTAGTTGGTTCACAATGAAGTCCTTCAATTCCTCTGCCGCAGCATCAGCATCCATGAAATCGACAGTAGGCTTCAGATACACGCGATACTCAATGTAGTTCTTCACAGTGACTCCTTAGCAGTCTTACTAGTTGCCCATCCAGCTTTCGCCAACTCCTCGACACACTTGACGCAGCCACACTTCCATCGTTCGTAATTGTCGATGGCGCGTGTGCCTACTGGAGCTTTGAGCGTGCATACTTTCTTGATTAGTGTTCGCATTAGTTAGGCCCCTTTCGCGACGATTTTACGGTTCTTCTTCGCGTTGTGCGCGTTCACAATCGACGCCGCCAATTCCTTCATGATGGCGTCCTCATTCCACTTCGTTGCTTCACCCTTATTGTGTAGCGCGTGGAATTGAATCCTCTTTCTCGCAACGATGGCGTCTAACTGTGGGTCGGTGGTTGTAAGCCCCTCTAAGTGCGCGTAGACTGCGCTCACTGACTGTGCTGTCGAGCCAATCCGAATGAAGCGGCCCTCACACTGTTCCTCTTTACCCGGATTCCACTGACGTTCGTGCATGACGCAATCGCAACATGTCTGAAGGTTCAGCCCCTCACCTGCTGCCAACTGTGACGCCACAAGTATTGCTCTAGGTGCAGTATTGAACTTGTGCTGCGTCTCGTTTACGTCGCCCCCTGCCACGAACTGAAATACAGGCATCTCATTCCCATATTTCTCCTTCAGTTCCGTGTAGAGGATTTCCTGAACATCCTTGTGATGCGCGAAGATACAGATTTTACGGTCTGTATCCTCAATGAATTCGCTGACGTATTCCAGCGTTGCCGGAATCTTAGCCAACGCTACAATCCGCCGCATCTTTGCCATCGCAGCGATGATTGCCATGCCGCCTAAGTCCGCAGCCTGAGCTTCATACCACTTGACGAATTCATCTACTGCCGCGTCATACGTGGATTCTTCCTGCTCCGTCATTACAACATTCAGCTTCGTCCTGTTGACGAGTGGTAGTTCTGGCAACACCTCCGTGCGCTCACGTCGAATGCAGAGGTCTTTCGTGTATTCCTTGAATGCTGGAATGTTACGAATACCCGCTTCCTTCTCATACGCGCCGACGTAATACGTGTCAACCCAACGTCGCCGAAATGCTTCAGCAGAATTGAATTTAACAGGGTCCATCATGTTGAACACGGGGAACAGTTCTGAACCACGATTGTTCCAAGGTGTGCCACTGAGTGGAATGACCTTACGGTCCCGAACTACGCGCCGCACCATCTGAGTGCGCGAACTGTCAACATTCTTAATCTGCTGACATTCGTCCAACACAACACACTTAATGCCAACCCGGTCGAACTGAGTGATGTCGAATCCGCTGTTGACTTTAGTGCCATTCTTCAGAGTGCGCGACTTAGGCACCAACATATCATAGCCGATGATGTAGTGCTTCAAGCCGGGGATGAGCCAATCCTTCGACGTGTTCACTACCTGAGGCACATGCTCATCGCCCATCCAGTAGAGAATGAATGATGACGTCTGATACTTCAGTGCCGACTTGACAATCCATAGTGTTGGACTGAGTGTCTGCTGGTTGAAGTAGATTACTCCGCCCGCTTGGATGGTCTTACCTAAGCCCATCTCATCGAAACATGCCGCACCTTTCTGCATCGACAATCCCGCTTCAAGGAATTTCATGCCCTCGACTTGAAAATCATACGGCTTGTAACGATTGCAGAGGATGCAGTGATTCTTATTCCATGTGTGCTGACATGTAGGGTCACCACCCATCTGGAACGTGTGGAATGGTGTTCCTTTGGGGATATACTTGACCATCATGTGGCCGCATTCCAACGTGATAAATTTCATATCAGGTTGGTCGTCACCCGGCATCGTCATGATGCTTTCGGATGCCATTTTGGCGACTTTGCCACATACGTTACACTTATCTTGAAGCCGTGTAACGGTGTATTTCGGTGTGCGGATTACCTGAGTGTCGAACGTCACCTCCACATCTGCACCCGAACGAATGGCATCGATGATGTGAGGGTCCAACGTCAGGTTACTGCATGGGAGAGTGTTGTCGCATCCTACTTCACGAGCCTTCGCTTCCCATGTAGGCCCATGAGCGAAACCCGGCCCAACGAGCGCGTGTGCAATCTCGTGTAGGATTGTATTCTTTACATCCTCAGTCGGATGTATGTCGATGTGGTGTGCGGACAATATGATACACTTGTCCTTGTAGGAGCACAAGCCGAGGAATTTACTGTCAGGATTCTGATTCAGCCGCACGGACCAATCGATTAGTCCATGCTCATTCATCTTGTCCCGCAGATACTGTGACGCTTCCTGCCTAGTCATTGTCCCCCACTTTCTGAGAGACAATGATGGGATACGCTAGTTTGTAGCCATGTTCAGAAACAAGGAAAATCTGCGCGTCCCGCAACGTGCCGAAACATGCAATTTCCCGGTGCGGCCACTGACTGATTACGATGTAGTACGTCATGTAGTCACGTCCTTTCGGATACGTGGAAATTAGATGAGGCCCATTAACTCCGCGAAATGCTTTGCCGCGCCTTCCGCCGAAAGACCTTTCGACACAATGATGGACTGAACCTGAGCCGCAGGAACTCCATACTTTTTCGCCGCAGCATACACCGCAGCCTTGTCGAATGTGACCTTACGTGATGGTCCAGCAGGTGTAACAGTCTTAACTTTCTTCGATGGTGCTTCAGGCTTGTAATTCATGTTGTATTGCTTGAATTTCGCCTGATGGTCAACTCGTAGTTTTGCTACGACTTTTTGAGTCTGTTCAATCCACATGTAGCGTTCATTCTTCAGCTTTAGTAATGCTTCTTCAGCTTCGAAAATTACAGGATTCAATTTCTTAATGCGTTCATCAGCCAATTCCGCAACCTTGTAATTTTTCTGGTCTGCTGGAATTGCATCATCATTCATCACAGCCGCTTCAAGCTCTACAAAAGACACTGTAGCCGCGTTGAAAATGTCTGCTTTCAGTTCGATTGAATCGTCTAGTTTCCGCGCCGCGTCGATTGTCTGTTGCGCCGCCTGAGTGCGCGCCTCTTTTGCAGCACAATCGTCACATTGCATCATGTGAATGTCAAACAGTGACGGCGTAAGCATTACATCCGTCTTAGGACAGCAGTCGCAGTCGCCTTTACGAATATTGTTCAACATTTAGGCGCCTACTTTCTGCGCTACATTACGCGGATTACGTGCCGTGTCGTGTCGTGGAATGGTGTGGTAGGAGCATGAGCCTACACGATTCGTGACCGTTTCGGCATTAGGCGTGACTACGTTAGCAGGATACTTCCGAACCCGCTTGATGCGCTTACATACTGTGCAGTAAAACCGTTTCATGTGGCCCGTCCTTTCGGTATCGGCTGTAGCTGCTACATGTAAGGGATTACATGTAACCCGGTCGGGGCTTGCGCCGGACCTCGATTTTATCAGGTGGCCGGGGAGAAGTCAAGGGGTCGTAAGTCGTTGATTGGTAAGGGTTTACGGGGACGACCCCTAGGCGACCTATGCCTAGGCAACCTAGGGGTCCAAATTACATGTAATTCCCTACTTCATTTGTGGCTTCATGTTGGTGTATAGCCGTGTAAGTTCGTCAACCTGTTTCTGCGGCATAATGTAGACTATTTCCTTATCAATCATGCCAGCTGCGCAGAACTGTGACATTACATCATCTAACTGATTTCCGCTTTCACAATGCATCCACATTTTCCTCAATAACATGGACCTGCTGATTCTGTGTGTTTCTCTATTCAAGAATTCTTCAATTATCAGCTTCTTAAGTTCTCTGTCCATAATTATTCTCCCATAATCCGGCGATACTGTTCAATCTGCGCCATTGTGACACTGAATGCGTCCACTCTATCCCGTGCCGCGATTTTCAAACGAATATCCAATTCGTCGTCAATCTCTTTCTTCTCATCTGGTGTCCTACAGTCAATACACATGGGTCTATCGTCCTTGAGCGCGTAGGAGTCCAACTTAAAATCCTCACTACATCCCCAACACACCGACATCCTCCCTTCGATTGTATCCTCCACGTTACGTGGTAAATAGTGTTCGCAGTAATCCAACACACAACGCCATCCAGTATTGAACTTGCTCAACTGTTGTCTCATGTATTTGTGTGTGTGTTTAGTACGCTTTCCCATGATTTACCTCCTGAGCCTACATGTAATGTACTCTGTAGAGGCCGGCCCCCTCCCTCTGTCCCCAGTGTATCATGCCTTGAGAGCCATGTCAAGTGTCCTCGGGATGCTACATTTAATTATTACATGTAAAAAAAAAAAAAATAAAAAAAAGAGAAAACAAGAAAAGCCAAAACCAATCCAACTATTTGGATGCTCTCGTGCCCTATATACCTGTAGGGAGGGAGAGAGGGGTGTGGTGTTTTCAGGACACATTACATGTAAGAATCGCGCACATAAATTACATGATGCTCTTTCTTTTGCTGGGTGATTAGGTTAGGTCATGTGCCCTAATGCGCACACATCAGGCGGAAATTACGCACATAAATTACATGTGGGTTTTGCTCTTACATGTGAGGGATGATTATGCGCACACATAATCGCGCACATTATGCGCACATTATGTACCCCTGGCTCATGGGGCCGCGGGTCGAGGTCGAGGTCGAGGAGCCAGGTCGATTTTTCGCAAGCGGGAATTACATGCAAGAACCGAGCCACCCGTCAAGGCGTGGCCCGGTCTGTAGGTGGAGCCTAGTTCACCGAGTGCGGCAGGTTCATCATGCGGTCAAGCTCGTCCAGCTTGGCCGTTTCGATGATGGCGTAGACTGTCACCATAGCCTCACGCGCGTTCAGTCCGCGTCGGTCGATGAGCGTATCGACGGCGACCATGATACCGGCGCGCAATTCGACATTCTGCGCGTCATACCATTCGCCCCATGTTTCGGGGGTGAGTGCCAGCAGAACATCTTTCGGGATTCGGTTCGTCATGTTCCTACCTCGTAGTTTTCCGGGTTAGTCTCCAGCCCCTCGTATTGACGGGGCTGGAGTATGTAGGTGTTACTAGTCGGCCCAAACGAGTCCGAGCGTCTTAGCCGCAATCTCACGGGCTTCCGCGTGAGTGTATTTCTTCGACGTCATGAGAACCTTGTGCATGTCTTTGAGGCGAACCTGCTCATTGTTCTCAGCCGTTGGCCGCACGTAACCCGCTTCCTTGAGAGCGAGTGCCAATGCCTGTTGCCGAGCATTGTTTTTCGCTTCGTTGTCGCGGACTGCACGCTGCTCTGCAATCGTCAGAGCGGCGCCGGGTGTGGCTTCAAACTCCGCATCATTCTCGTATGTCTTCCACGCGAATTCATACGTGATGGGTGTCGGAAGTGCCACAGTCCAAGCGGTCTTGGCTTCTGCTACATCCTTTTCGTCTTTCATTTTCACTCTCCCTGCTACGATTGTTGGCCGCATCTCGCGTGGGAGTCGCCGTTGGCGCCGTCCCTGAACTTTGCCCTTCGGGCTGTCAACTTGCGACTCCGTGTCGGGCAAGGGAAGAATACCACACCCACGGCAGAAAGGGAAACAATCTCATAACTGGATTGTTGACTTGTGACCTGCCAAAAGTAGTCCAGGTTACATGTAGGTCAGGTGCGCCTACCATACCCGACCCCCACCTGTCAACACCTATCTTTGGCCGACTCATGGGCACCAGTCCAAGTATGACAGGTCGCGGCTCGAATGTCAAGAAAAAAAAAATCGAACTTTATTTTTTTTTTTCTTGACATTTACGCACACGTGTGATAGGCCGGTATACCCATGAGAATGATAGTATCATCGAACTTGCTCAAGTCGGCTTATTGAAATCACATGTGTCAGGATGAAAGTGTGTCAGGTAAATTACATGTAGATGAAAAGGGTCCCATACACAGATAAAAAGGAGGTAATAGATACATGTAAAAGGTCAGGGACTCCGGTTCCCTGAACTGGTCCCATCTAGTAGGTTCTCTGAGCCTCTATATAAGGATAGGAACGATGAGAGGATCGGAGGGCCACTCAGAAGGTGAGCGCGAGCGAACCCCCGTCCTGAGTGAACCTGAGCCGTTCTAGCCTATTGACAAACAGACAGAAAACCTGTATAGTTGACCCGGCCCCGGAGTATGCCATGCCGATTGGTTTAGTTGATGATGATGCTTTTCTCGCAGAATTATCCAACACTAAGGATAAGAAAGAGTCTCATGTTGTAGAGGGTCTAGTTGTAGAGAAGCCTGTGCGCGGTCGTAAAGACGGCGACAACAATGTGCCCGATAGTCTGCGCGCACTCATAGGTGAGGAGAGCGTAATAAACGGACGACAGTCCGCTATAGAATTCGCATCAGAGTTCGGCATATCGGCATCATCAGTTTCCGCGTATGCGAAGGGCGCAACATCCACCACATCATACGACACACCGAAGTCCTCCATCATTCAACACATCAATAAGTCACGTCAACGGGCCATAAAGAAGGCTAGTCGAACGCTGCATGGTGCGTTGAATGCAATCACTCAGGAAAAACTGGACTACACAGATGCTAAGGACTTGGCAGTAATTGCTAAGAATATGTCCGGCATCATTAAAGATCTTGAGCCTCCTGCTCAGACAGCAGTAGAGGACGGACAGAAATCTCCCCAGTTCGTAATCTTCGCCCCTACATTTAGGGACGAACGTAGTTTCGAGACCATTGAAGTAAAGGAATAACATGCCACAATCAGTTAGAGCAATCATCACATTCGTCGGAGATGGTGGACAGCCAGTAGACCCATCATATGGTGTGCCGGGTTTCGGTGGGCATCCAGACAATTCACTCCCATCATACGGACACCCCGATAACAGCCTCCCCGGAGGCGGACACATCATCACACTACCTGTGTATCCGTTCGATCCCACACTCGGTCCAGACAATACTCTGCCAACACCTCCAGTCACAGTGTGGCCCCCACGTCCGGGTGGTAAATTCGTCGTCAAGTGGCTCGCGTGTCATGGTCTTGTACTCGTACCTGACAACGAACTGCCACAGACACCAGAACCGAAGTAGTTGAAAGGGAGATGAGAGATGTTACTTGTAAAACCTCTGTATCAAGATCCATTCGCACCAGTACTTTTCTCATCTCCTGCTCTACCTGTAACGGATGAACAGAAGATGTATGTGAAGAAAGTACTGGACAAAGCATGTTCAGACTCGCGCTTCTCGGACAAAGCATACATCGCCATCAGTCTCATCCTCACTGGTGGGTCAGTGAAAGTCCAATCAGTCACATCACTCACTCCATCAAGTGCTGAGATTGGAGATCCGAACTTCACCATTCACGTACATGGTACGAACTTCACATCACTCAGCAAGATCATCTTCAACGGATTCGAGGAACCAACTACATTCGTCTCTGCAACAGAACTGACTACAGGCGTGAACATGAGTGTGTGGGCTGCACCTGCTGTACTACCTGTCGGCGTATTGAGTGAACAGGGTGTACTGTCTAACACCATGAACTTCACATTCACTGATGGTACTCCTGCTGCATTGTCACAGAAAGTATTAGGTAAAGAGAAGAAGTAGGATGTCGAGTCTCCTAAAGCGGAAGCACATACTAGCTGGTCTAGGTGCGTCTGCACCAGTATCTTCATTGGCGCGTGTTCAGGGTACAGGTAAATGGGGAATTAGTTCATCTGGAGCACCAGTCACTCATACATTCGTTACTCCACCACAAGTAGGAAATGGAATCATTGTACCAGTCATCATCTGGCGTGGTGGAAGTGATTTCACCTCTCTAGTAGACAATCAGGGTAATTCGTTCACTCTAGTCCACAATCAATTGAATGGAGTGAATCGGACTGGTATCTACTACTTACCGAAATTAAATGCTGTAACAGCACCATACACTCTGACATTAACAGTTAGTAGTGTCGCCACATCAATTATGGCGACGGCTATTGAAGTGGGTGGTGTTGGAGCTGGATTAGCATTAGACCAGAAGATAGGCGCGGGTGGTTCCACATCTACACCAGGAACTGGAACGACACCAGCACTAACTGCGGATAAAGTCATTGTAGTGGCGGCACATACGATAGATCCATCAGTCGCATCCATTACGGTTCAATCAGTTAGTCCAGCGTGGACAGAAGAATTTGAACATCTGACTAACGCATGGATTGTAGGTGAAGCAGATTCACGTATTCTGACTGGTGTAGCCGGAACTACGCAGAGTTGTGCGTGGGCTGATGTAACTGCCGGTGCGTGGTCAGCGGCATTAGCCGTGTTTAAGGGGACATAAGATGCCAGTTCAATTGTTACCAGTAGGTACACCAACAGTCCTTGTAGCGAATACGACATATGCACTCCCAGCTCAATTATGTCTAGTCACATCATCTGCTGCGTGTGAAACATCAATGGATGGCACGACATGGGCCGCATTCACATCAGGTGGCATGAGTGGTGCGGTATTCCTTCGCTCTGGTTCGGCTGCTATCGTGACTTGCAAATAATTCAGGAGTGAAATTGACTAAGAAGTGCGCGCTCCTCGTTCTAACTGTTGTGCTAGCAACAGCATGTGACTACAATTTCATCGGGCCGACGATCAATAACAACAATTCAAACTCGAACACCAATACGATAGACATTCATGACATAGTTAATTTCGCTCCAGTCCCTAATCCAACTGCTCCAATCACTAATCCTCCTGGTACTGTACCACCAGTAGAAACTCCACTACCGATTCCAGTGACTGCTCAGGCTACTGCACAAAAGGTAGCTGATTCTAATCTGGTGTTACTCGGTAAGTCATGCCCTGAGACTTACGGTGAGAGTGGTTGGCAGTTTTTAGATTTAATCGTTAAGACGCTACAATCTTCCGATGCGAGATGGGGTTACTTCGTTAAGCCTGATGGCTCGATTAGTAAGGATGTAATCGCCTACAGAGCTACAAGTGACAATACCGGCGCGTGGGGAGTAGACATCATTTTAGATAGATGTGGTCAATCGAAATTCAGTTGGCAGGTGCTTGGATTTGACCCGCTAACTCAGTGGTCATTCTTACGAACTGGTTCTTAGAGAGAAGGAATTATGCCATTTGGAATGGGCGCACTTAAAGGTGTAGGTAATGCGATGATGAATGCGCCGGGTATGAGCGCAATCAGGAAACCACTACAGGCAGGAATGAAAGCTCCCGGTATGAAACCTGTAGCTAAAGGATTGGGATTAGGTCCATCTAATCAGGCTGCACCACAACAGAAGATGCAGCCACCACAACAAGGGCCGGCATTAGGTCAACAGGGTCCAATGCAGAATGCTGTGGGTCAAGTTGGTGCAGCAATGGGTCAGGCATTCGGTAGACCACAACCTAATCAGCAGGCATGGCAGAATATGGCACAAGCTGGTGCAGGAATAGGTGGTGCATTTGGAATGGGTAAAATGTATGGTGGAGCACCACCAATGATGGCACCTGAACCAAGTGCGCCCGCATCACCTGTAGATGATCAGAATACTCAGGCGATGATGGATTTGAAGCAGCAACAAATGGCTGCTATGGGTCCGCAGATGGGTGGAATGTTTGGCGGAGGAATGGCGCGTCCTCAGGCGATGATGGGTCAATCTGCACCAGATGAATCAATGGATGCGATGAGACGTAATAAGTTCATGCAGATGCGTCAGGGTGGAATTGGACCACGATTCGGCATGAGACCGCCACAACAGCCCATCCAACAGATGCAACAGGAACCTGAACAGCAGTACTGAAATGGCATTCTTCAGCGCGCTCGGTAACTTTCTGAAACGACCTGAAGATGACTATGGGTTCAATCAGACTGTTCAGCAGAGTAAATCAGGTGGCATCGGACCAATGCAGATGCCACAAGTATCTCCACCAATACCGAGTGAGCCGGTTCCATCTCATGTGCCGCGCACAGATCAGAGAATTGGACCGGAAAATAATCCACAAACTAAGTTAGAACTAATGACGAATCCAGTATCTGGAGACGTTGATGTAAGTAATATGAATCCAATCATGAATGCGTTCATGAATCAGGAATTACGTAAGCCGACTGCGATGTTTGATGCGCCGGCATTCGGCACATTAGATGATGTGGCGGCGCGTATGGGCAAACCTGCTGGATCATTTGCTTCAGAATTGAAGAAGATTACTGATCAGTGGGGTTCACACTACAAACTCCGAATCAAGGATGCTACTAGAAATAGTTACATAGATCCTGGTGAACCCGCTGTAGCAGGATACATTGAACTTAGTCCTCGGACTATCGAGGGTCATTTACCAGTAAGTATGACTTATCTAGCTGATGAATATCGGGATAAGGGACTAGGTAGTGAAATGTATGCTGAGGCTGTAAAAAGAGCTAAGGAAGCAGGATTCAGAGGATTGGCATCTGATCCTAGTATGCGGAATCAGTTTTCTAATGAAGTGTGGGACCGACCTGGTATTGGTAAAACTTCAACCAGTTATGGTGATTATGATTTAATGTCAGAGTTTCTCTCGCGTGGCAGAGATTGGAAAACTAGTCCTTTGGGAAATTTATTCCGACAGGATAAAGCTGAGCAGCCAATGCTTCCTGAAGTGAAAGATTATTTGTTGGAGCAGATGCGGAATCGATCTTCATCCACACCTTCTTCAGCAACTAATCCTGCACAGAGTCAAGTATCTGATGTGATGGGTAATTATCAGCTTCCATTATTCGATTTCCGTCCATACACTGAGTATCGAAGGAAATACTAGTGGATACTGAACAGAAGAAGCCAGTATTCAGCTCCAACGAATGGAGACCCGAGCCGAAGCAAGAGTTGTTTCTATCAGTTCCAGTCACTGTAAAGGAAGCATTTTATGGCGGAGGAGCCGGATCAGGTAAATCAGATGTGCTCCTTCTATATGGGATCGTTCATCGATGGCATGAACATCCAAAATTCAAGCAAGTTTTCATGCGACGAACATACCCTGAACTCCGTAATGAAATTATACCACGATCTAGAGAGTTATATCGTAAATTTGGAGCTACTCTCAACAAGACTGAAATGTGTTGGACCTTTCCGCGTGAAGATCAGTATGGCTCTACTGGTCGAGTCAACGAAGGAGCCATGATATTTCTCGGACACTGTGAGAATGAAGATGATGTGCATCAATACGACACTATGCAGATCTGCCTGTATACTCCGGACGAGCTTACAAGTATCACAGAATGGATCTACACCTACATTACCTTTCAACGTAATCGTGCTCCGAAGGATTCAGGATTACCCTCTATCACTCGCGCTGCCGGAATGCCTGGTGGAATTGGTCACACTTGGACTTACAAACGGTTCATTAAACCATACCCTAAAGGTGGAAAGATCATCGTTGGTAGAGGTGGAAATAAACGAATCTACATACATTCCACACTAGAAGATAATAAACATATTGACCCCACTTACAAACAATCACTTCAGGGCATCACTATTGAGGCTGAGAGAAAAGCTAAACTCCTAGGCGATTGGGATGCGTATCAGGGTCAAGTATTCGATGAGTTTCGCGATAGGAAGTTTGAGGATGAGCCGGCGAATGCAATACATGTGATTGAACCGTTTGAGATTCCACAATGGTGGCCCAGGATGGTCATTGGAGATTGGGGTTTCGCGGCTATGACGTGGATTGGTTATGCGGCAATTTCTCCTTCTAAGCGCGTGTACATTTATCGCGAACAGTATTGGGTTAAGACGAAGATTGCTGAGTGGGCACCACATGTCAAACTATATATTGATAAGGAATCGCCCAGACTCATCAGATTCTGTAAGTCCGCGGGTCAGGACCGTGGTCAGGAGCATACAATTCAGCAACAGATTGAAGATGAATTGGGTCAATCCGTGGAACTCTCCAATAATACTCCCGGTTCACGCATTGCTGGAAAACTACTCATACACGAATACTTACGGTGGCAGCCGAAACTGATTAATCAGCAAGAAACACCACAATATTCCGAAGATTACGCAATGTGGATTATGCGTAATCGTGGAATGATGGAGTATAAGAGCTACTTGAAGTCATTTGAACCACAGGAACCTGAAACAAACATTCCAAAGTTGCAAATCTTTAAGGGATGTGAGATTTTAGTAGAGGCCATTAAGGCGTGTTCATATGACAAACCAAAAGGAAACAAACCTGCTGAGGATATTGCAGAATTTGAAGGTGACGATCCCATCGATGGATTGCGATATCTTGTTGACGCGGCAGAAGGATTCTTTGACGAGAGTAACCAAGAATTCAAGAAAATCCAAGCTCAGGAAGCGTTAGTCAACAAGCTGAGTGCGAGTCAGGATTGGACAGCATTCTACCGAAACATGGCGAAGGTCGAAGAAGATGATTCTATTAAGCCTGTTTCGAGGTACAGACATTGATTAAAGAACTTTTCAGAAAGTGGTTCGGGCTTCCTGATCCTACCTGCGCAACTTGTGAGGTTCTGCGCGAACAGCTTACGATGAGTGAGCGAGAACGCCGCGAACTTCTAGGCAAGTTGTTGGAAAAGGATAAGCCCGAGCCTCTGATTCCATCTGCTGAACCACCACAGGCTATACAGCCACAGTTCATTCCGTGGCGCGTAAAGCAGCAGATGTTGGAAGCAGAGGACAGGAAGCGCGCAGAATTGATGCGTGGTAAAGTGAAAGAAATTGAGGAATTAGAGCAAGAGTTGGGAGTCAGCAAATGATTACTCTAATCATTCTCTTAGTCATCATTGGATTGATTGTCTATCTAGCAGAGACATACATTCCAATGAGTCCACCGTTCAGGATAGTTCTGCGTGTTGTGGTGGTCTTACTCTTGATTCTCTGGTTACTTCAAGTGTTTGGAATTTATGACTTTCCCTCGCCCAGACTGAGGTAGTCATGAGCTTCGTAATGAAGGCGGCGAAAATTGGCAGTAAGATTGGTGAATATGGCCTCAAGTATGGAACAGCATTCATACCGGGTGTAGGTCCACTCGTATCGATGGGTATCAATGCAGGTACTAGTGCTGCTGATGCGAAGAAGCGAGGCGGCAGTATAGGTGATGTTATTAAATCTGGTCTAATTGGTGGTGCTACGGGCTATATGGGTGGCGGTGGATTTGGTGGAGCAACGAGTAAACTTGGTAAAGCTCTAGCTGTTGCAAATACGGGCACTTCAATAGCAGGAGATATTATGGCTAATCGTGGTGGTTCATCAAATTCAGGTTCGCGCACTTCAGGTATTGGGCCTACAACTGCTCCAACAGCTGTGCCGAGAACTGGACAAGCGATGCCTAAAGGTGGATTCAGATACAGTGAGAATCCAATGAATCAGTACGATCAGTCGAGTCCAAATCTTGCAACGGCATTCCATCAGGGTAAACAAGAGGCGATTGCAAATCAGCCATTCCGTAAAGGATACGACATTAAGACCATTACGGGATATGAGGATGATGACGAGACGAAGCCGACATACTCGTATTCAAGTATGCCGCGCATTACGTCGGGTCGTCCTGATGAGAGAAAGAAAAAGAGGAATCTAGACAATTCTGAAGTCATTCCTCCTGCTCAGGCAGTAAGACGAGGGGGCGGTAAGAGAGAAAGAGTGCCAGCATACTAATGGCTAAAGAAGTAGACGACGCAACTAAAGCACTCCTTAAGCAGATTGTCGATCATTTCGATGATGAAGATAGGGGTGTGCGCGATCGTCAAATCAGGACATGGCGCCGATTAAAGCTGATGTGGGAGAATGTGCAACATGCCTACTACAGTGAGGTCGCACATGATTGGCGCATACCTGAGAATGAAAAAACAAGTGATGAGTCGGACCAAGGATTCTACGACAAGCCGGTCAACGTATATCGAGCTTATTTGGAGTCTATTATCGCTGCTCTGTCTGTCACTGTACCTCCTATCACTTGCTATCCTGATGACGCTGATAATCCTCTAGATATTACGACTGCGCGCGCTGGCGATAAAATCGCGGAGTTGGTTTTCAAACATAACAACGCGCCATTGTTGTGGCTTCATGCACTATTTGTGTATTGCACAGAAGGAATGACTGCGTGTTACAGTTATCCTGAGGCTAAAGAGGAGTACGGCACTTACAAAGAGAATAAATACGAGGAAGTGCCGGAAAATCATGAATTGAGTATCTGTCCAATCTGTCAGCATGAGTTGGCGGATAAGACAATCACGGCAATCCAAGAGGATAAGTTCGCACCAACTGAAGAAGATGCACCACTAGACGCGGCAATAGATGAGGGCGCAGAGATGTGCCCGAATTGCGCGGGTCAGATTGTGCCGGATAAGGTACAACAGACTGTAACAGTCACTCGGTTGGTTGGGGTGACGAATCATCCGAAGTCGCGTATTTGTATGGAAGTATTCGGCGGATTGTTTGTTAAGGTGCCGGTATGGGCGCGCTCGCAGAAGGAATGTAATTACCTCATTTACAGTTATGAAACGCATTTCTCCAATGTCCTCGAAAAATATCCAGAACTACGTGATAAAGTCGTCAGACAGGGATCGTCAAACTACGACTTGTATGAGCAATGGGGCCGAACGAGTCCTCAATATCATGGTGAGCATCCTATCAATAATGTTACTGTGCGTAATTGTTGGCTTCGTCCTGCTGCTTATAACGTGCTAGGTGAGGATGAAGTAGAGGACTTGAAGAAGCAGTATCCTGACGGCGTGAAAGTGGTGGTGGTCAATGATCAAGTTGCACATGCTTGTAACGAGAATCTTGATGACTTTTGGACTATTACTCACAATCCCCTGTCAGATTATCTTCACTTCGATCCGATTGGTTTACTTCTCACTTCGGTACAGGATATTACTAACGATCTCATTTCGCTCGTTCTTCAGACGGTGGAGCATGGAATTCCGCAGACGTTCGCAGATCCAAAGGTCTTAAATTTCAATGCATACCGTAATTCGGAAGTTATCCCCGGTGGAATATATCCTGCTACACCCAAGTCGGGAAAGCCGTTATCAGAGGGGTTCTATGAAGTTAAAACGGCTACACTTTCACAGGAAGTATTACCATTTGCCCAGAAGATTCAGGAAATCGGTCAAATGGTATCAGGAGCTTTACCGTCTCTTTTTGGTGGTCAGATGAGTGGTTCGCGCACTGCATCTGAATACAGCATGTCAAGGAGTCAGGCACTACAGAGACTCCAAACTACGTGGAAAATGCTGACGATGTGGTGGAAAGACATCTTTGGTAAGGTCATTCCATTGTACATCAGTGAAGTGAAGGATGATGAAAAGCAGGTCAAGAAGGACGAATTCGGTAATTTCGTGAATGTGTTCATTCGGCGTGCTGAATTAGAAGGTAAGATTGGCTCAATTGAACTTGAGGCAAATGAAAATCTGCCAATCACTTGGAATCAGCAGAAGGATTCCATTATGGAGTTGTTCCAGCTGAATAATGATATGGTGATGCAGACATTAGGTTCGCCTGAGAATCTTCCGTATCTGAAGCGCGCAATCGGTCTAACAGACTATGTAATTCCGGGAGAAGATGACAGGCAGAAACAGTACGAAGAAATTCAGCTACTCATCAATTCAGAACCAATTGTAATGCCGCCTGATCCAATGATGATGGAACAGGCGATGATGATGGGTATGCAACCACCTCCGCCACAAGAAATGCCATCAATCATGGCAGACATGGATGTGGATAATCACATACTTGAAGCCGATATTTGTCGTCGTTGGCTCGTAAGTGATGCGGGTAGGCTGGCGAAACTAGAGAATCCACCAGGATATAAGAATGTTCTGTTGCACATGAAGATGCATAAAGACATGGATATGCAGATGCAGATGCAACAACAGATGATGATGGCCCCTCCACCACAAGAAGGCGGAAAAGAAAAAGAGGGAACCGCCCAACAACCAACAGAAGGTCCGCCACCACAGAGTAGCGGAGGAGTAAATCCAAATGCACAGCCTACTATTCAATAGATTCTACTCTCCTGATGATACTCCAGGTAATGGTGGGAGTGAAGAATCTACGGATACTTTCGAGTTGCTGAATGTCGAAGAAGAACCTGAAGTACTTGATATTGGCGGAAAAAAGAAATCAGATGAAGATGAGCCTGCGGAAATTGAGGAGGAAACTGAAGAATCTGGGAAAGATGAAGAAGTAGACGAACTGAAGGAAATTGAAGAAGAACTAGAAGGTCCAAAAGAAGAAGATTTAGAATTGATGACGCCTGTACGCAGGCGTGAAATTCTAGCTAAGTATCCGAAACTATTTAAGGACTTTCCGTATCTTGAGAAAGCATACTACAGGGAACAACAGTTCACGGAAGTATTCCCAACTATTCAAGATGCTAGAATGAGTGCTGAGAAGGCGCGAGTTCTGGACAATGTAGAAGCTCAAGTAATGAATGGGAATATCGGTTCAGTGTTGCAGGCAGCGAAATCTGAGAATCCTGAAGCATTCAATCGAATTGCCGACAACTATTTGCCCGCACTTAGAGCAGTAGACCAGCAGGCGTACTATCATGTGTTGGGCAACGTCATTAAAGATACCATCGTTACGATGGTGCGTGAAGGGCGCGCATTAGGGGATCAGGGCGCACCATTACAGGCAGCGGCGAATATTCTGAATCAGTTTGTATTCGGAAGTCAGAATTTTAGTCCGCCGACTACTCTGTCGAGACAATCTGACCCACGAGAACAGAACAGAGAACAGCAGTACCAGCAGTTAGAGCAGCAGAGAGCATATCAGGCATTCGAGTCTGTAAGAGAAGATTTACAGACGAAGGCTGATAATGTGTTAACTGCGACGATTGACGGTAACATTGATCCGCGTGGTTCCATGACTGACTATGTGAAGAATCATGCAGTCAAGGAAGCACACGAAAAGTTAGAAGATCTGTTATCGAAGGACAAACAATTCCGCGGTTTGTTAGATAGGCTGTGGGAGCGCGCTCACGAACGTGGATACGACAAGGATTCCACGGATAAGATTAAGTCCGCATACCTAAGCAAAGCAAAAACACTGTTGCCTACAGTGATAAAAAAGGCCAGAAATGATGCTTTGAAAGGCTTAGGTAGGCGCGTAGATTCGGATGAAGTGGAAGATCTGACTCCTAAAAAGAGTCCAATTACGCCCGGCAGATCCACAGCCCCGTCTAGTGGAAAATACAGAAAAGCAGCAGACATTCCACGAGGTATGTCTACACTAGATGTCCTTATGAAGGACTAAGAGGGGTAACATGGCTGTTGTAGAATCTCAAGTCGCGGCACTTGAGTTGGAGAAAGTAATTCCAAAAGTCCGCGTACTGTTTGAGCGTGATGACAAGTTCTATGCGAACATCAAGAAGCGGGATGTGGAGAAAATCTCACACCGGCAGATGCGTGTTCCGCTGGAACTCCGACCGGGGGGCAGCTTTCAGTATTTCAATCCTGATGGCGGTGATCTTGGTCGAGGTGGTGGGCCTACTTTTGATAAGGCTGTGCTCAATTGTGTTTTCTTGAGTGAGAACATTGAGTACACCAAACTCACTCAGTGGGCAACTGATGATGCGCGTAAAGCCATCATCAATTCGGTGCGCCGTCTTACTGCTACTGCATTGGATGAGATGCGGCGTCAGTTGGACAGCCAGATGATGCAGACTGGTGATGGTGTCATCGGTGTGGTGACAACTGATACGCCAGCTGGTGGCAGTAACGTAATTTCTCTCACCACGGATGGCTTTGGTGCGCGTTTGGTGCGCTATGGTCAGACGGTTCAGGTGTGGGATGCTGCACTCGCCATCAAGCGTGGTGAAGGTGTCATCACGTTGTGGGATGTGGAGAACAAGGTCATCAACATCACTCCACAAATCGCTGCTGTGGCTCCTACGGATAAGATTGTTACCGCAGGACTCACCGCACCAGCATCACTCCCTGCATTGTTCGGTGTGCCGTACCATCATTCCAACGCGAGTGCTGGAACATGGCTCGGATTCTCGCGTTCGACTACGCCAGAAATCCGCGCTAACCGCGTGAATGCGGGTAATGCCGCACTGACGCTTCCTCTGCCACGTCTTGCGGTTAACAAGATTGGCAACAGGGTGGGAATTGACAACAATTTCAATCCTGTGGCGTGGTTGCATCCGTGTCAGATGCAGGCATATGAGGAAATCGGTCAGTTGGTTTCCATCATCCAGAAAACAGCCAAAGAAGAAGGGCTGAATATGTATTTTGGAAACAACATGCAGTTGGCTGGTGCGGGAGTCAAACCATCCTTCAACTGGGACAAGACGCGCATCGACTTCGTTGTCGATGAAGTGTGGGGCCGTGGTGAGATTCTTCCAATCGGATTCTACACAACCGATGGTAGGAAGATCTTCGAGATCCGCGGTGCATCAGGTGGTGTGGCTGCCGCGGAAATCTTCTACATGGTGGTTGGAATGCAGACTTTTGTAAGCAACCCAGCAGCATGCAGCTACATCGATGCGTTGGCTGTTCCAGTCGGCTACTAGGAGGATATGATGGCAATTGTAGCATCCGATTGGGCGGCACTTAACGCATGTAACAACTCCGCACCGGGAACTCTTGTATCGGCTGCAACTGTTGCACCCGTTACGTTCCTCACGGTGTTGACGGGTAATACGGCGGTAGTGAATATCACTCCGCCTGTACTACATACGCACATGCTGGCGCTCGTATTCGCGGGTACAGCAGGTGTGACGGCTGCGGGTAACATCGCAGCAGCGAAGGCGTCAGTTGTAGGTGAGGCAGTTCTATTCATCTACAATTCTAGCACGGCGAAATACACGCCAGTTGGTTAGTTAACATACTAGTAGCCGGGAACATGTCGCCCCGACATGGGGTACTAGTATATAGCGGTGGGTGGCGGGCGGAAAGAGGATACATGATCCCAGGAACAACGAGTAAGTTGAGTGAGAGTACACTAGCAAGCGCAGGCACAATCAGTCCTAAGACTGATGTTGTGTTGATTACAGGCACAACTGCAATCAATACAATCGTTCCATCATTCGGTGGCGGATTTGGTGGGTTTGTAATTCTGATTCCTACCAATGCTGCTGGTGTTACACTAGGGACGAGTGGAAACATACTCGTGGGACTAGCGGCGGTGCAGAATAGAGCCTTGATGCTGGTGTTTGTGCGCTCACTTCAGAAGTGGGTAATTGAGTCTGGTGTATAACTAATTATTCGGTGGTGACATGTAAGAGGACGAATCCAGCACAAGAGTCACCTGGAGTATGCTGGCGGAAGTGCTGACCGCGGTAATTGCGGCATGAGGACGCCGGGAGTCAAGAGCAGCACAGACTATGGCGTGACAGCTCGGAGAGACGAGCATTAGGAAATTAAATGGAATCAATCGAAACTCTGAATCAGCGGCTTGTAGACGAATTCGGTAAGGACTCGGATACAGGTCATCCCATGTTTAGAATAGTGTGGGCTAATGATGAGACAGAGATGAGATTGATGGATCGATCGGATGAGGGTATTCAATATCTTCATCCGGTCGTTCGTGAAGTTAAGAAATACTCGTATCTGTGGGATACATACGTGCTAGAGAGACTAGTAGCGGTTCCTTTTGAGAATTTGAAGGAATTAGCTGACGTGAAAATCAGTTATGAGCCAATTTGGGCGTATCGAGATGGTGAAAATAATCCACTACCTCCAATTTGGCCGGCGACGAAGTTCATCATTGACTGTCTTTTGGCAGCATTAGGTAAACATAGTCTACGGAAATATGTAGATTCTGAGAAAAACACTACTCCTGAGGGTCGTGAGGCTCGGATTAGTGAATTACAGGAAGAATTATTCGGTGATGAAACGGAAACAGGGGATGCGATGAGATATGGTGAAGCAATTGTCGTCCCGAACAACTACAAAAAGGAAAATTAACATGCTTGTAGGAGATTTGACTACCTTCAAATCGTATCGGAAGAAGAATAATCTTCTGGCGCGGCAAATTGAGGAGAAATTCATCGTAAAGAATGTAGCTCCGAAGAAAACCGTAGTGGGAGAAGCTGGTGATTACCTGTTCATCAATGATGAGGGTGATCCTGACGTGATGGGAAAAGATGAATTTGAAACTACATACGTAGAGGTGGAGTAATGGTACAAGTAGGCGAATTTCCTGGACTTGCACAATCAAATAGACGTACTATACGCGCGCCCATCAATCCAATGGATAAGTCCACGGTAGCTAGTATACTACCGAAGCGGATTGTAGAGCGGAAGGCTACAATTCAGCCTGGAACATTTGAATTGAATCCTGGGACATTCGAGAATCCCAGTGTGTTGGTCATTGGACCATCAAGTTGGTGGAGAGAAGTAGATGAAAACCAGCCGCTACTTGAGATTCCAGTTTCTTCGATACAGATTGCTGATTCAATTGTTCGTGACTATGCTAACGGGTTGTTGGCATGTAACATGGCGGACCAAATGCCAGGACTTTTTTACGTTCCTGGTGAATTCACGGTGGAAAAACTTAAGAAAGAGCACACCCCACTACTCTTGAAGGCGCAGGCTCAGCAAAAGAAGTGGTTTCTTGAGTTAGTGCGCATTGCCGACATCCTCTGGTCGCGTTCTAATGGTAATCCCTTGTCAATCAGTGAAGATGCACGATTGGCATGTAAGGAATTGAACATCTCCAACAAACCGTGGTTAGGTGATATTCAGCAGGCGGAACTAGTCAGGTGCGTGGCGTGTGGCAGCTTGCGGAATGCGAACTTCCCCATCTGTCAGACATGTAAAGCAATCGCAGACCCTGAACTAGCTAAGAAACTCGGATTGACATTCGCTACGTAGGAGGGATTATGCCAAATCAGCTAACGGTTACAGCCAAGACGGGACCAGATAGACAGAACACGGCTCTAGTTTTGCCGAACGTGTTGGGAGTAGATTTTCAGCTTGATAGTAAGAGACTATTCGTCGCAACTGAAACAGCGTCAGGTGACAACATCAAGGAATACGATCTGAATGGTGTCACTACCGTGACTTGCACGATTACAGCGGGAAATTGGGCATTCGTAGTTTCGTAGGAGTAAGTCATGAGTACTTCAGAGGTATTAGCCGGCCAGATAATGGATCGTGTAGCGAATCTACTAAACGATCCTAATAAGACTGACTATACCTATAATGTGCAACTGCCATACCTCAATATCGCTATTGAGGAGTACTCTGACTTAATGGCAGAGGCTAATAGTTCCTTCACTAATCTAAGTTCATATCATTGGACACTGACTCCCATCATTGTAAAGGCGGGACACAATTTCATT
>Ga0208185_1000138_pt1 | contig 47893 bp, 34 predicted proteins | sample EasRivMeERMLT700_FD_187532 | JGI IMG/M metagenome (GOLD analysis project Ga0208185, IMG submission 187532) | Soil microbial communities from meander-bound floodplain in the East River, Colorado, USA - East River MetaG ERMLT700 (SPAdes) (version 2) | ecosystem: Environmental > Terrestrial > Soil... | reverse complement strand
CCGGATTTTTCGGGCGTCTATTGGCCCGACGCGACAATCACTCCGCCCCCGGTGCCGCTCGAGTCGTTGTACCGTCCGGAAGCACGCGAATACAGAGAGGGCGGCGGTGCCGCAGCAGGCCTGATCAATTGGCGCGGCATTGATACCCCGAACTATCACTGCTGGCCGCCGTCCCCCGTCAACGGCTCGATGGGCGGAACCGTCCAGCTGGTGTCAACACCGGGATACCTCCTGTTGCTCAACGAGGGCGGTAGCAACTTCCGGATCATTCCAATCGTTGGCGAGAACGGGCCACAACCGAGCGCGTCGCGCAAGCCGTCCTTTCAAGGCTCGTCGGTCGGTCATTGGGAGGGCGACACGCTGGTTGTCGAGGTGACGAACTTCAACGGCAAGCCCTGGCTCGGCGCTGCCCAGCCGCCGAACCGGCTGCCGCAGACCTCGTCCGACGCGCTGCGCATCGTCGAGCGCTGGAGCCGGCCGGACGCGCAGATCTTTGAATACCGGGTCGTCGTTGAAGATCCGAAAATGCTCACTGCTCCATGGACCGGATCGGCAGACCGCCGGGGCATATTGCCGTACGACACGGTCCAGGAATCACTCTGCTTCCTGGATCCCGAGTTGGACGCGCGACACCGGGAGTTTGCCGCCAAGGAAGCAAAGAAGAGGGAAGCAGTCCGATGAGCAGACGTGCGATGGCGCTCGTCGTTGGCGCGGTCGTCGTCGCGGCTGCCGTGCTGGTTGGTGTGCGCGTGGCGCGGGACGAGAACGGAGCAACCGAAAGCCCCGCGACGGGGGCCGGTTCGTTTACCGCTCGGACCGCGTGGGGAGAGCCAAACCTGACTGGTGTTTGGAGGGCCGCACCCCTTGGCGCTGGTTCCGGACGCGATACGTTCAATCTGGCAAAGCTCGAAGGACTATACACGCCCGACGCGCGCGCACGGATGAAGGAACTCTCGGCGAAGGATGACCCAACCATGCGTTGCACTCCTCCCGCTTTTCCTCGCGCCACAATGCTGGGGCACCCGGTCCAGATTATTCAGCGACCTGGATTCGCATTCGTCTTCACCGAGGCGTATCCGGTTTTCCGGATCATTCCGACGACCGGAAGGGCGCACACCTCGGGGCAGTATTTATTTCCCACGCACATGGGCGACTCCGCGGCGCGGTGGGAAGGCGACACGCTCGTGGTCGACGTGATTTCATTCAACGGTGAAGGATGGCTGGCGAGTCCCCAGGACCGGCCGACGAACGCCAGCACGGGCGTGTGGTTGACCTCTGACGCGATGCACATCGTCGAGCGGTGGCGTCGCATCGATGCCGACACGCTCGAGTATCAGGCGAGGGTAGAAGATCCGAAAACGTTGACGATGCCCTGGGAGACCCCGACGGTCACCTTCGAGCGTCAGACGGTCGACAGAATCGAAGAGGTCTTGTGCCGGCCAGAGGATGGCCCGGCGACCTATCTCGCGCGTCTCGGATCGTGAATTCATCATCTGGATGGCGAATCGCAGTCGCAGTTTAAGGGAGGCATGTATGGCGTGGAAGGCAGTCGGCATCCTGACGGTGATTCTCGGATTCGTGCCGATGACGGCGCCGCTGTCGGCCCATCATTCGCGTGCGATGTTCGACGTGAACGAGTTGGTGTCCGTCGAAGGGGTGGTCACGAAGGTCGAGTGGAGGAATCCCCACATGTGGGTCACCCTCGACGTGCCGGCTTCCGACGGCAAGACGGAGAGCTGGGGCTTTGAAGGCTCCGGGGCCGCCTCCATGGTCGCGGCCGGGATCTCGCCGCAGATCCTCAAGGTCGGGAATCGGGTCAAGATCATCGCCCATCCTCCACGCGACAAGTCCCAGCACACGGCCGAGTTCATGGGGATGGAAGTGAACGGCAAGTACTACTCGCGAGGAACGGGTTCCAACATTCGCGGCAAGGAAGATAACTAGCACTCGTCACATCGCTTGCACAACGGCCTGAGCAAGGGCTCACACCGAAACGCATAAACGGCGCGCCGCGGGCCCGCCTGGTCTGCCGTGTTCAGAGAGACACGGCCGTGTCACACGGGACACGGCGCGGAGTTCCGATCTTTCCTCCGCCACCCCTGACCCAAATCGAGAACTGTCTCGGGTTCAATCGATTAGAGGCATTTCTCCTCCCCTCCCCAGCCTGGCTGTCGGCTTGCCCCAATGCCGTGCGAACGCTCGGCCCCTTCTGAGGCGGCCGACCATAAAGGGAGGACTTATGAGATCCAACGGACAGGTAACGGCGGTGCTGCTTCTCGTGGCATTTGCGGCTGTCGGCTGTTCCAAACGCGGCGATGCGCCACAGACCAAGGCGCAGGACGCGCGAGACTCCGCTCAGGCGAAGCCTGTCGCGGCGCCAGGCGCCTTCGATGGGAAGGACGAGGAAGGATTCGGCGAGGACGCGACGGCGACGATCTCCGGCCCGGTGTCGTTCGCCGACGCCGAAGCAGCGTATCAAGCGAAGAACTACAGCGTAGCGACAAAGTTATTCGAGCACTACGCCGGGCAGCGACCCAACAACGCGTGGGGACACTTCATGCTCGGGCTGTCGGCGTGGAAGGGTGGCGATCTCACCAAGGCCGAGGAAGCATTCGAGAAGGCGCTGAGCATCGACCCGAATCATGTCAAGAGTCTCGTGAACCTGAGTCGCGTCCTGATCGATCAGAACCGCATTGACGATGCCCTCGTCAGGCTCACGCATGCGGGCGACATCGATCCCAATTCCACCGACGTTCAGCGCCTTCTGGGCCGTGCGTACCAAGCCCAGGGGAAGACGGGCGAGGCCGTGGACGCCTATCGTCGCGCGATCGCGCTAGACGAGCAGGACGCCTGGTCGATGAACAACCTCGGCCTCCTGTTGCTCGAGCAGCAGCGCGCCGACGAGGCGCTGCCGCTGCTGGCCAAGGCTGTGGAGCTGCGGAAGGACGTGCCGGCGTTCTACAACAACCTGGGGATGGCGCTCGAGCACGCGGGGCGCTTCGTGGCCGCGGCCACGGCGTACCGCGGCGCACTGACGGCCGACCCCGGTTACGGGAAGGCGCGAAAGAACCTGGCGCGCGTCGAAGCGGTCAAGGGGAATCGTGAAGAACCGTTCGACCTCGAGGCGACGGCAAAGCGTTCCGTAGACGATCCACAGATCTCAGGCGATGAGACGACTGCAGGTCGGTAGGCCAAGCTCGGGTCTCGGCCCTGCACGTTTCAGCATTGACGCCGATGCTGACGCGCCAGGGCCAGACCCTTCGACTCGCTTCGCGCGCTCAGGGCACTCGACTCGGCTTGCCATGAGCGAGGCTGCAAAAACGCCGGCCGAGTCGAATGGTGCCGGAGGTGGGAATCGAACCCACACGACCCTTTCGAGTCCCAGGATTTTAAGTCCTGTGCGTCTGCCAGTTTCGCCACCCCGGCCGACGGAATTATGTCATGCGAACAGAACCACTATGACTTCAGTCGTTAGACGCGACACTAGGGTTGGATCGGATCTCAGAACGCGAGCAAGGCTGTTGCGCCGGCTGTCACGTACGATCGACGGGCGTTCTCCTGAAAGTCGAAGCCACCCTCTCTCACAACATACCGGACGTCAAGTCGCAGGCCCGCACCTCTGGCATGGCGCGACTGCGTAAGACCAGGGACCCATTTGAAGCCAACACCGACTTGATAGATCCCGCCGTTCTCGATCAGCGTTCGATCGGCATTCGCCTGTCGCAGGCGGCCCCCACCGACGATCAGAAAAGGCACGGTCCGATCGTCGTCGAATCGCAACCCGTTCGCGTAGAGAAGGAGGTTGGCTTCGACGATAGACTGCGTGATCAGGCGCGAGGTGAGCGCCGTGTCTTTAACGCCTTCCGCGTCTCCGGTAATCCCGATGCGCAGATCGGGCCGGCCATATTGAAAGCCACCTTCAATGCCGACCATCTGCGACAGATTCGCTCCTACCCACGCGTTGAGGCCTGGCGCTCCCGCCATCTGGCTGACGACCTTGAAAAACGGAGACCGCTCGGGGGTACCCGCCTGGTTCGCGGTCATCGTCGCGTCGGCGGCGCCCAGGTCCGACACGCCGGACCAGCTGATCCCTCCGCCGATTTCGAGCCGTGGCAGGCGCACGGCTGCGCTTCGAGTCTGCGCAGCGAGTGTTGATCCTTGGACAAGCCACAGCAGCGCGAGCGTGACGACGCCTGAGACACGTCGTACGGTGGCGGTGGCCTGACGGTGGTTCGTCACTTCGGTTGAACCTGAATCTCCACTGCGGGAGTGCCAGACCCTGGCGGGACGATGATCGCGCCGAAGTAGGCGGTTTTGAAGCTCACATCAACCATCTCGCCGTCGTGAAAGAAACTGTCCAGATCCCCATCATCGATTGGCTCGACTCGCAGAATATGGAGGCCGGGCTGCAAGCCACCTATGTCGAACTCTCCCTGGTTGTTCAAGGAGAATCCCGCAATCAGGAATCCGGTTTGTGGGTTGAAGGCCACCACGTGAGCGCCCAGAACGCCGCGGTCGCCTTGTCTCACTCGTCCGTGAATGGCGCCCGACCGCTCGCGCGAGTTGGCATCCGGATACAGCTCCGAGACTCCCGCGACGTCGTCCGCCTTGAGCCTTCGTCCCTCGATGGTACCGGCATCAAAGGCAATCGGAAACATGACGGCCTCGGCTGATGTAACCCGCTCGGCCCTGTTCCGCACTTCAACATTGCCGAGCCCCGAATGACCGAGGCCGAGCACGTGCCCGATTTCGTGTACGGCGACCGACTCCAGGTCGAACTTGCCTGCTTCGCCGTTCGCCGCCACGGACCACGGGCTCTGACTGTTGAAGAACACGTCTGACTCGAGGATCTCGCCCGTCTGCTCATCGAGAACGAATACCGTGGCCCCGAGCACACCCTGCAGGTCCGGCCTGTCGAGAAAACCCAGCGTCGTCAAGCCGTCCTCGTCCCCGGGCCTCGCGGCCGTAAACCCGACGAACTGAAAAGTGATCGAGGCCGTCGCGACGTCCTCCCACGCGCGAAACGCCCGATTGACCGCTGCTTGAAGTTGGGAGGACGTCAGCCCGGGGACGCCCCGATCGGACACGAAATACCTCACGGGGACCTTTTTCCACTTGATGTCGATCCGGCGGCCGCCCACTTGTTCATCCAGCTTGAGGTAGGTTTCAGCCGGCTGGCTGAGCAGGCACGTGAATGCCAGGCAAGCAAGGACGAAAACCGCGGCACGCCCGTTCATCGACCCTCCTCCCCAAGATTCCGTATGCGAACCGCGAAGTCGTTGAGGGACATCCGACCCCTTTGAGGATCTCCGCGAACGACCGCGTGCCACTCTAGTGCGCCCGTGAAGAGCGGCACAGGAGCGATCATCCGTTCCCCAGAAATCGGTTCACGTACGACACGGAAGACGCCCTGGCCCAGTCGCAGCACGTACGGAATGGACGGTCCTCTGGCGCTGAGAAACAGCACGACTTCCTCGCCCTCTGTGAAGCGTGGCGCACCGACGACGATGCTGCGATAACGGCCGAGCGTGCCTCCGGGGACGAGCAATGTCACCTCAGGTCCGAGATCGCCTTTCAGATACCTATCGACGCGGAGGGTGACCAGGGTCTCGATCCTCAAACGGTCGCCGCTCTGACGGGCTCGAACGCTTAGCACTTGCCCGTAGGCGATCGCTTGCGACGCGCGGACGAGTTCGCTGAACTCGATGGGCGTCAGCACGGTTGCCCCTGCGTCGCCCGGCAGGAGCGTTACCAGCACGAAAACGGCCGCAACTATTCGGCTCATTATGCGGACAGTGTAACTGAATGCGTTGAATTGAAAGATTCTGCTGGAACGCCCGATCTCAAGCAGAAAGTCATTCGCCCGGGCGACTGAGTTCGACCAATCTCTCCCGCATGAACGCTGATGCACCGTGGGCGCCGATTCATGCAACCGAGGTACGATGACCGGTGTCATGACGCTCATTTCGCGGCGCGCGATCTTCGAGGCCCTGATAGTCAACGTACTCGGCACGCGTCCCGTCTTTGGGCAAACCCGCGTCCTGTCAAAACCAAGACCGCTGGCAAAAGACGCCGTGACGCACGACTGGACCGCCTTTCTTGGGCCGACGCACAACGCGACATCGACCGAGACGAGGCTGAGTCGAACCCTGCCGCCTCCGCTGATCTGGGAGTTCACCAGGGGCACCGGCTACGCATCGCCGGCGATCGCAGGCGAGCGGCTCGTCTTTCTCCATCGCTTGGGCGACGAAGAGATCGTGGAGTGCCTGCATGCAGAGACGGGCGCGACCAACTGGCAGTTCCGCTATCACACCGATTTCGAAGATCGTTACGGATACAACAACGGCCCGCGATCGAGTCCGGTCATCGATGCCGCGCGAGTGTACTCGGCGGGCGCGCAAGGGCAACTGCATTGCCTCGACCTGGGAACGGGAAAAGTGATTTGGAAACGCGACCTGGAAATAGAGTATCGGGTCGCTCAGGATTTTTTCGGGACGGCTTCGACGCCCCTGATTGAGGGCCAGCTGTTGATCGTGAATGTCGGCGCGCCCGGCGGGCCGTGCGTCGTCGGGTTCGACAAGACGACCGGACGCGAGGTATGGCGGGCCGGCAAGGAGTGGGGGCCGAGCTACGCCTCGCCGGTTCCTGCGGTGGTCCACGGAAGGCGGCGCGTCTTCGTCTTTGCTGGAGGCGAATCGAATCCGCCGAGCGGCGGACTGATGTCGATCGATCCATCGACCGGTCGGGTCGATTTTGCCTTTCCGTGGCGCAGCCGCTCGTACGAGTCCGTCAATGCATCCTGTCCCGTCGTCTTCGAGAACAAGGTGTTTGTCTCGGCGAGCTATCGAACTGGAGGCGCGCTGGTCGAGATTCGGCCGGACTTCTCTCACAGGCAGATGTGGACGACGCAGGAGTTTGGACTGCATTTCAACACGCCTGTGCATAAGAATGGCTATCTGTACGGGTTTGATGGACGGAACGAGCCCGACGCATCGCTCGCGTGCGTCGACGCGGCAAGCGGCAAAGTCGTGTGGCGCGAAACGCCCGAATGGACGGAGACGATCGAGGTCCGCGGTCAGCGCCAACAACAGCTCGTCGGGACCTATCGAGGGTCGTTGCTGGCCGTCGATGGTCACTTCCTGTGTCTCGGCGAGCTCGGGCACCTGCTCTGGATGGATCTCACGCCGAAGGGATATAAGGAGGTGTCGCGTACGAGGCTGTTCGCGGCGCACGAGTCGTGGGGACTGCCGGTGCTGAGCCGCGGCCTGCTGTACGTCGCGCAGAACGCACGGGATACTCTGACTGGCGCTCGCCCGCGGCTGCTCTGTTACGACCTGCGGGCGTAAGCCCTACCACTCAACGATCAGTTACTATCTAGCTACACCAGTACACAGAAACCCGCTAACCTGCTGACGGTAAACGACTCAGCGTTGTCCGTCGTAGAAACGGTCTAGACCGAGGGAATCCCAAACCTGATGAGACCTGCTTCTTTCAATCTGACGCCACTTTTCTGCCTTTTCGTCAGTACGCTCCTTACAGCAACCGTCGTTGCAGCCCAGGAACCGACACAAGGGTCCTCCGAGCGCCGGACGATCGTCGCCGAGCGGCTCACGGTCAGCGAATCGATCACGCTCGATGGCCAGCTCGATGAAGCCGTGTGGCGCAGGGCTCAAATGGCTTCCGACTTCAGACAGATCGATCCGGACAACGGGATGCCCGCAACGGAGTCGACCGAGGTCCGTATCGCGTTTGACTCGAACACAATGTATCTGGGCGTGATCGCCCACGACTCTGAGGGCTCGCGCGGGTTGACCCGGTATCAGAAGCGGCGCGACGAGTACCTGCAATCGGACGACAAGGTCGTGTGGACGATCGACACGTTCCTCGACGGACGTAGCGGCTACTTTTTCGAAACGAATCCGTCCGGCGCGATGTCGGATGCGCTCATCGGCACCACCGGCCAGAACCGGCAATGGGACGGCATCTGGGACGAGCGCGTGAGTCGCAACGCGAACGGGTGGGCTTTCGAAGTCGCGATCCCGTTTCGGACGCTGAACTTCAATCCGAACAGCGATACGTGGGGCTTCAACATCTCGCGCAGCATCTCGCGGAAGAACGAAAACACGATCTGGATGGGTTGGGCCCGCAACCAGGGCATCCAGCGGATGACCAACGCGGGGCAGATCACCGGCCTCACCAACGTCACACAGGGACACGGCCTCGACATCAAGCCGTACATCCTGGGCACCGCGCAGGATGCCCCACTCCGAAACCAGAAGCTGGGGGGCGACGGACAGGCCGGCGTTGATCTCTTCTTCAACCCGACCCCGGCGCTGCGCACGAACCTGACCCTCAATACTGACTTCGCGCAGACCGAGGTCGATCAGCGGCAGGTCAACCTCACGCGTTTCTCGCTGCTCTATCCCGAGAAACGGGACTTCTTCCTCGACGGCTCGACTTTCTTCGACTTCGCGAGCCCCGGCGCCAGCGGCAGCGGGAATTTCCGTGCCGCGGACACCGGCAGCGACCTCATCATCAACCCGTTCTTCAGTCGCCGCATTGGTCTAAGCGACACCGGCGACCCGCAGAAAATCCTGTACGGAACGAAGGCCACTGGGCAGCTTGGCGGCGAGGACGTCGGTGTGCTTCACGTACGGACGGGCGACGACAACCAGCTGATTGGCGAGGACTTCACGGCGGCGCGGCAGCCGCGCCGCCTGTTCCAGCAGTCATACGTCGGCGCCATGTATACGCGACGCGATCCGGGCGCGAGCGGGCTCGACGCGCGCCACACCATGGGCCTCGACTTCCGCCTGGCAACCTCAACATTCCGTAGGGACCAGAACCTGTCGGTGAACGGCTGGTACATCAACGGCACGCAGCCGGGCATCACCAAGGGAACGGAGGCATACGGCGCCAGCCTCGGCTTACCAAACGACAAGTGGAACCTCAATTTCGACGTGCGCTCGGTCGGCGAGAACTTCAACCCGGCGGTCGGCTTCGTCACGCGGAACGCCTATCGCCGCTACGTGCCGATGGTGACGTACAGCCCGCGTCCGGCCAACAACACGGTCGTGCGCCAGTTCAACTTCAAGGTTCTCGGTGATGTGCAGACGACGCTCGACAATACGAAAATCGCGAGCAACCTCACGATTCAGCCGTTTCAGGTCGAGTTGGCAGCGGGCGACCAGTTCGGCGCTCAAATCATGCCGCGCAGCGAACGGCTCGACTCACCCTTCAGCATCAACATCTCCCCCGGGCGTCGCGTAACGCTACCGATTGGCGCCCGCTACGACTTCCTCCGTTACCAGGTCAACTGGCGGACGGCCAACCGTCGCAAGGTCGCGTTCGAAGGGCGGTACGAGGCGGGCGATTTTTATGGAGGCACGCGCGACGAGTTCGTCACCAACATCACGTTCAGAATCCTGCCGGGCATCTTCGTCTACACCGCCGCGGAACTGAATAAGATCACGCTGGCGCAGGCCTCGTTCACCACGCGCCTGTTCCGCGTCGTCCCCGAGCTGCAGTTCACGCCGTTTCTGACCTGGGTCAATAACGTTCAGTACGACACGGTGAGCGGCGTCGCCGGATGGCAGTCGCGATTCCGATGGATTGTGAAGCCCGGTAACGATATTTACGTCGTCTACACCCACAACTGGCTGGACGATCCGCTGCTGGCGCAATTCGCCACGCAGGATCGCCGGCTGTCGACGAAGGCTCTTTACACCTATCGTTTTTAGGCCGTATTTGCGGGGGTGCCCCGCCATATCTGTAGGGCGAGCCTTATCTGGCTGCCCAAAGATCTTAGCCCGTTACGCTCAGATTTGTACCGCCGGCCGGACCCGGTATGCTGGATGGAGCGTCGCTGCACTGCGCTCGTCGAAGAGCCACTCAGCGAGGCATCAGCTTGCCAGGTGAACGAGTCAGGCGCGCCAACGCCTTCTCCTCGGGCCACACACCCTCATACCGTGTCAGCCTTCACCTGGCCGGCCCAGCCGGCGGCTTCACGCCGCCGGCTGTCGGCCGTTTCAACCACTAAATGAATCCTAACCACGAAGATTCGAAGAGCACGAAGTAATAATTTTGATCCTTCGTGTCCTTCGCGCCTTCGTGGTTGAAAAATCCTTCGTGGTTAAGACCGTCAATGGATAGTCGCGACGGCGGCGCGCTCCGCGTCCATCACGCGCTGAATCATCCCCGTCAACTGGCTCTCGGGAATATCGAACGGCCCGCCGATGACGGCGCCGAGCGTCATCTCAAGGGCAATCACCACACCGCCCGATTCGAACGGATTCACAATCCAGCTGAACCCACGCAGCCCCACCGGCCGGCCCTCCGGGACGTCCGGATGCTTCGCGCGATCGATGGCGCGCAGCATTTCGATGAGCACAGCAGCTACGTCTCCCTCGGTCCATGCGCGCGGCTCGCGCGCGGCCGGTGAAATCACCTGCGTTGTGGCGTGGTTCTCGCCGCGCAGCCAGATGTCCACTTGGAAATCCATTGGCGCCAGTGTACATTGACCGCCGCACACGCGCCATGTCTCGAGCAAAGACCGTCGCGGTCCTCCTCATCGTCTCGCTCTTCATCCTGCTCCCGCTCTACGAGCTCGCAGACATCGGTGAGCAGTGGCCGCACGACGGCGACATTGTCCAGGTAGTGCTCTTCGGGCTCTTCATCGCAGGCCTCTCGATCCTGTGTCGCGGTGTCGCCTGTGCGTGCCTGTCGCTGAAACGGTCCTGGATCTCCAAGCCTCCCGCAACGCGTGTCGACGTCCGAACGCTGGTTGCTCCACGCGATCGCTCCTCGCTTTTTCTAATCTTCTGCGACCTGCGCGTCTAGCAGACTCACTCCCCTTTCTCATCGATCGAAACGACCTGCTCGTCCGCCTACGCGCTACGCGCTCCGGCGAGACAAGTCCGCCTTCCGCCGTCGCGCTTCGCGCTTCGGCGGACAAGTCGCGATGTGCGCTTCCGCCTTCGCGCTTCGCGCTACGGCGAGACAAGTCGGCGAGACAGGAGGGCGACGCGGAGATGTGTGTTTTCCCAAGCGTGGGACTCATGAAACAGTGGTTATGTGCTCTGGTTGCGGCACTTGTTGTCGCCCAGGCCGCGCGCGCGCAAGGCGTCGGCACCTTGATCGTGTCCGTCCACAGCAAGGACGGCCCGGTCGCTCAAGCGGAGGTGCAGGCTGGATCCCTGGTCCGCGCGACGGGAGCGGACGGCAATGTCGTCATCTCGCTTCCTCCCGGTCCCGTCGATGTCGTGGTGACGCGGACGGGGTTCGACCCCGGGGCCGCCCAGGTGGAGATTCGCGTTGGGATGGAATCCCGGATCGATATCGCGCTGGAGCCACAGTCGGAGCTCGAGGAGAACGTCATCGTCTCCGCAACGCGCGCCGAGCAGCGCATCGATGACGTACCCCTTCGCGTTGAGGTGGTGGCGAATGAAGAGGTCCAGGAGAAGATCGCGATGGCACCGGGAGACGTCTCGATGCTGCTGGCCGAAACCAACGGCCTGCGCGTCCAGACGACGTCGCCGTCGCTTGGCGGGGCGAGTGTCCGGATCCAGGGTTTGAGCGGACGGTACACGCAGGTCCTGTCCGACGGGCTTCCGCTCTACGGCGCGCAATCGGGCTCGGTTGGCATCCTCCAGATTCCACCGATGGATCTCCAGCAGGTGGAAGTGATCAAAGGGGTCGCGTCCGCGTTGTACGGCATGTCGGCTATTGGCGGCGTCATCAACCTCGTCTCACGGCGCCCGCGCGCCGGCGCACCAGAGCACGAGCTTCTGATCAATCGAACGAGTCATGACGGCACCGACGCGGCGCTCTGGCTCGCCCAGCCGGTCAACGACCGGTGGGGCTACAGCGTGCTTGCGGGGCAGCACTGGCAGGCGCGGTCCGATCTCGATGGCGATGGTTGGACGGATCTTCCGATGTTTCGCCGCACTCAGGCGCGGCCACGCGTCTCGTGGGACAACGGCAGCGGGCGATCGATCTTTGCGACCGTGGGCGTGCTCACGGAAGTCCGCCGTGGCGGCACAATTCCCGGCAGGACAACGCCCGATGGACATCCTCATCCCGAGAACCTCGAGACACGACAGTTCGACGGTGGCTTCGTGGGTCGGTTCCTGATCTCCGGTGACCGCGTCGTCTCGATTCGGAGCAGCAGCGTCACACAACGCCACGATCACACGTACGGGAGCGGGATCGAGCGAGATCGATCGGGGACGCTGTTTGGGGAAACCTCGATAACCGGCGCAGTTGGCCGCAACACGTGGGTCGGCGGCATCGTGCTTCAGCGGGACACGTTTCGATCGCTCGACGTGCCTCGCTTCGACTACACCTACACAATACCCGGCGTATTCGCCCAGGACGATTACGTCGCAGCTCGCTGGCTCACCGCGTCCGCCAGCGCGCGGGTGGACGTGCACAGCGAGTTCGGGACGTTCTTCAGCCCGCGGCTCTCGCTTCTCTTCCGGCCCTCCAGCCAGTGGACGGCGAGAGTCTCAGGCGGGCAGGGTCACTTCGCGCCCTCGCCGTTCACGGAAGAAACAGACGTAACTGGACTGATGCCCCTGGCACCGTTGGGGCATCTCGAACCGGAGCGCGCCGACAGCATCTCCGCCGACGTCACGTGGCGTAAGGTCCCGTTCGAGATCACGACGACGGTCTTTCACTCGCGTATCGCGAACGCGCAGATGTTTCGCCAGCTCGAAAGCGGGCCATACGCCGCGCGAATCGTCAACGCAGAGGAGCCGTCCCGTACGAACGGCACGGAGTTCATCGCCCGTTATCACGCGGAAAATGTCGACGTCATCGTCACGCACATGTACCTGCGCGCCACCGAGGTCGGCGAGGACGGCACCGGCCGTCAAGAGGTGCCTCTCAACCCGCGGCAAAGCGCCTCGTTCGACCTTCTGCTGGAAATGGGCCCCGGGAAGCTCGGCTTCGAGGTGTTCTACACGGGAAAGCAGACACTCGAGAACGATCCTTATCGATCGCGGAGCCGCCCGTATGTCCTTTGGGGAATCCTGTACACGCATCGCGTCGGACCGGCGCTCTTGTATGTGAACACTGAGGACCTTGGCGATGTGCGGCAGACGAAGTACGAGCCGCTCCTCCGGCCTGCCCGTCTACGAGATGGACGATGGTCCACCGATGCGTGGGCGCCGCTCGAGGGAAGATCGTTGAACGCGGGATTGCGATTCAGGTTTTAGTGGCAGGCCGACCTGAAGGTCGGCCTCTACGACTCTGTGGTCGTCGGATCGTAGAGGCGGACCTTCAGGTCCGCCTACCGCAACTGCGAAGCGAGCTCCTCTGCAGTCGTAGCCGGGGTCAGGCACGCGAAGTCGCGGCACACGTAAGCGGTCGGCTGGTCAACGCGTCGCGCTATCGTCTCTGTCCACGGCAGCAGTCGCGCGACGGTGGAACTTACTGATTCCTGATCCCGGACCCCGGATCCCGGGTCCCGGGTCCCGAGTGGGACGATCACCGCAAACGGCATGTAACGGCGTCGAACCACGTCCGTCAAGGCGCGCGTCTCTTCCGCCGAGCGATCCCCGGCAATTACGATCTGCGAAATGCCGGCGTGATACGCCGAGAGCGCCGCCAGCATCATGGGAACCGTCCGCCCACTTTGCGATATGCGCGGTGCGAACATCCCGAGCGTCCGATCGATCGACTGCTCGAATGTCTCATCGTTCGTGAGATGCGACAACGTCAGCAGGTTGAGCACCGACACCGAGCTCGCGGCCGGTTCCGCGCCGTCGTAGTCTTCCTTCAATCGAAGGAGCACCGACGCGTCGCGCCCAGTTGTGCTGAACCAACCACCGTCCACGGGGTCCATGAACAACTCGTCCTGTCGCCCCTGGAGCGTCAGCGCCCATTCCAGCCATATCGCGTCACCATCGGCCTGGAACAGCTCCAGCAGCGCGAAGATGAGGTACGCGTAATCCTCAGCATAGCCGTCTACTGCGGCATCACCGCGACGATAGCGGCGCAGCAGCGTCTTCGTCTCGGCGTTCCAGAGGTGCTTCCAGATGAAAAGGGCCGCGCGACGCGCCGCGGCAAGATACACCTCGTCACCCAGCACCCGCGCCGCCCGCGCGAAAGCCCCAATCATCAGGCCGTTCCAGGCCGTCAGAATCTTGTCGTCCAGGTGCGGCCGAGGCCGTTTCGAGCGCAGCTCGAGCAGCGTGCCACGAGCGCGCGCCAGGGCAGCCTCGACCTCGGCCCGCGGCTTGGCGGTCGCCGACACGATCTCATCGAAACTTCGCGCGGTATAAAGCAGGTTCTTGTCGACGAACTCGTTCTGCGGATCGAACGGCGCGTTGCCGCCCGGCAGCACGCCAAAGCGGATCCGGAACACATCCGCGTCGTTGCCGAGCGCGCCGATGATTTCCTCGTCGCGCCAGATGTAGAAGGCGCCTTCCATCTTGTGGGGTTTGCCCCGAGCGGCGTCGTCGGGCGCCTTCGTTTCGTCGGGGGGCAGGCTGTCGGCGTCTTCCGCCGAATAGAACCCGCCGTGCTCGTCGGTCAGATCCCGCGCGACGTATGCAAGCGTGTCGGCCGCGACCTCCGCGTAGAAGCGATCGCCTGAGACCTGCGCTGCTTCCAGATACGCGAGCACCAGTTGCGCCTGGTCGTACAGCATCTTCTCGAAATGCGGGACCCGCCAGTCGCCATCCACGGAGTAGCGATGAAAGCCACCGCCAAGGTGATCGCGCATGCCGCCGAGCGCCATCGCCCGAAGCGTAACCAGCACCATGTCGCGTGCGTCGGACGATCCCGTTCTCGCATGCTCGCGCAGCAGGAACAGCAGCTCGCTCGGTCTCGGGAATTTCGGCGCATCGCCGAACCCTCCACGTCGCGCGTCGAACGCCGCGGCAAACTGGCGGACCGCGGCATCCAGCGCTTCAGGACCAGGGGCGCTGCCGCCTGAACCATCGACCCCGAGCGTGCGGAGCCGCTCGACGATGGCCCCGGCGGAGGTCTCGACCTTGGCGCGTTCTTCGCGCCAGGCGCGCGAGATTTCCGCGAGGATGTCGACGAAACCAGGCCTTCCCCACTTCGACGCGGGAGGAAAGTAGGTTCCGCCGTAAAACGGCGCGAGCGAGGGCGTGAGCCAGACGCTCATCGGCCAGCCCCCGGAGCCGGTGGTCGCCTGCACGAACGCCATGTAGACGCGATCGACGTCGGGCCGCTCTTCACGGTCGACCTTGATGGAAATAAAGCTCTGGTTGAGCACGTCGGCAACCCTCGCGTCTTCAAAGCTTTCGTGTTCCATGACGTGGCACCAGTGACAGGTCGAGTAACCGATCGACAGAAAGATCGGCTTGTCCTCGCGGCGCGCGCGGTCGAACGCCTCGTCACCCCACGGGTGCCAGTCAACCGGATTGTCCTTGTGCTGAAGAAGGTAAGGGCTGTGCTCTGCGGCCAAGCGATTCGACACGATCTGATTATCGTCGCTGCCGCGGCCACGAAGGCCACAAAGACGGATCAGCCGATTCGTCTTTGTGGCCTGCGTGGCGACGTCAGTCCGGCAGCGCGCGACCTCTGGTCTCGATCACCCACGGCATGAGCAGCAGCCCGAGGAGCGGGACCCAGCCGACGTAGAAGAGCACCTGCAGCGCCGAGTCGAGTGCGTTCGCGCCCCGCGAGGCGATCGTGCCGACAACGAACGGCCCCACCGCGGCGACGATGCGCCCAAGATTGAAGCAGAAGCCCGACCCGGTGCCCCGCAGTCGCGTGGGAAAGAGCTCTGGCAGATAGAACGAGAAGGCCGCGGTGATGCCCCACACCGTCACGCCAATCGGGAAGTACATGTAGAGCCGCGTCTCGGGCGACAACGGCAGGCCGAAGGCCGCCATGATCGACAGCGCGCCTCCAAGGAAATACACGATGAACATGTTTCGGCGTCCGAGGTGCTTCGCCGCAGGGATCGTCAGCAGAACGCCGATCACCGCACCCGTGTCGAACGCGTTGGTGGCCAGCGCTTTCCACTGCTCCGCCAGCACCGTCACGTTAATGGCCGACGCCCCGGCCGACACCCGATTCGCCAGGCCGACGGCCACTGTGGGAATGAAGGCATTCACACTCCACCAGGTGAGCAGATTGATCATCGCGAGCGAGGCGCCGCTGAACGTGAGCGCAAAATGGGCGGGGGTGAACAGCTCGGAGATCCTTGCCGGGCGCGCCGTCTTCGCCACCTTCTTCCAGCGTTCCGGCTCCTTGATCATCAAACGGACGAGGATCGCGACGAATGCGGGGATCAATCCCGAAAGGAACACGTAACGCCAGGCGACCTCAGGGGTCCCCCGGAAGTAAACGCCCTGAATCTGGAACACGATGAAGGTCGCGAGGAACAGCCCCATGGGGGCGGCGGTATAGAGGAGCGCGCCCGCGTCAACGCGCCGCTTCTCAGGCACGATTTCCGCCACCATTGCCGCGCCAGCCACCCACTCGCCTCCGATACCAAGCGAGGCAACGATGCGGAACAGGATCAGCGACCAGAGGTTCGGCGCGAACGCGCACGCCGCTGTTCCTATTGAATACATCGCCATCGTCAGCAGCATCGATCGGGTGCGGCCGATGCGATCCGCGAGCCGGCCGAAAATGATGCCGCCGGCGGCCCAGCCGACCAGGAGGATCGAGGTCAGGATGCCGGTCCACCGCAGCGTCGCGGCTGCGGCTTCGGGGGTGCCAAGCGGAATCTTGAGGAGAACCGGGACGCAGGTGGGCGCGACGTAGTTGAAGAGCAGACTGTCGAAGATATCGAAGCCCCAGCCAAGCCATGCGGCGAACAGGACCAGCCATTGAGAGCGGTCCATGTCGAGGACGGTTCGCCGCGCTGGGGCGACGGCGGTTACCGCCAGGGCCCCGTCACGTTCCACTTACGTTTCCACTCTTCAACTCGTCCACTTTTCTACTTATTTGACAGGCGTGCGCAGCAGCCGTTGCGGCATCGTTCCGCCGCGTGTCGGCCAGTAAACCCACTTGCCGTCGCTGCTCACCATCGTCGCCGCGCCTCCCGGCACGTTGTCGAGCATCTTGATGGCTTGACCAGACGGCAAAATCTTGTACATCGTCATGCCGTTCGACAAGTAGATCGTTCCGTCCGTCGCGACGTCGAAATCGTCAGGACGGATGCCTTCTGATACCTGCGTCAATGCATCCTGCGGGCGTCCGTCCCCATCGATCGGGATCCGGTAGATCATGCTGCGTCCACTCACGCCGATGTAGACGTACCCATTGCGGACCTTGATGCCGTTTGCGCCGATCGGTGCCGCACCGCCGGGCGCGAGCGCCTCGTCCTCCAGCCACGGCTCGATCTGCTTCCGCGCGAGGTCCAGGCGCCAGATTGTCGACGCGTTGGAATCAGCAATCAGATACACACCGTTGGCGGCGCGCGCGATGCCGTTGAACGCCTGGCCCATTTGTCCGGGAATGGTCGCGGTGATGGCGCCGGTCTTGTTGATGACGATGACTTCGGAACCGACGTCAGAGAAATTGATCTGCGGCGGCCCGCCACCTGCCGGCGGCAGGCGGAACGGCTTCGCGAACGCGGTGACCACCAGGCCGTTGTCATCCGGAGCAACACCCACCACGGCGGCCACGCCGGGAATGGTCGCGAACTTCTCGACCGAACTAACCATGCCGTCGGAGGTGACCCTCCACACGACCTTGTCGTCCATCCCCGTTACGTAGATCGCTCCATCGCCGCCCTGGGTGATGTTCTCGGTGGCGCCGGCGGTCGGGAAGGTCGCGTACGTTTCGTACTCGCCCGCGGGCGCCACAGGCGCCTGCTGCGCGCGAACGGCAGCCGAAACAAGGATTCCAACGGCGATGAAGACCCAGGTGCGCGTGATTTGGAGCCTCCCGACGTGCGCCACGATACGGGTCCACGCCGCGTGTGTCAACCGAACGCGGGCGCCGATTTCTGCGAAAATCGTCACGACCCAGACAGGCCTAGGCGGACCTGAAGGTCCGCCTCTACAACAATGGTTAACCGCATCGTCGAACTCGCGCTGAAACACCGCGTCCTCGTCATCGGGCTCGCGGTGGCGCTCGCCGGCTGGGGATGGTGGGCCGCCACGGCCACGCCGATCGACGCCATCCCAGACCTTTCGGACAACCAGGTGATCGTGTTTACCGACTGGAGCGGACACAGCGCGCAGGAAGTGGAGGACCAGGTCAGCTACCCGCTCACCGTGAATCTGCGGGGCCTCGCGGGCGTCCGAGTCGTCCGATCGCAGTCCGCGTTCGGCTTCTCGATGATCTACGTCGTCTTCGAAGACAACGTGGATCAGTATTTCGCGCGCTCGCGGGTGCTGGAGCGGCTCAGCCTCGTCTCCACGCAAATGCCGGAAGGCGCCGTCCCGACCCTCGGCCCGGATGCGACCGGTGTCGGTCACGTGTTCTGGTACACCGTCGAGAGCGACCGCCACTCGCTCCGCGACCTGCGCAGCCTGGAGGACTGGTTCATCAAGTATCAGCTCAACGCCGTTCCCGGCGTTGCCGAGGTCGCGTCAGTCGGGGGTCACGTTCAGCAGTACCAGATCGACATCGATCCGAATCGACTTCGCGCCTACAACCTGTCGCTCGGCGCCGTCGTCGAGGCGGTTCGCGACAGCAATCAGAACGTGGGCGGCAACGTGCTCGAGGCAAACGGCACGTGGTCGATCGTTCGCGGCGTCGGGCTGATCGAGTCGGTCCAGGACCTGGAACAGATCGTCGTCAGCGCGCCGTCCGGCGTTCCCGTCTACGTACACCAGCTCGGTCAGGTCCACGTGGGTGACGCGTTCCGCGTCGCGTCGCTGGTCAAGGGACGCGACGAGGCGGTCGGCGGCGTGATCGTCATGCGGAGCGGCGCCAACGCGCAGGAGGTGATTGACGCGGTCAAGGGGCGCATCGCGCAGATCAGCCCGGGCCTGCCGGCCGGTGTGCGCATCGTTCCGTTCTACGACCGCTCCACGCTCATCTCGCAGTCGGTCGACACGTTGCGCACGGCGCTCTTCGAGGAGATTGCGCTGGTCACGTTGGCGCACGTGATCTTTTTGATGCACTTCCGATCGATCCTGATCGTCACGCTGCCGCTGCCGCTCGCGGTGCTCATCTCCTTCATCGGGATGTACTACCTGGGCATCTCGTCGAACATCATGAGCCTTGCGGGAATCGCGATCGCGATCGGCGTACTGGTCGACGCGGGGATCGTCGTGACCGAGAACGCGTTCCGGTATGTCGAGCGTCAAGGCATCGACACGCGCGATCGAGCCGCCGTGAGGCGGGCGGTGCTCGAATCGACTCGGCTCGTTGGCCGGCCCGTGTTCTTCTCGATGGCGATCATCGTCCTCGCGTTCGTTCCCGTGTTCGCGCTGACAGGCCAGGAAGGCAAGCTGTTTCACCCTCTGGCCTTCACCAAAACCTTCGCGGTACTCGCCGCAACCGTTCTCGCCCTGACGCTCGTCCCCGCGCTCTGCACGCTCCTCCTCAAAGGAAAACTTCACGATGAGTCCGCGAATCCGGTGATGCGTGTGCTCCGCGCGATGTACAGGCCATCACTCGAATGGGCGTTGTCACATCGCGCGGTCACGCTTGCCGGAGCGATGCTGTTGCTGCTGGGCGCGGTGCTGGTCGGCGTGCGGATCGGCAGCGAGTTCATGCCGCCGCTGAACGAAGGCGATCTGCTCTTTATGCCCGTCACCGACCCGAGCGTCTCGCTCGAGGAAAACACCGAGATCGCCCGTCGTCAGAACGCCGCGCTGATGCGCGTGCCGGAGGTTCAGTACGCGGTGGCCAAGGTCGGTCGCGCAGACACCTCTACCGATCCTTCGCCGCTGAACATGACCGAGACGATCGTGCACCTCAAGCCGCGCGAGCAGTGGCGGGCGGGGGTCACGTTGGATTCGCTCCGCACCGAGATGGGGCGCGCGGCAGAGCTGCCCGGCGTCACGAACATCTGGACGATGCCGATTGTCAATCGCATCGACATGCTGACGACGGGTATCCGATCCGAAGTGGGCGTGAAGATTTACGGTTCTGACCTGCCCGCGCTCGAGGACGCCGCGCGCCGCGTTGCAGCGGTGCTCCGCACCGTGCGCGGCGCGGCCAACGTGTATCCCGAACCGCTGACGAGCTCACAGTACGTGAACGTGCACGTCGATCGCGATCGCGCGGCCCGGTACGGTCTCAGCGTCGCCGCGGTACAGGACGTCATCAGGACGGCCATTGGCGAACGGAATCTCACGCTTACCCTGGAGGGACGTCGACGCTTTCCTGTCCGCGTCCGATACGCGCCTGAATTTCGGGACGATGCTCGGGCCCTCGGGAACGTGCTGATCGCCACGCCGGCAGGTCAACAGCTGCCGCTCGCGCAGGTCGTGAGCATCGAGCAGGCGCGCGGTCCCGCGATGATCTCGTCAGAGAACGGCCTGCTGCTCGCCACGGTGTTGCTCAACGTACAGGACAGGGACATTGGCGGGTTTGTCGAAGAGGCCAAGGCCGCGGTGGCATCCGGTGTGTCGCTGCCTCCCGGCTATTTCATCGGCTGGAGCGGCCGGTACGAAAACCAGATACGGGCGCGGCAGCGGCTCCAGGTGGTCGTGCCGATCGCCCTGCTGGTCATCTTTGGGCTCCTCTACATGACGTATCACTCCGTGCTCGAAGCGGCGCACGTGCTCCTCACGGTACCATTCGCGCTCACCGGCGGCGTGTATCTCCTCTGGCTCCTCGGCTACAACTTTTCGGTTGCCGTCTGGGTCGGATTCATCGCGCTGTTCGGCACGGCGGTGCAGACCGGCGTGGTGATGGTTATCTACCTCGAGGAGGCGCTCGCACAAAAGGTCGCGGAGCGCGGAGACACATTCGCGCGCGCCGATCTTCACGATGCCGTCGTCGACGGCGCACTACTGCGGCTGCGGCCAAAGGTCATGACCGTTTCCACGGTCATCGCGGGACTGCTACCAATCATGTGGAGCAGTCGAGTCGGCGCCGATGTGATGAAGCCACTGGCCACGCCGGTGCTTGGCGGAATGGCCTCGTCGCTCTTGTACGTTCTCATCGTGACGCCCGTCCTGTTCTATTGGATACATGAACGACGTCTTCACCTGGAAGAGTCCCCGATGGTGGCGCGTGCACCGCGAAGCCGTCGATGGGCTTTTGCGGCCGTTGCCGTCCTCCTCGGTCTGGCCGCGGCCGGCTGGCTTATTCGAGATCGCTTCACCGCCGCACCTCAGGCGGAAACGGCCGGCGCAGTGCTTCAGACGGTACGCTCGGGTGATCTCGTGATCACGTTGTCGAACCCGAGCGGACAGCTTCGCCAGGGCGCGAATGACTTCAGGATCGAGTTCCGATCGGCACGTGCGAATCAGCGAGTCGATGTCGGCCCCGTGCGCCTGAATGCCGCGATGACGATGCCGGGGATGGCGATGACCGGGACCGTCTCGGTCGCGCCCGCGGGGCAGCCCGGCGTGTATGAAGCGTCCGGAGACTTCGGGATGTCCGGCTCGTGGAAGATGACGCTGGAATGGGACGGGCCCGCCGGCCGCGGGTCGGCGGCCTTCGATGGGAGAGTGCAATGACTTGGTTCACATCCGCGGCGCTGACCCTTCCGCCTGCCCTGAAGCTTCGGCGGACCGCCGAAGCGCGAAGCGCGAAGGCTGGTCCGGTCCGCAGAAGCCTCGTGATTGGCCTGTTCGTCGGCGCGCTGGTGCTGCCACGTGGCGTGATGGCTCAGGACGGTACCATCGAGCAGCTCGTCGCAACGGCGCTCGAGCGCTCGCCCGACATTCGCGCCGCTCGGACAGCTGTCGCGGTCGCAGGCGGTCAGCTGACACAGGCGGGTTTGAGACCGAACCCGATGCTGACAGGCAGCCAGCTGCAGATGACGGGTACTCAGCACCAGACGCTTGTCGGGATCGAGTGGCCGCTGGACTTATTCCGTCGCTCCTCACGCGTCGCTCTGGCGATGCAGGCAGTTGAGGCCACCAGTCTCTCGGTTCGAGACCGGGAGCGCACGCTCGCTGCGATGGTGCGCGAGCAGGCCGGTCGCCTGCTGGCCGCGCGGCGCACGGTGGAAATCATGAACGAGTCGCTGATCGCCGCCCGGCGGATGCGCGAGCTTCTCGACCAGCGCGTCACCGAAGGTGAGACGCCGAAGCTCGACGCCAACATCGCGGCAGTCGAAGTCGGGCGCATGGAGGCGGATCTCGTCCTGGCGCAGGCGGAGGCGGACGGAGAGGCGATCGAGCTGAAGGCGCTGGTCGGCCTGCCCGCCGGCGCACCGATGGTCTTGCGCGACACGCTCGAGTCTCTCGTGCGCGTCCCGCCGGAACCAGCGACGCCCGCCTTACCGATGGAAGCCGCCCTCGCGGCGCGGCCGGACGTTCGTGAGGCGACCGCCCGAGTCGCGCTCGCCGGCGCGCGTGTCGAGGCGGCGCGCCGCGAAGGGGGGGTCGATGTGACACTCTCGGGCGCCTACGGCCATGAGTTCTCTGGTTTTGCTCAGCGTGGATTCAACGAGGGCGGCGCGCTCGTTCCTATCCAAGGCTCATTCGACAGCGTGGTGATTGGCGCGAGGCTGACCCTGCCGATTCGCAACAAGAACCAGGGTGGCGTGGCAGCCGCGCTCGCCGAGCGAACCGGTGATGAGGAGGTGCTCGCATCGCGCCAGCTCACCGCCCGGGCGGAGCTCGACGCGGCTGTGCTCCGAGACCGCGAGGCGCGGCGCGCCGTCGAGATGTATGCCACGACCGTTCGGCAGCTGGCGAGGCAGAATGTCGATGTGGAGCTGGAAGCGTACGATCTTGGCCGCACTCCCCTCTCGGATCTGCTGTCCGAACAGCGACGGTATCTCGATGTCGAAACCGCGTACACGGCGGCGCTGTCCAGGGCGTTCCAGGCGCAAGTAGCGCTGCGCCGCGCGCGTGGGGAGATTCGATGAAAGGACCGTTGGTCGCGGCGGCCGGCGTTGGGCTAGTCGTTATCGGCGTCGTCATCGGCGCCGCCCTCTTCCGGGATTCGGGAGTCGGGAGTCGGGATTCGGCCGTCGCATCGCGTGATTCATCCGCTGCAGCGGTCAATGAACCCGCACACGCGGGCACGAACATGCGTGGCGAACCCCGAACCGCCGAACCAAGAACACCGGATCCCGGATCCCCGATCCCGGATCACGTCATCGCGCTCACACCAGAGATGGTTTCGCGTGCGGGAATCAAGACCGTCGCCGCGGTCAAAGGCACTTCGACCACCGGCCTGCACCTTCCTGGCGTCGTGCAGCCGAACGCCTACAAGGACGTCGCAGTCACGGCACTCGTGTCCGGCCGCATCACGCAGGTGCGTGCCGAGCTCGGCCAGCGCGTCATGCTCAACGAGGCGCTTGCGACGGTGTACAGCCCCGAGCTTGCCGATGCGCAGACAGCCTTCATTGCTGCCCGGGCCGCGCATCTTGCTCACGACCAGCGCCAGGCACGGACGCAGCGGCTCTACGCAATCGGCGCGGCAAGCCGACAGGAGCTCGAATCGCTCGAGGCGGAACGCGCGCGGATGGACCAGGAAGTCGAAACCGCGCGAGCGCGGCTGGTGCTCCTCGGCATCCCCGAGGAGCGCACACAGCGCCTGGCTTCCCCGCTCGATGTCGTCACCACGCTCGAGGTGCGTGCGCCGATAGCCGGCGTGATCACGAAACGCAACGCGAATCCGGGACTGAACGTCGACCTCTCCACGCCACTGTTCACCGTGACCGATCTCTCGAGCGTGTGGGTCATCGCGGATCTCTACGAACGCAACTTCGCCACCGTCGGCGTCGGAAGCCCGGCAACGATCACAACCACGTCGTACCCGGGGCTCGAGCTGAAAGGGCGCGTCGATTACATCGACCCGCAAGTGGAGGAACAGACTCGAACGGCGAAGCTCCGCGTAGAGATCCCGAACGCAGGCAATCGACTTCGCCTCGGGATGTTTGTCGACGTCAGCATCGCTGAGAGGTCACCTCGTCCCGTGGTGCTGATACCGAAGGCGGCACTCCAGACCGTTGGGACGCAGTCGGTCGTGTACGTCGCCGCCAACGGCGAGCCCGGCCGGTTCCTGCAGCGCGAAGTGCTCGCCGGCGACTCGATCGGCAACCTGGTCGCAGTGCTCGAGGGTGTCCAGCCTGGAGACCTGGTGGTCACCGACGGGGCGTTTTTCCTGCGCGCGGAGCACGAGCGCACCGTGCCCAATAGCACTGGGGCCGCCGCGCCGGCGGATGTAGTATTTCCGTCAACGAGGCCGTAGGCCGGATTCGTCACGTCTTCCGTCTACCGCCTGCCGCGCACGTCGCAAGTCGCAGGGCCGACCCTTCGGTCGGCCTGCGGGGGATTTGACTATGCCATTCACGCTCAACGTCAACGGGAAGTCGACGACGGTTGATGTGCCAGCGGATATGCCGCTGCTGTGGGTCCTGCGGGACGTGCTGGATCTACGTGCCACGAAGTTCGGCTGCGGCATCGGCCAGTGCGGCGCCTGCACGGTCCATCTGAAGGGTGTGGCGGTGCGCTCGTGCCGCACGCCCGTGTCGGCCGCGGCTGGCGCGGCCATCGTGACACTCGAAGGTCTCTCCGCCGACGGCTCGCATCCACTGCAGAAGGCATGGGAAGCGATCGACGTGCCGCAGTGCGGCTACTGCCAGGCGGGACAGATTATGTCGGCCGCCGCGCTGCTCCGCTCCAACCCGAGGCCGAGCGACGCCGACATCGACATGGCCATGAGCGGAAATCTCTGCCGGTGCGCCACCTACATCCGCATCCGTGAAGCCATCCATCGCGCTGCGGGCAACGCGACGTCCACCACTGCGCAGGCCCTCTCACCTGCGATTCTGCGGACCTCGAAGGTCCGCGCCGCATTGTAGGAGGTTGCCGTGGATACGCCAGTGCTCGATCGTCGGTCGTTCCTTCGCGCGACGGCGCTCGCCGGTGGCGGGATGCTGCTGGCCATCTACTTCGATCCGGCGGACGTACTCGGGCAGGAAGGCAGCCGGGCACCAGCAGGAGGCGCGGCGTACAAGCCGTGGGCATTCATCCGGTTCGATCCGAACGGCACCGTCACGATCCTCAGCAAGAACCCCGAGGGGGGCCAGGGCGCCAAGGCGCATCTGCCGATGCTCGTCGCCGACGAGCTCGACGTCGACTGGAAGGACGTCACCGTCGAACAGGCACCGCTTGATGAACGGAGCTTCGGTATTCAGCGCACCGGCGGAAGCACCGCGACGCCAATCAACTGGGAACCGCTGCGCCAGTGCGGCGCCGCCGCGCGGCAGATGCTCATCGCCGCCGCGGCGCAGACATGGGGCACGCCGGAGGCGGAGTGCACCACGGCATCGGGCCGAGTGCTCCACGCTGCGTCCGGGCGCTCGCTCGGCTATGGCGAGCTCGCCGCGCGCGCCGCCGCGTTGCCGACGCCTGATTTGAAGACCGTCAAGGTGAAGGATCCGAAGGACTACAAGGTCATAGGAACCTCCGTGCGCGGCATCGATACACCCGCGATCGTGCGGGGGCAGCCGATCTACGGCATCGACGTGAAGCTGCCCGGCATGCTCTACGCGGCGTACGAGAAGTGCCCGGTGTTCGGCGGCAAGGTCGCGACGGCGAACCTCGACGCCATCAAGGCGCTGCCCGGAGTCCGCAACGCATTTGTCATCGAAGGGGGACCGGATCTCACGAGAACGTACCCTGGGTGCTGCATTGGCGTGAGCCTCCATGGCGGCGTCGCGATCGTCGCGGATACCTGGTGGCACGCACAGTCGGCGCGCGCCAAGCTGCGCGTGACGTGGAACGAAGGCCCGACAGCCGTAGACAGCAGCGACGGGTTCGCGAAACGCGCGCTGGCGCTCTCGCAGCAGCCTCCGGCAATCAAGCTGTATAACGACGGCGACACGGAAAGGGCACTGCAAGGCGCGGCCAAGATTGTCGAAGCGGCGTACTTCTACCCGTTCCTCGCACACGCAACGCTCGAGCCGCAGAACTGCACCGCGCACTACAAGGACGGCAAGATGGAGATCTGGGTCTCCACGCAGACGCCGCGCGAAGGCCGGCAGGTGGTCGCGCAGAACCTCGGCATGTCGGAGAGCGACATCACCGTCCACTTCATGCGCACCGGCGGCGGGTTCGGACGCCGCATCCTGAACGACTACATGGCGGAAGCGGCGTGGATCGCGCGCGTCATGAACGGGACGCCCGTCAAACTCGTGTGGTCGCGCGAAGACGACATGCGGCACGACTTCTATCGTCCCGCGGGCTTCCATTTCTTCAAGGGCGGGCTCGATGCATCGGGCAATCTGATCGCCTGGCGACAGCACTACGTGGCATTCGGCGAAGGCGAACGCTTCGCGCCGAACACCGCGATCGGCCCGGCATCGTTCCCAGCCGGGTTCATCCCGAACTTTGCATTCAACGCCTCGTTGATGCCGTCGGGGATTCCGACAGGCCCGCTCCGCGCGCCGGGGACCAACGGCACAACGTTCGTCTACCAGGGCTTCATCGACGAGATGGCGGTGGCCTCTGGAAAGGATCCGGTCGCGTTCAGGCTTGCCCTGCTGGACGTTCCCCGCAAGCTGCTGCCGGGTGCCACCGATCGGTTTGACGCCGGGCGCGCGAAAGCCGTGTTGCGCCTCGCTGCTGAAAAATCAGGATGGGGTACGCGGCAGCTGCCGAAGGGAACCGGCATGGGCGTCGCCTTCCTTTACGCTCACCTCGGATACTTCGCCGAGATCGCCGAAGTCAGCGTCGATGCCATGAGCCGCGTGAAGGTGAACAAGGTGTGGGTCGCCGCCGACATCGGCAGCCAGATCATCAACCCGCTCAACGCGGTGCACCAGGTGCAGGGCTCGGTGATTGACGGGCTGAGTTCGCTGATGGCACAGGAGACGACGATCGAACGCGGGCGCGCCGTGGAAAGCAACTTCAATCAGCACAAGCTGGTGCGGATGCGGGAAGCACCGCGGGATATTGAGGTGCACTTCCTCAAAACGGCGAATCCGCCAACCGGCCTCGGCGAGCCGGCGCTCCCGCCGATCCTGCCCGCCGTGACCAACGCGATCTTTGCCGCGACGGGAAAGCGAATCCGCTCCCTGCCGCTTGCGAAGAGCGGGTTCAGCTGGGCCTAGAATGCGTCAGGCGAGACAAGCCACGGAGACACGAAGTCACGGAGATCGATTGTTTCTCCGTGTCTCCGTTCCTCCGTGGCCTGTTGAAGTCAGGATTCGCAATTCAGCATTCAGCATTTCTATTGCGTGACAGGGAGGATGATCGTGAAGCACCTGCTTTGGGCCGTAGCCGCATGCGTCGCGTTGGGAATGGCCGTATTCGCCGCCCAGGCCCAGAACCCACCGCAACAACCCTCAACCGCGGACCCCTACGCCAACAATGCCGTTCCGGGGGCTACTCAGTTCCCGTTGGCTGCTCCGGCCGGCAAGGACAGCAACGCTCGGATGGTCGCGCCCCCCGGCGCCCTCAACCAGGGTCCTTTCGATCCCGCCAAGTGGAAGTACGGGGACGCATTCAACGCACCCGCCGGCGCGAAGGTCTGGAACCCGGTCAGGCTGAAGATGATGCAAGGGGGCAAGGTCACCGGCGGGACGCTGTTCAGCGCGACGGATCCAGCCACGTACTGCGCCATGGCCAATGCCGGCTACGACTTCATCTGGACAGAGATGCAGCACGACCAGCACGATTGGCAGGCGGTCGCCCGCATGTGGCGGACCTGTCCGACCGCCAGGGCCGTTCCGGGGGTGCGGGTCGCCTACGCGGATGAACGCGAGATCCAGCACGCGCTCGACGCCGGCGCGCTGGTGATAGTCGTGCCGACCGTGGATACCGTTGCCGAGGCGATCGAAGCGCGGAACTGGACCTATTTTCCGCCGCTCGGCCGGCGCAGTCAGGGCGGCGGCCAGGCGTTCGACGCTGCGATGTGGGGCGGCGTTCCTGGCGGCTATCGCAACACGGCCAACGACAACGTCGTGCTGATTCTGATGATTGAAACGCTCGAAGGGCTCAAGAACGCCGACGAGATCGCCAAGGTCCCAGGGGTGACCGCGGTCTTCGCGGCGAGCGGAGACCTCGGCAACTTCTCGGGCTACCGTCAGGGCACGCCGGATTACGAGCGCGCGATCAACATCGTGCACGATGCCGCGTTCAAAGCGGGCGTGCGGCTCTGTGGCCCCCTGGCGTGGCGCGACCGCCCCGACTTCACCTGCTTCCAGGCCGGCAGCGAAACGGCCGCGCTCGCCAGGGGCGTCGCTGCCGAACTTGGTCCGCTGGCAAACACCCAGGCAAAGCCCGAGGTCGGTCCATATGCAGCCCCAGCGAAACCTTAAAGCGCTGACCATGAACGCCATACGCTACGTTCTCTCCGGCGTTCTCCTGTCCTGCTGTCTTGCTGGCTCGCCACTGATGCTCAGCGCGCAGGGGGACTCGACGCTGTACGTCGTGAGCTACCTCGAGGCGGCGCCGGCATCGCAACGCCAGGTCGCGACAATGCTCACGCAACTCGCCGACGCCAGTCGCGAGGAAGGCGCGATGCGCTACGAGGTCTTACAGCGCACGACGGAACCCAATCAGTTCCTGCTTCTCGAAGTCTGGAAAGATCAGCGGGTGCTCGACATGCACACCGGCGCGGCGCACACCAAGCGGTTCCGGGAACAGGTCGCGCCGCTGCTACTCGCGCCGATCGATGAACGGTTGTGCACGGCGACGATCGTGGCGGCGCCGCCGCGCGCGGGCCGTGGCACGGTATACATCGTGACGCACATCGACGTGCCAGGGACGAACCGTGACGCCGCACTGCGGTTGATGGGACAGGTCATCGATCAGAGCCGCAACGACCGCGGCAACGTGCGCTTCGATGTCGTGCACCAGAAGGACAGGACGAACCATTTCACGGCGATCGAGGCGTGGGCGGATCAGAGCTCCAGCAATGACCACCAGCTGGCCCCGCACACGCTCACCTTCCGCCGGGGGATCGGGCCGCTTCTCGGGGCTCTTTATGATCAGCGGTGGTATAGGCCTCTATAGAGCGGCAACGCCGGGAGCTCATGGTCTGAGATTGATCGAGGTACAACTATGAAACGCGTGTCGTACGGAATCGCACTTGGAATCGTTCTTCTCGTCGGCTCATTCGTTTCGGCGCAGAACGCAACCGGCGGTGGACAACAGGCGCCGCCGCCCATGACGAATCTACAAGTCTGGCCAAAGGACACGTCGCGAGCCGTCATCCTGCAGTTCATGAATGCCTTCAACGATTCGCTCGGCGTACAGTGCAACTACTGTCATGTGGAGCAAGGCGGCCGGCTCGATTTTGCTTCAGATGAGAAGCGAGAAAAGAAAGTGGCCCGCCAAATGATCCTCCTGCGGGACTCCATCAACGTGGTTCTCCCCGCAATCGTGGGCAAGCCGCCAGGAATTGGCCCTACCTCGGGCAATGGTCATCCCGGGGCACCGATCCGCGTCCTTTGCCGCTCATGCCATCACGGTCTCCCGATTCCCGTGGCGATCGCCGATGTGGTCACCGACGCCGCGACGAGCGGCGGCGCGGCCGGTCTGGCGAAATTCAAGGAGCTTCGGACGAAGTACTACGGCGGGCAGCAATACGACTTCAGCGAGGACGCTCTCCTGACGATCGCGCAGCGCGCCATCACTGCGAAGAACCTCGACGACGCGATCGCATATCTACAGACCAATTTGGAGTACTACCCGAAGTCGGCGCGGACACATCAGGCGATGGCGCAGGCCAGAAACGCCAAGGGCGACCGACAAGGCGCGATCAAGGATCTCGAACGAGCGTTGGAGCTGGATCCGAACAGCGCGCAGGCCCGGAACCAGCTTCAGCAGCTCCGTGGACAGTAAGTCGTGAGAGCGGGCACTGCCTGACGCGCAGACGAGAGAAGGGGCCACGGAGACACGAAGGCACGGAGACGCATGTTTCTCCGTGTCTCCGTTCCTCCGTGGCTCGTTGCTGTCTACTGGGTCCCGCCCGTCGGCATCTCCATGACGCTGTGATCGGCCGTGGCCTTGCCCGGGAGGTCTGGTAACCCGCCGCCCTCCATCTTGCCGCTCACGGTGTGGAACTTGTTGCCGATGAACGCGACGGCGTTGCCGTGCACCGCTCCGGGCAGCGACGGCAGGATCTCCCACCGGTTCGCGACGGGATCGTAGGCATCTAACGAGCGATACGCGGCGTTGTACCGCTCATTCTGGATCTCGCCACCCGAGACGTAGATCTTTCCGTTGTAGGTCGCCCAGCCGCCGCCACTGCGCGGCGTCAGCATCCGGGCCTTTGCAACGCCCCACGTGTCCCTCGCCGGATCGTATTCCTCGACCACGTCAGTGTTGCTCGACGTCGTCACGAAGCCATGGCCGATGCGGCCGCCGATGACGTAGATCTTGCCGTTGACCACGCCCGAGAATGCGTGATTGCGGCCGGTCGGCATCGGGCTCTTGTTCGCCCACGTGTTCGTGGCCGGGTCGTACATTTGATTCGTGCCGAGCACGCGCGCGGGCCCCTGGCCGTTGAACGCCGTGTCGGTCGTGTTGTCCATCGTGGTGGCGCCGCCCAGGACGTAGATCTTGCCGTTCACGTTTTCGGCGATCGCGGAGCAGCGCTTGCCCGGCATCGGGGCGAGCGCCTTCCAGGAATCGGCCACCGGGTCGAACTCCCACGCGTTGTCGACCGGCGCCCATCCGCCGGCGCCCGGACCCGTGAGCGGTCTCTCGCAGCCGCCGAAGACGTAAATCTTCCCATTCAGGACGGTCTGCGCCTGATGATGGACCGGCACCGGGATCGACTTTTTCTTCGTCCACTTGTCCGCCGCAGGGTCGTACTCGTAGACCATCGCGGCAGCCGGCTTTCCGCCGGAGGCGAACCCGCCGATCACGTACATCTTTCCGTTCGCAGTCGCCCCGTAGAGCTCTTCTTCCGGCTCGGGAAAGGGCGCCGCTTTCACCCAGCGCAAGTTCGGATTCTGCGCGTGGATGACCGCCTGGCGCCCGGCGAGGGCCGTTGCGAGAACAACGGCGAGGCTGATACAGACGCGCTTCATTATTGAATCTCCATGACGCTATGATCCGCGGTCGCGGCACCCATCAGATCGGGCAGGCCGCCGTTCTCCATCTTGCCGCTCACGTTGTGCAGCTTGTTCCCGATGAACGCCATCGCGTTCCCGTGGACCGCGCCTGGCAACGCCGGCAGCAGCGTCCACGAGTCGCTCGCGGGCTCGTACACCTCGAGCGCGCGGAACGACGCCATCAGGTCCCGCGAGATCCATTCGCCGCCGCCGACGTAGATGCGCCCGTTGTAGGTCGCCACACCGCCGCCGCTGCGTGGTGTCGACATCCGCTGCTTGACCGTGCCCCAGGTGTCGGTTGCGACGTCATATTCCTCGACGACGTCGGTGTTGCTGCTGAAGGGAATCATGCCGGCGGCCAGACGTCCGCCGATGACGTAGATCTTGCCGTTCACCGCGCCGATAAAGGCATGGTTGCGCGAGGTCGGCATCGTGCTGCGGCTGGTCCATGTGTTGGTCGCCGGGTCGTACATCTGGTTCTTGCCAGTAATGCGCGTCCCCTTGCCGTTCTCGAACGGCTCGATCCCGCCAATCAGGTAGATCTTGCCGTTCACTGTCTCAGCGACTGCGGAGCAGCGCTTGCCTGGAATCGGCGCCAGCGCCTTCCACGCGTCTGCCGCCGGGTCGTACTCCCAGGCGTTCTCGACGGCGTCATCGCCGCCGATGCCCCTCGTGCAGCCGCCGAACACGTAAATCTTGTTATTCACGACGGTCTGCGCCTGATGATGCACGCGCACCGGGATACCCTTCTTCTTCGTCCACTTGTCCGGACCCGGGTCGTACTCGTAGACGAGACCGGGAGGATTGCCGAACGGCATGTAGCCGAATCCACCGATGACATACAGCTTGCCGTTGGCGACGGCGCCGTACAGCTCTTCCTCCGGTTCCGGGAACGGTGCCCCCTTCACCCAGCGCAATCCGCCCGGGGCTTGTCCCTGGGCCTGTGCTTGCGTATGCACGACACCGATCAACGCCGCCACGAGCGACGCGGCGGCAAGCACCACCAATGAACGTTTGACACTCGAGGGCATGTGCCGCTCTCCTTTCGTCCGCGTCGGATTGTACATGCACCGACGAACCTCAAAACACCGTGCTGCCTCGCGCGTGTTGAAGAGCCCTGGCTGCGGCGATACACTGCGACCGCGGAAGTGATGCTGAGCTCTCAAGTTCCTGGAGACGACTCGTTGAGTGCCTTCCTGCGTCGGAGACCTGTGATGCGATGCATGACCGCAGTTGGGCTGATGCTTTTCGTGCCGCTACATTGCGAAGCGCAGGGGCGCTTGATGCTGCTGCAACGAGCTCCGTCCGAAGCGGTCACGGCAGCCGATTTGTCATCAAGCCTGGGTGCAGCGCAAGCGTCCGGGCCACGGTCCAGTGGCCGTGATTCGCTACTGAATGGCACCGTGACCGGCTTCGCCGTGGGTGCGGCGTTCGGGATCGCGTTCGTGTATGCGGTTCGCGATTCCGATCTAAGTGCCGGCCAATTCGCATATAGCGCGCTCGTCTTCGGTGGCATTGGGGCCGGCGTGGGGTTGGGTATCGATGCGCTCCTCGACCGCAATTCGAGCGTGGTTGCCCGTTCGCCTCGGCGTGTCGCGCTCAGCCCCAGGGTGTCGCGGAGGATCGCCGGAATTCGCGTCCTGATGCGATGGTAGTCGCCACACAAGGTTTCCTTCGCCATGCCGCTACTCTTTTCCTACGGCACTCTCCAGCAAGAACACGTGCAGCTGTCTACCTTCGGAAGGCGGCTCCAAGGGCAAAGGGACGAACTTCTTGGGTTCGAACCGTCGTTAGTAAGCATCGAGGACCCGCTGGTCGTGGCCACAAGCGGCAAGACGCATCATGCTAACGTCACGTTCAACGGCAGACACGACAGTCGTGTGAGTGGCACCGTGTTCGAGATCACTGACGCTGAGCTCGCGGCCGCCGACCAGTATGAGCAGCTCGCTGCGTACACACGGGTGGGCGTAATGCTTGCTTCAGGGAAACAGGCCTGGGTGTACGTTGACGCCCGCTCTGCGCCAGGAGCTTCGTGACTCACGTGTCATGGGGCTATCCCAGCCATGTAATCGATGGATTAGATGTGTCTCTTCCTGAGATCTATTGACAAAGACCTCGCCGTGCATCGCCAGATGGCTGCGCAGGCGCTCGAGCGTTGGGCTCACTCCGATTCGCTAGTTCCGGGGATCAATTCCAAAGGTGTTCTTCATCCAGAGCCAGAAGGGCGGCAGGGACGCCTGTTTCGGGTCCGCACTGACACCGCTGGCACGCAGAAACTGCGCAAATGGTTCCTTGATCAAGTCCTCCGCCTGGCGGGTCTCTCCCGACATGCAGAGTGCGTAGATGTGAAGCGCAAATGCGTTGTCGCTGACATCCGGGAGCTGTTCGGCGCGGCTCAGCGCCTCCGCCGCGGCGGCATAGTTCCGCTCGGCGATCAGGCGGATTCCGAGATGAAATTGCAGGAGAGGGTTCGCCAATTCCTGGGGCGTGGCGTTGGACACGAGTCGCTGAATGTCCGAGTTGCTGGCGAGACGCCAGATGACCGGCGTGCGAAGAGAGGATCGCGTCACGACGCGATGGACATCTTCAATGGCGGGCGACGCTTTGACCAGGTCGCCGTACATGTGGGCGTTGATCACGTCCTGGAACGCAAAATATGGAAGCGACGCGGCCAGTCGTCGCTGCGGCCAGAGACGCTTGATCAACGAGCTGTCTTGAAAGCGCTGTCTCGCCGCGGCGATATCAGTGACGCTTTCAAGAAGCTGGCTCCCCGCTTCCGGGGATGAGAAGGATGCCTCGATCAGTTTCGGGTCATCGTCGGTGAGGGATACGGAGCCAGCGGTGAGACGTCGGAGATAGTCGGCGTCGCCGATGAAGAGCGCACCAAGCTGTTCCGGTTGTTCGATGCCAAGCCCTCGCATCTCGGCCACGACCGAAGGTGTGTTCCATTGACGGGTGAACTGCTCCTCAGATACCGGTCCTCGGGCGTTCCGGGTCCCGATCATCATCAGGTTCGTGCCCGATCCGTTCCACAGTGAACAGTCGTCGAACACATCGCAGAAGGCTCTGAGGATCGCCCTGGCGCTCACGTCGCTCAGATCGCTGAGAGGCAACCAGTAGGTCGCGATTCCCCCTTCCGCCAGCCGATCCTGAAGCAGCTGGAAGTATTCGCGAGTGTAGAGATTTTCGACGCCGGCAATCCCCGGAGGAGGAGGCTCACCCGTGATCAGATCGAAGCGCTGAGCGGTCGTCTGCAGAAAGTAGCGGCCGTCTTCGATGTGGACGCGAACGCGGGGATCGCGGAGAGGCAGGTCCGCCTCGTTCGGATAAACGAGACGATTCATCGCCAGAATATCGCGCGAGAGGTCCACGACGTCGATCGTCTCGAGGCTCGATGAATCGGTCATCGCTTTTGCGGTGTTGCCGACGCCGTATCCAATCAGGAGGGCGCGCCTGAGGTCCGGATGGACCGCCATCGGCCAATAGACGTAGAGCTTCTGGTAGCGGCGAACCCCGTAGCCGGTCGTCGACATCGAGAATGAATTGGTGAGCATCACGTGGGACACGGGCTTCCCCATCACCAGACGCTCGAAGTAGATGACCGTCTCCGTGAGGCCTTCGCGAACGGCCATGACTCTTCTGTCGGCCTCCACCTCGGCCCACCGCTTCACCGGGATCGGAAGAAGACGCTCCTCCATCGAGCCAAACGGGAAAAGCGCGAGGCCAACGAGAAACATCGTCGCGGTTGCGTAGGCGATTCGGCGCGGGGCGGCGTGCCCCGTCGCGACGGACTTCGTAGGACGCCCCTTTACGGGGCGCCAGAGGATTACCCCAATGCCTCCATAGAGGACCGCGATCAGAAACAACGACTGCTCCATTCCAACGACAGGCAGGAGAACAAAGCCGGCAGTCAACGACCCGAGCGCTGCACCAGTCGTATTCGCGAGCGTCAGGATTCCAGTGGTTTCGCTCTCCGACGTCAGATGGCTGCGCAATGCGGCGCCGAACAGCGTGAAGAGAATTCCTGACACGAAGGACACAGGAAACATGAGGGGCACGCCGATGTGCAGGATCTCGAGCGGTCGTGTGATTGTGGAGAGTGCGAGAGGCGCAATGAACCGCGGGAACACCGCATAGGAGATCACGCACAGCAGACCGGCTGAAAAAGCAATCGGTGAAGCGAAGCCTGGTCCAGCATCTCGCGGCGCGGGGCCTTTCCGCGGATCCGCCCGAAACCACAAAGACGCCACCAGGCCTCCGAGCGAAATGCCGGCGAGCACGATGCCCAGCATCACCGGGAAGGCGTTCGAGTGCCCTTTGACGAATAGCAAGAGGAAGCGGAACCAGACGACCTCTAATGCGAGAAGGCAGAAGCCGGAAAGAAAGGCCGCCGCAAGCCATGTTGCCGTCGCCGGGTCCGAGAGGACCGGGCCCACCCCGTCCTGCGGCGCGGACCTTTCAGGTCCGCGGCTTCTTGCCGAGAGCCACGCTGCGACCGCGGCAGCGAAGATGTTCAGCATGCCCGCGATGAGCGCAGTCCCACGTACGCCATACGCACCGATGAGATACGTCTCGCCGATGACCACCCCGAACATCGCGCCGAGCGTGTTCCATCCGTACAAGCGGCCAAGCACGCGGCCAAAGTGCGGGTCACGTCCCGCGAGCGCGTTGGTGAGCAATGGCAGCGTGATTCCCATCGCCGTCGACGGAATCAGCAGGAGGAGGAAGGCGATTACGAGGCGGAGCGGATTCAGGGTCCAGGGCTGGTCAAGCAGCCCTCGAAGCCACGGCGCAAGCGCGGATCCGAGGATCGGAAAGAGATAGACGAGTCCGATGCCCGCGATTGCGATCGCGATCTCCGCAATCGCGTACGTGCGCACCGGGTTTCTGAGACGGTCTCCGTATCGCGCGGCGGCGGCGTTCCCCAACGCGAGCCCGCCCATGAAGCCTGACAGGACGAGGCTCGATGCCCACACGCTGTTGCCGAACGCCAGCCCGGCCTGGCGGAACCAGAGCGTCTCGAAAATGAGCGCGGAGGCCCCAGAGGCGAAGAAAATTATGTAGAGAAGGGCTGTCACGGGACCGGGGACCCGGGATCGGGGATCGGGGATCAGGGCACAAGGCCGGGCTTTTGATCCCCGATCCCTGATCCCTGATCCCTGGATTACCTAGAAGATGAACCGCACGGCGACTTCCGCCTGCCGCATGTTGCCCGCTGACTCGACGACCCCGAATTTCGCGGATCGCGCGTTTGTCTGCCAGGCGCCCAGGAGGTTCGTTCTGTTGAGCAGATTGAACACCTGGAGGATCAAATCGACCTTCTTGCTCCCGCCGAGTGTGATCGCCTTGTTCACCCGCATGTCGAGCCCGTAGAACTCGTTGGTGCTGATCTGCGATGCCTGCAACGGCGCGAGATTGACGGTCGCCCGGTAGGCATTGACCCGCGCCATCATGTCGTCGTTGTTGCCCCTGTTGAAGACGTTGCGCGTCGTGGCGGGCACGTAGTCGGTGATGGCCGCGTCACCGTTCAGGTCCACGCCGGCGATCGCACTGAACGGCATGGTCGAACGCGCCGTGAACACACCGCTCACGGTAAAGTCAGCCGGCAACAGGAACGACGCGCTCGCCACCAGTGCGTTGCGCCGGTCGCTGTTGTTCGGACCGTTGTCGTAGTCCAGGTGCGCCGAATCGGTGACCGTCGAGGCCGGGCCAATGTTGTTGACCGTGCCTTCGGTGTTCGCGAGCGTGTACGACACCATGTACATGTAGTTCTGCTCGAATCGCTTCTCGAGCCGGACGAGCAGCGCCTTGTAATCCATCTCGCCAACCGACTGTGTCTGCAGGATCCGGGCGAACTGCGTCAGCGGGCGGTTGCCGACCGTTCCGCCGCTGCGCGGGTTGATGTCAACCGCCATCGGGATCTTGGACATCTGGTTGAAGACGCCGTCGACGTGAATGGCCAGCGCCGACGTCAGGCCACGCGACACCCCCGCCGTGTAGGCCCTCGACTCCAGGTTCTCCAGGTCGTCGGCCATCGTCGCGATGTTCTGCGGCGCCGTTGAGACGAAGCTGATCGGGTCGCGGCCGCCATACGGATTGGGATACGGAGGATTCGGGATGTTGGCGGTCGGCTGACGGAAGTTGTTCCGCTCGCCCGACTGCGGCTGGATGTTCATCGGGTTGTAGTAGATGCCGTAGTCCGCGCGGACGACTGTTTTGCCGTCGTTCCGCAGATCCCAGGCAAACCCGACGCGCGGGCCGAAGTTGTTCTTGTCGCCGCGCTTGGAGAAGTCCACGAGCGGAGCCAGACTCGTTGCCGTCCCGGTGGTCGGGAAAATCGGCAAGCCCCTGTGGTCCTTCGCGTCGAGCGACAGGCCCTGATTGAAGATCTTGAACTGATAGTCGTACCGCAGCCCGAGGTTGAGCGTGACTCCCGCGGCCGGCTTCCACTCGTCTTCGATGTACCACGCCGCCAGCACGTTCGGCGCGTACGCCGGCAGCTTGACGAGGTTCCCGGTGGCAAACTGCGTGACCGATCCCGGCACCGGGACGAACGTCGCGAGGTTCACCGGGTTGAACGGCTGGTCGACGTTGAGCGACCACGTGCCGAGGCTGGGCCGGTTGTCCGACCAGATGGCCAGCTTCTGCGCACCCGCGCCGAACTTCCACGTGTGCCGCCCCGTGGTGATCGACATGTCGTCGCGAATTTCTCGAGATTGTTGGCGCGTGTAGAAATTCGCGCTCGTGCCCCACGAGAGGCTCGGGAAAGTGTACACCGCTGTGAGCGGTGCGGTTCGGGCTGGCGAGTCATCGAAGAGGTCTTCCTGTGGATCGACGCCGGGCGGGTGCTGACGGAAGTGATAATTGGTCCACTGGCCGCGCACCTCGTTGAGGATCCGCGGTGAGAGCACCCATGTGTGACCACCGACCCACGAATAGCGCTTCTGCTTGATGCCGCCAACGGAGAACCAGGGCGTCGAGGACGACGCCGCACAGCCTTCGCAGGTGAAGTCGGATACCTGCCACGCGTACCGCATGAAGGCCGATTGCCTCTGGCTGATCTGCATGTCGCCGCGGGTGAAGGACATGCGGTTCCATTCCGGGCTCGGGAAGACGCCGCTCATGTTCCCGTAGAACGCCTGCAGTTGCGGGTTGTTGGCGCCAATGACGACGTTGTCGTAGAGGTTGCTGCGATTCGCCTCGATGGCCTGGAAGAAATGCACGCGGTCCTGGACGATGGGCCCACCAATCGCCAGGCCGTACTGGTGCCGGCTGAAGGCCGGCTTGGGCTGCCCGCCGGCCTTCGCGAAGGGATCGATCGCGTTGAGGCTCTTGTGACGGAAGAACTCGAACGCCTCACCATGGAACAGGTTCGTGCCGCTCTTGGTGGCCATCGACACCGCGCCGCCGGCCGTCCAGCCGTATTCCGCCGGCGACTGGCTCAGATAGACCTTGAACTCCTGGATGGCCGACTGCGGAAAGTCCTGCCGCGGCTCACCGGTGTTGCCCTCCTTGTTCCACACGCCGTCCACCAGCAGCGCCGAACCGTTCGTGAAGGCGCCGGCGCCGATGTTCGAGTTGGCCTTGCGAGCGCGCACCGCGTCCTGGCTCGTGCCCGGCATCAGCAGCGCGAGGTCCATCGGCTGCCGGGTTGCGAGCGGCAGCATCTGCATCTGGTCCTGCGTGATGACGCCCGAGACGTCCGTCTTGGTGACCTCGATGATCGGTGCTTCACCGGTAACCGTCACCGATTCGGCTAGCCCCTGCAACTGCATCGTGACGTTGCGGGTGACCTCGGAGCCCGTGAGCAGCCCAAACGCCGGCACGTCTACAGTCCCGAAGCCCGCAAGCTCGACCTTCAGCTCGTACCGTCCGGGCGGCAATGCCGCCAAACGGAAGCGGCCGTCCGATTCGGTGATGACCGTTCGCGCGAGGCCGGTGTCAGGATTCCGTCCCGTGACCGATACGCCGGGAAGTACCCCTCCCTGCGCGTCGCTGATGATGCCCGAGATGACGCCATTAGTCGTCTGCGCCATTCCGGGGGTCGCCATTCCGAACGCGACCGCCAATGCCAGCGCCGTGATCGAAGCACGTCGCACCATAGTCCTTCTCCTCCAGAAGTAGTTCGTCCCCAACCCAATCGCTTTGAAGCGGACAACTGTGTTCCAGCCGCGCGAAGCCGATAGCATATCGCCCGGGCTGCAATCTCTTACCGCGCGCCCAACGGAATCCCCAGCACGTTGTTCCACGCGGTCGCATGCGGATGGTCGGTTCCGGCCTGTCAGGTGCGCCGCCGGCCTTTGATGGGCTTTCGGGCGAGTGTACGCGCCAAACCCAAGCAGAACAATCACAAAGTCACATCCAGAACGCCCTTGACCTGCCGGAGTACGCGTGCGATTGTTGGCGCGGGCCGTCCCCTCGATTCCTCGGGACGAGTCAATTTCGCCCACACATTTTGGGCGGGCCAAACCCGCAGGAGGCGTCACCATGGGATCGGTTATGCGGCGGATGAGTGCGGCTGTCGCCGTCACGCTGATGCTCGGAATGACAGCGGTCGTCGCACAGCAAGCGCCGGGAAAGTGGGTGACCGACAAGTACGCCAAGCTCCCGAACCCGGCCGAGGAATATACGAACGTTGTCCTGAACAACGTCCTGTACCTGATTGGCGGCAATGCCGCCGTGATGACCCCCGGCGCCAGGTCCACGCATCCTGCGCGTGTCCTCGCGTACGACCTCGCCGGCGACAAGTGGACGGAGAAGAAGCCGACTCCTTTCTTCTCGGATCACATGACCACCGCCGCCGCCAACGGCAAGATCTACATCTTCGGCGGATCGGGCGCGATGACGCAGGAGGCGCCGAGCGCCACGCTCGACACCGCGTGGGAATATGACCCCGCCGCGGATACGTGGAAGCCGATCGCCAAGCTTTCGATGAAGCGGACCGCAGGCTCGGCTGCCGAGGTCGGCGGGAAGATTTACTTCATCGGCGGCTCGACCGACCTGACGGGCCCCGACGGCAGGACCCAGAATGGTGGCCTCGTGGTTGGCACGAACGAATCGTTTGATCCCGCGACGAACCGATGGACAGCTCACAAGCCGATGCCCACGCCGCGCAATCACTCGGCGATTGGCGTCGTCGGCGGCAAGATTTATGTGATTGGCGGACGCGTCACCGCGAACAACATCGGTGGCTTCACCTCTGCCAACGTCGACGTCGTCGAGGAATACAACCCTGTGACCGATTCGTGGCGCGCGATGAACAGGATGCCGACGCCCCGCAGCGGCCATGGATGGACGACATACCAGGGCCAGATCTACGTCGCGGGCGGTGAAGGACACGACTACCACATGGATGCCGTCTATCGGGACGTCGAAGTGTTCGACCCGGCGGCCAACGACTGGTACCGGCTTCCAGCAATGCCGACCGCCCGGCACGGCGTCAACGTCGCTGCGTACAACGGGAAACTGTTCGTGATCGGCGGGCACCTCGCCTTTGCGGCAGGCGGCGGGCATGCGCTGGACGCGAACCACAATGAGGTCCTCGAATTCGGGCCGGCGGCAGGGCGGACCAACTAGTGAGACAAGCCACGGAGACACGGAGTCACGGAGGGAGCTCATAATGTTTTCTCTCCGTGTCTCCCTGCCTCCGTGGCACGTGACAGTAAGAGGTGCCGCTGCTCTGGTAATCGCGCTCGGCGTCTGCTCACCGGCGCGCGCGCAGTACGAGGCACCGCCGTTTGATTCCATCCATCTCGCCGTGCCTGAGATTTCCCAGGCACGCGACTGGTACCTCGAGAACATGGGCGGCAACGTCGGCGAGACGGCCGACCGGGTGGGCTTCGGCAAGTGGTCGGGGGATCATCCCCTTCCCCTTCAACTCATCTTCGAAGTATCCGTCGACGCAAAACCGAGCTCGGGAAGCGTCATCGACAGCATCGGGTTCTCATTCGACGATCTCCAGGTGAAGGTCCGCGCGCTGCAGGCAGCCGGCGTGACAGTGATCACACCGGTGGTCGACGATCCCGGCTGGTGGAAACACGCAGTGGTCGAGGACCCGTGGGGGACACGCCTCGAGCTCGTCGAGGATCCGGATCTGCTCGGTCTCCACCACGTCAACCTGCGCGTGCGCGATCCCGCGGCAAGCCTGGCGTGGTACGTGCGCGCCTTCGGCGGCGACCGCGCCACGGTCAAGGGCCGTGATGCGATCAGGTACCGGGACCTGGGACTCTTCTATCTATTCGCGGTGAAGGATGAACGCGCCGTGCCGAGCATTGGACACTCGATCGATCACCTTGCCTGGGGGCCGCTCGACCTGGACAGGGTTGTCAACGATCTCAAGACGCTTGGCGTGACGTTCTTGTCGAACCCGAATCCGAGGGGCTACCCGGCATGCAACTTCGTCGGGGGCGACGGTGAGGGCGACAGTCCTGCGATTCGCCGGCTCTATTGCGCGCAGCCCGACCAGTTACCGCACCGCATCGTCTTCCTGGACGCACCGGACGGCGTTCGAGTCGAGCTGGTGCAGCACCTCGAAGCCGGAGGTCATTAGGAAATCCCAAATCCCAAATCCCAAGTCCCAAGTCCCAAGTCCCAAGTCCCAAGTCCCAAGTCCCAAGTCCCAAAATCTCAAAACCCAACCACGAAGGTCGCGAAGAAAACGAAGGTCACGAAACCTTATTCTTGGTTTCGTGACCTTCGCGATTTTCGTGTACTTCGTGGTTAGGCCGGATTACCTTGCCGCTAATTCCAGCGCGTCGAGGTTCGGCGAGTTGAGCGGCTCGCCTCCGCTGAACGCGGCCGTGATGTGGCCGCCGCCGATGAACATCCGGTTGCCGATGACACCGCCGACAATCCCGTGCCGGGCAAGGGGCATGTTCGCCATCGACGTCCATTCGTTCGCCGCTGGATCGTAGACCTCCATGGCGCGCGAGACCGAGTTGTTGAGCGCGGTAATCTGCTGCCCGCCCAGCACGTAGATCTTCCCCTGGTACGCGGCGGCTACGCCGCTGTCGCGCGGCGTCGGCATGCGGCTCTTCAAATACCCCCATTTGTCGGTCGCCGGGTCGTACTCCTCGACGATGTCCGTCGGGCTGCCGGTGGAAATCGCCATCGATCCAAGCCGGCCACCAATGAGGTAGATCTTGCCGTTGACCGCTGCCGCGAAGAGGTGGCTGCGCGGCGTCGGTATCGTCTGACGCGTCGCCCAGGTGTTGGTTGCCGGGTCGTACACCTGGTTGAGATCGAGGACGCGATGCGGCGTGTTCCCGTTGAGCGGTTGGTCCTCGTTCTTTGGATAGTTGCCCGCGCCGCCCATTACGTAGATCTTGCCGCCGACCGCGACGGCAGATGCCGCAATCCGCTTGCTGGGCATCGGGGCAAGTGCCTTCCACGAGTCCGCAACCGGGTCGTACTCCCACGCGTTGTTGACGGGGACATAGTTCGGACCACCGGCCTGACGCTGCACCGCGCCGCCGAAGACGTAGATCTTCCCGCCGTTCTCAGCCACGGCGACGTGATGCGCAGGGAGCTGCATGTTCTTCTTCTTCGTCCATTTGTCACCCGCCGGGTCGTACTCGAATACCGTTCCCGGAGGTGCGCCCGGCTTTCCACCAACCTCGACAGCGTTGCCGCCAAACATGTACAGCTTCCCGTTGGCCACGACGCTCTGGCGCTCCTCGTTTGGTTCCGGGATAGGCGCCATCCTGACCCAACGGCCCTGGCCGCCGCCCTGGCCTTGTCCTTGCCCCTGGCCGCGACCGCCGCCGCGCCCTTGACCCTGAGCGCCTACAGCGACGGACCCGATCACGAGTGCGACGGCAGCGAGTGTGAGTGACGTTGTTCGCATGATGTTTCTCCTCGTGCCCGTCCTCACTTGCTGCCCGCCGGCGCGGGAGGTTTGCCAATCAGGAATGCTTCGTGCGCGGGCGAGCCGCCCGGTCCGCCGCCGCCAGTGCCACTCTGGAGCTGGCCGGTCGCGGTGTAAAACACACCGTTGATCACCCCGCCCGCAAAACCGTGCCTCGGCGTCGTCATCGGGGGAAGCTCATACCACTGGTCTCGCGCGGGATCGTAGGCCTCGAGGTTGCGGAAAACGCCAACCATGTCGCGATCGAGGAACTCACCGCCCGCCATGTAGATCAAGCGTCCGTCGGTGCCGAATGCCATTCCGCTGCGCGGGTACGGCATGCGGGTCCGGATGCGCCACATGTCGCTCGCCGGGTCGTACTCCTCGACGATATCGGTGCTGCTTGCGCCAACGAACGACGAGCCTACACGTCCGCCGATCGCGTAGATCTTGCCGTTCACGGCGGCGCCCGCAAGGTGGTTGCGCGGCACCGACATCGGCATGCGCGTTTCCCACTTGTCGGTCGCAGGGTCGTAGACCTCGTTGGTGGTCACGTTGCGATGGGGCACTGTGGCGCTGATTGACAACTCTTCGGTCTGACCGGGGTGATAGCCCGCACCGCCGAGGACGTAGATTTTGCCGTTCAGCAGGACAGCGATCCCGCCGCCGCGCCTGGTGGGCATCGGCGTCAGTTCTTTCCACGAGTTGGTCGCCGGCGTGTATTCCCAGGTGCGATTGGTCGGATACCAGTTGTCGCTCGTGGGCGAGATCTTGATACCCCCGCCGAACACGTACATCTTGCCGTTGTATCCGGTCATCGCCTGGTGGTGGACCGGCATCGGGATGTCGGTCTTCTTCGTCCACTTGTCCGTGGCGGGATCGTATTCATTCAGCCATCCCGCAAGGCCGCCGGGCGCGTTGGCTCCGTACCCGCCGAGGATGTACAGCTTGCCGTTGACGACCGCTCCGCCGACTTCCTGCGTCGGCTGCGGATACGGCGCCAGGTTCACCCAGTGTCCATCCGGTGCCTGCGCGAACGCGGTTGAGACGAGCAAAAGCGGCGCGGCGATCAACATCGCGAGCACGCGTGAGAGCGACGACTGCATGGTTCCTCCTGGTTTGCCGGGTCCGAAAGGACCCGGCCTCCACCTCGAACTTACTCGAATTTCGACTTTATCGTGATTCAACCACCGGTCTGACCGGCGGTGCTTGAACAGTGCCCTGCAACAGCGTGTTCAGCCGCGCAGCGGGCAGTACCTTCGTGCCGTGCGATGGAGCCAGCCACTGCACATCGAGCTTCAGTTCCTTGATCCGCTCGCCCAGAGCCGCATAGTAGGGACTGACGATGCCGGCCGGCGGATCGTTCGGACGCGGCATGCCGAAGTCGTTGAAGATGTCCGTGATGAGCAGCAGCTTCTCCTTCGGCAGATACGACATCAGCAGGTTGGCGGCATGTCCGTTGTCGACGTGGTAGATCTCCATCGTCCGGTCGCCATCCGTGATGACGTACTTACCCTTGTCCTTCACGTAGATGAAGCGCGCGGCCTTCGGACTACGCGACAGCGTATCGGGCGCCAGCGCGTGCGGGCTTTTCAGCACGACGTCGTCGTAGAACTTCTTGTTCATGTCGTGCGTGATGATCGTCGATCCTTCAGCCACGAACGCGCGAACTCCCGCCGAGTGATCGGAGTGATGGTGACTGTTGACATGGTACCGGACGGGCTTATTCGGCAGAAGCCGCTTCGCCTCCGCAATGTTGGCAAGTGCGCGCCCTTCGGTCACTGAAGACTCGACGATGACGCTGAAGTCCTTGAACTCCACGAGCTGGCTGTTCGGATCGGGGGTGCCACGCAAATACCAGACGCCGTCGGCAAACTTCTCCGCCTCGGCGCGCGCCGCCTGCGGAGCGGCCGCGGCCGGCGCCTGCAGGGTCACCGCGGCGTTCGGCTGCACGTCACTCACGTTGAGCTCGAGCACGGAATAGCCGCCCTGCTTCTGCACGATCCGCATCGGGAACTTCACGCCGCCGAAATCGCGGTAGTCGGCGAAGGTCGTCTCGATCAGCGTGTCACCGAGCGTCGGGTTGGCGACCCAGGTCTCCACCTTCTCGACGACGTGTTGCGCGTTGACGTATCCGTTTACCTTGTACTGGTTTCTCGCGGTGAATGAGATCACGGTCAACGGACGCCCGCCGACCCGCATGGTCGTCATCGTCGGCTTCCCGGCCATGGCTGCCCTGACGAATCCCTGCGGCGTAAGTGCGACCGCACCGCCGCCCCAATTGGAGTTCTCTCCGGCGACGGCCGCTCCGGCGGCCTCTGTATACAACGGCTGTCCCCCGCCCCCACGCGGCGGGTTCTCGAATTGCGTCCGCGTTGTCTCCTCCCGCGAGACGCCCTTCTCGAAGTCGATTGAGCGGGAATACTTCGCATAGAACTTCGGGTAGGGGATGTCCGGACGGTTGTTCTGCCCGAACGCGTAGGCGAAGCCCGTTCCCGAATACCGGACCGACTTCAAGCCGGACGCGCCAAGCGTCTTGTCCACCTCGTTGAGGACGCTCGTCGCGTCCTGAAGCAGGCTGGTCGCGCCAGACAGCGCCAGCAGCGCGACAACGACAAGTCCTCTTTCAACGCGCAACGGAGCCCTCATATCAACCTCGGATCAAGGGGAATGTACGAATCTGCAGGTGTTCGCGGAGTCTAGCGCCCGGGTGTACGAGTGTCAATGAACGTTGATCGCTACAATTCGTGGGCATGAAGATTGGATTCATTGGACTCGGCACGATGGGAGGCCCGATGGCCTCCAGCCTCGCGGCGGCAGGGCACCAGCTGTATGTCAACGACCTGAGGACGGAGGCGATGGCGCCGCATATCTCCGCCGGAGCGATCGCGAAGCCGACCGCGCGGGAGATAGGAGAAGCCGCGGAGGTCGTCTTCACCTCCCTGCCGGGACCCGTCGAGTTCCAGGACGTCACCCTTGGCCCCAATGGCCTGATTCACGGCATGAAGCCCGGCACGGTGCTGTTCGATCTCACAACCAATGCCCCCTCAACGATCCGCGGTGTGCATCCTGTATTCAAAAATCGGGAGGTCCACGTGCTCGACGCGCCTGTCAGCGGCGGACCGAAAGGCGCGAAGACGCGCACGCTGGCGATCTGGGTCGGCGGCGATCAGGAGATCTACAACAGGTTCGAGCCGCTGCTTCGTGACATCGGCGATCAGCCGGCCTACATCGGCGCGATCGGCGTCGCCTCGGTCGCGAAGCTGGTGCACAACTGCGCGGGATATGCCATTCAAACCGCGCTGGCCGAAGTCTTCACGATGGGTGTGAAAGGGGGCGTGGATCCTCTCGTGCTGTGGCGCGTCGTGAGACAGGGATTCGTCGGCCGCGCCCGCGTCTTCGATCGCCTCGGCGATCAATTCCTACCAGGCATCTTCGATCCGCCGAACTTCACGCTCCGTCTGGCGCACAAGGACGTGTCGCTGGCCACGTCGCTTGGCCGCGAGCTTTCCGTGCCGATGCGGCTCTCGAACCTTGCGCTCGAGGAGCTGACCGAAGCCGTCAATCGTGGATGGAGCGAGCGCGATTCGCGCGTCGCGATGCTGCTGCAGGAAGAGCGCGCCGGCGTGGAGATCAAGGTTCCGATGGAGCAGATCCAGGCGGTACTGAAGCAAGACGGGTAACCGCGGACCCATAGGGTCCGCGCCGCTTCGTGACTACCAACCGCAGCTCGCAAGTCGTTCCCAACAAGCTTCTTGGGAGTTGGGAGTTGGAGGTTGTGAGTTACTTCAGAACACCCTCCTCCGTGAGCACTTTCCGTGCAATTCGGAACGCCTCGACGCCGGCCGGGATGCCGGCATAGACGGCCACCTGGATCAGCGTGTCGCGAATCTCGGCGGGCGTGCATCCGTTTCGCAACGCGCCGCGCACGTGCATCTCGAATTCCGCCGCGCGGTTCAGCGTCGCAATGATGCAGAGGTTGTTCAAGCTCCTCTGCTTGTTCGACAGCACCTGGCGCGTCCAGACCTCGCCCCAGCAGTACTCCGTCAAGATTCGCTGAAAGTCGCGATTGAAGTCGTCGATGTTCGCGGTGGCCTGGTCGACGTAGGCGTCTCCGAGCACCTGGCGGCGGACTGCCATCCCTTTTTCGTACAAATCCCTGTCAGCCATTCTCAGTCACTTCCTTCGTATGCGGTACGGAACGCACGAGTGTTGACGTGAACGGCGTTCGTGTCAAATACGTTGGCGACGTCGGAAGACGCTTGATAGCATTCTGGCGCCACTGGAGGGGTTCATGGTGAGACGTCTCGGATTGGCGGCGGTGATCGGCGCTTTGTGTGCGACGACGCCTTCGTCACTGCAGGCGCAAAGGCTGGCAGGAGACGCGGCAGCGTTTGCTGCCTATGTCACAAACGGCTATCGCATGACGGCGAATGTCACCTACGGGACCGCGAGCGGCACCGAATTGAAGCTGGACTTCTATCGTCCCGCCCAGGCAACCGGGCCGCTGCCCACGGCGATCTTCATGCACGGCGGCGGGTACAGCCCGAACGCCAGGAAGGAAGCATCGGCCCCGAGTGTGATGCCGTACCTCCAGATGGGCTGGAACGCGGTGAACGTCGAGTACCGACCGAGCAGCGTCTCCCCCGCACCGGCGGCCGTTGAAGATGTGCGCTGTGCCCTCCGCTGGGTGATTCACAACGCGAAGGAGTACGAGGTCGACACCGACCGGATCGTCGTGACGGGGCAATCGGCCGGTGCCCACCTCGCCTTGATGACCGCCTTCGTCCCGGAATCGGCCGGGTTCGATCGCAACTGCCCCGGCCCCGAAACGCTCAAGGTCGCAGCGGTCGTCAGCTGGTACGGGATCTTCGACTACACGACTCTTATCACCGACACGACACGGACTTACGCCTCCAGCTGGATCGGCGCGAACAACAAGGAGCTGGCGGCTCGCG
>Ga0208185_1000136_pt1 | contig 48161 bp, 46 predicted proteins | sample EasRivMeERMLT700_FD_187532 | JGI IMG/M metagenome (GOLD analysis project Ga0208185, IMG submission 187532) | Soil microbial communities from meander-bound floodplain in the East River, Colorado, USA - East River MetaG ERMLT700 (SPAdes) (version 2) | ecosystem: Environmental > Terrestrial > Soil... | reverse complement strand
TCCAAATCGCGGCAACGAGCAGGCAGCGCGTCACCGGATCGTCCCGTCAGTGGTGCAGGATCTTCGAGAGGAACAGCTGCGCCCGCTCGGAGCGGGGCGTGCCGAAGAACTCGTCCTTCTTCGCGTCCTCGACGATGCGGCCGGCGTCCATGAAGATGACGCGGTGCGCGACCTTGCGCGCGAAGCCCATCTCGTGCGTGACCACCATCATGGTCATGCCTTCCCGGGCGAGCTCGACCATCACGTCGAGCACCTCGTTGATCATCTCCGGGTCGAGCGCCGAGGTCGGCTCGTCGAACAGCATCGCGATCGGGTCCATCGACAGCGCGCGCGCGATCGCCACGCGCTGCTGCTGACCGCCGGAAAGCTGGCCGGGGAACTTGTCCTTGTGCGCGATCAGGCCGACGCGGTCGAGCAGCTTCAATCCCTTGGCGCGCGCTTCGTCCTCGTTTCGGCCGAGCACCTTGACCTGGCCCAGGGTGAGGTTCTTGGTCACGCTCAGGTGCGGGAACAGCTCGAAGTTCTGGAACACCATGCCGATGCGCGAGCGCAGCTTCGGCAGGTCGGTCTTCGCGTCATGGACCGGCACGCCGTCGACGGTGATCTCGCCCTTTTGGAAGGGCTCGAGCGCGTTGACGCACTTGATGATGGTCGACTTGCCGCTGCCGGAGGGCCCGCACACCACCACCACCTCGCCCTTGGCGACGCTGGTGGTGCAGTCGGTGAGCACCTGGAAGCTGCCGTACCACTTGCTGACGTTCTGGATGGAGATCATCGGATGATCGCTATGCGGTCCTGGAGTCGTTTGACGACAGTGCTCAGTCCATACGAGATGATGAAATAGACCACGGCCACGAAGGTGTACATCTCGACCAGGCGGTAGTCGCGGTTGGCGACCTTGGAGGCCGCGCCGAGAAAGTCGGTCGCCGAGATCACGTACACGAGCGAAGTGTCCTGGAACAGGATGATGGTCTGCGTGAGCAGGATCGGCAGCATGTTGCGGAACGCCTGCGGCAGCACGATCTGGCCCATCGACTGCCAGTAGTTGAGGCCGAGCGCGTAGCCGGCCCACACCTGGCCGCGCGGGATCGACTGGATGCCGGCGCGCATGATCTCGCAGTAGTACGCCGCCTCGAACATGGTGAAGGTGATCACCGCCGACATCCAGGCGCCGACCTTGACCGGCTGCGACGCGCCCGTGATCCACGCGCCGATGTAGGGCACGAGGAAGAAGAACCAGAAGATCACCAGCACCAGCGGCACCGAGCGCATCAGGTTCACGTAGGCGCCGGCAGCCGCCGACAGCGGCTTGAACGCCGAAAGCCGCATCATCGCGAGCAGCGTGCCGAAGATGATGCCGCCGGTCATCGCGAGCAGCGTGAGCGTGACGGTGAACGTCATCCCCTCCAGGAAGAGGTAGCTCCACGAGCGCTGGATGACGTCGAAATCGAAGCCCATCAGTGGCCCGCTTGCACGGTTTGGGATCCGATGAGGCCCGGAACGCGGACCTTGTGCTCGATCGCCCGCATGAGGAGCACGACCACCAGGTTGGTGAGGAGGTAGATCACGGTCGCCGTGGCGAAGGCCTCGAACACGCGGAAGCTGAATTCCTGCATCGCGCGCGCCCGCCCGGTGAGCTCGAGCAGGCCGATGGTGAGCGCCACCGAGGAGTTCTTGATGATGTTCATCGACTCCGAGGTGAGCGGCGGCAGGATGATGCGGAACGCCTGCGGCAGGACCACATGGCGGTAGGTCTGGCCGAGCGTGAGGCCGAGCGCGGTGCCGGCCATGCGCTGGCCGCGCGGCAGCGAGTTGATGCCGGCGCGCACCTGCTCGGCGATGCGCACCGAGGTGAAGATGCCCAGGCACAGCACCGCGGGGATGAAAGAGCCCCACGGCGGCGGCATCTGCTTGATCCAGTCGCCGAGCTCCTGCGGCAGCAACTCCGGCATGACGAAGAACCACAGAAACATCTGCACGATGAGCGGGACGTTGCGGAAGATCTCGACGTACAGATTGCCGGCGCGCACCACCCACGGGTAAGGCGTGGTGCGCAGCGTGCCGACCAGCGCGCCGATCGCGAGCGCGATGACCCAGGCGGCGAGGGCCGTGACGAGCGTCCAGCCCAGCCCGACGATCAGGTACTGGAGGTAAGTTCCGGTCCCGCCCGGCTCGGTGTCGAGCAGGACCTTCCAGTTCCAGTGGTAGCCCACGAAAGGCTACTTATAAGCGCTCGGATCCCCGGAATCGGTGGGGTTCGCGACCACCTTCTTGAACTGCGCGCTCATGGGCACGTTGAGGTTGATGCCCTTGGGCGGCACCGGCTTCAGGAACCACTTGTCGTAGATCTTGTTGATCTCGCCCGACTTGTAGAGCGCGTTGATCGCGCCGTTGACCACCTTCTTGAACGCCGCATCGTCCTTGCGCACCATGATGCCGTAGGGCTCGACCGACAGCGCCTCCTTGGAGATGTCGTAGTCCTTCGGGCTGCGCGACTGCGCCACCAGGCTGTAGAGCAGGATGTCGTCCATCACGAACGCCACCGCGCGCCCGGTCTCGACCATCTGGAAGGCCTCGGCGTGGCCGTTGGCCGAGATGATGTTCATGCCGAGCTTCTGCTCGCCGTTCAACTCGGTGATCTGCTTGATGTTGGTGGTGCCCGCGGTCGAGACGATGGTCTTGCCCTTGAGGTCGGCGAGCTTGCCGATCTTGGCCGACTTCTTCGACACGAAGCGGTTGGCGGTCACGAAGTGCGTGGTCGCGAACCAGACCTGCTCCTGGCGCGCGAGGTTGTTGGTGGTCGAGCCGCACTCGAGGTCGATGGTGCCGTTCGCCATGAGTGGAATCCGGTTCGCCGAGGTGACGAGCTGGTAGTTGACCTTGAGGTTCGGCACACCGACCTCCTTCTTGACCGCGTCGACGATGCGCGCGCACAGGTCCATGGAATAGCCGACCGGCTGCTGCTTGTCGTCGTAGTAGGAAAACGGCACCGAGGCGTCGCGGTGGCCGACCGTGATCGCGCCGCCATCCTTGATCTTCTTGAGGGTTCCGTCCTGCGCCGCGGCGGTCGTGGCGAATGCCAGCGCGGCGAGCAATGCGAGAAAGCGGTTCATAAACGCTCCTGGAAGGTGGTTGATTGTTGCTCTAACGCGGAAATTCTACTTTAGTTGACCTAGTTGACCCCGGCCGCCGTGTTGCGCACGCGCTCGGCCATCGCGCCGAGGAGCGAGATGCCGAAGGTCGGGTCGGACTTCACCAGGTTGAGGAACACGTTGCGGTTGATGGCGAGGAGCGCGCAGTCGCTCTCGGCGACCGCGTTCGCCGAGCGCGGCGACTGGTCGACGAGCGCCATCTCGCCGAACACGCCGCCGGGCCCGACGCGCTCGACCACCGCGCCGCGGATCGAGATCGAGACCCGGCCGTCGAGCACCACGTACATCAGCGCGCCGGTCTGTCCCGCGACCATGATGATCTTGCCCTTCTCGTAGCGCACCATCGCATGGTCGCCGAGCCCGGACTGGAGGCTTGCGAGCAGCTTCTTGTCGAACACGCGCGATTCCTTGGCCTCGGCGTTCGGCACACCGGAGAGCTGCGCGATCATGCCGCGCAGCCGCTGGATGAGCGTGCCGAGCATCATCAGCGCGAACTCGGGCTTTTTCTGCAGCGCGGCGCCGAACTGCCTGTCGTCGAGCGCAATGACGCGGCACGCGCTGCGCGCCACCGCGGTGGCGCTGCGCGGCGAGTCGCTGATCGCCGCCATCTCGCCGAAGATGTGCCCCACCTTCACCGCGCCGAGCGACTTTCCCTTGGCGCTGAGCGACACCTCGCCGTCGAGCAGGAGGTACATCTTGTCGCGCTTGAGGAGGATGCGGCTCGCCTTCTCGTTCTCGGCGAAGAACACGGTCCCGGCGGCGATCGTCTCCTCCTTGCCGGCCGACTCGAAGAACGCGCGCGCGATCGCCGGGATGTAGAGCTGGGCCTGGGGCTGCGGTGCGGGGGCCGCGGGTTTCGGGGCGCCCGCAGGCTTGCTGAAATCCAGATCGTCCATGGATTGAATTCTAGCGCGCAGTAGAGCGCGATTTTCTTCCTTTGGGGATGGCTTGCGTCCCTGCGACGATGGCAAGGCCATGCGTACGGAGAAAAAGGACAAGCCCCTCGCAGCCTGTGGCGTTTGCCGCGCCCTTACCGACAGGCACGAGGATCTCAATCACCGCTGCAACCAGGTGATCAATGGCAGGCGTTGTTATGGCACGTACAAGAGCGCCATCACCTACCTGTGGGATCAATGCGAGGCCTGCGAGGCGCGCGGCAAGGTTGGAACCCAGCCATGCGCCGCATGCGCCGGCTTCGGCTGGGTCATGTACGGCTAGCCCGCCCTGGAGGCTTAGCGCGCCAGGTTGCGCAGCTCGCGCAGCGCGACCGAAAGCATGGCGAGATCGGGCGACTCGACGGTGCGCAGGTCGGCGAGCACCTGGCGAAAGCGCTCATACAGGACCGCGTTGCGCTTTTTCCAGGCGCTGATGAGGTTGGCGGGGTCGGCGGCCGCAGGCCCGGCCCGAAGCGCGTCGGCTGACAAAGCACGCAGCATGCCGGCGAGGTCGTCGCGCAGCGCAGCCTTGGCGAGGGTGTCCCAGTGGCTGTCGGCGGGCAGGAGTCCGATGACCGCGCGCAGCCAGGGGAAGTCGAGCTCGCCGGCGAGGGCGAACTGAAGCCGCGCGACGGGCTCGATGTCGCGCTTCAGCTGGTCCGCGACCTCGACGATGTCCAGGACGTTGAACATGGCATCCAGCGCAGCGACGTTGGCGGCGAGTGCCGCCGGGACGCCGTCCTTCTCGAGGCGCTTGGCGGTGGCGTCGAAGGCGGAGCGCTCGGTCGCGGGCAGGAGTCCCGGGAAGAGGGCAGCCACGCGCTCCGCGCCCGCCCGGAAATGATCGATCGAGCGCGACAGATCGGCGAGGTGAGCGCGGTTCCTCAGGAACCAGAGCGTCGCTCGCACGATGAGGCGGCCCGCGTCGATGACCATCGCGGTCTGGACGCGGTCAGGCACCTTGTAGTCGAGCGCCTCGATGGCGCGCCAGAGCTGCACCATGCCGAACACCTCGCGCGTGATCAGGTAGGCGCGCACCACGTCGGGCGCCGCGGCGCCGGTCTCCTCCTGCATCCGGTGCACGAAGGTGCTGCCGACGCGGTTGATCATGCTGTTGGTGACGTGGGTGGCGATGATCTCGCGGCGCAGCGTGTGGGCGAGGATCTGCGGCTTGAAGCGCGCGCGCAGCGGCTCCGGGAAATAGCGCTCGAGCGCGGTGGAGATGAACGGATCGTCGGGCACGTCCGAGGCGAGCATCTCGTCGTAGAGCGCGATCTTGGAGTAGGCGAGGAGCACCGCGCGCTCCGGGTTGGTGAGGCCGGTCTTGGCGGCGCGGCGCTCGGCGAATTCCTCGTCGTTCGGCAGATACTCGATCGCGCGGTTGAGGCGGCCGGCCTTCTCCAGGTATTTGATGAAGCGCTCCTGCGCGTCGAGCAGGCTCGGCGCCAGCGCGCCGGAGATCGACAGGCTCTGGGTCTGGAAGTAGTTGTCGCGCAGCACCAGCGCCGCCACCTCGTCGGTCATCTCGGCGAGCAGCCTGTTGCGCTGCTCGAGGCTGAGGTTGACTGCGCGCAACAGGATTTTGATGTTGACCTCGTGGTCGGAGCAGCTCACCCCCGCCGAGTTGTCGATGGCGTCGGTGTTGATGCGCCCGCCCTTGCGCGCGTACTCGACGCGCCCTAGCTGGGTGAAGCCGAGGTTGCCGCCTTCGGCGACCGCCTTGCAGCACAGCTCCGAGCCGTTGACGCGGATGGCGTCGCTCGCCCGGTCGCCCACGTCGGCGTGCGACTGCTGGCTCGACTTCACGTAGGTGCCGATACCGCCGTTGTAGAGCAGATCCACCGGCGCCTTGAGGATCGCGCTGATCAGCTCGTTCGGAGGGAGCGCATTGGACTTGATCCCGAGAATTTCCTGGGCTTCGATCGAAAGCGCGATCGACTTCGCCGTCCGCGGGAACACCCCGCCGCCCTTGGAGATCAGCTTGGCGTCATAGTCGGCCCAGGACGAGCGCGGCAAGCGAAACAGCCTTTCTCTTTCCTGAAAACTTTTCTCCGGGTCGGGCGCCGGATCGAGAAAAACGTGGCGGTGGTCGAACGCCGCCACCAGGCGGATGTGGCGCGAGAGCAGCATGCCGTTGCCGAACACGTCGCCCGACATGTCGCCGATGCCGGCCACGGTGAAGTCGGTGGTCTGCGTGTTGACGCCCAGCTCTCTGAAATGGCGCTTGACCGATTCCCAGGCGCCGCGCGCGGTGATCGCCATCTTCTTGTGGTCGTAGCCCGCCGAGCCGCCCGAGGCGAAGGCGTCGCCGAGCCAGAAGCCGTACTCCTGCGAGATGGCGTTGGCGTAGTCGGAGAAGGTCGCCGTCCCCTTGTCGGCGGCGACCACGAGGTAGGGGTCGTCGCCGTCGTGGCGCACCACGTCCTTCGGCGGCACGACCTTGCCGTCGACCAGGTTGTCGGTGATGTCGAGGAGCCCCCGCAGGAAGGTCTGGTAGCAGGCGACGCCTTCCTTCATCAATGCCTCGCGGTCGCCGGGGGGCGCGCGCTTGAGAACGAACCCGCCCTTGGCGCCGACCGGCACGATGACCACGTTCTTCACCATCTGTGCCTTCATCAGGCCGAGCACCTCGGTGCGGAAGTCCTCCATGCGGTCCGACCAGCGCAGCCCGCCGCGCGCCACGCGCCCGCCGCGCAGGTGCACGCCCTCGAAGCGCGGCGAGTACACCCAGATCTCGAACATCGGCCGCGGCTCGGGCAGGTTCGGAACGCCCTTGGGATCGAACTTGAAGGAGATGAACGGCTTCCCCAGGAAATAGTTGGTCCGCGTCGTGGCCGCGATCACGGCGAGGAAGCTGCGCAGGATGCGATCCTCGTCCAGGTTTTCCACTTCATCCAGGGCGGCGGAGATTTCCGCAACCAGTGTCGCTGCATCGCCCGCACCCTTGAAGCGAGCGAAAAACAACCGCACCAGCAGGGCGGCAATGCCCGGATTTGCGGCGAGCGCCTGCTCGACGTAGCTGCGGCTGAAGGTCCAGCCGGTTTGCGTGAAATAGCGCGCGTAAGCGCGCAGCACGCTGATCTCGCGAGCCGAGAGCCTGGCCGTCAGCACCAGGCGATTGAGGCTGTCGGCCTCGACGGTGCCCGACCACATGCCGAAAAAAGCGTCGTGGAACGCCTCGCGCACCTTGGCGACCGCGAGCGCGCTGCCCGGCGGCGGCACCAGGCCGAAATCGACGACCCGCGCCGGCGCGGCGCCGGTCGGTTCGACTTGATGCGGGTGCTCGTACTGCACGCGCACGCCCAGGCGCTCGAGCATCGGCACGCTGTCGGAGAGCGGCACGCCGCTGCCGCGGCGGTAGATCTTGAAGTTGAGCACGCCCGGCCTGCCGCCCTCGCGGCGGTGCAGGTTCATGCCGAGGTCGGTGGCCGGGTCGAGCGACTCGATCATCTGGATGTCGGTGACCGCCTCGCGCACCGAGTATTCCTCGCGGTAGCTGGCGGGAAATGCCTTTTCATAGGTACGGAACAATTCGTTCGCGCGCGCTTCGCCATGCCGCTCGAGGAGCGCCGCATGGAGGTCGTCCTCCCAGCGGCGCATCGCTTCGACCAGGCGCGCTTCGAGCGCCTTGAGGTCGGGCGTTCTCGCCATCTCGCCCGGCCGGGTGCGGATGCGCATCGAGATGCGCCCGAGCGCCGCCGCCGACAGATCCACGTCGAAGTCCGAGGACACGCCGTTGAACGCCTCGGTCAGGATCTTCTGGAAGCGCTGGCGCAGCTCCGTGTTGTAGCGCTCGCGCGGCGCGAAGATGAGGCAGGTCACGAAGCGCCCGTAGACATCCTGGCGCACCAGCAGCCGCAGCCGCTGGCGCTCGCCGAGCTGCAGGATCGCCATGGCGTGGCGGTGCAGGTCGTCGGCGCCGATCTGCAGCAGCTCGTCGCGCGGGTAGCTCTCGAGGATCGAGGCAAGCGTCTTGCCGCTGTGCCCCGTGGGCAGGAGCCCCGCGCGCTCCATCACCGCGGCGAGCTTGCGGCGCAGCAGCGGCACCTCGGTCGGGTTCGCGGCGTAGGCAGTGTGGGTGTAGAGGCCGAGGAAGCGCGTCTCGCCGCGCACCTCCCCTTTGGCGTCGAAGTGCTTGACGCCGATGTAGTCGAGGTTTCCGGGTCGGTGCACGGTGGAGGTTGAGTTCGCCTTGGTGAGCACCAGCAGCTCTTTCACGCGCGCGCGCTTGCGCGCCTCGGCGGGCAGCGTGGCGAAGCTCGCCGACACCGTCTCGCCCGGCCGCTCGCGCAGGATGCCGAGGCCGCTGCCGGGAACGATGCGCAGCACGTCCTCGCCGCCGGAAGCGGCGATCTCGTAGCCGCGGCAGCCGAGGAAGGTGAAATTGTCCTGGAGGAGCCATTCGAGGAACGCGCGCCCCTCGTCGAGCTCCGCTTGCGCCACGCCGCTGCGCGCAGCCTCGAGCCCCGCGACGACCTCGCGCATGCGCGCCTGCATCGGCTTCCAGTCCTCGACCGCGGCGCCCACGTCGGCGAGCACTTTGGCGATGCCGGCCTCGAGCTGCGCGAGCTTCGCCGGGTCGGTCTGGCGGTCGACCTCGAGGTGCATGAACGACTCGAGCCTGCCTTTTGAGGAAGTACCAGGAGCGGATACGGAGAGGAGCTCACCCTTGCCATCCCGCTCGACGCGCAGCACTGGATGGATCACGAGGTGCAGCGTCAGCCCCTGGCGGTTCACCTCCATCGTCACCGAGTCGACCAGGAACGGCATGTCGTCGTTGACGATCTCGACCGCGGTGTGCGTGCTCGTCCAGCCGTGCTGCTCGCGCACCGGGTTGTACGCGCGGACCTTCGCCTTCCCGCCGGAAAAAACCTTGGCGAACGCGAGGTGCGCCGCGGCTGCGCCCTTCAGGTCCGCAGCCGCGCGGGCGGCGAGCTCCTCCGGATCGACCTCCGCGTAATACAGGCGGCTGAACGGCTCGATGAGATCGGAATCGCGCGTCCTGGTCCTGGCTTCCATGCGTATTGGCCTCGGCTAAACTAGCCGTACAAGAGGGAGGAATCGAGAATGCGCATTGTAGGTCGCATTGCTGCTGCTTTGGTCATCTCCGTTGTCACCCCAGCGGTCTTCGCGCAACCCTATCCCGCGAAGCCGGTGCGCATCATCGTGAACTTCCCGGCGGGCGGCGTCGCCGACCTCTATGGCCGCATCATCGGTGCGAAGGTGCAGGAAGCGTGGGGGCAGCCGGTGGTGGTCGAGAACCGCACCGGCGCGGGCGGCAACATCGGCGCCGAGGCCGTGGCCAGGTCCGCGCCCGACGGCTACACGCTCAACATGAGCGCGATCGGCCCCCATGCCATCAACGTAAGCCTGTTCTCCAAGCTGCCTTACGACCCGGTCAGGGATTTCGCCGCGGTCGCGCTGGTGCTCGAAGCCGAAGGCCTGCTCGTGCTGCACCCCTCCATTCCCGCCAACAGCGTGGCCGAGCTGATCGCCCACGCGCGCGCCAATCCCGGCAAGCTCACGTTCGCTTCCGCCGGCATGGGCACGGCGAGCCACCTCGCGGGCGAGCTCTTCAAGTCGATGGCCAAGGTGGACATGACCCACGTTCCTTACAAGGGCAACGTCCCGGCGATCACCGACCTCCTCGCCGGCCAGACCTCGCTCCTCTTCGCCACCATGCCCACCGTCCTGCCGCACGCCAAGGCGGGCAAGCTGCGCGCGCTCGCCACCATCGGCTCCGCCCGCTCGATGGCCGCGCCCGAGCTACCGACCGTCGGCGAGTCGCTTCCCGGCTTCGAGGTCAACAACTGGATCGGCCTGTTCGCCCCGGCGGGCACCCCGCCCGAGATCGTGCGGCGCTGGAACGGCGAAGTGATGCGCATCATGCAGGCGCCCGACATCCAGGCTCGCCTGCCCGCCGAAGGCGCGCGCTTCTCACCCAACACGCCCGAGCAGTTCGCCGCGTTCGTGAAGAGCGAGATCGCGAAATGGGCGCCGGTCGTGAAGGCCTCCGGGGCGCGTGTTGACTGACGTCCATTACCAAATCTCAAGCCAGAAGGATCTGGCTACGCGCCCAGCGGCTTGACGAATCCGCGCCGTTCGGCGACGGGCCCGGGGCGACGCGCGCCACGGTGGAGCACCTGGGCTATGTGCAGATCGACACCATCAATGTGGTCGAGCGCTGCCACCACCAGATCCTGTACACCCGCATTCCGGGATACCAGCGAGCCGATCTGCGCCAGGCGCAGACGATCGACAAGACGGTCTTCGAATACTGGACGCATGCGCTGTCTTACGTGCCGACGCGCGACCTGCGGTACTACGTACGCGCGATGAAGCAGGACTGGCAGGCGCGCAGCGCCTGGTTCGGCGCGGTGAAGGAAGCGGATCTGCGCAAAGTGCTGGCCCGAATCCGAAAGCACGGCGCGCTCACGATCCGCGACATCGACGATGACGTGCTGGTGGAGAAGGACCACGAGTGGGCAAGCCGCAAGCCCTCGAAGCGCGCGCTGCAGCTCGCCTTCTACCGGGGCTTGCTGACTGTCAGCCAGCGCGCCGGCATGCTGAAAACCTACGAGCTGATGGACCGGCACTTCGGCTGGGAGCGGTTGCCGAAGCCCGCCGCGGAAAGAGAGATCCTCGACTACCTGCTCGACCGCGCGCTGCGCTCGCAGGGCATCGTGAGCGTCGATTCGGTCTGCTTCTCTGAAGCCCGACGCAAGCCGGCGATGCGGCGACTGATCGAGTCGAGAGTGCGGCGCGGGGAGCTAGTGGCCGTCGAGTTCGAGGGAGCGCATTGGGTGCAGCCAGAAACGCTCGAGGCGCGGCTCGATCCCGGCAACCAGCCGGTCCACATCCTGTCTCCCTTCGATCCGCTCGTCCATCAACGCAAGCGGCTGCGTCTCTTCTTCGACTACGAGCACCGCTTCGAGGCTTACGTTCCGAAGCCGAAGCGGCGGTTCGGGTACTTCGCCCAGCCGGTGCTCGTCGGGGACGAAATCGCCGCGGTCCTCGACCTCAAGACCGATCGCGAGCGGCAGAAGCTGCTGGTGCAGCAGTGGACCTGGATCAGCAAGCGCTCGCGCCGGTTGCGCAAGCGGCGAATCGAAGAGGCATTGCACCGCTTCGAGCGCTTTCAGCTCGCGCGCTGAGGCCTCTCGTTCCCGGCTAGCAGCTCGGTCACCCCGCCGACCGCGGCCGTATTCACCGTGAGCGTTCTCTCGGTGGCGAACCTCAGCATGTAGTGCGGCCCGCCGGCCTTCGGGCCGGTGCCCGAGAGGCCTTCGCCGCCGAAGGGCTGAACGCCGACCACCGCGCCGATCATGCTGCGGTTGACGTAGACGTTGCCGACGCGCGTGCCGCGCACGACGTCGTCGACGAAGCTCTGGATGCGGCTGTGGATGCCGAGCGTCAGGCCGTAGCCGATGTCGCGCAGCCACTGCAGCACCTGGTCGAGCTCCGCGCGGCGGTAGGTGCAGACGTGGAGGATGGGGCCGAAGACTTCGACCTTGGGCAATTCGTCGAGCGCGAGCTGGAAAGCGACCGGCGCGATGTAGTTGCCGGTTGCCGGCGCCTTGGCCTCGCCAATCAATTTCGCCTTCGCTCTTAGCTTTTGAACATGCAAGAGCAAGGCATTGCGAGACGGCGCATCGATGATCGGGCCGATGTCGATGTCGGGCTCCGCAGGATCGCCCACTTTCAGCTCGGCGAGCGCGCCGGAAAGAAGGCGAAGGACGCGCGGCGCGGCGCCCTCGTCGACGAAGAGAATCCGCTGTGCCGAGCAGCGCTGGCCCGCGCTCTGGAATGCCGAGATCACGACGTCGTCCACCACCTGTTCGGGAAGCGCCGAGGCGTCGACGATCATGGCGTTGACGCCGCCGGTCTCGGCGATGAGCGGGACGATCGCGCCGTCGCGCTTCGCGAGCGCTTCGTTGATGCGTCTCGCGGTCTCGACCGAGCCGGTGAATGCCACGCCGGCGATACGCGGGTCGGCGACCAGCGCGGCGCCGATCGTCTCGCCCGGCCCGACGACGCAGCACGCGGCGTCGGACGGGATGCCGGCGGCGTAGAGGATCTCCAGGGCCCGGAAGCCGATGCGCGGGGTCTGCTCGGCGGGCTTGGCGATCACGGTGTTGCCGGCGGCGAGCGCGGCGGCGACCTGGCCGGTGAAGATGGCGAGCGGGAAGTTCCACGGGCTGATGCAGGCGAACACGCCGCGGCCGTGAAGGCGAAGCTCGTTGCGCTCGCCGGCGGGGCCGGGAAGCAGGATCGAATTCGAAAACCGGGTTTTCGCCTGCAAGGCGTAATACCGGCAGAAGTCCGCAGCCTCGCGGACTTCGGCGACCGCGTCGTTGTAGGTCCGGCCGCCTTCGCGCACCACGAGGGACACGAGCTCGACCATGCGCTCTTCGAGGCCGTCGGCGGCGCGCTCGAGGAGCGCCGCGCGCTCATGCGCGGGCGCGTGCGACCAGGTCTCGAAGGCGTCGGCGGCGCGCGCGATGCTGAAGTCGAGCTCCTGCGGCGAGGTGTCTTCCACCACGCCCATCGGCTCGGCCGCACGGTCGGCGAGCGTGCGCGTTCTCAGATTTTGAAGAACGTTTTGACTTGAAAGATCACAACCGAGTGAGTTCAGGCGATCCGGATAGAGGTTGCGCGGCAGGGGGATGCGCGGGTCGGGCTCGTAAGGCTCGGGCAGGGCGGCCACGGGGTCGGCGACCAATGCTTCGACCGGGACGTCCGGGTCGGCGATCTGGTGCACGAAGGAGGTGTTGGCGCCGTTCTCGAGAAGCCGCCGTACCAGGTAAGGAAGAAGATCGGTAAAGCCGCCCACGGGGGCATAGATCCGCACGGCGATATCGGGGTGCTCGGCGAGGAGTGCGTCATACAAAGCGTCGCCCATGCCGAAGAGCTTTTGAAACTCGAACTCCCCGCCGAGCTCGAGGATCGTGGCGACGGTGCGGCAGTTGTGCGTCGCGAAAGCCGGGTAGATGGTCTCGGGCGCCGAAAGCAGCGTCCGCGCGCACGCCACATACGAGAGGTCGGTCGCGCTCTTGCGCGTGAACACCGGATAGTCGGGCATGCCGAGCTGCTGCGCGCGCTTGATCTCGCCGTCCCAGTAGGCGCCTTTCACCAGCCGCACGCCGATGCGCCGGCGCCGGCCGACGAGCCACTCGCAGACGGGGAGCGCGCGCTTCTGGTAGGCCTGGACGGCCAGGCCGACCTCGAACTCGCCCGAGAGCTTTTCGAAGAGATCCAAAGTCAATTCGAGCCGCTCGGATTCCTCGGCGTCCAGGGTGACGCCGACACCGCGCTCGGCCGCCACCTGGGCCAGCGTTCGGAGGGTCGGGAGCAATTCAGAAAAGACCCGCTCGCGCTTTGCTTCCTCGAAACGCGGGTGCAGTGCCGAGAGCTTGATCGAGACGGCGTCCGGCGGCTTGACCGCGCGGATGGCGCGCGCATACGAGTCCCTATAGCTCGCCGCGTCCTCGGCAGTGCGCGCGGCTTCGCCGAGCATGTCGAAGGAGAAGCGGTACGGCCTGCGCCCGGCGGCACGCGCGACCGCTTCCTCGATCGTCTCGGCGACGACGAACTGGCCGGCGAGGATGCGCATCGCCTGGCGCACCGCGGCGCGCACCACGGGCTCACCGAGGCGCGCAATCAGCTTCTTGATGGTCGAGAGGTTCTGGTTCTCTGCGCCGTGCCACCGCGCGAGCGTCCCGGTGAGCATGAGCGCCCAGTCGGTCGCGCTCGCCGTGCTCCAGTTGCCCGACGAGAGCTTGTCGCGGATCAGCGCGTCCGCGGTCTCGGGGTCCGGGATGCGCAGGAGCGCCTCCGCCACGCACATCAGCGCCACGCCTTCGGGCGTGGTCAGGCCGTAGCTGCGCAGGAAGGACTCGGCGGACAGCGCACCTGGCGGGGCAGCACGGACGCGCTGGGCCAGGCGCAGTGCAGTCTGAGAAATCTTCTCGGAAAGGGCTCTATCGGGTTGAAGCCGCAGCAGCCGCGCCACCGCCTCGGCTTCGGCAATGCGGTGGTCGCGGCGCATGGAGTCCATCTGAATATAATCCGCGCCATCCTACCCCCGGTATGTCGACCCCGCCGATCCTTTGGCAGCCCTCCGAGCGTTCCGTTGAGGAAGCGCAGGTGACGCAGTTCGCGCGCCACGCGATCCGCAAGCACCGGCTCGACGTCAACAGCTATCCCGACTTCTATCGCTGGACGGTCGACAACCCGGAGCTGTTCTGGACCGAGGTCTGGGACTGGTGCGGCGTCATCGCCTCGCGCAAGGGCTCGACGGTGCTGGTCGACGGCGACAAGATGCCGGGCGCGCGCTGGTTCCCCGAGGCGCGGCTCAACTTCGCCGAGAACCTCCTGCGCCGCGGCGACCGCGGCGACGCGCTGGTGTTCTGGGACGAGTCGGGGTCGCAGCGCCGGCTCTCCTACTCGGACCTGACGAGCGAGGTGTCGCGCGCGGTGCAGGCGCTGCAGGCGCTCGGGCTGCGCGCCGGCGACCGCGCCTGCGCGTTCATCCCCAATCTCCCCGAGACCGCGATGCTCGGGCTCGCCGCGCTGTCCCAGGGCATCGTCTGGTCCTCGTGCTCGCCCGACTTCGGCGTCGACGGCGTGGTCGAGCGCTTCGGCCAGATCGAGCCCAAGGTGCTGTTCTGCGCCGACGGCTACCGCTACAACGGACAGTCGCACGACTCGCTCGAGCGCGTGAGCGCCATCGCCGAGCGGTTGCCGACATTGCGCAAGGTGGTCGTGGTGCCGTATCTGGACCCGGACGTCGACGTGTCGGACGTGCCCAAGGCGGTGCGGCTCGACGAATGGCTGCGCCGCTACCAGCCGGGCGACATCGCGTACGCGCAGCTGCCGTTCAACCACCCGGTGTTCGTGCTCTTCACTTCCGGCACCACCGGCAAGCCGAAGTGCATCGTGCACGGCGCGGGCGGCACGCTGCTGCAGTCGCTGAAGACCTTCAAGCTGCATTTCGACGCGCGCGCCGGCGACCGTTTCTTCTACTTCTGCACCACCAACTGGGTGGTGTGGAACGTGCTCTTCTCGGGGCTGTGCACCGAGGCGGCGCTGATGCTCTACGAGGGCTCGCCTTTCGCGCGCAACGGCAAGATCCTGTTCGACTTCGCCGAGAAGGAGCGCATCACGCATTTCGGCACCTCGGCCAAGTTCCTGGACGCGCTCGCCAAGCGGGCTTTGCGACCGAAGGACAGCCACAATCTTTCCGAATTGAGAATGATCATTTCCACGGGCTCGCCGCTCGCGCCGGAGAGCTTCGACTACGTCTACAACCAAATAAAGCAGGACGTCTGCCTGTCATCGATCTCGGGTGGCACCGACATCATGGGCGCGTTCGTCGACGCGAGCCCGGTGCTGCCGGTGTACCGCGGCGAGCTGCAGTGCCGGTCACTGGGAATGGCGGTCGAGGTTCTTGACGAGGAAGGCAACTCAGTCGTCGGAGAGAAGGGCGAATTGGTGTGTACCAAGCCGTTTCCCTCGATGCCGCTCGGCTTCTGGAACGACCGCGGCGACGAGCGCTATCACGCCGCGTACTTCGCCAAGTATCCGAACGTGTGGACCCACGGCGACTGGTGCGAGCTCACCGAGCGCGGCACGATGCTGGTGTATGGGCGTTCGGACGCGACGCTCAATCCCGGCGGCGTGCGCATCGGCACCGCCGAAATCTACGGCGTGGTGGAGCGCATCGACGAGGTGGAGGAATCGGTGGCGATCGGCCAGCTCTGGCCGCCGGACAGCCCCACCGACACGCGCATCGTGCTGTTCGTGAAGCTGCGCTCGGGCTACAGCCTCGACGACGCGCTCGAGGACCGCATCCGCCACGAGATCCGGCGCCACGCCAGCCCGCGCCACGTGCCGGCGCGCATCGTCCAGGTCACCGACATTCCGCGCACCAAGAACGGCAAAGTCGTCGAGCTCGCCGTGAAGGCGGTGGTGCACGACATGCCGGTCACCAACGTCGATTCGCTGGCGAACCCGGAGGCGCTCGACCTCTTTAGGAACCTGGAAGAGCTCTCGAGTTAGCCGAGGATCTCGCCGATGTGGGTGCGCTTGTCGAGCTCGGCGACGAACTGCTGAAGGTCCGGTCCGAGCGCGTCGCGCGACGAGACCACGCCGAGTGGCCGGCCGTCGTCGACCACCGGCACATGGCGGAAGCCTCCCTCGTACATCATGTGCAGCGCGTGGCCGAATGGCCGGTCGGGCGCGATGGTGCGCGGGTTGGTGGTCATCACCTCGGCGACTCGGGTGCTGGCGGGATCGCGGCCCTCCGCGATCACGCGGAAGAGCGCGTCGCGCTCGGTGAAGATGCCCGCGAGGCGGCCTTCCTCGATGACGAGGATCGCGCCGATGGCGTGCTCCTTCATGAGCCGCGCCGCGGAAGCCACGGTGATGTCGGCGCTGGCGGTGACGGGCTTCTGATCTTCGATGATCGTGCGGATAGCGCGTTGCATGGCGGACCTCCTCTCGCCTGCAACTTTACTCCTGGCGCGGCTTACTGCGCTGCAAATCCTCTATTGCATCGCAATACCGCCCGCTCCAGGTTCCGGATGCGGTTCTCCAAGTCGACCGCATCGCACGCCTGGGAGAGATAGCTCTCGATTTCGCGCTCGCGCAGCACGCGCGCGTTGCGCTCGAGCCAGGCGAGCAGCCGCGTCACGAGGGTGTCCATCCGGTCCACTTTACGCGCGCAACCGCCGATGCGCTAACGCAATTTTCGAATGTCCGCCATTAGCGCAGGTAATGCGAAAGCTCCGTAACATGGCCCATGCGCCAGGAATATTTTCATTCGCTAGGCAACGGAGCCTTTCACCGCATCGCCTACACCGACTGGGGCGAGCGCGCCAATCCGCACGTGGTGCTGTGCGTGCACGGGCTCGCGCGCAACAGCCGCGACTTCGACTTCCTCGCCGCGTCGCTCGCCGGCGACTGCCGCGTGGTGTGCATGGACGTGGCGGGCCGCGGCGAGAGCGACTGGCTCGAGAGCAAGTCGGAATACAAGTTCTCCACGTACCAGAACGACGCCGCCGCGATGCTCGCTCGCGCAAGCGCACCTGCTTCATCGCTTCTGGGAAAGCTATTTCACAAGAAACAACCGCGGCTCGATTGGGTGGGCACCTCGATGGGCGGGCTGATCGGCATGTTTCTCGCGGCGAAGCGCGGCTCGCCGATCCGGCGCCTGGTGCTGAACGACGTCGGCGCGCTCATCCCCTGGAGCGCGCTGTTCCGCATGAAGGGCTACATCACCCGCGGCCGGCGCTTTCAGGGCGTGGATGAGGTCGAGGCGTATCTGCGTGAGGTGTGCGCGCCGTTTGGCCCGCTGACCGATGCGCAGTGGCGGCACCTTGCGACCCATAGCGCGCGGTGCGACAACGATGGTGAGTACCTGCTTCGCTATGACCCAAGCGTCGGGGAAGGGCTGCACGGCCACATCGATCCGGAATTTCCCCTCGGCCCCGATCTGCTGCGCGGCATCGACCTGTGGAACGTGTGGAGCAAGCTCGAATGTCCCACGCTGGTGCTGCGCGGCGCCCAGTCCGAGGTTCTGCTGAAGAAAACCCTGGATGAAATGCGCAGCCGCAAGCCCGACCTCGAGGTGGCCGAGTTCGCGGGCGTGGGCCACGCCCCAGCGCTCATGAGCGCCGAGCAGATCCGCGTGGTGAAGGAATTCCTGCTGCGATAGCCGCGGCGATCGCCGCGATGACCTCGGGCTGCTCGCCGATCGGCTTTTCCAGAGCAATTTCGACGCGCGGATGGTCGGCCTTGGCGGCGGAAACCAGGCGGGGCAGGTCGTCCTTGACATGTCCGCCCGGGCCGAGGAAGAGCGGCACCACGCGGATGGACTTCGCGCCCGCTGCAGCCAGCGCGGCCACGGCTTCGCCGAGCGAGGGACGCATCAGCTCGAGATAGGCAAGCCTGACGAGAAACTTCTTCGAGAGCTGTGAGGCGATGCTTTCAAACGGGCGCGCCCATTCCGGATCGCGCGACCCATGGGCGAAGAGAACAATTCCTTGCTTCAATGCAGGGTGGCGCGGCGACCTTCGTAGATGCCCTGCAGCAGCCTGAGCGAGCCGAGGCTGATCGCGCGGTGCGACAGCGCGTGCCCGAGGTCTTCGACGATGTCGAGCGTCACCGGTACGTGCAGGCCGGCGAGCACGCGCGCTGCCCGCTCTGCGTATACGCGAGACACCACCGAGTCGAACTCTCCGTGCACGAGGTGGATGCGGGACGAGATGCGGCTGCCCGGACCGGGCGTCTGCGCGAAGCGCGACGAGAAGGCGACCACTGCGCCGGCGATTCCCGGCGACTTCACGACTTCGAGCGCCACGGTGCCGCCCTGCGAGAAGCCGATGAGCACGGTGCGGCTCGCCGGCACGGTGAAGTTGATCTGCTCGCGGCGCACCAGGTCCTCGACGTCGGGAAGCACCGCGGCGACGCGCTGGCGATGGTTGTCGCAGTTCAGGCCGCGCGTCGGATACCAGTCCTGCGCCGCGCCGCCGCGCGCGTCGGGATCGAAGCCGCTCGGCACCACCAGCGCCGCGCTCGGAAAGCGCGCCTGGAACTTGAACGCGATCGGGATCATCGACTGGGCGGTCGCGCCGCAGCCGTGCAGGAAGACGAACAGGTGATTCGGCCGGCGCTCTGGCGTGGGGGCGAAGCGGAAAACCCGACCCGAAGACATTGCCCCGATTTTTAACCCGTGATGACAGTTCTGTAAACTGATTTGCATCCCCTCTTAGGTGCCGCATGCAAACCACAGGATTTCTAAAGGCTTTCTGGGCCCTCACGAAGCCGTACTGGGTCTCCGAGCAGCGAGCCAAGGGACTCACGCTGCTCGCCACCGTGATCGGCCTGGTGCTGATGATGGTGTGGCTCGAGGTGCAGTTCAACACCTGGAACCGCGAGTTCTACAACACGTTCGAAAGCCGCGACCAGGCGGAGTTTTTCCGCCAGCTCGGCATGTTCGCGCTGCTCGCGCTGATCTGGATCATCACCGGCGTTTACCGGCTGTACTTCCTGCAGATGCTGCAGATCGAGTGGCGCACGTGGCTCACGGATCGCTTCCTCGGCGCGTGGATGAAGGACCAGGCGCATTACCGCATGCAGCTGCTCGCGCGTGCGAAAGAAACGCCGGTCGCAGGCATGGACAACCCCGACCAGCGCATCGCCGAGGACCTGAAGCTGTTCGTCGACTACACGCTGTCGCTGTCGCTCGGCCTGCTGTCCGCGGTGGTGACCCTGGTGTCCTTCATCCTGATCCTGTGGACGCTGTCGGGCGCACTCGAGCTCTTCGGCGTGGACATTCCCGGCTACATGGTGTGGGCGGCGCTGGTCTACGCGATCGCCGGCAGCGTGCTCACGCACGTCATCGGCCAGCCGCTGATCCGGCTCGATTTCAACCAGCAGCGCTTCGAGGCCGACTTCCGCTTCTCGCTCGTGCGCCTGCGCGAGAACAGCGAAGGCGTGGCGCTCTACCGCGGCGAGCCGGAGGAGCTCGGCGGCCTGCGCGGCCGTTTCGCCGCCGTGATCGGCAACTGGTGGCAGCTGATGCTCAAGCAGAAGCAGCTCGGCTGGTTCACTTCGTTCTATGCCCAGCTCGCGATCATCTTCCCCTACATCGTGGTGTCGCCGCGCTTCTTCGCCGGCCAGATCCCGCTCGGCCAGATCTTCCAGACCGCCTCGGCGTTCGGGCAGGTCCAGGGAGCGCTGTCCTGGTTCATCGGTGCCTACACGCAGTTCGCCTCCTGGAAGGCGACCTGCGACCGCCTCATTGGGTTTAACGCGAGCCTCGAGCAGGTGCGCGCGGAGGCGGCCGAAGTGGCTGGCGAGCGCACTGCCGCCGCGGGCGAGAGCCTCGGCATCGCGGACCTGGCGCTCCAATTGCCGCAGGGATCGACGCTGCTCGCGCCCACCACGCTCGAGTTCAAGCCGAAGCGCGATGTCCTGATCAGCGGCCCTTCGGGCTCGGGCAAGTCGACCTTGTTCCGCGCGCTCGCCGGCATCTGGCCCTATTGGAAAGGCCGCATCGCCCTGCCGCGAGGAGCGCGCATGCTGTTCCTCCCGCAGAAGCCTTACCTGCCGATCGGGTCACTCAAGCACGCGGTGAGCTATCCCGACCCCGCGAGCAAGTTCACGGATGCCGAAGCGAGCGATGCGCTGCGCGCGGTCGGGCTCGCCAAGCTTGCGGGCGACCTCGAGCGCAGCGAGAACTGGGCGCAGGTGCTCTCGGGCGGCGAGCAGCAGCGCCTCGCGTTCGCGCGCGCGCTGCTCTACCGGCCCGACTGGCTGTTCCTCGACGAAGCGACGGCATCGCTTCCGGAGGAAGACCAGGACAAGCTCTATGCGCTGCTGAAGGAGCGACTGCCCGGGACGACCCTGGTTTCGATCGGGCATCGCGAGACCCTCGCGCGATACCACGATGAGCGCCTTGTCTGGCGCGGGTCGGCGCTGGTTCCCGCCTAGCGAGAGCCGCTACAGGGCGATGCAGGTCGTGGTGGCGTGCGCATAGAGCTTGCCCGCGGCATCCTCGAGCCGCCCCTCTGCGGTCGCGACGCGCTTGCCGGCGTGCAGCACTTTGCCGATCGCGCGCAGCTTCCCGGTGTCGGAGGTCACCGCCCGCACCAGGTTGGTCTTCGTCTCGAGCGTGGTATAGCCGCCGCCGGCGGGCATCTGCGTCTGCACCGCGCAGGCCATCGCCGAGTCGAGCAGCGTCATGGCGATGCCGCCGTGCACGACGCCGATCGGGTTGTAGTGCTGCTCGCCGGCCTTGATCTCGAAGACGACGTGGCCGGGCTCCACTTCGACAAGCTGGTAACTCAGGAGACGACAGATCGGCGGATGCGGCAGCTTGCCGTCGCGGATCGCGCGCAGGAACTCGATCCCGGACATCGAGCGACCGGCTTCGGCGAGGCGCATCGGATCCTCCCAGGCGACTTCGAGCGCTCGCTTCATCAGTAGAGCGGCGCAGGGCTGTCGACGAAAGCGGCCCGCCCGGCGACGAAATCCGCGGCGGCGTGGGTGACGCGCTCATCGGCAAGGATGCGCCGGTGTCCGAGGCCTTCGGTGGTGAGGAGCCTTGCGCGCGGCCAGTGGCGCGCGACCGTCGCGCCGTGAATCCATGGCATCATGCGGTCGTCGCGGTCGTGGATCACCAGCGCCTGCGCGGCGAGGCGCGGCGCGACGCGCGGGACCTCGAGATCTTCCCAGAGCACGCCATAGCGCTCCTCGATCGCCTTCTGCATCGCCTTGCGCACGGGCTCGGGTATCCAGTACCAGCGCGCGAAGCGGCGCGAGTAGCCGACGAGATCGGAAGGCGGGCTGACCAGGACGACCTTATTGAAGTCCGCTCTTCCCCACGCCAGCGCAAGCGCCGCCGCGGCGCCGCCGAGCGAATGGGCGATCACCGCACGCACGTTGCCGTGGTGCGCGGCGACCTCGGTGAGGACATCGGCGAAGTCGGGCAGCCCGGTGAGCTTGCCTTCGGAAACGCCGTGCGCCGGCTGGTCGTACGCGATGACGCGGTAACCGGCCTGCAGTAGCGGAAACACGAAGGCACGCATCTGCGCCGCATTTCCGCCCCATCCGTGGGCGAGCAAGACCGCAGGCGCGTCACGCGCACCCCAGCGCCACATGGCGATATGCCGGCCCTTGTGCTCGAGGACGGTGGAGCGCGCGTCGATCAGGTCGAGCGCGGTGGCCGCCGCGTCTCGCGCCTGCGGCGGGGTGAGGAACATGCGCTCGGCCCAGGCGCCGGCGAGCTCGGGGAACAGCAGCGCCGAAGCAGAGAACCGAACGTTCGTGCTTATTCTGGACAGGGAGAAGGCGGCTGACATGGCGGCTTCCTTTCGGTTAGCGGGTCGCTACGCGGGCGCGAACGCGCCCCAGCGCGGCGTGGCGGGAGATCAGCTCGTCGAATGCGGTGAGCGCTCGCTTACGCGCTTCCCGGTCGCCGAGCAGACGTCGGTGGTTGTGGCTGGCGAGCACCATGCCGAGCATCTCGAAGCTGATCTGCTCCGGGTCGGTATCGGGGCCAAGGTGCCCTTCCTCGATCGCCAGGCGCACGGCCTTCCTGGTAATCGCGTGGCCGCGGTGCTGGTTGGCAATCACGGCGTCGCGGATCGGCCCGGGGCGGTCGTCGTACTCGGCAGCCGCGGAGATCATGATGCAACCGCCCGGCAACCCTGACTCCACCGTCCAGTCGAGCCAGCGCTCGAAAAGGGCGCGCAGCCGGGGCAGGCCGCGCTCGATCTTGAGCACCGGCACGAACACTATTTCTCCGTAGCGCTGCGCCGCATGCTCGAGCACCGCGAGCTGCAGGTCCTCGCGCGATCCGAAATGGGCGAACAGCCCCGACTTCGACATCCCGGTGGCGTCGGCCAGGCTGCCGATGGTGAGCCCCTCGAGGCCGAGCTTGCTGGCGATCTTGAGCGCCTCGTCGAGGATCGCCGCGCGGGTCTGCTCGCCTTTGGTCGGAGCCGTCATTCCGCCGCCAAAATAGAACGAACGTTCGTAAATGTCAAGGCCTGCTTCAGGTAGCGGCCGGTATGGCTTTCCGGGTTTTCAGAAACTTGTTCGGGTGTACCCGCAGCCACGATGCGGCCGCCCCGGTCGCCGCCCTCGGGCCCAAGGTCGATCACCCAGTCGGCGGTCTTGATCACCTCCATGTTGTGCTCGATCACGACCACGGTGTTGCCGGCATCGCGCAGGCGGTGCAGCACCTCGAGCAGCAGCTTGATGTCGTGGAAATGCAGCCCCGTGGTCGGCTCGTCGAGGATGTAGAGCGTGCGGCCGGTATCGCGCTTGGAGAGCTCGAGCGACAGCTTGACGCGCTGCGCTTCGCCGCCCGAGAGGGTGGTCGCCGACTGGCCGAGGCGCACGTAGCCCAGGCCGACGTCGGTCAGCGTTTGCAGCTTGCGCGCGATCGGCGGCACGGCGGAGAAGAAGGAATGCGCCCCGGCAACCGTCATCTCGAGCACTTCGTGGATGTTGCGCCCCTTGTAGCGGACTTCCAGCGTCTCGCGGTTGTAGCGCTTGCTGTGGCAGACATCGCAGGCGACATAGAGATCGGGCAGGAAGTGCATCTCGACCCGCGTGACGCCGTCGCCCTGGCAGGCTTCGCAGCGTCCGCCCTTGACGTTGAACGAGAAGCGCCCCGCGTCGTAGCCGCGTTGCCGCGCCTCAGGTACGCCGGCGAAGAGCTCGCGGATCGGCGTGAAGAGGCCCGTATAGGTCGCCGGGTTGGAGCGCGGGGTGCGCCCGATCGGGCTCTGGTCGACGCTGATCACCTTGTCGACCTGCTCGGTGCCGGTGACCCCGCGATGCGGCGCGGGCTCGGCGGCCGCGCCATACAGCGTGCGCGCGATCGCGGCGTAGAGCGTGTCGTTGACGAGCGTCGACTTGCCGGAGCCCGAAACGCCGGTGACGCAGACGAGGAGCCCGAGCGGCAGCTCGAGATCCACCTCCTTCAGGTTGTTGCCGTGCGCGCCTTCAAGAACGATCCTCTGCTTCGAGCGGCGGCGCCGCTCGGGCACCGCGATCGTGAGCTCGCGCGCGAGGTAGCGGCCGGTCAGCGATTCCGGATTGGAAATGACCTGTGCAGGCGAGCCCTGCGCGACGATCCGACCGCCGGCTTCGCCTGCGCCCGGGCCCATGTCGACCACGTAGTCGGCGGCGCGGATCGCTTCCTCGTCGTGCTCGACCACGATCACCGAGTTGCCGAGGTCGCGCAGCTGCTGGAGCGTGCTGATCAATCTCGCGTTGTCGCGCTGGTGCAGGCCGATCGAGGGCTCGTCGAGCACGTACATCACGCCCGTCAGCCCGGAGCCGATCTGGCTCGCCAGCCGGATGCGCTGCCCTTCGCCGCCGGAGAGCGTCTCGGCCGAGCGCTCGAGCGAGAGATACTCCAGGCCCACGTTCACCAGGAACTCCAGCCGGCTCGCGATCTCGCGCACGATCCGCTCCGCGACCTGGCCTTTGGCGCCCTGCAGCCTGAGGCTCCTGAAAAACTCCAGCGTCTGAAGCAGCGGCCAGCGCGACACCTCAAAGATCGTTTTTTCAAGAACCCTGACGTGGCGCGCTTCGCGCCGCAGGCGCGTGCCGCCGCACTCCGGGCAGGTGCGCATGTTGCGCAGCTTGGCGAGCTCCTCGCGCACTGCCAGAGAATCGGTCTCGCGGTAGCGGCGCTCGTGGTTCGGGATCACGCCCTCGAAGGCGTGCTCCTTCACCGCGGTGCGGCCGCGCTCCGACAGATAGTGGAAGGCGATCTTCTCCTTGCCCGAGCCGTACAGGATCAGTTGCTGGATCCGGTCGTCGAGCGACTCCCACGGGCTCTCGATATCGAAGTGGTAGTGCTTCGCAAGCGACTGCAGCATCGCGAAGTAGAAGTGGTTTCTGCGGTCCCAGCCGCGGATCGCCCCGCTCGCGAGCGACAGGTTGGGGTGCGCGACGATGCGCTTGGGGTCGAAGAACTCCACCGTGCCGAGGCCGTCGCAGCGCGGGCACGCGCCGGCCGGGTTGTTGAAGGAGAACAGGCGCGGCTCGAGCTCGGGCAGCGAGTAGTCGCACTCCGGGCACGAATATCTTGCAGAAAAGAGGTGCTCTTTTCCCTTCTCCACTTCAACCACCACAACCTTTCCATCGGCGTGTCGTAGCGCGGTCTCGAGAGATTCGGCAAGCCGCTGTCTCGCATCGGGCCGCACGCGCAGGCGGTCGACCACGACGTCGACCGAATGCCTGGCGCTCTTCGCGAGGCGCGGCGTCGAATCGAGGTCGCGGACCGTGCCGTCGATGCGCACCCGCGTGAATCCCTGCGCGCGCAGCTCGTCGAGCAGATCGGCCTGCTCGCCTTTGCGGCCGGCGATCACCGGCGCGAGGATCATCACGCGGCTGTCTTGCGGCAGCGCCGCGACCTGGTCGACCATCTCCGCCACGGTCTGCGCTTCGAGCGCGAGCCCGTGCTCCGGGCAATGCGGCGTGCCGGCGCGTGCGTAGAGCAGGCGCAGGTAGTCGTGGATCTCGGTCACCGTGCCGACGGTAGAGCGCGGATTGTGGCTCGCCGCCTTCTGCTCGATCGCGATCGCGGGCGACAGGCCCTCGATCAGATCCACTTCCGGCTTCGCCATCAGCTCGAGGAACTGGCGCGCGTAAGCCGACAGCGACTCGACGTAGCGTCGCTGGCCTTCGGCGTACAGCGTGTCGAACGCGAACGAGCTCTTGCCCGAGCCCGAGAGCCCGGTGATCACGACGAGCCGGTTGCGCGGCAGCTCGAGGCTGAGGTTCTTCAGATTGTGAGTGCGCGCTCCGCGGATGCGGATCGATTCCATGTTGCGAGGCGTTTCAACAGTTTGCGAAGTGAAACCGGCTACTATAGCGCGTCCCGCATTCCCGCCTCTACACTTTTCAATGACCGAAAGAATGACCAGCGTCGAGCTGCGCGCAGGAGTGAGCCTCGCCGGCGTGTTCGGCCTGCGCATGCTGGGCCTGTTCTTCATTCTTCCGGTGCTCGCGGTGCACGCGGCGAACATCCGGGGCGGCGATGACCTCACGCTGGTCGGCCTCGCACTCGGGGCTTACGGCCTTTCGCAGGGGATTCTGCAGATCCCGTTCGGCATGGCCTCGGACTCCTGGGGACGCAAGCCCGTGCTCTATGCGGGGCTCGCGGTGTTCGCCGCGGGCAGCTTTCTCGGCATGATCGCGCACGACATCTGGACGATGATTGCCGCGCGCCTCCTGCAGGGTGCCGGCGCGATCTCTTCGGTCGCGATGGCGCTCGCCGCGGACCTCACGCGCGAGCAGCACCGCACGAAAGTGATGGCGATGATCGGCTCGATGATCGGGCTCATGTTCGCGCTGTCGCTGGTGGGCGCGCCGCTTCTCTACCGCGTGATCGGCATGGACGGCCTGTTCGCCCTCACCGGCGCCCTCTGCCTCGCCGCGATGGCGGTGGTGAAGTTCCAGGTGCCCGAACCGCCGTCGCCGCAGTTGCCCCCCGGGCGCGCCGCGCGCGCCGCGGGCTCGGTGCGCGCCGCCCTGCTCGACGCCGAGCTCCTGCGCCTGAACGCCGGCATCTTCATCCTGCACGTGGTGCTTTACGCGATGTTCGTCGTCGTGCCGCCGCTCCTGGTGCAGGCGGGGCTCGAGCTGCCGGAACACTGGAAGCTCTACCTGCCGGTGGTGCTCGGGTCGTTCGTGCTGATGGTGCCGGCGATCTTGTACGCGGACCGGCGCAACGCTTCGAAGCCGGTCCTGCTCGGGGCAGTAACGCTTCTGCTCGGCACCGAGGCGGCGTTCGCTGCGCTCGGCGGCGGCATCGCTGCCCTCGCCGCGCTGATGCTCGGATTCTTCGTGGCCTTCAACGTCCTGGAGGCACTGCTGCCATCGCTCGTCTCACGCATCGCGCCGGCGCAAGGCCGCGGCGCGGCCATCGGTGTGTATAACACCACGCAGACGCTGGGGGTTTTCTTCGGCGGACTGCTCGGCGGCTGGATTGCTTCGCACTACGGGACTACCGGGGTATTCGCGGTCTGCGCCGTTCTGTCGGTAGTGTGGCTCGTGCTAGCCATCGGCATGCGACGCCCGCGGGCGACGGTCAACGAGCTTTCGAGTCTTACGTTTTCCATTGCATCGGGAGTGAACCTCGATGGGCTGCGCGAGGCGCTGGCGCGCGTGCAGGGCGTGCGCGAGGCGGAGGTCGTGGCCGCGGAGCGCATTGCCCGGCTGAAAGTCGTGCCTGGGCAGTGGGATGAGCATAGAGTTCGTAAACTGATTACTGGGGAGGTCTGACATGGCATCGGTGAACAAGGTCATCCTGGTCGGCAATCTCGGGCGCGATCCGGAAACGCGCTACATGCCCGACGGCGCAGCCATTACCAACGTATCGGTAGCGACGTCTTTCCAGTGGAACGACAAGACGAGCGGCGAGAAGAAGGAGGAAACCGAGTGGCATCGCGTGGTCTTCCGCGCAAAGCTTGCCGAGATTGCCGGCGAATACCTGAAGAAGGGCTCGCAGGTGTACATCGAGGGGCGCCTGCGCACGCGCAAGTGGCAGGACAAGGACGGCCAGGACCGCTACACGACCGAAGTGGTCGCGGAGCGCATGCAAATGCTCGGCTCACGCGCTGGCTCAGGGGAACCCCGCGGTGAGCCCGCCATGGAATCCAGGACCGCCGAGCCCAAACCGGCTGCGGCGAAGAAGCCGGCGGGCAAGTTCGACGACATGGAAGACGATATTCCGTTCTGAAATCAGCGATATAATCGTGGCATGCCGATCTACGAATATCGCTGCAGCGCGTGCGGTCAGGGGGTTGAAGTCCTGCAGAAGGTGACCGAGCCGCCGCTCACCGATTGCCCTTCCTGCGGAAAGCCGGGCCTGCAGAAGCTGCTGACCGCGGCCGGCTTCCAGCTGAAGGGTGGCGGCTGGTACGCGACCGACTTCAAAGGCGGATCAAAGAAGAAGCCCGACGAGAAAAGCAAGCCGGAAACGAAAACCGACACCAAGACGGACACGAAACCCGACACGAAACCCGACACGAAACCCGACACCAAGACCGAAACCAAGTCCACAGCCTGTACGGACTGAGTTTCGGCCAGTAACCTAGCAGGCCCGGCGCGCGCCGGGCCTTGTTGTTTCCGGAGCCGTGAAGAAATACTTCCCGTGAAGAAATACTTCATCACCGGGCTTCTCATCTGGATCCCGCTGGCCATCACCATCTGGGTCCTCAAGCTCGTGGTCGACGTCCTCGACCAGTCGCTGCGGTTGTTGCCGGCGGCGCTGCATACCGAGAACTGGCTGGGGGTGCACATTCCCGGACTGGGCGCCATCCTCACGATCCTGATCGTGTTCCTCACCGGCGTGTTCGCCACCAATTTCTTCGGCGCGCAGCTGGTCGAGCTCTGGCACGAGATCCTGCACCGCATCCCGGTGGTGAACTCGATCTACTCGAGCGTCAAGCAGATCTCCGACACGCTGTTCTCGTCGAGCGGCCAGGCCTTCCGCAAGGCGCTCCTGGTGCAGTGGCCGCAGGAAGGAATGTGGACCATCGCGTTTCTCACCGGCACGCCCGGCGCCGGCGTGGCGAATCACCTGCCGCCCGACTCGATCGCGGTGTACGTGCCCACCACGCCGAACCCGACCGGCGGCTACTTCGTCATCATCGCGCGCAAGAACGTGATCGAGCTCGACATGAGCGTCGACCAGGCCCTGAAATACGTCATTTCCATGGGCGTGGCACCTCCCCAGAAATAGGGACAAACGCCACATGCGCAGTCATTACTGCGGGGAATTGCGGGCGACACTCGTCGACCGCACGGTCACGCTGTGCGGCTGGGCCCACCGCCGGCGCGACCACGGCGGCGTGATCTTCATCGATCTGCGCGACCGCGAAGGGCTGGCGCAGGTCGTATGCGATCCCGACCGCCAGGAAGCCTTCCGCATCGCCGAGCGCGTGCGCTCCGAATACGTATTAAGAGTGACCGGGAAGGTGCGGCGCCGGCCCGCCGGCACTGTGAACCCCGAGCTGCCGACGGGCGAGGTCGAAGTGCTCGCGCACGAGGTCGAGATCCTCAATCCCTCGGCGCCGCCGCCGTTCCAGATCGACGAAGAAAACCTGGCCGAAGAAACCCGATTGCAGCATCGCATCCTGGATCTGCGCCGCGCGCCGATGCAGCGCAACCTGCGCCTGCGGCACCGCGCGGCAATGGCGGTACGGCGCTTTCTCGACGAGCACGGCTTCGTCGACATCGAGACCCCGGTGCTCTACAAGTCGACGCCCGAAGGCGCGCGCGAATTTCTGGTGCCGTCGCGGCTGCATGAAGGGCATTTCTACGCGCTGCCGCAGTCGCCCCAGCTCTTCAAGCAGATGCTGATGGTGGCCGGGTTCGACCGCTACTACCAGATCGTCAAGTGCTTCCGCGACGAGGACCTGCACGCCGACCGCCAGCCCGAGTTCACCCAGATCGACATCGAGACGTCGTTCCTGCCGGAGGAGGAAATCCGCGGGCTGATGGAGTCGCTGGTGCGCTTCGTGTTCCGCGAAACCATCGGCGTCGAGCTGCCGGCGCCCTTCCCGGTGCTCACCTACGACGAGGCGATGCGCGACTACGGCACGGACAAGCCCGACCTGCGCATTCCGCTCAAGCTCGCCGAGATCACCGACGCGGTGAAGGACGTGGAGTTCAAGGTGTTCTCGGGGCCCGCGAACAGCGCGGGCGGGCGCGTCTGCGCGCTGCGCGTGCCCGGCGGCGGCGCGCTCACCCGCGGCGAGCTCGACGCGTACGGCGAATACGCCAAGACGCTCGGCGCGAAGGGCCTCGCCTGGATCAAGGTGAACCAGCGTGCAAAAGGGGCAGAGGGCCTGCAGTCGCCGATCGTGAAGAACCTCCACGCCAAGGCTCTTTCAACCATCCTCGAACGCTGCATGGCTTCCGATGGAGATGTCATTCTTTTCGGTGCGGATGAGGCAACGACGGTCGACGCGTACATGGGCGCGCTGCGCGACAAGGTCGGCCACGACCGCGGTCTCGCCGAGCAGGGATGGCGCCCGCTGTGGGTGGTCGACTTCCCGATGTTCGAGCTCGATGCGCAGACCCGGGAGTGGAAGGCGCGCCATCATCCCTTCACCAGCCCGAAGGACGGTCACGAGCAATACATCGAGGCCGCGCCCGAGAAAGCCTACGCCAAGGCTTACGACGTGGTGCTGAACGGCTGGGAAATCGGCGGCGGCTCGGTGCGCATCCACCGCGCCGAGGTTCAGGCAAAAGTCTTTGAAGCAATGAGAATCACAAAGGACGAGCAGCGCGCGAAGTTCGGCTTTCTGCTCGACGCGCTGCAGTACGGCGCGCCGCCGCACGGCGGCATCGCCTTCGGCTTCGACCGCCTGGTGACCCTGATGGCGGGGGCGGAGGCGATCCGCGACGTGATCGCGTTCCCGAAGACCCAGCGCGGCCAGGACCTGCTCACCGGCGCGCCGACCTCGGTCACCGAGAAGCAGTTGCGCGAGCTTCACCTGCGCCTGAGGAAACCGCCGCAGCCGTGAGGTGGCTGGTCGCGTTGGCGTTGGTTTGTGTGTCCAACGCATTCGCGTTTGTCCCGGACAGCAAGATCGCCGAGCTGCCGGCCGAGGTCCGCGCGACACTGGCGCTCATCCGCGCCGGCGGCCCGTATCCCTATTCCCAGGATGGCAAGGCGTTTCAAAATCGCGAAAAGATCCTTCCGAGGAGAGAACGCGGCTACTACCGCGAGTACACAGTGAAGACACCGGGCGCGAAGGATCGCGGCGCGCGGCGCATCGTGGGCGGACGCTGTGGCGAGTATGGCTGTGTCGAGTACTACTACACGGATGACCATTACCGCAGCTTCAGGCGCATTATCGAGTGATGGGGAAGCTGATCCAACGGCTGCAGGATGCGTCACGCTCAGGCGTATATCGCGTGGCGGGCTCCGAAGAGATCATGGATGCGGTACGCGGCAGCAATCTTTTTCTTGCGAGGATTCCGTTTGGACTCAAGGAAAAGCTCTTGCAGAACATCGCCGCGGCGCTCGACTTCCCCGACTGGTTCGGGGCCAACTGGGACGCGCTCGAGGACTGCCTGTCCGACCTACCGCGGGAAGGCTATGTCGTGCTGTTCGATGAGGCGAAACCCGGCGATGATCTCGGCATCCTCACCGACGTGCTGCGCTCGACCGCGGAGTCCTGGGCGGGCCGCGGCAAGCCGTTCTTCGCGGTCTTCATCGACCCGGCGCGCCGCCTGGCGCTTCCGGACCTCTTCACCAAGAAATGAAGCTGCCGCTGTCGGTCCTGGTGGTGGTGCACACCGCCGAGCGCGAGGTGCTGTTGCTCGAGCGCGCGGCGCGGCCCGGGTTCTGGCAGTCGGTCACGGGCTCGCTCGAACGGCCCGACGAGCCCTACGAGGCGGCGGCGGCGCGCGAGCTGCGCGAGGAAACCGGAATCGAAGTCGCAGCCGGGAAGCTGCGGCGCTGGGACGTCGCCTATACCTTCGAGATTTACGCGCAATGGCGCCATCGCTTTGCTCCTGGCGTGAGCCACAACACCGAGCGCCTGTTCAGCCTCGAGCTCGCCCGGCGCGCGCCGGTGGCGATCGCGCCGCAGGAGCACACGGCCTTCGCCTGGCTGCCGTGGCGCGAGGCGGCGCGCAAGTGCTTCTCATGGTCCAACCGCGACGCGATCCTCATGATCGGCGCCGGGCTCCTCGCCGCCGGCTGCGCGACTGGCGACGGCCGGCTTGCTGCGCACCTCGAGTCCGGCCCGCCCGCGGTGCTCGAGTGCGCGCAGTGGTACCGCGCCCTCGACGCCGAGATCGACGCCGCGGGCGTGCGCGACGCGCAGCACACGCGGGTGCCCGGCTTTCCTCACCTGCGTGTAGACCGCACGCTCGCCTCGCTCAAGAGCCGCGCCGCGGAGAGCCAGCTCGGGCTGCGCGCCTTCGGCGAGCATCTGGCCGAACTCGACCTCGAGTCGCGCCATCACGAGACGCGCAATCTGCTGGCGCTGAACGAGAACGCGCGCACCCTGATGCTCAAGCGCGCGCGCGATTGCAGCCGCCTGCTGCGCGACGCCGACCTCGTCAGCTCCGGCGCGCGCGAGGCCTTGCTCGCGGCTGCGCAGGTGCCGGACGACTATTCGAGCGCGCAGCGCTTCCTGGGCCTCTATTCCTTGACGAAGTTCGCTTTCGCTTCGGGCGTGAGGCGTTGGGAGAAACAGACTCTGGCCGCCTTCGAGCGCGAGGCCGACGAGCCGACGAACCGCGTGCGCTACTCGCCGCCGTCGGCGCAACCCTTGCCGCGGAACGCAATCGCGGGCCTCCTGGGACGTGCGACCTTCGATCCGCTCGGGCATCCCGGGCTTTCGGCGCGCGAGATGGACCGGCTGGCGGTGGCGTACGCGCCGAGCTTCGAGATCGAGATCCGCGGCGACCATGACCGCTTCGGCTGGTTGCGCTGGCGCCGCGCCTCGGGCGTGCCCGAGGTCGATGCCGCCGAGCCGACGGTCTATACGCACGCGGCCTACACGCGCTACCGCGACCAGGTGCTGCTTCAACTGGTCTACACGGTCTGGTTTCCGGAACGCCCGCGCCGGGGCGCGGTCGATCTTGGTGCCGGCCGGCTGGACGGCCTGGTCTGGCGCGTGACCCTCGCACCCGACGGCGAGCCGGTGGTCTATGACTCGATCCATGCCTGCGGCTGCTTCCACCTCTTCTTCCCGACCGAGAGGGCGCGGCTGCGCCCGGCGCCGGATTCGCTCGACGAATGGGCGTTCGTGCCGCAGTCGCTGCCGCGAGTCGGGGAGGGCGAGCGCCCGGTAGTGACGATCGCCTCCGGCACGCACGCGATCGAGCGCGTAGCCGTGGTGCGCGGCGGCGACAGCGTGGTGCGCTACGCGACGCGCCCGTATGACGAGCTGCGCTCCCTGCCGCGCGCCGGCGGCGCGCACGCCAGCATCTTCGGGCCCGACGCGCTGATCGCCGGCACCGAGCGCGCCGAGCGCTTCTTCTACTGGCCGACGGGCATCGCCTCGGCCGGCGCGATGCGCCAGTGGGGACGGCATGCCACGGCTTTGGTCGGGCGGCGGCAATTCGACGATGCGGATCTGCTCGAGCGGCGCTTCGAGCTGGATCTATGAAAAAAAACCGCCTGCGCGTCGTCACCCTCAACATCCACAAGGGCCTGTCGCAGTTCAACCGGCGCCTGGTGATCCACGAGCTGCGCGACGGGCTGAAAGCGCTCGATCCCGACCTCGTCTTCCTGCAGGAGGTGCAGGGCCTGAACCAGCGCTTCGCGCTCCGCTTCGCCGGCGCGCCTGCCGACCCGCAACACGCCTTCCTCGCCGGAACCGACTGGCAGCACGTGTACGGCTGCAACGCGGTCTACGACCACGGCCATCACGGCAACGCGATCCTGTCGCGCTTCGGCTTCGTCTCGTTCGAGAACAAGGACGTCTCGGACCACCGCTACGAGCGCCGCGGCCTGCTGCACAGTGTGGTGGCGGTGCCGGGCTGGCGCCGCAACCTCCATTGCGTGTGCGTGCACCTCTCGCTGCACGAGCGCGGCCGCAGCCGCCAGCTCGAAGCGATCTCGGGCCGGCTGGAAGAGCTCGCGTCGCGCGACCTGCCGATCATCGTCGCCGGCGACTTCAACGACTGGCGCCACCGCGCCACCGCCATCCTCGAGCGGCGCCTGGGCTTGACCGAGGCGACCGTGTCGCGCCATGGCCGGGTGCTCGCGACCTATCCGAGCTTGCTGCCCATCCTGCGGCTCGACCGCATCTACGTGCGCGGCTTCAAGGTGGTCTCGGCCCAGGTGCACCGCGGCAAGCCGTGGTCACTGCTCTCGGACCACTTGGCGGTGAGCGCCGAGCTCGAGCGCGCCTAGGACACCCGCAGGATCTCGCCGCGCCGCAGCCGGCCGCCTCGGGCCACGCGGCAGTAGACGCCGAAGTTGCCCTCGAAGCGCTCGGTGAGCGTGCGCAGCGGCTCCGGGCCGCAACGCGCGCCGCTCGCCTGGTCGATGGTCGTGACTTCACAGCGGCCGCACGGCTTGCTGCGTTCGAGGAGTGCGTCCTTTCCCTCGAGTGCAGTCCAATCCTGCGCTCCTTCGAGGACGATATTCGGCCGAAAGCGCTCCATGCCGACAGCGGGGATATTGAGTTGCGAGAGCATCCCTGTCGTCGTGACCAGCACGGGCTGCGAATCGACGAAAGCCCGCCGCGCTTGCGGGTCGAGCATGACGAGGCGCACCCGCGTGCCCAGATAGTCCCCCGCTTCGGCGACTAGCCCTTCTGCTGCGTGTGCTGGAATCCGCTTTCCCCACACCTCGACGCTGGTGCTCTCGAGAAATTCCGGGAATGAAAAATCCAGCTGCAGCAGACCGCCGAAGTCGAGGCGCAAACGGTCTTCATCAAGCTCGGGACGAATCGTCGCCAGCAGAGGCTGCTCGCGCTGGGTCAGCGCACGGCCATCGTCGCCAACGAAAGCGAAGCGGCGGTCGTGCTCGAGACCGAGCGGGCCGAGCGCAGCGTCCTCGACGGCGACCGCGCGGCAGGCCTTGACCGGATAGACGTAAAGAGCCGTAACGCGCATCAGGTCACCAGCCGCAGGCGCCCGTCCTCCAGCGCCGGCACGACCGGGTACGCGTCGCGCCGGCAGGCGAACTCCACCTCGCGCGCCAGTCCGCGCGCCGCCATCATGCGGCCGACGCGACAATCGAGCAGCGCTTCGGGCGCCCTGGCATGGCGGTAAAGGGTCAGGGCAGCTTTTGCCGCGTCGGAAAGATCTCCCACGTGCTGCAGGAAGCACTCGACGACGTAGCCGGCGCCGTAGAAGTCCTCGAAGTTGAAATTGTTGCCCGAGCCCGAGCAGACGATGAGCACGGTCTCGCGCGGGTGCCGCGCCACGATGTGGTCGGCCAGCGCGCGCGCATTGAGGAGGGCGCCGCAATAGACGCGCGCCGCGCGCGCGGCCTGCGTCATGGCCACGGTGCCGTTCGTGGTCGAGTAGATGAGGGTCTTGCCTTCGACGCCATGCTCGAGCAGCGACAACGGGGCCGGGTGGGCGAAGCCGGGAAGGGTTTCCGCGTAGAGCTCGCCCGCAAGTACGTACAAGTCTTTTGCAAGGCCCTGTGCTTGAGTGCGGGCGGCGGCCTCGTCCAATACGGGAATTACCTCTTTCGCGCCGTGCGCGAGCGCGGCGACCATGGTGGTGGTCGCGAACAGGATGTCGAGCACGATCACTACCTTGCCCGGCACGCGCACGCTGTCGAGCTCCTCCTTCTTGGTGAGCACATGGACCTTGTGGTTAAGGTCAATTCTTGCGGCCAAAGAGCCCCCAGCCTTCCATCGTGAGCACGAGCTCGCCGTGCTGATTCACTGCTTCCCAGCGATGCTTGACCAGGCCGACCCCTTTGCGCGTCATCGAGGCGCGCGATTCGAGCACGATGCGGCGATAGGCGAGGGTGTCGCCGGCGCGCACCGGCTTCAGCCAGCGGATGTTGTCGATGCCGGGCGAGCCCATGCTCGCGGTCTTGTTGATGGTGCCCTCGACCATGAGGCGCATGCCCACGGCGCAGGTATGCCAGCCGCTCGCGATGAGGCCGCCGAAGACCCCCTGTCTTGCCTTCTCGGGATCGACGTGAAAGGGCTGCGGGTCGTACTGCCTGCCGAAAGCGACGATCTCCGCCTCGGTGAAGGTGTGCCTGCCGAGGTCGGCCTGGTCGCCCACCTTGAAGTCTTCCCACCAGATCAAATTGCTGGCAACATCCTTGAATACAACAAGATAAGTGTAGTTCAAAAAGGAGGCGGGACATGCTGCGTTCGTTCACGGTAGGGCTGGCCGCGCTCGCGTTCGCCGCAGTTGCGACTTCGGGCGCGCACGCGCAGACCATCAAGATCGCGATCCTCGGCCCGATGGCTTTCGTGCAGGGCGAGAACCACTGGGCCGGCGCGGAGATGGCGCGCGACGAGATCAACAAGGCCGGCGGCATCAACGTGGGCGGCAAGCGCATGCAGATCGAGCTCGTGCGCGCCGACACCAACGAGATGACCTCGGTGCCGGATGCCACCAACGCCGTGGAGCGCGTCATCACCCGCGACAAGGTCGACTTCCTGATCGGCGGCTTCCGCTCCGAGGCGGTGCTGGCGATGCAGGAAGTGGCGATGGACTACAAGAAGCTCTTTCTCGGCGCCGGCGCCGCGCATTCCAAGCTCGGCCTCAACGTCGAGCAGAACTACGAGCGCTACAAGTACTGGTTCCGCGTCACGCCGGTGAAGGACACCGATCTCGTACGGACGCTGTTCGCGGTCATGGGCTCGATCGGCCAGCAGATCCGGACCGACCTCAAGACCGATACCCCCAAGGTCGCGATCCTCGCCGAGAAGGCGGTGTGGACCGAGGCGCTGGTCGCGGCGTCGCAGAAGAACCTGCCCGGAATGAAGATGGAAGTCGTCGGCACCTGGCAGCCTTCGGCCACGGCTACGGATGTGACCGCAGAGCTCTCCGCGATCGACCGTGCCGGCGCGCACATCGTGTTCACCATGCTGTCGGGCCCGGTCGGCATCTCGGTGGGCCGCCAGATGGGCGAGCGCAACATGAAGGCGGTGGCCTGGGGCATCAACGTCGAGGCGCAGAAGGACGAGTTCTGGCAGGCGGCCGCCGGCAAGGCGCAGTTCGTCTCCACCCTCGACACCTACGCCGAGGTCGAGATGACGCCGAAAACCATTCCGTTCGTGCGAGCGTTCAAGGAGCGCTTCAAGAAGGCGCCGACCTACAACGCTGCCACCTACGATGCGATCATGATCCTGAAGACCGTGATCGAGCAGGCGGGCACCACCAACGCCGACAAGCTGGTGCCGGTGCTCGAGAAGCTCGAGCACGTCGGCAGCGGCTCCGTCGCGAGCTGGGACAAGCGCCACGACCTCAACTGGGCGGTCGGCAAGACCGCGGGCATCGCGGTGCAGTGGCAGGACGGCAAGAAAGTGCCGTTCTGGCCGCCGCAGGTAAAGGGAATGCAGCCGTTCAAGATGCCCGCGCGATAGCGCTGGCTTGCTTCAAGACATTCTCGTAACGGGCCTCGTCAACGGGGGCGTGTACGCCCTCCTGGCGATCGGTTTCTCGCTGATCTTCGGTGTCGCGCGCATCGTCAATATCGCGCACACCGCGTTCTACATGCTGGCGGCGTACTGCTTCTACACGCTGCTGGTGAAGACCGGCCTCGGTTTCCTGCTCTCCGCCCTGATCGCCGTCGGCGGTGTGACGCTCTTCTCGGTGCTGTGCTATCGCCTGGTGATCGAGCCGGTGCGCGAGCACGAGGCTGCGGTGCTGATCGCCACCATCGCCCTCGCGCTCATCTTCCAGGAGCTGATGCTGTTCACGTTCGGCGGGCACTTTCTCGGCATTCCTTCGACGCTCGAGGGCGCGGTGCGCTTTCTCGGCGTGAGCATTCCGTATCAGCGGCTGCTGATCTTGGTGGTGGCCGCTGTGATGCTCGCCGCCGTGTGGTTTGTCCTGTACCGCACGCGCCTTGGCCTCGCGATCCGCGCCACGGCGAACGACCTCGAGGTGGCGAACCTGATGGGCATGAACGTGCATCGCGTCGCCATGGCGACGGTGGCGATCTCGGTGTCGCTCGCTGCGGTCGCCGGCGTAGTGGTGGCGCCGGTGTTCGTGGTCGACCCGTTCATGTGGCTCGCGCCGCTCGTCACCATGCTCGCGATCGTGGTGCTCGGCGGGCTGGGCAGCCTGAAGGGCAGCCTGATCGGCGCGCTGATCATCGGCTACGTCGAGGCGATCACGGTCTTCGCCGTGCCGGCGGGCGCCTACCTCAAGGGTGCGGTGGCGCTCCTCATCATGGTGATCGTGCTGCTCGTGCGGCCTGAAGGCCTGTTCGGTGTCGCGTTCGAGGAGGAACGCTGATGTATTGGCTTCGACGCGGGTGGGCCGAGCTGCGCAACGAGGTGTTCGTCCTGCCCTCGCGCACGCTGGTGCTGATCTGGGTCGTCGCGCTCCTCGCGTTGCCGGTGGTTTATGGCGATCCTTACGTGATGCGCATCCTGACGATGACCTGCATCTTCGCGATCTTCGCCGCGAGCTGGGACCTGCTCGCCGGCTACACCGGGCAGGTGAATTTCGGCCACGCGCTGTTCTTCGGCGCCGGCGCCTATGCCTCGGCGCTGATGTCGCTCAAGCTCGGCCTTTCGCCCTGGGTCACCCTCTGGGCCGGCGCCGCGGTCGCGCTGCTTTTCGGCTTTCTCGCGGGTTACCTCTGTCTTCGCCTGCGCGGCTCCTACCTTTCCCTCGCTACCCTGGCGTTCCCGCTGATCGCGCTCGGTATCCTGTTCGCTTTCCCGGACTTTTCCGGCGGCGAGCTCGGCGTCTCGGGGTTGCGGCGCCTGATGGTGACGCCCACGGGCAACTACTACGTCGCCGCGCTCTCGATGCTTGCGGTGGTCTTCGGCCTATGGCTGCTGGCCGATTCGAAGTTCGGCATCGTGCTGCACGCCATCCGCGACGACGAGGTGGCGGCACGCGCCTCGGGCATCAATACGCCGCGCTACAAGATGGTTGTATTCGCCATCTCCGGCGCGGCGGCCGGGTTCGCCGGCGCCCTTTTTGCGCACTACCTGCGCGTCGCGGGACCCTCAACGCTGGAAGTGGCGCTCTCTTTCCAGGTGGTGATCTGGGGAATCTTCGGCGGCTTGGCGACCATCTACGGCCCGGTCACCGCGGTGTTCATCCTCTACCCGCTCACTGAATGGTTGGGCAGCTGGGGCCAATTCGGCGAGCTGCGCCTGCTGATCTTCGCGATCATCGTGCTCCTCGTGCTGCTGTTCATGCCGCGCGGCCTTACGCCGTTCGTGCGCGACAAGATCGAGACGCAGTGTCCGCGCTGCAAACAAAGAAATGCTTTCTGGAAAAAGATATGCAGGTTGTGCGGCGCGACGCTTTCGGGACTCGACCCTAAGCTACAGGCCCAGGTACCCGGCGCGAAGCGTCTCGTCGGCCATCAGTGACTGCGCCGAGCCCTCGGCGATGATGCGCCCCTGCGACAGGACGTAGCTGCGGCGGGCCATCCGGAACACCTGCCCGACCTCCTGCTCGACCAGCAGCACCGGTACTCCCTCGGCGTGGATCTTGCCGATCGCCGCGAACAGCTCCTCGCGGATGCGCGGCGCGAGGCCGAGCGAAGGCTCGTCGATCGCGAGCAGTTTTGCCTCGTACATCAGCGCGCGCGCCGTGGCGAGCATCTGCTGCTCGCCGCCGGAAAGGGTTCCCGCGATCTGCTCTTTTCTCTCGGACAGCCGTGGAAATAGCGCAAAGCAGTGCTCGAGGCGCCGCTGCGTTTGCGACTTGCTCGTTGAAAGAAAAGCGCCGGCGAGGAGATTCTCAAGGACCGTGAGCTCGCGGAACGGGCGCCGGCGCTCGGGGCAGTGCACCAGGCCGCGCATGCGGATCTCGTGCGCGGCGAGGCCGTCGATGCGCTCGCCGGCGAGGCTCACCTCGCCCTCGAGCACGATGTCGCCGGTGGTGCCGCGCTTCATGCGTTCCTCGAAGCGCACCAGGCCCGAGATCGCGCGCAGCAGAGTCGACTTGCCGGCGCCGTTCGGGCCGACCAGGCCGACGAACTCGCCTGCATCGACCGCGAGCGAGACGCCGTTCAGGATCTGCGCCTTGTCGTAGCGCACGCTGAGGTTCTTCACCTCAAGCAGCGGCATGCTGGGTCCCAAGGTAGGCTTCGATCACCTTCGGATTCTTCACGACTTCCGCTGGCGGGCCATCGGCGATGATTTCGCCGTAGTCGATCACGATCACGCGGTCGACGATCGACATCAGCTCCTTCAGCTTGTGCTCGATCATCAGCACCGCGGGGCCTTCGGAATGCAGGCGCCCGAAGCGCCCGCCCTTATGCAGGCGGCGGATCGATTTGGCCAGCAGCTCGGATTCCGCCGGGTTGAGCCCGCCGAGCGGCTCGTCGAGCAGCAGCAGCTCCGGCTCGGTGGCGATGGCGCGCGCCACCTCGAGGCGCTTGAGGTCTCCTTGTGAGAGCGCGGAGGCCGGCTCGAGCGCCATGTCGGAGATGCCGACGAACTCGAGCGCGTCCATCGCCTTTGCCTCGATGCTTTTCACCCATTCGCCGCGGCGGCGCGCGCGCGGCGCCACCAGCGGCACCATCACGTTCGCCACGATCGGCAGATGGCGGAACGGCCGCATGTTCTGGAACGTGCCCGCGATGCCGCGCTCGACGATGTCCCAGGGCCGCAGCCGGGTGATGTCCTCGCCGTTGAACACCACGCGCCCCTCGTCCGGACGCAGAATCTTGGTGATGAGGCGCAACAGCGTCGTCTTGCCGGCGCCGTTCGGGCCGATCAGCCCGACGATTTCGTCGCGTCGCATCTCGAAGCTGACATTGTTAACGGCTGTCAGCCCGCCAAAGCGTTTGTTGAGCTTCTCGACCGAGAAAAACGACGCGGACATGCCGCTAGAATACCTCGTGGAACAGAAGGCCATCGACCGCACGATCGACCGCACGAGCGCCGAGCTCGCCGGCTGGCCTAACCCGCTCGCCCGCCTGCGCGCGGCGCTCGAGAAGAACGAGTTCACCCTCTATTGCCAGCCGGTCATGGCGCTGGCGGCGCAATCGGGCGGCGCCGCACGCTATCCCATGGCCGAGGTGCTGGTGCGCATGCGCGAGGAAGAGCGCGCGCTCCTGCCGCCCGGGGAATTCCTGCCGGTGTTCGAGCACTACGCGATGATGCCGCAGCTCGACCGCTGGGTGCTGCGCCACACGGTGCAGCAGCTCGTGCGCGGCTCGCGCATCCCGCGCTTCACCATCAATGTTTCGGGCCAGACGCTGGGCGACGCGGAGTTCCCCGGGTTCGCCGCCGCCGAGCTGCGCACGGCCCGCCTCGCCATGGACGCGGTGCTGTTCGAGATCGACGAGAGCGACGTGCTGGCGCGGCTCGAAGCCGCGGCGGGCTTCGCTTCGGCGGTGAAGGCGTATGGCGGCGGGGTGCTGATCGACGGTTTCTGCCGCCGCGCGGTGTCGTTCGCGCCATTCAAGGCGCTGCGGCCGGACCTTGTGAAGGTCGACGGCAGCGTAATCCGCAACCTTCTCACTAGCGAAGCGGCGCAGACCAAGCTGAAGGCGGTGCTGCGCGTCGCCGGGACGCTCGGCATCGGCGTGGTCGCGGAATGCGTCGAGCAGCAGGACCAATTGACCCGATTGAAGGCCCTGGACGTCGCCTATGCCCAGGGTTTCGGCGTGTTCCAGCCACAGCCCATCGAGCGCGTCGTCGCCTAGGCTTTCGCTTCGTCGCGCAGCTCCCGGCGCGAGACTTTGCCGACATCGGTCTTCGGCAGCTCGCCGCGGAATTCGACGATGTGCGGCACTTTGTACTCGGCGAGGCTTTGCCGGCAGTAAGCCTTGATCTCGTCCTCGGACAGCTTGCCGCGCGCGTCGCCCTGCAGCACCACGATCGCCTTGATGCGCTGCCCGACCGCCGGGTCCGGAACGCCGATCACGCCCGCCGCCTTGACCTGGGGATGGGCGTACAGCACGTCCTCGACGTCCTTCGCGAAGATCGAGTAGCCCTTGAACTTGATCAGGTCCTTGGAGCGATCGTAGAAGTGGAAGTACCCCTCGTCGTCCATGCGCACTAGGTCGCCGGTGCGCATCCAGCGCACGCCGCCTTTTTCGACGAACGCGCGCGCGCTCTCCTCGCGCCGTTGCCAGTAGCCCTGCATCACGTTGTCGCCGCACAGCACGAGCTCGCCGGTTTCGCCCGGCGGCACGAACTCGAGCGTATCGGGATTCATCACCGCGGCCTGCATGCCGGGGATCGGGCAGCCGAACGAGCCGGTCTTCGGCCGGTGCAGCGGGTTGACGTGGCTCGTGGCGCAGGTCTCCGACAGGCCGTAGCCCTCGATGATGTTCGAGCCGGTGCGCTTGGCCCAGCCCTGCATCGTCGACTCGTGCAGCGTGTCGGCGCCCGACAGCACGAGCTTGAGGCGCTTCCAGTCGGTCTTGTTGGTGTCCTTGTGGTCCTTGAGATATTCGTAGAGCGTCGGCACGCCGTAGAACACCGTCGCCCGGTAGCGCTCCATCGCCTCGAGGATCGCCTCGGTGTCCGGGCTGGTGAACAGCACCAGCAGGTTCCCCTGGCACAGGCCCTGCAGCATGATCACCACCTGGCCATAGATGTGGAAGAACGGCAGGAAGGCGAGGATCACTTCCTTGCCCTGCTCGAAAACCGGGAACGCCGCCTGCCCCATGGCCTGCGCCGCGACCAGGTTGTAATGCGTGAGCATCACCCCCTTGGGGTTGCCGGTCGTGCCGCCGGTGTAGGGCAGCGCAGCCAGGTCGCGCTTGGGGTCGATCGTCACTGCAGGCGGCTTCGCCGGGTATTTCTTCAGCAGGTCCTGCAGCCAGTGCACCTTGCCGGAGACCGCGGTTTTCTTGCCGAAAAGCCGCTTCAGGGCGGGCAGGTATTCGTTGACGTTCGTCACCACCACGAGGTCGAGCGCGGTGCCGGACTTCGTCACTTTCTCGTGCAGGATGTCCTGGCAGATGATGGCGCGCGCGCCGCTGTCCTCCAGCTGGTAGCGCACCTCGTGGCTGGTGTAGACCGGGCTGATCGGGGTCACGGTCGCGCCGCACTTGAGCGCGGCGAAGTACGCGATGATGAACTGCGGGCTGTTGAGCAGATAGAGCGCGACGCGGTCGCCTTTCTTCACGCCGAGCTCGGCGAGCGCGCAGGCGAGGCGGTCGGTGGCCTCGCGCAACTCGCGGTAGCTGATCGAGCGGCCGTAGAACACCACCGCAGCGCGCTCCGGGGCGCGCTCGGTCGCCTCGTCGAAGGCTTGCGCGACCGACTTGAGCGGAATTTCGACGGTGGCGGGCACCCCCTTCTGGTAGTGCGCGAGCCAGGGCTTTGCGAGGTACGTCTCGATTGCGCTCATGCCTCCTCCCGCCGAAGATTGTAGCCCTGCATGGATGAGATCGTCGCCCGCAGCCTCGCCAAATGGCCCAACGTTCCGGCGGTGTACGGCTGGCTCGAGCTCGACCGGCGCGGCAACTGGCTCATCAAGGGCGAGCGCATCGGCAACCAGGCGCTGCGGGAGTTCATCGGCCGCAACTACGAAGCCGACGACCGCGGGCGCTGGTTCTTCCAGAACGGCCCGCAGCGGGTCTACGTCAGGCTCGCCTATACGCCGTTCGTGGTGCACTACGACGAGGAACGCCTGGTTGACCACTGCGGGCGGCCGTTTCCCTCCAGCAGAGTTTTCCAGGACGATGAAGGGTCGGTGCTGATCGCGGGCGAGCGCGGCATCGCGCTCCTCGACGACCGCGACCTGGCGCGCTTTGCCGAGGAAGGCGACAGCCTGCCGCACATCGCGCGCACCGACGTTGCGCCGCGCTTCGGTTTCGTTCCCGACCCCGTGCCGTAATCAAACGGCAACATTGCCGGCCTATCCGCCACGCACCGACCCCCGCGGAGCTGATGGTCCCCGAGGTTTACTAGGCGAACCGTCGCGGAAACCGCCGCGGGCCGCGCGGATTCATTGCACCGGCCGGAATTTCTCTTTATAATCCGGCCTCTTTTTTGGGTCTGGGCGGCCTACGGGGAGCTTAAAACGGGGCCGCCTGTTCTTTTCTGGAAACGCAAAAACATGCCCACCGTCAACCAGTTAGTGCGTGAAGGGCGCGTCGCCAAGCGCGCCAAGTCGAAAGTCCCGGCGCTCGCCGGCTCGCCGCAGAAGCGCGGGGTCTGCACGCGGGTCTACACGACCACGCCCAAGAAGCCGAACTCGGCGCTGCGCAAGGTGGCCAAGGTGCGGCTCACCAACGGCTTCGAGGTGATCGGCTACATCGGCGGCGAGGGCCATAACCTGCAGGAGCACTCGGTGGTGCTGATCCGCGGCGGCCGCGTCAAGGACCTGCCGGGAGTGCGCTACCACATCGTGCGCGGCTCGCTCGACACGCAGGGCGTGAAGGACCGCAAGCAGGGCCGCTCGAAATACGGCGCCAAGGCGCCGAAATTGGCTTAAACCATGCCACGACGCAGAGAAATTCCCAAACGCGAGATCCTGCCGGATCCGAAATTCAAGAACGTCGACGTCGCAAAGTTCGTCAACGTGCTGATGACCCGCGGCAAGAAGTCGGTCGCCGAGCGGATCATCTACGGCGCGCTCGACACCATCAAGTCGAAGTCGGGCAAGGACCCGATCGAGGTCTTCACGCAGGCGGTCCAGAACGTGAAGCCGGTGGTGGAAGTGAAAAGTCGGCGCGTCGGCGGCGCCAACTACCAGGTGCCGGTGGAAGTGCGCCCGGTGCGGCGCATCGCGCTCGCCATGCGCTGGATCCGTGAGGCCGCGCAGAAGCGCGGCGAGAAGTCGATGATGGTTCGCCTCGCCGGCGAGCTGGCGGAGGCCGCGGAAGGGCGCGGCGGCGCGATGAAGAAGCGCGAGGAAGTGCACCGCATGGCGGAGGCCAACAAGGCCTTCTCCCACTACAGGTTCTAAGGAATGGCCGTGCCGCGGAAGACTCCCATCGAGCGTTATCGGAACATCGGCATCTCGGCGCACATCGACGCCGGGAAGACGACCACGACCGAGCGCATCCTGTTCTACACCGGCGTCAACCACAAGATCGGCGAGGTGCACGACGGCGCCGCGACGATGGACTGGATGGAGCAGGAGCAGGAGCGCGGCATCACCATCACCTCGGCCGCGACCACCTGCTTCTGGAAGGGGATGGACTTGTCCTACCCCGAGCACCGCATCAACATCATCGACACCCCCGGCCACGTCGACTTCACCATCGAGGTCGAGCGGTCGTTGCGCGTGCTCGACGGCGCCTGCATGGTCTACGACGCGGTGGCCGGCGTGCAGCCGCAATCCGAGACGGTGTGGCGCCAGGCCAACAAGTACCGCGTGCCGCGGCTTGCGTTCATCAACAAGATGGATCGCGTCGGCGCCACGTTCTTCAAGTCCTACGAGCACATCCGCAGCCGGCTGAAGGGCAACCCGGTGCCGATCCAGCTGCCGATCGGCGCCGAGGACAGCTTCGCCGGCGTGATCGACCTGGTGACGATGCAGGCGATCTACTGGGACGACGCCACCCAGGGGATGAAGTTCGAGAAGAAGCCGATCCCCGCCGAGCTGACCGCCGAAGCCAGGCAGTGGCGCGACAAGCTGGTCGAGGCCGCGGCCGAGGCGAACGAGGAGCTGATGAACAAGTACCTCGAGTCGGGCCAGCTCTCGCTCGAGGAAGTGAAGAAGGGCCTGCGCATCCGCACCATCAACAACGAGATCGTGCCGATGCTGTGCGGCTCGGCGTTCAAGAACAAGGGCGTGCAGGCGATGCTCGACGCGGTGATCGACTACCTGCCGTCGCCGGTCGACATCCCGCCGGTGAAGGGCGCAACCGAGAACGGCCAGCCCGCCACGCGCAGCGCCGACGACAAGCAGCCGTTCGCCGCGCTCGCGTTCAAGATCATGACCGACCCGTTCGTCGGCCAGCTGTCCTTCATCCGCGTGTACTCGGGCGTGCTCGCCTCGGGCGACACGGTCTACACCTCGGTGAAGGGGCGCAAGGAGCGCATCGGGCGCCTGCTGCAGATGCACGCCAACGAGCGCCAGGAAATCAAGGAAGTCCGCGCCGGCGACATCGCCGCGGTGGTCGGCCTGAGGGAAGTGATCACCGGCGAGACCATCTGCGACGTGAAGAACATCATCACGCTCGAGCGCATGGAGTTCCCCGATCCGGTGATCTCGCAGGCGGTCGAGCCGAAGACCAAGGTCGACCAGGAGAAGATGGGCACCGCGCTCGGCCGCCTCGCGCAGGAGGACCCCTCCTTCCGCGTGCGCACCGACGAGGAATCCGGCCAGACGATCATCTCCGGCATGGGCGAGCTGCACCTCGAGATCATCGTCGACCGCATGAAGCGCGAGTTCGGCGTCGAGGCGTCGGTGGGCAAGCCGCAGGTGGCCTACCGCGAGACCTTCAAGAAGGCGCTCGAGTCGGAAGGCAAGTTCATCAAGCAGTCGGGCGGCCGCGGCCAGTACGGCCACGTCTGGCTCAAGCTCGAGCCGCAGCCCGGCAAGGGCAACGAGTTCGTCGATGCGGTCAAGGGCGGCAGGGTGCCGAGGGAATTCATCCCGGCCGTCAAGAAGGGCATCGACGAGGCGCTGAACGAAGGCGTGCTCGCCGGCTATCCCGTGGTCGACATCAAGGCGACGCTCACGGACGGCTCGTACCACGAGGTGGACTCGAACGAGAACGCGTTCAAGATGGCCGCGATCTTCGCTTTCAAGGACGGGATGCGCGCCGGCCAGCCGACGCTCCTCGAGCCGATCATGGCCGTGGAAGTGGAAACCCCGCTCGATTTCGTGGGCAACGTGATCGGCGATCTTTCCGCGCGCCGCGGCGTGATGCAGGGGCAGGAAGAGGTCGCCGGCAGCATGGTCATCAAGGCCGAGGTGCCGCTGGGCGAGATGTTCGGGTACTCGACGACGATGCGTTCCCTGTCGCAGGGCCGGGCCACGTACACGATGGAATTCAAGCACTACGCCGAGGCGCCGAAGACCGTCGCCGATTCGATCATCAACAAGGACAAGGATAAGAAGTAGGAGCGCAAGCTATGGCCAAAGTCAAATTCGAGCGCACCAAGCCGCACGTGAACGTGGGCACGATCGGGCACGTGGACCACGGCAAGACGACGCTGACGGCGGCGATGACGCACATCCTGGCGAAGAAGTACGGGGGCGAGGCGAAGAACTACGACCAGATCGACGCGGCGCCGGAGGAAAAGGCGCGCGGCATCACGATCAACACCGCGCACGTGGAGTACCAGACGGAGAAGCGCCACTACGCGCACGTGGACTGCCCGGGGCATGCCGACTACATCAAGAACATGATCACGGGGGCGGCGCAGATGGACGGGGCGATCCTGGTGGTGTCGGCGGCCGATGGGCCGATGCCGCAGACGCGCGAGCACATCCTGCTGGCGCGCCAGGTGGGGGTGCCCTACATCGTGGTGTACCTGAACAAGGCCGACATGGTCGATGACAAGGAGCTGCTGGAGCTGGTGGAGGTGGAGGTGAGGGAGCTGTTGTCGAAGTACGAGTTTCCGGGGGACAAGACCCCGGTGGTGATTGGCAGCGCGCTCAAGGCGCTGGAGGGCGAGGAGAGCGACCTGGGGACGAAATCGATCCTGAAGCTGGCGGAGGCGCTGGATGCCTACATCCCGACGCCCAAGCGCGAGATCGACAAGCCGTTTCTGATGCCGGTGGAGGACGTGTTCTCGATCTCGGGAAGAGGCACGGTGGTCACCGGGCGCATCGAGCGGGGGATCATCAAGGTGGGCGATGAGATCGAGATCGTGGGGCTCAAGCCCACGCAAAAGACCGTCTGCACGGGCGTGGAGATGTTCAGGAAGCTGCTCGATGAGGGGCAGGCGGGCGACAACGTCGGGATCCTGTTGCGAGGCACCAAGCGCGAAGAGGTCGAGCGCGGCCAGGTGCTGGCGAAGCCCGGCAGCATCACCCCGCACGCCAAGTTCGAATGCGAGGTCTACGTGCTGAGCAAGGAGGAGGGCGGGCGCCATACCCCGTTCTTCAACAACTACCGGCCGCAGTTCTACTTCCGCACCACCGATGTGACCGGGAGCGTGGAGCTGCCCAAGGGCACCGAGATGGTGATGCCGGGGGACAACGTGAAGATGGTGGTCACGCTGATCACCCCGATCGCGATGGAGCAGGGCCTGCGCTTCGCCATCCGCGAGGGCGGCAAGACCGTGGGCGCCGGAGTCGTGGCGAAAATTATTGAATAGAGGACTGCAGGGGCATAGCTCAATTGGCAGAGCGTCGGTCTCCAAAACCGAAGGTTGGGGGTTCGAGACCCTCTGCCCCTGCCAAGGAACTACGCGGAGAAGCCGCTTAGACGGCGAGGCGCGATGATCGACAAGGTCAAGCTCGCCGCGGCAGTGGTGCTGGTGGCGTTGGGTGTGTGGGGCTACTACTGGCTCGCCGACAGCGCGCTGGTGCTGAGGGTCCTGGCGGTGCTTGGAGGGCTGCTTGCGGCGGGTGCGGTGGCCTGGTGGAGCGAGCCGGGCAAGCAGTTCGCCGTGTTCGCCGGCGAGTCGGTGGCGGAAGTGAAGAAGGTGGTGTGGCCGACGCGCAAGGAAACGATTCAGACGACCGCAGCGGTATTCGCGTTCGTGGTGGTGATGGCGGTTTTTTTGTGGCTCACCGACAAGGGATTGGAATGGCTTCTGTACGACCTGATCATGGGCTGGAAAAAATGACCGCACAGGGAAATAAGCGCTGGTACGTGGTGCACGCTTATTCCGGCTTCGAGAAGTCCGTGCAGCGGGCGCTCGAGGACCGGATCAATCGCGCCGGCATGCGCGACAAGTTCGGCAAGATCCTGGTGCCGGTCGAGGAGGTCGTCGAGATGAAGGGCGGCCAGAAGCACATGTCGGAGCGCAAGTTCTTCCCCGGCTACGTGCTGGTCGAGATGGAGATGAACGACGAC
>Ga0208185_1000135_pt1 | contig 48185 bp, 59 predicted proteins | sample EasRivMeERMLT700_FD_187532 | JGI IMG/M metagenome (GOLD analysis project Ga0208185, IMG submission 187532) | Soil microbial communities from meander-bound floodplain in the East River, Colorado, USA - East River MetaG ERMLT700 (SPAdes) (version 2) | ecosystem: Environmental > Terrestrial > Soil... | reverse complement strand
CTCGTCTGCGTCGGCATCCCCCTCGATGTCCGCGGGCTGCGCCAGGAGCGGCGTACCGTTGATGCCCCCGTTGGTGTCGTTGCTGTTGCGCACCGGGGGTTGACGGCGGCCGATCTGCAGGAGGAACTTGCCCTCCGGCGAGAACTTGAGGATCTGGTGATCCTCGTTGCCGTTTCCGGCGAGCCAGACATTGCCGTCCGGATCGATATGGATGCCGTGCTCGGTCTTCGGCCAGTCGAAGCCGCCGCCCGAGGGCGTCCAGCCGCGCACGTAGCTGCCCGCGGCGTCGAACTCGATCACCGCCGCGGCTGCCTTGCAGCAGCGGTGGGTGACCGGCCTGTTCTCCTTGAGGTTCCACTCGTCCGGCAGGAGCGTCGCCGGTCGGTGCACGATCCAGACGTGGCCGTTCCTCTCGTTGACGGCGATGCCGGCGACCTGCCCGAGCACCAGCTGCACGCCGTTCTCCTCGGCGAGCGGCCTGGGCCAGTTGGGGTCGGCGCGGAATGCCGGAAGCTCGCTGCCGCCGGGCGGGGTCTGGGCACAGGCGGCGAGAAGCAGGACAGCCGATGCGATGCGAATGTTCATATCGCCCTCCTCCGAGACCATTATAGGCACGGCGCTTGCATTCTCCAGGCGATGGCTCGGCTCATTACCTTGCTGCTTTGCGGCCTGACCGCCGCATCGATCGACGTTCGCGCAGCGAACAACGACGACGGCTTCGTCTGGATCGACGCCAACACCAGGATCAAGGTCAAGCCGGTCAGCGCCGCCTCGGGCGAAAGCAAGGCCCCGGAAGAACCGAAAAAAGACAAGAAGGCCGAAAAGCGCAAGAAGTAAGCTAGCATCGCGGCGGCATGAAGGTCACCGCCATCGATAGCTTCGTCCTGACGGTCCCCACGTCGAAGCCGATGGCCCTGCAGTACCCCCACCACAAGCTCGTCGTCGCCCAAATCAGCACCGACCAGGGAATCCGCGGCCTGGGCTACAGCCTGGTGTTCGGCGGCGGCGGCGCCGAAGCGGTGCATGCCTACCTGGAAGCGCGGCTCAAGCCCGCGCTCATCGGCGAAGACCCGCTCTACGTCGAATACCTGTGGGAAAAGATGTTCCGGGTCGACATGGGGATGAAGAAGCAGGGCGTGGCGGCGTACGCGCTCGCGGCGCTCGACATCGGCCTCTGGGACGTCAGCGGCAAGGCGCTGGGCAAGCCGCTCTACAAGGTCTGGGGCGCCATGCGCCACCGCATCGCGTGCTACGGCAGCGGCGGCTGGTCGAAGTACAGCGTCGACGACCTGGTGCGCGAAGCCGAGAAGTTCGCGGCGCTCGGCTGCAAGTACTACAAGATGAAGATCCACGACCCCGATCCGAAAGTGAACCGCGCGCGCGTGGAAGCAGTGAAGCGCGCGCTAGGTCCGGGCGTGCGCCTCATGGTCGACGTCAACCAGCGCCTCGACGTGCTCGGCAACCTGCGCCAGGCCGCCGAGCTCGAGCACCTCGACCTCGTCTGGTACGAGGAGCCGGTGCTGGCGGACGACCTCGCAGCCTGCGCCGAAGTCGCGCAAAAAATTCGCATTCCCGTTGCGACGGGAGAGAACAACTTTTCGCGCTACGAATTCCGCGAGCTGCTCGAGCGCAAGGCAGCGAGGTATCTCATGCCCGACGTGTGCCGCGCCAACGGCTTCAGCGAAACGCTGAAGATCGGCCATCTCGCCGCCGCGCACGGCGTCCAGGTCTCGCCGCACGTGGTGCACGAGATCTCGCTGCACGTCGTGGGCGCGCTCGCCAACGGCTTCCTGGTCGAGTTCATGGAATGGGCGCCGCCGGATCTCTTCGAGGAGCAGCCCGAGTGCAAGGGCGGGCGCTTCCGCATCCCCGAGCGCCCCGGGCACGGCATGTCCCTCGCGCGCGGCGCGATCGACAAGTACCGCCGCTAGCGGCTTGCCGCGCTGCGCGCGGCCTTGCCCTCGTTCGCGCTGCCGCCCGCCGCCGATTGCGCCGCCTTGCCCGCGGAGATCGAGGAGAGGTGCCGGCCGACGCTCGACATGTTCAAGCGGACCCTCAACCGCAAGCCTGACGGAGAAAAGCGCTAGGCGACTCGGGAGCGCGCCGGCCAGCGAGCCGCGTCACCGAACCCCACCTCGCCCAGTACTCGCGCGCGCGCTCCACGACGCGAAGCGCGAGCACGATGTCCGGATCGACTGCGACGCTATCACCATAGACCAGCAGTCCTTCGGCACCGCCGTGATCCAAGGCGAGCCGGCAATGGCCCAGCCTTTCGTCGCTGAACGGGGCTTCGATCGGGACGTGCGCACCGGTCGCACTCGGCGACCACAGCAGGCAACTCGAGCCCTGCTCATCGCTGAGGATATCGCCCGCCCAGAGCGCGAGCACGACCACGCCATCGTCGGTGCGCACCCCGCTCCAGCTTCGCGACGGATGCCTGAGCGTCACGCCGCGCATCTCGAACGCGCGAAGGCGCGATAGCAGCGGCCGCGCTGGCCGCTGCCACGGTGTCACGCGCACTTCAACGGCGGCTCGTAGCCGCTCGCGCGCGCGGCCATCACGCACTCGTAGTACCGCTGGTAGCTTTCGGCCGACTCCTTGACCGTGCCGTCGGACCGGATATGCCGCCATTTCCAGCGGAACGAGTCCTTGTGCTTGACGTGGTGAATGTGGCAGTTCTCCATCGATGTCTTATACACGCTTCGAGCTTCGCTAGGCCCTTATTTACAATGACAGAAAACGCGACGTCGGTCCCGCCAGACATGCGCTCAATTGGCCACCTGCGTGGCGATCGCGATGAATAGCCCGGCCAGGCCGCCTACCAGAGTGCCGTTGATCCGGATGTACTGCAGGTCCGGGCCGATGTGGCGCTCGAGCTCTTCCACCAGCTTCTTCTCCTGCCAGCCGTTGATCTGGTCCTCGACGAAGCGCCCGATCTTCGCGCGGTGCTCTTCGACCAGCGGCGGAATCGCGGTGAGGATCTGCTCGTCGATCCACTGCCGGATTTCGCGGTCGGCCTCGAGCCGCGCGCCGAACGCGCGCACCATCGCGGCTATGCGCTCGTGCGTCACGGAGGAAGCGCCGGCGTTTGCCCCGCCCGGCTTTCCTCTCCCCAGGTCCGCGCTCAGCCAGGCGCGGAACTCCTGCCACAGGCCGCCGATGTAGTTTCCCAGCGCCGGGCTGCCCAGGAGCTCGTCGCGGACCGCCTCGACCCGCCGGCGCAGCGAGTCGTCGGTTTTCAGCCGGTCGATGAACCCCGCGACGAACGCGTCGAAGCGCTTGCGCAGCTCGTGGTCGCGGTCCTGCCTGACCTCGTGCACCTTGGCGATCGCGAGCTCGGCGATCTTGAGCGCGGCGCGCTCGTCGAGGTCGAGCTGCAGCCAGTCGCTGATTTTCTTGAGGAGCGGCGCGCTCTTCGCCACCTCGGCGGCGATGAAGCGCCGCGTCTCCTCCCGGGCCAGCACCTCGTCGAGCCCCTTGAGCGCGGCGTCGAGCAGCGCGTGGTGGCGCTTGTTCTCGGTCAGCACGTCGAGCACCTGGGCAGCGGCGGCTGCGAAGTCCACGTTTTTCGCCATCCCGATGATGCTCTTGTGCAGGAAGCGTCGCACGCGCTCGTCGTCGACGGCGGTGAGCGCATACGCGACGAAGCGCGTCGCATAGGCTGCGACCGTCTCCACGTTGTCGGGCTTGAGGAGCCACTGGCAGAGCGTGTGCGCGGGCCGGAACTCGGCGATGCGCTGCACGACCGCGGCCGAGGACAGGAAGTTCTGCTCGATGAATTCCGACAGCCCGCGGGCGATGCGCTCCTTGTTGCGCGGGATGATCGCGGTGTGCGGGATCGGCAGGTTGAGCGGACGGCGGAACAGCGCCACCACCGCGAACCAGTCGGCGAGCGCGCCGATCATCGCGGCTTCGCTGAACGCGGCCAGGTAGTACCAGTCGAATTTCTCCGAGGCGACGTAGACCAGTGCGGCGAGCACAAGCAGTCCGGTTGCGATCCATTTCATGCGCATGAGTCTTCTCCCTGCAGGAAAGGGTAAGCTCGTTCCATGACTTTCACCAAGCTCGTGCTGTACACCGAGCGCGACGGCCGCGCGAAATGGCGCGAGGAGGCGGTCGCGCTGCCCGAGGGCACGCCGCAGGCGATGCTTTCCCGGGTGTTCCCCTCAGCGGGCTACCAGCTGCGCCACAGCCCGGTGGGGTTCCGCAGCCAGTGGCACTGCACGCCGCAGCCGCAATGGGTGTTCATCCTCGCGGGCGAAATGGAGATCGGCCTGCAGGACAGCAGCTCGCGCGTGTTCAGGCCGGGTGAGCATTTCTTTTCTGCGGATACGCTGCCGGAAGGAGCGGCCTTCGACGCCAAGGTGCACGGGCACTGGAGCGCGCAGCGCGGCGGGAGCCCGCTCGTCACGCTCTTCCTCAAGACGCCATGGCATTCCAGTTTGTCATGAGGTGACTGCGGAATTACCGTTTGAGGCGCGCGCAGGGGAAGGCGCATAGTGCCTTCCATGATTCCATTCCTGAAGAGATTGTGGGTTGCGGCGGGCGTGGCGCGGGCGCGCAGGGAACTGCACGCCCTCAGCGACCGCACGCTGAAGGACATCGGCCTCAGCAGAGGCCAGATCGACTCGCTGTTTCGCTAGAAGAGGTCGCGGCGCGAGATACTGCGGCGGCCGCGCATGCCGAGGATCAGCGAAACGATGAACGCGATCACGAACAGCACCAGCAGGACCTTGGCGATGCCCGCGGCGCTGGATGCGATGCCGCCGAAGCCGAAGAACGCGGCGACGAGCGCCAGGATGAAGAAACCGATGGCCCAGCTCAGCATGACTGCCTCCGCAAGTTGACGGTGGCAGCTATGCAGCAATCTGCGTTCCCGCCTCGGGTAGTCTGATCGGAGTGTCGTCGACTTCGTCGGCAATCTCGACCGGGTCGAACGCTTCCTCGGCTTCCTCGCCTGCAGCTTCTCCCTCAACAAGCGCCTTGCCGCCGCCGGTGCGCACGCCGAGGAGCTGTTGCTCCTCCTTGCTGATGGGATTGAGGGGACCGAGCCAGCCGAGGAAAGGCGCGAGCAGCTGCGCGCGCGCGGAGCTTGCGGCGGCGAACCGGCTGCCGCTCTGGCTGCGCGGCATGCGATCGGGGACCAGAGAGATGAGGCGAAGTACGGCCGCACTGTCCATGTTGGCTCCTCCTGTGGCTGTTCCGAGCTTGGCGCAAGCGTATCCAGCGCGCGGGCGCCTGCCTAGCGTCATTTGTCGCAACTCCGAGAACTAAAACGCTACGCGCTGTCGCCGAACAGCGGTGGTAATTTTCCCGGCATGAGTCGCCGCAGCGGCTTTCCGCCGATGAAGTGTACTGGCGGATAAGGCCCGCGCAGCTCGACCGTGGAATCCGACACACGCAGCGAAGCGCCCTCGGGCAGGGCGACGTTGAGGAAAATGGGGTCTGTCCCCATTTTTCCTCTTACGGGCGGCACCAGTCCCGGATCAGGGACTCGTAGATGGCCACCGACTGGCGAATGCGCTCCTGGCTGACGTATTCGTCGGTCTGGTGCGCCATCGCCGCCTCGCCCGGCCCCAGCACCACCGTTGGCGCGCCGGCATAGACCTTCAGCAGGTTCGCCGCGTCGGTCATGTACGGCGCGGTGCGCGCTGCCGGCGGCTCGCTCAGGTACGGCTTGCAGACCTCGAACACGCGCTGGATCCATTCCTGCTCCGGCGCGGTCCACACGGGCTTCAGGTTCGAAAACACCTCGAGCTCGGCCTCGGGAATCGAGGCTCTGATCTTTTTCAGAAGCGCTTCGTGATCCATGCCGGGCACGGTGCGGATGTCGACGCCGATGCTCGCGGCGTCGGGCACGGCGTTTACCGTGTTGCCGCCCTCGATGGTGCCGACGTTCAGCGTCGGCTTGCCCATCACGGGATGATCCGGAGTCGCGAAATCGAATCCCTCCAGCATCGCAAGCGCCTTGCCCGCCTTGTAGATCGCATTCACGCCGAGCTCGGGCATCGAGCCGTGCGCCGAGACCCCCTTGAAGCGCGCGTGGAACTTGACCGATCCCTTGTGACCGACGAGCGGATAGTTCGACGTCGGCTCGCCCACGACCAGCGCGCCGGCCTTGCCCAGCAGCTGCGTCCTCGCGAGCTGCGCCGAGCCGACGCAGCCGCCCTCTTCCGCGGCGGTCAGGACGACGACGATTCCCGGCGTGTTATTCAGGCTTTTTGAGCAACTTCTTGCGGCAAGAAGAATCGCCGCCACGCCGGCCTTCATGTCCGACGCGCCGCGGCCGTAGAGCCGGTCGCCGTCGCTGTCGCCGTTGAAAGGATCCTTCGTCCACGCGCGCGCACCGAGCGGCACGACGTCGAGGTGTCCGGTCAGGCAGAGCGGCGCCTTCCTTTCATTGCCGCCGGCCCGCGCCACGACGCTGGTTCTACTTTCCTGGTATTCGAAGAATTCGACGGAAAAGCCCCACTCCTGCAGCATCGCGCCGGCATAGCGCGCGCAATCGCGCTCGCGGCCCGGCGGGTTGACCGTGTCGAAGCGAAGCAGCGACTTGGTCAGCGAAACGGCGTCCTGGGTAGCCATGGGAACGATGATAGACGCATAAGCGGTAAGCTAAGCAGATCTCAATCAACGGAGGTGTCCATGGCGAAGGCCTACTGGGTGGTCTGTTATCGCGCGATCAAGAATCAGGACAAGCTCGCCGCCTACGCGAAGCTCGCGGGGCCGGCGATCCAGGCCGCCGGCGGCCGCTTCCTCGTGCGCGGCACCCCGTCGAAGACCTACGAGGGCGGCCTCAACCAGCGCACCGTCGTCACCGAGTTCGACAGCCTCGCGAAGGCGATCGCCGCGCACGACAGCCCGGGCTACCAGGAAGCGCTGCGCGCGCTCGGCGATGCGGTCGAGCGCGACATGCGGATCGTCGAAGGCGTTTCGTAAAGGGGAGATGAGCATGGTCGAGCCTCGGATGGTCGACCCGCACGACCCGGTAATGACCGGGGAGAACTCGTTCGTGCGGCTTTCGAACGACGGCGGCACCACGATCCCCGAGCGCGTCAGCCACTGGCGCGTGCTGTGGTCGCCCGCGGGGCAAGGCCACGCCTTGTTCATGGAAAGTTCCTTGTTGAAGAGTCGGATCTTTTCGGACAACGCCGGCGTCGCGCGCTATCTCCAGCGCACGATCGAAGTGCTGCTGCACAAGCCGTTCGCGGACGAGTCGCTGCCGGTCGTGGACGCAAGGTTCGAGCGCAGCGGCAATTCGCTCAGCACCGTCGAAGAGCGCATCGTGTCGTCGAAGGACGAGATCATCCTTACGTGGTGGGACTTCATGGCGCCCTTCGTGCTCACCATGCCGCCGGGGATGATGAACCGCCCGCTGGGCGTCTACAGCACCTTCATTCCCGCGCGCGGCGCGCAGCTCTCGGTGAACGGCCAGGCCGCCCCGGGCAAGGTGTTCCCGCAGGAGCGCGGCGGCCGCCCCTCGTCGAGCTGCGTGCTGGCGTGGTCGGAGACCTGGACCCGGCCCAAGGGGTGACGAGCGGGTGACGTTCTTGGTCAGGTTCTGACGAGCTTTCGACACGGGGGTGCCCTGCGGTGTGCACTTTGTCTCTTTTTCAGCCAGTATTCGACTTGGGAGCCGCGGCCGGCGCTTGGCATGCGGCTTGCAGCAAGGTGCGGGCCACAAAGAAAAAAGTGGGAAGGCAGGACTTCCATGGGGAACCGCAGGGCAATCAGGCAGGCGGGCTTCACGCTGATCGAGGTGATGGTCGTGGCCGCGGTCATCGGGATTCTCGCGTCCATTCTCATGCCGCAGGTGCGCAGCTACGCGGCGCGCACCAAGATCTCGGAAGCGGTTCTCGCGCTCACGAACTGCCGCAACATCATCCACGAGGTCTATCTTTCGGGCTCGGACATTCCCGGCGCGGACAACTGGGGCTGCGAGGTCGAGAGGCCGTCGCGCTTCGTGGAGCGCATCAGGACCACCGATGAAGGCGTCATCCGGCTCACGCTCGGCAACGAGATCGGCGACCTGCGTCTCGCCATCCACGACATCACGCTGGCGCCGCTCAACGGCTCCGGCCAGCTCATGCGCGAAGACGACCTCGGCACCCCGGTCAGGAGGTGGCGTTGCGGCGCGACGGTGGACGGCACCGACGTCAAGGCGGAATTCCTTCCCTCCACGTGCCGGGGCTAGCGCCACGCGCATAGGCTGACGATGGCGGTTCTGCGCATCGCCAAGATGGGCAACCCCATCCTGCTGCAGAAGGCCGCGCAGGTCGTCGATCCCACCGCTCCCGAGATCCGGCGCCTCGCCGCCGACATGCAGGATACGATCGAGGACATCGGCGCCAGCGGCCTCGCCGCGCCGCAGGTGTTCGTGAGCAAGCGCGTCGTGGTCTACCGCATCATCGCGGCGCGCATCCCGCCCGGCTCGGGGCTGCAGCCGCGTCCCTGGACGGTGATGGTGAACCCGGTGATCACGCCGAAGACCGAAGCAAAAACGCCGGTCTGGGAGCGCTGCCTCTCGGTGCCGGGCCTGCACGGCAAGGTGCCGCGCTACATGCACGTCCACATTACCTATGAAGACCTGGATGGCCGGGCCCACAGCCATGACGCCACGAGCTCCTGGGCCGCGCTGCTGCAGCACGAATGCGACCACCTCGACGGCATCGTCTACCCGATGCGCATGACCGACCTCTCGTTGCTGGCCTACAACGACGAGCCAGGGCCCCTGGCAAGAGAGATTTCCAAGGGTGAGAAAAACATCGATCCGTTGTTCATCGACCTCGTCGAGCGCTGGCCCGGACGGGCTCGCTGGTTCTAGAAAAGGGGTCAGGACCCTTTTCGGCGAAAAGGGTCCTGACCCCTTTTTCGGTTACTGCTTCGGGATGTTGGCGTCGCGCACCACGCGGGTCCATTTCTCCGTCTCGGCGCGGATGAAGGCGGCGAACTCCTCCGGCGTGGTCGGCGAAACGTCGATGGTGCTTTCCGCCAGCCGCGCCTTCATTTCCGGCAGGCTCAGCGTCTTCAGCAGCGTGGCGTGCAGCTTGGCGAGGATGGGCTTCGGCACCGACGACTGCGCGCACACGCCGTACCACACCGTGACCTCGAACCCGGGGAAGCCGGACTCGGCGACGGTCGGCACGTCCGGGAGCTGCGGGCTGCGCGCGAGCGTGCTGACGGCGAGCGCGCGCGTCTTTCCGCCCTTGATGGCGCCGAGCTGCTCGGGCAGGTTGCCGAACATGCCGATGACCTGCCCGGCCATCACGTCGGCCAGCGCCGGCGCGCCTCCTTTGTAAGGCACGTGGACCATGTTGAGCCCGGTGGTCAGCTTGAAGAGCTCCATGGTCATCTGCGGCGAGGTGCCGTAGCCCGGCGAGGCGTAGTTGTACTTGCCCGGGCTGGCCTGGACGTAATCGATGAACTCCTTGAGCGTGCGCACCGGCACCGCGGGGTGCACGACCAGCACGTTGGGGGTCTTGCCGATGAGGGAGATCGGGGCGAAATCCCTGACGTGGTCGTACGGCAGCTTGTTGTACAGCGCCGGGCTGACGCCGTGCGAGGCGACCTGGCAGGTGAGGAGCGTATAGCCGTCGCCGGCGGCTTTCGCCGCCGCGTCCGCGCCCACCGTGCCGCCGGCGCCGGCGCGGTTCTCCACCACGATCGGCTGGCCGAGGAACTCGCTCCATTTCGCGCCGACGATGCGGGTCACGATGTCGACCCCGCCGCCCGGCGGGAACGGCACGATCTGCTTGATCGGCCGGCTCGGATAATCCGTTTCCTGAGCAAAGGAAGCGGCAACCAGGACCAGCTGTGCGACGAGCAGCAGGACTTTCATGGCTCCCCCTCCCGAGACGGCCTGCCTGACATGGTACGCCGGAGGACGCCTGGGCGGATAATGGACGCTTCCCGGAGGAACTCATGGCAAACCGCGAGCAGCGCAGCAACCGCGAAAAGAAGAAGCCCAAGCAGCCCAACAAGCCGGCGCCGACGCCGGGGACGCCGCAACCCTGGAAGAAATAACGCACGAGCGCTCGGGCCACCGCGGCGCGTTCGTATGGATGCGCGACGGCGAGAAGCTCGCGCAGATGACCTACACGGTGGCGGGAACGCGGGTCATCATCGATCACACCGACATGGACGAGAGGCTGCGGGGCACCGGGGCCGGCAAGAAGCTGGTTGCAGCCGCCGTGGAATGGGCGCGCGCCGAGAGCGTGCGCCTCATGCCGCTTTGCCCCTTCGCGCGCTCGGTGTTCGACAAGACGCCCGAATACTCGGACGTGCTGGCTAAGTAGGGTCTTTGAACCCCGAGTCCCAGTGCGAGCCGTCGCAGAACGGCTTGTTCTTCGACGCGCCGCAGCGGCACAGCGTGTAGTGCTCGGGAGAGGCGCCGTCGCCGAGCTTCACCCCCATGAGCTCGATGCCCCCGGTGACCGCGTACGGACCGTTGTCGGTCACGGTCACCATAGGCGGCCGCTGCGGCGGCTGCGCCTCGACGCCGTCGATGGCGTAGCTCAGCGCGCCCGAGGGGCATTTCCGGATCGTCCTGATGATCTGGTCCACCTCCGCCCCGTCCGGCTCGATCCACGGCTCGTCGTGGTGGCGGAAGACGGACGCAAGCTCGTCGGTGCAGAACGCGGCATGCGCGCAGATGGCGCGGTTGTCCAGGATCGTAATGCGCTTGCCGGCATAGGCTTTTCTTCTGTTCTTGGCTGGATCCGCGGTGTTGTCGTCGCGGAAGCCATTCTTGCCGTGCGTGCCGTCGCAGAACGGTTTGTTTTTCGAGCCGCCGCAGCGGCACAGCGCCACCCCGCGCACGTTGGCGCAACTTTCTCCCGAGGCGCGGCGCAGGTTCGGCACCGGCGCGGCCTCGCTGTCGTTCAGCAGGTAGTACGGCCCGTTCGGCAGGCAGGCGATTTTCGGCTGGGCCACCTCAGTCGACCTTGATCTTCGCCTCCTGCACTACCTTGCGCCATTTTTCGAGGTCGCTGCGGATCACGGCGGCGAACTGCGCCGGCGTGTTCGGCACGGGCTCGTAGCCGATGTTGCGGATCGCCTCCTGCACGCTCTTGTCCTCGAGCGCGCCGACGAGGGCGCGGCTCACGCTGGCGGTGATTTCCGGCGGCAGCTTCGCCGGCCCGACGATGCCGAACCAGATCAGCGCCTCGAAGCCCGGGAATCCGAGCTCCGCCACGGTGGGCACGTCGGGGATCGCAGGCACTCGTGCCGGCGTGGTGACGGCGAGACCCTTGATCTTCCCCGATTTCACGTGCGGCACCGCGGTCGCCATGGAGGAGAAGAGGACCGGCACGTGGCCGCCGAGCAGGTCGGTCATCGCCGGCCCGCCGCCCTTGTAGGCAATGTGCACCATCTGCACCTGCGCGGCGAGCTGCAGGAGCTCCGCCGCCATGTGCCCGGCGCCGGCGACGCCCGAGGTGCCATAGCTCAGCTTGCCGGGCTGCGCTCTTGCGAGCTTGAGCAGCTCGGCGAGCGAGTTCGCCGGCACCGAAGGATGCGCGACGATCGCCGTGCCGCCGGCGCAGATGAGCCCGATCGGCGTGAAGCTGGTGAGCGGATCGTACGGAAGCTTCTGAGTGTTCGGCACGATGGTCGCCGGGCCGGCATCGATGAGATGCAGCGTATAGCCGTCGGGCGCCGCGCCCGCCACCGCGATCGCGCCGGCGGTGGCGCCCGCGCCGGGGCGGTATTCGATGATCAGCGGCTGCTTCAGCACCGGCTCCATCTTCGCGATGAGCGGCCGCGCCATGGCGTCGGTGGCGCCGCCGGTGGGGTAGCCGAGGATCAGCTTGATCGGCTTCGCCGGCCAGGTCTGGGCGAATGCCGTGAGCGAAACGGCCATGCCGCAGGCGATGGCGGCAATCTTGAGCGACATCATGTGGCCTCCGTGAGATACCAGTCGAGGATCTGCTCGCCGGTCCAGAAGAGTACATCCTCGTGCGCGCGGATGTCCTCCAGCGCGCGCCGGTAGTACTTGACGCGGTGCGGCGCGCCCATGACGTACGGATGCACGACCAGCGCCATCACGCGCGCCGAGTCTCGCGAGTCGGCGTAGATCTGCTCGAACTGGTCGATCGCGCGCCGGTAGTATTCGCCGGCCTCGTGATGCTGGATCAGCATCATCGCGATGTCGTTGCACTCCTGGGTGTAAGGCACGTTGACGATCGGCTTCGAGCGCGTCTTGAGCACCACCGGCTGGTCGTCGAGCACCCAGTCGCAGACGTAGTCGTAGCCCGCCTCGGCCAGCAGGTCGGGCGTCTCCCAGGTCTCGGTGAGGCCCGGCCCGAGCCAGCCGCGGGGGCGCTTCCCGGTAAAGGCGCGGATCGCCTCGGTGGTCTTCGCAATGTCCTCGCGCTCGTTCTCGACCTTCTGCATGTTGCGCTGCGTATAGCCGTGGCCCATGAACTCCCAGCCGCGCTCCAGCGCGGCACGGGAGATCGGCTCGTAGGCGCGCACCGCGGTGCCGTTGATCGCCAGCGCCGCTTTGATTTTCAAAGAATCAAGAATCTCGGTAAACCGCCAAAAACCGACGCGGTTGCCGTATTCGTGCCACGCCCAGTTCGGGATGTCCGGCATCGGCGCGCCGCCCGCCGGCGGCGTGAGCACGGTGCGCGGCATCACCTGGTCGATGTCCCATTCCTCGACGTTGACGATGGTCCACACCACCATGCGCGCCCCGTTCGGCAGCCTGAGCGGGGGGCGTTTGTGGATCGGCGAATAACTGATGCGCTCAAGGGGTTTCATTCCGGAAATGCTACCCTGTTGCCCCCGAGGAGGAGGACTTGGACGCGAAGTTCTGGCTGATCCAGACCTTCAACGGCGTGTCGTACGGCGCGCTGCTGTTCCTGCTGGCGAGCGGCCTGACGCTCATCTTCGGCGTCATGCGGATCGTGAACCTTTCGCACGGCGCCTACTTCCTGCTCGGCGGCTACGTCGCGCTCACGGTCATGAAGTACACCGGCTCGTGGCTGCTCGCGCTGCCCGTCGCGGCCCTTGCCATCGCGGTCCTTGGATTGATCGTGGAAAGAATCTTCCTCAGGCCCCTGGGGTTCGACCCGCTGCGCCAGGTGCTGCTCACGGTCGGCTTCGCGTTCCTGTTCCAGCAGGCGGCGCTCGATATCTGGGGCGGCGACAACCTGATCATCCAGCCGCCGCCGGCGCTGTCGAAGAGCATCGTGGTCGGCGGCCTGCACCTGCCGGTGTACCGCATCTTCATGATCGCGCTCGCCGCGGCGATCGGGCTCGCGCTCTGGTTCGCGATGGAGCGCACGCGCATGGGTGCCATGGTGCGCGCGACAGTCGACGACGCCGAGATGGCGCGCGGCGTGGGCATCGACACCTCGCGCGTGTCGATGTTCATCTTCGCGCTCGGCGCCTTCCTCGCCGCGCTCGGCGGCGTGATCGGCGGCGCGTTCCTCGGCGTCTATCCCGGCCTCGACTTCGAGGTGCTGCCGATCGCCTTCGCGGTGGTGATCATCGGCGGCATGGGCAGCCTCGCCGGCGCCGCCATCGGCAGCATGCTGGTCGGCCTCGCCGACAATTTCGGCAAGGCGCTGTTTCCGGAAGTCGCGTACTTCAGCCTGTACGCGCCGATGGTGCTGATCCTCGCCATGAAGCCCACCGGGCTGCTGGGTCGGGAATGAAGAGGATCCTCATACTCGTCGGGATTCTGGGAATCGTATCGGTGCTGGCTCCCTTCGCCGGTCCCTTCGTCATCCTGCTGCTCGCGCAGGTGCTGGTGCTCGGCATCATGGCGATGAGCGTCGACCTGCTGCTCGGCTACACCGGCCTGCCGTCGCTCGGCCAGGCGGCGTATCTCGGCGTCGGCGCGTACCTCACCGCGATCTTGGCCACCAAGTACGGCATCGGCCTGGGATGGGATTTCTGGCTGGTGGTCGCGGCTGGGATGCTGAGCGGCGCCGCCACCGCGGCGTTCTTCGGCCTGTTCGCGATCCGCGCGAGCGGGGTGTACTTCCTGATGATCACGCTCGCGCTCGGCATGTGCGTCTGGGGCCTCGCCTACCGCTGGAACTCGCTCACCGGCGGCGACAACGGCATCAACATGCGGGGACGCCCGAAACTCGGCGACCTTGCATTTTCGAATGATTTGACATTCTTCTACGTGGTGCTCGGTTTTTTCCTCGCCTCGTTTTTCGCGCTGCAGCTGCTGGTGAGCTCGCCGTTCGGCCGAAGCTTAGTGGGGATTCGCGAGCGCGAGCTGCGCATGCGCATCCTCGGCTACAACACCTGGCTGCACAAATACATCGCCTTCGTGATCGCCGGCGCGTTCGGCGGCCTCGCCGGAGTGCTGTGGGCGCACCTGAACGGCATCGTGAGCCCGAGCGACGTGATCCTCACCACGTCGGTCGACGCGCTGCTCATGGTGGTGCTCGGCGGGTCCGGCACCCTGGTCGGCGGCCTGATCGGCGCGACCGTCGTGGTGTTCCTGCGCGAATACCTCGCCACCCTCGTGCAGTGGTGGCAGTACGTGCTCGGCGCGGTCTACGTGCTGACGATTCTCTATCTGCCTGGCGGAATAATGGCTCTTTTCAAAGGAGGAAGACGATGAAACGTTTGGCTTTGGTTTTGGCGGGGGCGTTCGCAGCTGCTCCTGTGGCTGGACAGGAACTGAAAATCGGCTTCCTCGCGCCGATGACGGGCATCTTCGCCCAGATCGGCAAGGACATGGAGAACGGCTTCCAGATGTACCTCGACGAGCAGAAGGGCAACTTCGCCGGCGCGAAAGTGACCTTCATCGTCGAGGACGAGGAAGGCAAGCCCCCGGTCAGCGTGCGCAAGGCCGAGAAGCTCGCGCGCCAGGACAACGTGCACCTGCTGGTCGGCGGGCTGCTCGCCTCCACCGGCTACGCCATCGCCCCGGTGAGCACGCGGCTGAGGGTCGTGTACATCCCCTCGGTCCCCGCCGCCGACGACCTCACGCAGCGCGATCTCGACAAGTACCCCTACCTGGTGCGCACCGGATGGACCAGCTCGCAGCCGCACCATCCGCTCGGAAGATGGGCCTGCGACAACAAGTACAGGCGCGTGGTGGCGATCGCCGCGGACTACGCCTTCGGCCACGAGGTGGTGGGCGGCTTTCAGAAGGTGTTCGAGGACTGCGGCGGGCAGATCATCCAGAAGATCTGGCCGCCGCTCGGCACCAAGGACTTCGGGCCCTACATCCCGACGATCAAGCAGGACGCCGACGCCATCTTCTCGCTGATGGTCGGGCCGATGGCGCTGCAGTTCCCGAAGCAGCTGCAGGAGGCGGGCGTCAAGAAGCCGATCATCGGCGGCGGCACGAGCTACGACGAGTTCGTGCTGCCCTCGATGGGCGACGAGGTGCTCGGCCACGTCTCGGCGCTGCAGTACAGCGCGGCGATCGACACGCCGAAGAACCGCGAGTTCGTGCGCAAGTACCGCGAGAAGTACGGCAAGGTGCCCTCCTACTACTCGGAGTCGAACTACACCACCGCGCAGCTGATCCACGAGGTCATGAAGCGCACCCAGGGCAAGTTTCCCGGCCCCGACAAGTTCGTCGACGCCATGGTCGGCCTCAAGCTCGACGCGGTGCGCGGCCCGGTGCGCTTCGACGACATGCGCAACCCGGTGCAGAACATCTACATCAAGAAGGTCGAGAAGAAGAAGATGCACGGCTACGACAAGGAAGAGCTCTGGAACACGGTGCTCCAGACCTATCCCGACGTCAGCCAGTTCTGGACCTACGGCAGGGACGCGTTCCTCAAGCAGCCCGTCTACAGCCGCGACTTCCCGCCGTGCAAGTACTGCAACTGAAGGGTTTGTCGAAGAGCTTCGGTGGCCTCGCGGCGGTGCGCGAGGTCACCCTGGAGGTTCATGCCGGAGAACGAAAAGCCATCATCGGCCCAAACGGCGCCGGCAAGACGACGCTCTTCAACCTCATCACCGGGGTTTTTGATTCTTCTGCTGGACAAATAATTCTTTTCGGTCGAGACGTCACGCGCTGGCCGAGCCACCGGCGCACCGCGCTCGGCATGGCGCGCACCTTCCAGATCACGAGCCTGTTTCCCAAGCTCACCGTCCTCGACAACGTGCTGCTCGCGCTCGCGGGGGTGGGCTGGACCAAGCTCGTCATGTGGAAACCTCTGTCGTCTTATGGGAAATACCAGGAAAGGGCACGGCGTCTGCTCGAAGCGGCGGGCTACTGGGACCGGCGCGACGTCGAGGTCCGCAACCTGTCGCACGGCGAGCAGCGCCAGATCGAGGTGGTGCTCGGCCTGGCGAGCGATCCGAAGCTGCTCCTGCTCGACGAGCCGGCGGCGGGCCTCTCCTCGGGCGAGTCGCGCGAGATGGCCGAGTTCCTCAAGCGTCTCGATCCGTCGCTCGCGATCCTGCTCATCGAGCACGACATGGACGTGGTGTTCGACGTGGTCAGCGACATTTCTGTCCTGCACTTCGGCGCCGTGGTGGAAGCAGGGACCTGCCAAAAAATAAGGACGAGTGAACGCGTGCAGCAGATCTACCTGGGCACCGGCTGATGCCCATTCTCCAGGTCGACGACATCCACACCTACTACGGCGACGCCTACGTGCTGCAGGGGCTGTCGCTCGAGCTCGGCGAGGGCCAGATCCTCGGCCTCCTCGGGCGCAACGGCGTCGGCAAGACGACGCTGGTCAATTCGATCGTCGGCTTCAACCGGCCGCGCCGCGGCCGGATCGTGTTCAAGGGCGCCGACATCACCCGCCTCTCCTCCTTCGAGACGATCCGCAACGGCATGGGCCTCGTGCCCCAAGGGCGCCGCGTATTCGCTTCCCTCACCGTGGAAGAGAACTTGAAAGTGGCAAGAAGCGAAGGCGGGGCGTGGACCCTACCCCGCGTCTACGAGCTATTCCCGCGCCTCGAGGAGCGGCGCCGCCAGCGCGCGAAGACGCTCTCGGGCGGCGAGCAGCAGATGCTCGCCATCGCGCGCGGCCTCATGACCAATCCGGACTGCCTGATCATGGACGAGCCCTCGGAAGGGCTCGCGCCGATCGTCATCCAGACAGTGTGGCAGGCGGTCTCGAAGCTCAAGCAGCAGGGCCTGTCGATCCTGCTCGTCGAGCAGAACGCCGCGCTCGCGCTGCAGTTAGTTGACTACGTGCACGTCATCAGCAAGGGCCGCGTCGTCTACTCGGGCGCGCCGAAGGCGCTCTGGGCCGACGACGGTGTCAAATCTCGATATCTCGGCATCTGAGCAGTACGTCCGGACGGTCCGATAAAACCCGGTTGACTTTCCGTCGCTGAGGAATGCTAATGTGCCCACTCCGGGCAATCCGGGACGCGTAAAGGGAGACGCGTATGAGAAGAATCCTTGCCGCATTGCTGGTGGTCATCAGTCTCGTCATCAGCGAAAGCGCATTCGCCCGCAGAGAGTGTCCTGATCCGCCGTGTGGCGGAGTGCGGATCGATCCACCGGAAGATCCGGCGCAGAAAGTCTGACTATGTCTGCGCAAATCATCACGATCGTCGTAATCGGTGTTCTCAGTCTCGTGGGCATGGTCGCGATTGCGATATGGTTTCCGGAACCGACCGATTTTCAGCTCCGCGTATTTCAGGTCGTTATGGCCACGGCCGCCGGCGGCATCGGTGCCATCCTGCCGGGGACCTTTGGATTGAACTTGCGCTTTGCCAAGGGCGCCGGGGCGATCGGGCTATTTGTCCTCGTCTACTGGGTCAATCCGCCGAGCGTGCAACACAAGGCCATGAAAACACGGGCTTTCGAAAGCAGCATGCAGCTTGGCGATGCGGCACTGGCGACGCCCGGCCTCTATCGCGTCGCCGAGCACAGGTATGTGGAGGCAAGCAGAGCCGACCCCGAAAGCCCCCTTCCGTATAACGGCCTCGGCCGGACCTATTACAAGGAGGGGAGGTTCGAGCATGCCGCTGCGAGCTACGAGAAAGCGTTCGAGCTATCCGGTCACAAGGATCCGACCTACCTTTACAGCAAGGCGAACAGCGAGCTCGCGTCTTCGCGCCTCGACAACGCCGCCAAGACATTTGAAGATGCGATCAAGCTCAGCGGAAGCATCGGCGGCAGCGAGCTTGCGAAAATCATTGCCTACGACCTCGCCGCCGCGCGATTCACGCAGTGGAGAAACGCGGGCTCGCCGCTGACATCGCCGTATTACGACGAGGCTGTGAAGCGCTTCTCGTTGTTCCTCGAAAGCGGCGGCTACCCGAAGCAATGGGCTCAGTACAACCGGGCCTGTCTGCGGGCGATGAATGCGTTCAAACGGCCGTCGACCGATCCGCAGGCAAAAAATCTGCGGACCTCGGCGACTGACGACCTGAGCGCCGCGGTCGCGGAGATTAGGAGCTTCAAGGGCGAGCATCGGCCTTACCACGTCAAACTGATCAAATCGATTCTCACCAACTCCAACGCCTATAAGCAGCAGGTGGGCGACCCGCCTGGCTGCCCGGCGCTTGTGGAAACCTGGACGAAAGAACGAGGTACCGTAGCCAAGCTTCTCGCGGGTCTGGACTAGCGTCGGTACAGAAGGACGGCCACACGGCCAGTCATCCGGACTTTATTGCGCGAGGGTGGCGGTGCTGTTTCTGCTCGCCCAGCGCCTGCATCGCCGGCAATAGCAATCAGACCTCGATCCGCCCTCTCAACCCGGCGAAGCGCAGGAAGCCCTCGTACGCACGCACTTCGCGCGCGAGGAAATCGACCACGCGCTCGAAGGGGTCGAAGCCGAACGCCTGCGCGACCGAGGGACGCAGGTTCGAGTTGGCGTTGATGTCGTAGAACACGAGGCGCCCGTCGCGCGCCTCGAGGTACTCGATGCCGGCGACGTCGAGCTTGCCGGCGGCCACGATGCGCTTGCCCCAGGCCACGGCCTGCGCCGGGACTTCCTTGTACGGGGAGAACTCGACCCCTCCTGCCTCGGGATTGCATGCCGGCGCCGGGCAGAGGTTGAAGCGGCCGTGGGAGACGACGCGCATCGCGTAGAGCAGCTCGCCGCCGAGGAACTCCATGCGCACGATCCCTCGCGCCGGATCGCTGTCGACGTATTCCTGCAGGAGCAGCAGGTTGTCGGGCAGCCAGTGCTCCGGCTTTTCCCGCAGCAGCGCTTCCAGGTGCGCGAAGCTCTCGATCAGCACGATGCGCGCGCCGCTGCCGCCCTGCTCGGGCTTGAGCAGCACCGGGAACGCGATCTCGTGCGCCCGCGCGCGGATCGCATCGAGGTCGTTGAAGGTCCACACGCGCGGCGCGGGGATGTCGAGCTTGCGCAGCAGCGCGGCCTGCGCCGTCTTGCTGAGCTCGAGCGCGAATGCGTCGGCGCCGTTCAGCACGCGCACGCCGCGGAACTGTAGCGCGCGGATATAGGAAAGGGCGTAAGGCACGGCTCGCGCGTTCCCCCGAACGTAAGCGGACGGGCTCGCCTGGTTGAAGTACAGCGGCGCGAGCGGCTCGTCGGTGTCCGAGAACGCGGCCTTCTTCAGATCGACCGCCGCGTATCGGATGCCACGGCGCTCGAGCGCCTGGAACAGCGGCTTCTGCCACTCGGGATGCTCGAAGAGGACTGCCAGATCTGCCGGGTATGCCATAGCCCATCATGTTGGGGCTAAAGTACGTCCACGCAACAACCGAAAAGGAATGACCTTATGCTGACCGGGAGCTGCCTCTGCCTCGCGATCCGCTACGAAGTGAGCGTCCCGATCACCGAGCTGCGCGCGTGCCACTGCAAGGATTGCCAGAAATCCTCCGGCACCGCCGGCAGCGTCAACGCCATGATCCCGACCGCCGGGCTGAGGATCGTGCAGGGCTCGCCGAAGCGCTTCACCGTCGTCGCGGACAGCGGGCGCACGCTGCACCGCTTCTTCTGCGGCGACTGCGGTGCGCCGCTGTACAGCCGGCGCGAGCTCACGCCCGGGAACACCTCGCTGCGCATCGGCACGCTCGACAATGCGCCCGCGATGAAGATCACCGGGAACATCTGGACGAAGAGCGCCCGGCCGTGGGCCTACATCGATCCGGCGACGCAGCAGTTTCCGGGGCAACCCGATCCCCCCGCGGAAACAGGTAACATCGTCGCGTGAGAGCCTCCCTCGTCATCGCGGTCCTTGCCCTCGCCGGCTGCGCGAGCACACCGCAAAAGGCGCCGGTCGCCGCATCGGGCTCGACCAAGCCGACAGCGGACCTCGCCGGCCAGGCCGCGGGCTATGCCCAGACGATGGTCGGCAAGCCCTACCGCTACGGCGGCTCGAGCCCGAAGGGCTTCGACTGCAGCGGCCTTGTGCTCTACAGCTACAAGCAGGCGGGCGTCTCGCTGCCGCACAGCACCGACAAGCAGCGCTCCACCTCGCGCAGCATCAAGGTCGCGGAGCTGCGCCGCGGCGACCTCTTGTTCTTCAATCAGGAAGGCAAGAAGTACGGCCACGTCGCGATCTACGTCGGCGACGGCAGGTTCGTCCACGCACCGTCGTCAGGCAAGTCGGTGCGCAGCGACCGCCTGGACACCCCGTACTGGAAGAAGCACCTCTCCGAAGTCCGGCGAATCTAAAAGGGGTCAGGACCCTTTTTCCGGCGAACTACGCGCAGCTACGAGAAAAAGGGTCCTGACCCCTTTTAGTTTTTCCGAAGCGCGCAGAATTGAATTCAGGCTTCTTGGATCACCGCGAGGATGTTGCCCTCGGTGTCCTTGAACCACGCCGCCTTCGCACCGCCCCCGCTGAAGATGCCGTCCCTGGTCTTCATGTCCGGCGTGTCGTACTCCTCGAATCGCACGCCGCGCTTCCTGAGCTCGGCGACTCGCGTTCGACGTCGTCGACCTGCCAGAACGCCTGGCTCGCCTTGGAAGTGCCGGCGTTCGGGGTCGGATAGAGAAAGCAGGCCGTGCCTTTGCCGAACTCGTACACCACGCCCCCGGCGATCTCCTGCTTCGGCTTGAGGCCGACCTTCTCCTCGTAGAACTTGCGCGCCCGGGCGACGTCCTTCGCGGGGATGTAGGCGTACATAGGCGATTTCTGTAGCATGGCGCTCTCCTCGGCCGACCGAAAATGGAAATCCATGCAAAAAGCAAGCCTTCGCATCCTCGCCGCGCTGCTCGGCGTCTTCGCTAGCGCGCAAGTGGCTGCGGCGACGTTCGTCTATGTTTCGAACGCCGAAGACGGCGACATCGGCCTGTACACGCTGCGGCCCGACGGCTCGCTGCAGCCCGGCCAGCGCTTCAAGGCCGGCCCGATGGTGATGCCGATGTCCGTCAGCCCGGACAAGCGCTTCCTCGTCGCGGCGGTGCGCTCGAAGCCATTCTCGGCTTACACCTACAGCATCGACCGAGGCACGGGCGCGCTCAAGCCCGTCGGCAGCGGGCCGCTCGCCGAGAGCTTCCCGTACATCACTTTCGACCGCAGCGGGCGCCACCTCCTCAGCGCCTCCTACGGCGCAAACCTCGTGAGCGTGAATCCGGTGAACCCCGATGGCACGGTCGGCGCGCCGGCGCAGGTGATTCCCACCGCGCGCAACGCGCACGCGATCATCACCGACAAGACGAACCGCTTCGCGTTCGTGCCGCACCTCGGCACCGACCAGGTGTTCCAGTTCCAGTTCGACGAGAAGACCGGCCGCCTCTCGGCGAACACGCCGCCCGTGCTGCAGCTCAAGGCCGGCAGCGGCCCGCGCCATCTCATCACTTCGCCCGACAACCGTTTTGTTTTTCTTTTAAATGAACTGACAGCGACGGTGACGACGCTTTCTCTCGAAAACGGACTCCTGAAGGAGATCGCCACAGCATCGGCCCTCCCGCCGGAAAGCAAGCTCGGCCCCGGCATGCCGCGCCCGCAGCAGGGCCGCGACGTGAGCAACGACATCTGGGCTTCCGACATCCACGTCACGCCCGACGGCCGCTTCCTGTACGCCGCCGAGCGCACCGGCAGCACGCTCAACGGCTTCTCGGTGGATACCTCGAGCGGCAAGCTGACGTACCTCGGAGCCACGCCGACCGAGAAGCAGCCGCGCGGCTTCCGCATCGACCCGACCGGGCACTTCCTGGTCGTGGCCGGCGAGAAGTCGGACACCATCTCGAGCTACCGGATCGAACCAAACGGGGTGCTGGTGCCGGTCGGCAGGGTCTCGACCGGCAAGGGCTCGAACTGGGTCGAGATCGTCAGCTTTGACTGAGCTAAGCTAGCATTTCGCGTCAATTCCCGGAGAACCTGAATGTCCGCTTCACGCCTTTCCCTTGCCTTCCTGCTCGCCGTCTTCAGCGCGCTCGCGCTGGCGCAGGCGCAAAAGGCGCCCTCATCTGCTCCCCAGGCCTACGAGCCCACGGTCGGCCAGGAAGGAAAGGACGTCGTCTGGGTGCCGACGCCGCAGGCCGTGGTCGACAAGATGCTCGACATGGCCAAGGTGACCTCGAAGGACTTCGTCATGGACCTCGGCTCGGGCGACGGCCGCACCGTGATCACTGCCGCGAAGCGCGGCGCGCGCGCCGTCGGCGTCGAGTACAACCCCGACATGGTCGAGCTTTCCAAGCGCAACGCCGAGAAGGAAGGCGTCGCCGGCAAGGCGACCTTCATGAAGGCGGACCTGTTCGAGACCGATTTCTCGCAGGCGACCGTGATCACCATGTTCCTGCTGCCGGACATCAACATCAAGCTGCGCCCGAAAATCCTCTCTCTGAAACCCGGCACGCGCATCGTGTCGAACAGCTTCACCATGGGCGACTGGAAGGCGGACGAGACCGCCGAGCTCAACTCGGCTCAGGGCTGCAACAACTCCTGGTGCACTGCGCTCCTGTGGATCGTCCCGGCGCGCGTCGACGGCACCCACAAGGTCCCGCAGGGCGAGCTCGTGCTCAAGCAGGAGTTCCAGATGCTCTCGGGCACCCTGCGCACCGGCGGAAAGACCCTCGCGCTGCAGGGAAAGGTGAACGGCGAAGAAATCGTCTTCAAGGCGGGAGGCAAGGAGTACCACGGCAAGATGAACGGCAAGCAGCTCGAGCTGCAGAGATAAGACGCCGCTTTCGGAGTTAGAGGGCTCCGTCCCCCGAATTCACTTCTTGAGGAAAGCCCGGACGACGGGCACCGCAACCGCAAGCAGCGCTAGCACAGTCAGCACGCCCGAGATCGGGCGCACGAAGAAGATGCCGATGCCCGCATCCGAGATGATGAGCGACTGGCGCAGCGCGCGCTCGGCGAGCGGCCCGAGCACCAGCGCGAGCACCAGCGCGGCGGGCGAGTAGCCGAGCTTCTTCATGAAGTAGCCGATCACGCCGAACACCAGCATCTGGCCGACGTCCCAGACGTTGTTCTTGAGCGAGTACGCGCCGGTGATGCAGAACACCACGATCAGCGGCATCAGGATGCTGTAGGGGATGCGCACCGCGCGCACGAAAAGCGGGATGAAGAGCGTGCTCAGGATCAGGAGCATGATGTTGGCGATGTACTGCGAGGCGATCAGCCCCCAGACGAACTGCGGGTTCTTCTCGAACAGCATCGGCCCGGGCCGCAGGCCCCACATCATCAGGCCCCCGAGCATGATCGCGGTGGTCGCCGAGCCCGGGATGCCGAGCGTGAGCATCGGCACCATCGCCCCGGTGGCGGCAGCGTTGTTGGCCGATTCCGGCCCCGCGACGCCCTCGATCGCGCCCTTGCCGAACTGCTCGGGCGTCTTCGAGACCCTCTTCTCCACGGTGTAGGCGAGGAACGAGGCCACGGTCGGCCCGGCGCCGGGCAGCACGCCGATCGAGAATCCCATCACCGTGCCGCGCACGATCGCCCAGCGCGAGCGCACCCAGTCCGCCCAGCTCGGCAGCACGTCGCGCAGGCGCAGGCGGCCCTGGACGGGCTGGGCCTTGCCGGCCTGCTCCGCGCCGTGGAGCACCTCGCCCAGGCCGAACAGGCCGATCGCCACCGGCAGGAAATCGATCCCGTCCATCATCTCGATGATGCCGAAGCCGTAGCGCGCGTCGCCCGAGATGATGTCGAAGCCGACCATCGCCAGCATCAGCCCCGCCACCATGCTGATGTACCCCTTGAGCGGATCGTCGCCGGCGAGCAGCGTGCACGTGGTCAGGCCGAGCAGCATCAGCGCGAACGTCTCGGGCGGACCGAACGACAGCGCCCACTTGGCGAGCGCCGGCGACACGAGCATCAGCAGCACTACGCCGACCGTACCTGCGATGAACGAGCCGATGGCGGCGATGCCGAGCGCGGCACCGGCGCGGCCCTGCAGCGCCATCTGGTAGCCGTCGAGGCAGGTGACCACCGAGGCCGATTCGCCCGGCGTGTTGATGAGCACCGCGGTGATCGTGCCGCCGTACATCGTGCCGGCGTAGAGCGCCGCGAGCATGATGATCCCGGAGGTCGGGTCCATGCCGAAGGTGAGCGGCAGCAGCATCGCCACGCCGGAAGGCGGCCCGACGCCGGGCAACGCGCCGATCAGGATGCCGACCGTCACGCCCGCTACCGCCATCATCAGGTTGAACGGCGTGAAGGCGACCGAGAACCCGAGCTGCAGGTTGCTTAGAAAATCCATATCCCCGCTTCGGATAGCCAGAATTTCCCTTCGGGAAAGGGCACCCGCAGCCAGTGAACGAAGACCAGCCAGTTGAAGCCCGCCGCCGCGACCGCGATCGCGGCCGTGATCCACCACCGATGCCGGCCGAGATACCAGATCAGCGCAGCGAGGTAGAGCGCGGTGCCGAGGATCATGCCGACGACTTTGAGCAGCGCGACGAAAACGACGGTCGCGCCGAGCACGACCAGCATGTTCCTCAGCCCCTCGCCGCTTGGCAGCCAGGCCTGGCCGGGATTTTTCTCCTTGATCGTTTTGAACAACATCATCAAGGCGAGCAGCGCCATGACGAGGCCGAGCCAGAACGGCAGGAAGGCGGAGCCCGGTCCGCCCGAGCCCCACCACGAGTAGTACTTCAACGCCCCGGCCGAGAACGCGACCGAGATCGCGAGCAGCAGGACCGCGGTTACGCGGTCGGCACTACGCACTTCGCAGCGTTTCTACGTTGCGTCTCTACTATTTGGAAGCAGCCTTGAGACCCTTGATGGCTTCCTCATACTTGGAATGGAGGCTGTCGAGGTACTTGTTCGCCTGCTCGCCGGTCCAGTCGGTCGGCGTGAGCAGGTTGCGCTTGATGTAGTCCTCCTGCCACTTCTTGGTCTGCGTCACCTTCTTCAGCGTGTCCTGCCACCACTTCACCGCCTCGGGCGCCATGTTGGCCGGGCCGATCACGCCGCGCATCTGCTCCCAGTAGAACTCGTAGCCCTTCTCGGCGAAGGTCGGCACGTCGGGCGCGTCCTTCAGGCGCTTGCGCGCCGCGACCGCCAGGTTGGTCGCCTTCTTCGCCTCGATCTGCGCCACGATCTCGTTCGGGTTCTCGACCGCGGCGTCGATGTGGCCGCCCATCAGCGCGGTGGTGACCTCGCCGCCGGAATTGAACGGCACGTACTTCACCTGGATGTTCGCCGCCTTCTCGAACAGATACGTGAAGATGTGGTCCTCGGTGAGGGTGGCGGTGCCGCCGACGGTGAGCCCGCCGGGCTTGGCGCGCGCCGCCTTCACGAAGTCCTCGATCGTCTTGAACGGCGACTCGTTGCGCACCGAGAGCATCAGCTCGTCGATCGCCACGATCATCAGGATGGTCATCGCGTCGCGGTGGTTGCCCGGCAGCCGCCCCTCGATCTTGCCGGACACGATCATCGGCGTGGCGCCGGCGACCACGTGCGGATCGCCCTTCTTATTGATCAAATAATTGAACCCGACGGCGCCGCTGCCGCCGGCGCGGTTGTTGACGTTGAACGGCACCGGCGACCATTTGTTCTCGTCGATGATGCCGGTGATCATGCGCATCAGGTTGTCGGTGCCGCCGCCCGGGGCGTAGGGAACGACCACCTCGATGGTGCGCGACGGGTATTTGGCTTGGGAAAAACCGAACGGCGAAACCGCCAGCAACGCCGCAGCCAACAGGAATCTCAGCATCGTATCCTCCTCCTAGAGAATGACCGGATGGTACCATCGAGATAACGCTTTTCAGGACGTTCCGTGGACACCACTACCCAGGTTTCGAAAGACGAAGTCCTCGTCGCCCGCGAGGGCGCGATCGTGACCCTGACCTTCAACCGCCCCGGGGCGCGCAATGCCATGACCTGGGGCATGTACCAGCGGCTCTACGAGGTGTGCGAGGAAGTCGACGCCGACGATTCGGTCCGGGTCCTGGTCCTCAAGGGCGCGGGGGGCAAGGCGTTCGTCGCCGGCACCGACATCAGCCAGTTCACCCAGTTCAAGGGTGCCGAGGACGGGATCAAGTACGAGAAGGACGGCGACAAGCGCTCCGGCCGCATCGCGCGCGTGAAGAAGCCGGTGATCGCCCAGATCGAGGGCTACGCGGTCGGCGGGGGTTTCGCCATTACCGCGGGGGCTGACATCCGCATCGCCACGCCCGACGCGAAGTTCGGCGTGCCGACCGCCCGCACGCTGGGCAACACCCTGTCGATGAAGAACTATGCGATGTTCGCCGACCTGATCGGCTCCTCGCGCGTCAAGGAGCTCATGTTCACCGCGCGCCTGATGTCGGCGGACGAGGCGCTCACCGCCGGGTTCGTCCACGAAATCGTAGAGAGCTCGAAGATCGGGGCCCGCGTAAAGGAGCTCGCCGAAAAAGTCGCCGCGCACGCGCCGCTCACCCTCTGGTCCACCAAGGAAGCGCTGCGCCGCCTGCAGGATGCGCGCCCGCTTCCCGACGGCGACGACATCGTGCGGCGCGTCTACGGCAGCGAGGACTTCAAGGAAGGCGTGCGCGCCTTCGTCGAGAAGCGCCCGCCGCGCTGGACCGGCAAATAAGGTCTACCTGCCTGCGAAGCTGAGCTGCGCGAGGCAGCTCTTGATGTCCTCTTCGAACGCCTTGGCCACGGCGCCGGCGACGTCGCGCTGGCTGCCGCTCAGCAGCCTGCCGGCGTCGCACAGCACCACGTAGCTCCCGGCCTTCGAGGAGAATCCACGGATCTGCGGCTCCGCGTCGAGGTTGCCTCTCACGCTTACGCCGAGGCGCGTGGTGCATCCCACCACCGCCGAGCCCTGCATCACCCGGTAGGCATTCACGTTGATATACAGGTACGGTTGTTTCGGGTCCTCCGAGGCCTGGATGCCGTGCGCCTTGAGCGCGCGCGCCACGGCCCCCTGGAGCGCGAGCGACTTGATCCCGCACTCGGTCGCTTCCCGCGCGACCCCTTCGATCACGACGCGGAGCGCCGGCGCGTCCTGGGCGAGCGAGGCGGCGCTGCAAGCCGCGAGGAGCGCTGCGAAAACCCGCTTCACGGCTAGCCGCACATCGCGGAGAGCTGCGCGGCGGCCTCGCGCACGCGCTGCTCGCACGTCTGGCGGTCAGACTTGGCGCTCGCGCATTGCTTGGCCGGGTCCAACCGGGCGGCCTGCTCCTTGATCTTCTTGCACTCCTCGCTGTTGCTGTCCAGGGTCACCATGCCCTGCCCCTCGCGGCACGGCCCGAGGTGGGTGTAGCGCATCTTCATCTCCTGCGGCCCGCGCGGCCCGGTGGTCTGCGTCGTCATCAGCATGCTCTTGCCCTCGCGCTTCAGCGTCACCGTGCTCTTGCGCTCGGCGCAGGTGCTTTCGATCAGCGCCTCGTCGGCGGTGTCCTTGAGGAGCCGGTGCTTGCAGCCGGATTCCGCGCGCGGCTTGTCGCCTCTCGACGAAACGTCCATCAGGTTGTCGGTGCACAGCGTCATCGTCGGGGCTTTGCCCCGCATCTGATCCTTCGTAGCGCGCCCGCCGCCGTCGAGGATCTCGACCTGGTACTGGCCCTTCTGCCCCTGCAGGTCGCGGAACATCTTCGGCACGGGCATGTCCTGCGCCAAAGCGGTGGCCGCAAAAATCACCAAGAGAGAAACGAAGGGCGTTTTCATGCCGGCAATCATAACCGCACGCGAAACTGGAGAAGCAGTACGACGCGAACGTCTAGGAGGGGTGCAGGTCCTGCCCCTGCGGATTCGGGGGCATGTAGCGCCCGCCCTGCAGGACGATCTTCATCGCCTCGGGCAGCCCGGCGACCGCGGTGGTCTTCGTGATGTAGCCGCGTGCGCCGGCTTCCAGGCACTGCTGGATGCGCTCCTTTTCCTCGTTGGCCGAGACGACCAGCACCGGCACCGCGGGGAAAGCGCGCCGGAACCGGTACAGCGCGTCGATTCCCGAGCAGGTCGGCAGCGAGAGATCCAGCAGCACGAGGTCGAGCGGGTGCCCGGAGGCGATCTGCAGCGCCTCGGGCAGGTCCACGGCCACATGGACCTTGGCGCCGCTGAAGGTCTTCCGCACGCTCGCGGCATAGACCTGGATCGTCAGCGCCTGATCGTCTACCAGCAGCACTTCCATGGCGTGAATCTTAGACTCCCCCTCCCCGGTTACTCCCGGGGAATGCTTTGACTGACATTTTTTTGCTGTTGAAGAGCCTACAAGGGCGTGCCGCACACGGTAAACGTGAATATTCACCAAAATGCGGTCAGGCCCGGGCTGGGGTCAGGGCCCGAATTCTGTTGCACGTAGTGCAAACGAATTCGGGCCCTGACCCCGAATTCAAGCTATTCCGCGGCGCCCGCCTTCCTCAGCAGCTGCCACACCTTCTCGGGCGTTATCGGAATGTCCACGTGGGTCACGCCGAGATGCGAGAGCGCGTCCACCACGGCGTTGGCGATCGCGGGCGGCGCGCCGACGGTAGCCGACTCGCCCACGCCCTTCGCGCCCAGCGGATGGTGGGGGGAAGGCGTTATCGTCTTGTCCGTCTCCCACTTCGGGCACTCGAGCGCGGTCGGCACGTAGTAGTCGAGGAAGCTGCCGCCAAAAACGTTGCCGTCCTCGTCGTAGCCGATCTCCTCGTAGAGCGCGGGGCCGACGCCCTGCGCGAGTCCGCCGTGGATCTGCCCCTCGACGATCATCGGGTTGATGATGTTGCCGCAGTCGTCCACCGCGACGAAGCGCCGCACCTTGACTTCGCCGGTGCCGCGGTCGATGTCGACCACGCAGATGTAGCTGCCGAACGGGAAGGTGAGGTTGGGCGGGTCGTAGTAGTGCGTCGCCTCCATGCCGGGCTCCATGCCCTGCGGCATGTTGGTGTACGCGGCAAAGGCGCACTCCTGGATGGTCTTGGCCTTGTCCGGCACTCCCTTGACGAAGAACTTGCCCGGCTCCCAGTCGAGGTCGGCCTCGCTGCATTCCAGCAGGTGCGCGGCGATCGTCTTCGCCTTGGCACGGATCTTCCGCGCCGCAAGCGCCGCGGCCGCGCCCGAGGTCGGCGTCGAACGGCTGGCGTAGGTCCCGAGGCCGTAGGGCGCGGTGTCGGTGTCGCCCTCCTCCACCTGGATGTCGGAGGCGGGAATGCCGAGCTCCTCGGCGATGATCTGCGCGTAGGTGGTCTCGTGGCCCTGCCCCTGGCTCTTGGTGCCGAAGCGCGCGAGCGCCTTGCCCGTCGGGTGCACCCGGATCTCGGCCGAGTCGAACATCTTGAGGCCGAGGATGTCGAAGTCCTTCGACGGCCCGGCGCCGACGATCTCGACGAAGCTGCACACGCCGATGCCCATCAGCTTTCCTTGTTTTCTCTTCTCGGCCTGCTCCTTGCGCAATCCCGGGTAATCGATAATGTCCATCGCCTTTTTCAGCGCCGCGGGATAGTTGCCGCTGTCGTACTCCCAGCCGAGCACGGACTTGTACGGGAAGCGCTCGGCCGGGATGAAGTTTTTCATGCGCAGCTCCACCGGGTCCATCTTGAGCTTCTGCGCCAGCACGTCGACCACGCGCTCGATCGCGTGCACCGCCTCGGTGACGCGGAACGAGCAGCGGTAGGCGACGCCGCCCGGCGGCTTGTTCGTGTAGACCGCGTCGACCTCGCAAAACGCGTGCTTCAAGTCGTAGGCGCCGGTGCAGATCGAGAACAGGCCCGCCGGGTACTTCATCGGGTTGGCCGAGGCGTTGGTGTAGCCGTGGTCGGCGATCGTCTTGATGCGCAGCGCCGTCATCGTGCCGTCCTTCTTCGCGCCGAGCTCGACCTTCATGTGGTAGTCGCGCGCGAAGGAGTCCGCCTGCAGGTTCTCCATCCGGTCCTCGATCCACTTCACCGGCTTGCCGATCACCACCGACGCCGCCACCGCGATCACGTAGCCGGGATAGACCGGCACCTTGCCGCCGAAGCCGCCGCCGATGTCCGGCGACACTATTCGAATCCGCTCCTCCGACAGGCCGACGTGGCCCGCGACCAGCGCGAACACCGTGCGCACCGCGTGCGGCGCCTGCGTGGTCATGTACACCGTGAGCTTGCCTTCGGCGCTGTTGAAGTCGGCGACGCAGCCGCAGGTCTCCATCGAAGCGACGTGGATGCGCGGCAGGTAGACGAACTGGCTCGCCACCACGTCGGCCTGGCCGAGCGCGCTGTCGGTGGCGCCGCGGTCGCCCGCCTCCCAGTGGAAGGCGATGTTGTCCAACTTGCCCTTCTTGTCCTTGCGCAGCACCGGCGCGCCGGGCGCCATCGCCTTGAGCGGGTCGACCATCACCGGCAGCGGCTCGTACTCCACCTCGACCGCGTCGGCGCCGTCGGCGGCGATGTAGCGCTCGGTGGCGATCACCGCGCACACCTCCTGCGCCACGTACATCACCTCGTCGATCGGCAGCACCATCTGCGTGTCGGCCGAGATCGTCGGCATCCAGTGCAGCTTGTACTTCTCGAGCGTCGGCCCGTCGATCACCGCGAGCACGCCCGGAATCTTGAGCGCGGCCGAAGTGTCGATTTTCTTGATCTTCGCGTGCGCGTACGGGCTGCGCACGATGTCCATGTAGAGCATCCCGGGAAGCTGGATGTCGTCGACGTAGTTGCCCTTGCCGCGGATGAAGCGCGGGTCTTCCTTGCGCTTCATCGAATGACCCATGCCGCAGATCTTTTCGCTGGTTTTCATGAGGCCCTCATTTTCTCCGCTGCGTGCTGCACCGCTTTCACGATATTGAGGTACCCGGTGCAGCGGCACAGATTCCCGGAGATCGCCTCGCGGATCTCCTGCTCGGTCGGTTTCCTGTTGCGCTCGAGGAGCGCCGAGCAGGTCATCAGCATCCCCGGCGTGCAGAAGCCGCACTGCAGGGCGTGCTTCTCGGTGAACGCTTCCTGCACCGGGTGGAGCTTGCCGCCCTGCTCCAGGCCCTCGACCGTGGAAACGCTGCAGCCGTCGGCCTGCACCGCGAGCACCGTGCACGACTTCACCGGCTGCCCGTCGAGCAGCACCGTGCACACGCCGCAGTGCGACGTGTCGCAGCCGATATGCGTTCCGGTAAGGCGCAGGTTCTCTCTGATGAAGTGCACCAGCAGCAGCCGCGACTCGACTTCGGCTTCGCGCGCCGCGCCGTTCACCTTGACGCTGATTCGATGTTTCATCTCAACTCCTCCCGGCCCGGTCGAGCGCCGCGTGCAACGCCCGCCCCGCCAGCACGCGCGCCATCTCGCGCTTGTACTCCACCGAGCCGCGCCGGTCGGCGCTCGGCGAGCTGGCCTTCGCAGCAAGCTTTGCGGTTTCCAGGATATTTTTGTCGTCTGGAGCTTTTCCGGAGAGAAACTTCTGTGCCTCCACCGCTTCGACCGGAGTCGGCCCGGCATTCGTCAGCGCGATGCCGGCGCGCTCGACCGCGCCCTTCGCGTTCAGCGTGAGCTGCACCGCCACCGCCGCTGCAGCGAAATCGCCGGTCTTGCGCTTGAGCTTGCGGTAGGCGCCGCCGCTCTTCGCCGGCGGCACCGGGACGCGGACCTCGACCAGGATTTCATCCGCTTTCAGTTCCGTGACGAAGAGACTCTTGTAGAAGCGATTCGCTGCAATCGCGCGCTCGCCCTTCGGTCCGCGCACCGCCAGCTCGGCGCCGAGCGCGATGGCGATCGCCGGCCAGTCGTTCGCCGGGTCGCCGTTGGCGAGATTGCCGCCGATGGTGCCGCGGTTGCGCACCAGAGGATCGGCGATCAGCGGCACGGCATCGACCAGGATTCCGTACTTCGATTTGATGATTTCGGAGCGCTCGAGCGTCGCCTGCCGCGTCCCCGCGCCGATACGCAGCCAGCCCTTCTCCTCCTTGACGTACTCGAGCCCGGGAATGCGGTTGATGTCGACCAGGTGCGCATAGGAGCCCAGGCGCAGCTTTAGAGTCGGCAGCAGGCTCATGCCGCCCGAGAGCACCTTGGCCTGGTCGCCGTAGCGCGAAAGAAGCGCCACGGCCTCGTCGAGCGTCCCGGGGCAGTGATAATCGAAAGGCGCGGGAATCATGCGCTCACTCCCTTCTGAAGGAACTTGGTGCGGCAGCCTGCGCAGCAGAAGTAGTAGGTCTTGCCTTCGACCTGCGCACTGTGGCGCGCGCCGGCCACGGCCACCTTCATGCCGCAGATCGGATCTACGGCTTCTTCCGGCGTTACAACAGATTTTCTTCTTCTCTGCTCGACGATCTGGGCCATGACGCTCAGCGCAATCTCTTCCGGCGTCCTGGCGCCGATGTCCAGCCCCGCGGGCGCCGCGACGCGCTCGACCGCAGCGCGCGGCACGCCGCACGCCACGAGCGTTTCGCGCACCTGGTCGAAGCGCTTGCGGCTCGCGATCACGCCGACGTACGCCGGCTCGCCGCGCAGGACTTTCTGCAGGACCTCCAGGTCCTCGTCGCCCATGGTCCCGACCAGCACGTGAGCGCCCTTGAGCGAAGCTTCGGCTCCGCGCTCGACGCGGTATCCCATGGCCTCGCCGATGCGCGCGAGCGCCTCGACCATGGGCGTGGCGCCGAACAGGACCAGGCGCGGAACCGGCAGCACGGGCTCGACGTAGATCTCCACGGTGCCTCCGCTGTCGCAGGTCATCTGGAGGGCGATCATTCCTGATCTTGTTGCTGGATTTGTTTCAGGACTCAAACACAACAGGCGCGGTTCGCCGTCGGCCATCGCGCGCTGCGCCTCGCGCACCACCGTCTCGCGCGTGCAGCCGCCGCCCGCCCAGCCGTGATATTCGCCGCTCTCCGTGACCAGCGCGGTATCGCCGACGCGCGCCGAGCTCGGCGGCTCGCGCCGCACCACGGTGACGAGCGCGAAGCGCTCGCCCTTTGCGCTCAGACTCGCTGCGAGCGGCAGTAGCTCGGGCCGCATTTTCCCCCTCCAGGAGAGGCGTCGATACTAGCGCATACACCGCCGCCGAAGCGCGAATTCCCGCTTATCGCGCCGTACGCTCACTTGATCGCGATCGGGTTGATGATCGCCTGCACCGCGCCGGTGATGCGCGAGGGGCCGAGCGTGAAGAGGAATTCCCATGCCTGGTCCTTGACCATCTCGGAGGTCTCCATGTTCTCCAGGATGTAGATGCCGTTCATCGGCAGCAGGATCTGGTGCACCTCGAACACGCCCGCGTCCTTCTCGAACGGCACCACCTCGAGCCCCCAGGTGTCGGAGCCGATCATCGCCACGCCGCGCTCGGCGAGGTAGCGCGCCCCGCCCACGCCCAGGCCGGGCTCGACCGAGCCGTAGCGCTTGTTGTCCTTGCCGATGAGCTTCGTCCAGCCGGTATGAAACAGCACGACGTCGCCGCGCTCGATCGAGCCGATCCCCTGGCGCTTCATCGCGCCCTCGATCTCGGCGCGGTTGAAGGGCGTGCCTTCCTTCACGATGTCGGTCTTGAAGTAGCCCGCCATGTCGAGCAGCACGCCGCGCGTCGCGATCGGCGGCACCTTCTCGATGCCGAGCTTCTTCAGGCCGTCGGCCTGGACGAACTCCGCCGCCTTGTTGCAGTTGTAGTAGACGCCGTCGACCCCGATGTGGCCCAGGCCGTCGAGCTGCGAGCCGACGCCGACCCAGCCGGTGATGATGTCGTCGTTGTACGTCGTCTTGCTGGGCCCGAGCGTGCCGCCGTGCACCTGCCCCGGCTGCAGGATGGTGATCGCGAAGGTGCGCGGCGGGAACGCCGGCGTGTCCTTGTTGGTCTCGATGCCGAGGCGGTAGCTCTTGCCCTTCGTCACCAGCTTCGTCGCTGCGAGCGTCTTCTCCGGCGTCACGTAGTTCAGGTTGCCGACCTGGTCGTCCTTCCCGTGCTTCGAGGGGAAGCAGGTCTGCTGCGGCTGCTGTGCGTGCGCCGCGCCCGCGAGCAGCGCGGCCGCGACGACCAATGACGCCTTGCGCTTGGATTGCATGTTTTCTCCCGGTGAGGAACCGGGGATCATAACGCCGCCCAAGGAGTAACATTCGTCGCCTATGAAGCTCAGCCTCGGGGGAGTTGCCGTTCTGGTCGCTGCCTGGCTCGGCATGTGGGCCACCAACATCGGCATCCTTGTCTTTTCGGCCGACAGCAGGATCCCGAAGACGCGCGAGTGCCACTACTTCATCGGCGTCTCGGTCCTGAAGCGCATCGAGCCGCTCGCCGAGCGCTGCCCGCTCATCCGCAGCATCGGCACCTGACCCTCAGGATACGGTAGTAAAGTCGTGGCGCTTCACGTGGGTCTCACTCGGAGGGGGAGGTACGCATGCCGCAGCCACCGGTTCAGCTCATCCCCGGCGACGAGGTTGCCAAACCCGAAGCCGGCATCGGTCTTTGCCTTTCGGGAGGCGGGTATCGCGCCATGGTGTTCCACGTCGGAGCGCTCTGGCGCCTGTATGAGGCGGGCTTGCTGCGCAAGACGAAAAGGATCTCCAGCGTATCGGGAGGCTCGATTACCGCCGCAACGCTCGCGCTCAAGTGGAATCAGCTCAGCTTCGATCCAGCGAAGATCCAGTCCGATTTCGTGCCGCAGGTGGTCGCCCCGATCCGCCGCCTTGCCGGGGAGACTATCGACGCCGAGGCCATCATCCTCGGGCTGGCGCTGCCGGGAAGCGTCAGCGACCGGGTCGCCGCGGCGTACGAGGAGCATCTCTTCGGCAAGGCCACGCTGCAGGATCTTCCCGACAATCCGCGCTTCGTCATCAACGCCACGAACGTGCAGTCCGGCGTCCTGTGGCGCTTCTCGAAGCCCTATATCCGCGACTACCGGGTGGGCGAGATCAGGAATCCGACGGTCTCGCTCGCCAGGGCCGTCGCGGCGTCGTCGGCTTTTCCGCCCGTGCTGTCGCCGGTGGAAATGCGCTTCGACGAAGGCGCCTTCACGCCGAACTCCGGAACCGACCTGCAGCGCCCGCCCTATACGACCAAAGCCGTGCTCACCGACGGGGGCGTCTACGACAACCTCGGCCTCGAGACCGTCTGGAAGCGCTACGACACGGTGCTGGTGAGCGACGGCGGCGGCCAGATGCAGCCCGAGGAAGAGCCGAAGACGGATTGGGCGCGGCACGCCTTTCGCGTTCTCGACGTCATCGACAACCAGGTGCGCTCGCTGCGCAAGCGGCAAACCATCGACTCCTTCGTCTCGGGCGCGCGCAAGGGCGCGTACTGGGGCATCCGCACCGATATGGCGAGCTACCCGGTGGACAGCCCGCTCGACTGCCCGCTGGGACGCACCACCGAGCTCGCGCAGACCAAGACGCGGCTCAAGCGCATGGACGATGCCCGGCAGGAGCGGCTCATCAACTGGGGCTACGCCGTCTGCGACGCGGCGCTGCGCGCCCACGTGGACCGCGGGCTGCAAAAGCCGAAGGGCTTCCCTTACCCGGCGACGGGAGTCTGAGCGATGGCCGTTCAAGTCCCGCACAAGCTGGTGGAGTTCATCCTGCTCGGGCCCGAGGACGACCGGCGCCAGCTCCAGGATTCGCCGATCCTCGGCGACGTCTGGCTCGCATTCGCCCAAAGCCCCGCCGCGCAACTCGAGCTCCTGATCACCCCCTACAGGGACGTCGCCGCCGGCAAAGTGGCCACGATCCTCGCCGACTGCCTCGAGAAAAAGCCGAAGGCGAAGACGGGCTCGGGCAGGGACGCCGACGTGGCGTTCCTGCAGGGCATCGTCGCCGCGCGGCTCACTTTCCAGGACGTGCTGCGCATCATCGTGCCGATGACCGCGTGGTGGCACGACCGGCGCGTCGCCCGGAAGATCGCCGCCTACGAGCCCGGAATCATGAAAAAGAAGATGAACGACATCCTCGGCGCGTACAAGGACTGGCCGAATGCCGCCGCCCCGGTCAGCATGCAGGACATCGAGTCCCACGTGCGCTACATCACCCTCGCCGGCCTCATCCTGTGGGCCGAGGAGCAGAAGGGCGACAGCAGCGAGGCGGAGCTGCTCGAGCGCCTGCTGGACAAGAAGGTCCAGGAAGAGATCGCCGTAATGCTGCGCGGGCAGTTGAAGCACCTGTACCAGCCGGAAGAGCACTCGCTGGTCTGGCACGTCGCGCGCAACCGCCAGGCGAGCGCCGCGCTGACGAAGTCGGTGCCGGCGGTGAAGGCGGATTCGGCGCGCAGCCTCTTTACCGTGAGCTGCAAGGAGCTCGTCTGGGCGGTGATCGACTCGGGCATCGACGCGCAGCACGAGGCCTTCGGCGATGCCGAGGGCAACTCGCGCGTCAAGAGGGCTTTCGACTTCACCCGGATCCGCGAGATCGTCAGCCTCGACAACGTGCGCCCGGCAAAGGCCGAGGCGCGCATCGAGAACCTCCTCGAGCAGCGGCGCAAGGAGCTCAAGAATCCGCCGGACGCGAAGACGGCGCTCGAGCACCTCACCCGGCTGGCGCAGGATGCGCGCCAGGGACGCGCGATCAACTGGGAGCTGGTCGAGGGCCTGATCGAGATCGCTCCGGAAGTGGCTCCGCCGAGCAATCACGGCACGCACGTCGCGGGGATCATCGCCGCGAACAAGGACGGCGGCGCGAAGAAGGGCAGGAAAGGCAGGAAGGCCGCGCCGCCGCCGCCCGACGACGAGCAGTCCGGCGACCAGGCGGACGGCATGTGCCCCGACATGTACCTGTACGACTTCCGGGTGCTCGCGCCGACGCTGAAGGAGACCGAGTTCGCGATCATCGCGGCGCTGCAGTACATCCGCTACATCAACGAGCGCAACAGCTTCATGACGATCCACGGCGCCAACCTGAGCCTGTCGATCCGGCACGACGTGCGCAACTACGCCTGCGGCCGCACGCCGGTGTGCAACGAGTGCGAGCGCCTGGTGAACAGCGGCGTCTCCGTGGTGGCCGCGGCGGGCAACCGCGGCTACCAGAACTTCGAGACCAAGGAAGGCGTGTACGAAAGCTACGCGGCGTTCAGCGTGACCGACCCGGGGAACGCCGACGGCGTGATCACGGTCGGCTCGACCCACCGCTACTGGCCGCATACCTACGGCGTGAGCTTCTTTTCGAGCCGCGGGCCGACCGGCGACGGCCGGATGAAGCCCGACCTCGTCGCCCCCGGCGAGCGCATCCGCGCGCCGCTGCCCGGCGGGGAGTGGGGCGATCTCGACGGCACCAGCATGGCGGCGCCGCACGTGAGCGGCGCGGCGGCGATGCTGATGGCGCGCTACTCCGAGCTCGTCGGCCAGCCGCGGCGCATCAAGCAGATCCTGTGCGCGAGCGCCACCGACCTCGGGCGCGAAAAGAGCTTCCAGGGCCACGGCATGCTCGACGTGCTGCGCGCCTTCCAGTCCATCTAGGGCACCGATTGATCTTCAGCCTGGACGTGCGCCGCGCCCGCAAGGGCGACTGCATGCTTCTGCACTTCGGCACCAAGGCGAACCCCGGCCTCATGGTCATCGACGGCGGGCCCGCGGACGTCTATGCGCCCCACCTCAAGCCGCGCCTGCTCCGGATCCGCGAGAAGCGCCGCCTGGCTGCGCAGGCACCCCTCCCGCTCGACATCGTGATGGTGAGCCACGTCGACGACGACCATATCCGCGGCATTCTCGACCTGACGCGCGAGCTGCGCGCGGCCACGGGCGCGGGGCTGGTGCAGGTGCAGAGCCTCTGGCACAACAGCTTCGACGACATCATCGGCAACGATCCCGGCGAGCTGACCGCGTCGGTCACCGCGCAGTTCGGCGCCGCCTCGGTCCGCGGCGGCCTGCGGCCGGGCGCCGGCAGCGACCTCCTTCCGAACGGCACGGACGCGGACCAGGAGATCGCCGAATCGTCGCTTCTGGTGCTCGCGAGCATCGCGCAGGGCCACGCGCTGCGCGGCGACGCCGAAGCGCTGGGATGGACGCTCAACGCGGAGCACGACGGCAAGCTGATCCTTGCCGACAGGAACGCCGTCGACCTGGGCAACGGGCTGAAGCTCACGGTCGTCGGCCCGATGCGCAAGGAGCTGCAGGAGCTGCAGGAGAAGCACGACGAATGGCTCGAGGAGCTGAAGAAGAGGAAAAAGGGCAACGAGGCGGCGCTGGCCGCGTATGTCGACGAGTCGGTCGCCAACCTGTCCAGCCTCGTCGTGCTGGCCGAATGCGGGCGCAAGCGCATGCTGCTCACCGGCGACGCGCGCGGCGACAAGATCCTGCAGGGCCTCGAGGAAACCGGGCTGCTCGCGAAAGGCCGCACCCTGCACGTCGAGCTCCTCAAGGTGCCGCACCACGGCAGCTCGAACAACCTCGAGGAGGATTTTTTCAGGCGCATCACCGCCGATCACTATGTGTTCTCCGGCGACGGCGAGCACGGCAACCCGGAGCGCGAGTCGATCGAGATGCTGCTCAAGGCGCGCGGCAAGAAGCCCTTCACCCTCCACCTCACCTACCCCGTCGCCGAGATCGACGAGGGACGCAAGGCGGACTGGGAGATGGAACAGAAGAAGGAAGAGGCGCGCAAGGCCAAGGGCGGCAAGAAGCCGGTGCGCGAGAACTGGTCCGCCGCGAAGCACGCCCTCGCCCCGGTGCTCAAGAAGCGCGCGAAGGGGCAGAAGCTCGTCATCGTCGGCGAGACGAAGCCGCACGTGATCGACCTGAAGACCAAGCTGGGATATTGAGCGGGCTAGCCGTTCAGGAGCGCAGAACGCGCCCTGCTGCAGCGCCGGTCAGCGAACCCCTCTCCCACGTCACCACGCCGTTCACCAGCGTCATCTCGATGCCGCGCGAGCGCATCACCATGCGCTTCGCCCCGCCCGGCAGGTCGTAGAGCCGCTCCGGGCGCCCGCCCGACCCGACGGTTGCCGGGTCGAAAATCACGAGGTCCGCGGCCATCCCCGTCGCAATCCTGCCTCTGTCTCGAATTCCGAAGAAATCGGCTGGGTCGGAGGTCATCCGCCGCACCGCTTCCTCGAGAGAGAGAACCTTCCGCTCCCGCACCCAGGTCCCGAGCACATAGGTCGGATAGCCCGAGTCGCACAGCATGTCCAGGTGCGCGCCGCCGTCGCCGAGCCCCAGAAGCATGTCTTTGTTATTCAAAATTTCAGACATGCGGTCCACACGCGTATTGAACGACTGCATGGTGAACTCGTTCTCGAGATCGTCCTCGAGCGTGATGTCGAGCAGCGCGTCCACTCCGTCGCAACCGCGCGCGGCCGCCACCTCGGCCACGGTCTTTCCCTCGAGGTGCTTCAGCTTCGGATTCTTCACCTCGTGCACGGCGATCCGCGACCAGTTCCCGAATCCCGCGGGCTTCTTCAGGTTTTCTCGAAATTCATTTCTGAAACCAGCATCTCCATAGACGGCAGCCTGGGCCGCTTTCGACTTGTCCTCGAACACCCGCTTCCACGCCGGGAATCCGGCGAACGAGAACGGGTTCCTCATATTGATCTCGCGCGTCAGCGGCAGCGGCGAGGTCTGCGGCCGCGCCCCGCGCTGGATCATCGGCCTTGCTTTGCGCAGCGACGTGCGCACCGCCTCCGAAATATCGTCGCGGTCGAACATCGCGATGAACGTGATCGGCCTGGCGCTCTCGGCGAGCATGAAGTCGAGCAGCTCGAGCTCCGGGTCGTCCATCACCCCGATCTGCTTCGTCATCGCGATTTCAATGGCGCCCTTGCCGCGCTCGCGCAGCACGTTGCAATAGGCCTTCAGCTCCTCGCGGCTCGCGTTGCGGCATGCGAGCGGCCGCCCGCCGTAGCCCATGTGCTGGTTGAGCAGCGTGCTCGACCACCCGAACGCCCCAGCATCAATTGCTTTTCCAAGTAGAAGCTTGATTTGAGCGACTTCGTCCGCGTCCGCGGCCCGCTCCATCGACGCCTCGCCCATCACGTAGTGCCTGAACGGTGTCAGCGGCGCCAGGAATGCCAGATTCAGCGCCGGCTTGCGCTTCGCCGCCGCGTCCATGTATTGCGGGAACGTCTCCCAGTCCCACGTGATCCCGGCGTTCAGGACCTCGAACGGGATCGCCTCCACGTTCACCAGGTCGCGCATCGCGATCTCTCTCGCCGCGGGCCGGCAAGGCGCGATCCCCACTCCGCAGTTCCCCATCACCACCGTCGTCACGCCATGCCAGCTCGACGGCGTCGTCGCGCCGTCCCAGCAGATCTGCGCGTCGTAGTGGGTGTGAGGATCGATGAACCCCGGCGCGACGACCAGGCCGTCGGCATCGATGATCCTGTCTGCCTTGCCTGGGGGAACGATCTTCCCGCCCGCGATGCCGATGTCCTCCCGCCGCGCGGGCGCGCCGGTGCCGTCGACGACGCGACCGCCGCGGATCACGACATCACAGATCATGGCGGGCCGTCAGCAGGGCGCGGGTGGCGCCTCGGCGAGCTTCGGATCGATCGCGCGCAGCCCGTTCGGCCAGGTGAGCTTGGTGAAGTCCACCGGCTCGGTGGTGAGCCCGGCGCCGCGCGCCCACTTGGAGAGGCTGCAGAAGTCGTCGTAGTACACCTTGTCGAGCGCGATCGGGCGGATGTTCGTCTCCCACTGGTCGCGCGTCGCCTTCTCGCTCAGGCTGTAGGTCTTGGCGGCGAAGGCCGCGACGGCCTTGAAGTCGCTCTCGGCCTTGGCGCGCCCTTTCATGATGGCGCGCAGGAAGCGCGTCACCTTGTCCGCCCCGTCGGGCGTGTTGAGGAACTCGGGGCGCGCGCCCGCCACCAGGTAGCCCTGGACATAGCCGGTCGCATCGGAGAGCTGGTGGGCGTCGTTCGGGCAGATCTCGAGCGTGCGCGAGCCGATCGGCTGCCAGATGAAGAAGGCCGAAATATCGCCCTTGCACAGCGCCGCCGGCAGGAGCTGCGTGTCGAGGTTCTTGACCGACACGCTCTTCGGATCCACTTTGTTCTTCGTCAGGTACTCCGAGACGAACCACGAGCCGGTCGAGCCGACGCGCGTGGCGACCGTCTTGCCGGCGAGGTCCTGGGGCTTGCGGATGTCCTTGCGCGCGATCACCACGTAGCCCTTCGCGTCGCGCTCGATCGCGACGAAGGTCTGGTACTGGCCCGGGTTGTTGAAGAAGTACTGCACGCTCGGCAGGTCGCCGGTCATGACGATGTCGCCCTGGCCGGTCCTGAAGGTCTGGAACGCGGTGGTCCCGGAGGGGAACACGCGGTACTCGACGTCGAGCCCCTGCTCCTTGAAGTAGCCGTGCTCGAGCGCCATCCAGATCGCGTCGTTGTTCACCGACGGCTGCCCGAAGAGCACCACCTTCTTCAGTGGTTGCGCCTGCGCCGTTCCCGTCGCAATAACCAGTGCCGCCAAGATGCTTGCAAGTCTCATGAGGCCTCCTAGGTCAACGCAATATACGACATGTAGCGCGAGAGCATGCGATCGACTGCCATGCGGAACAGGCGGTCGAAGATGAAGCCGATGACGCAGATCGTCAGCAGCGCGACGAAGATGCGGTTGGTCTGCAGCAGGATCGAGGAGTGCTGCAACAGGTAGCCGATGCCCGAATCCGCCGCCAGGATCTCGGCCGGGATGATGCTCATGAAGGACGAGGCCATGGCGATGCGCATGCCGGTGACGATATACGGTGCGGCCGACGGGATCACCACCAGCAGGAAGATCTGCAGCTCGCTGGCGCCCAGGCACTCCGCCGCGCGCTGGCGGATGATCGGCGCGCGCATCACCCCGGCCGTGGTGTTGATCAGCACGATGAAGAACGTGCCCCAGAAAATGAGGAAATACTTGGAGGTCTCGCCGATGCCGAACCAGATTACCGCGATCGGGATCATCGCGGTGGGCGAAAGATAGCGCAGCAGCTCGATGATGGGATCGAGCAGGTCGTTGACCAGCCGGATGCGCCCGAGCAACACTCCCAGCACGATCCCCGCCGCGCAGCCGCTGACGAACCCCACGCCCACGCGCGCGAGGCTGATCGCCACGTGGCGGAAGATTTCCCCGCTCTTCACCATCGGGATCATGGTCTCGAGCACCACCAGCGGCGGCGGGATCAGGAAGGGGTTGAAGACGAAGGTCGAAAGGAATTGCCACCCGGCAAAGGCAATGACGATGGACCCGACGAAAAACGCCGCCGCCCTCACATCAACAGCCCTTCCACGCGCTTGAAGAGCCGCCCCGCCGCCGGATCGCCGAGGTCGCGCGGCCGCGGCAGGTCGACGTCGATCACTTCGGTGATGCGCGAGCCCGGCCCGACCGACATGAGACAAATCCGGTCGGCGAGGGTCACCGCCTCGGCGATGTCGTGCGTCACGAAGACGATCGTCTTGCCGGTGCGCTGCCAGATGTCGAGCAGGAAGCCGTGCATCCTGCGCCGCGTCAGCGCGTCCAGCGCGCCGAACGGCTCGTCCATGAGGAGCGCCTTCGGCTCGACCGCCAGCGCCCGCGCGATCTGCAGGCGCTGGCGCATGCCGCCCGAGAGCTGGGCGGGGAACTTGCGGCGATGCTCGGCGAGGCCAACCATCGCCAGGTACTTGTCGATGATGGCCGGCCATTGCTCCTTCGGCAGCTTGCGCACGCGCAGCGCGAAGCGCACGTTCTCCTCGGCGGAGTACCACGGCAGCAGCGCCGCGCCCGCGTCCTGGAAGAACATCACGCGGTCCTTGCCGGCGCCGCGCACCGGCGCGCCGTCGAACTGCACCGTGCCGCCGCTCGCCTGCTCGAAGCCCGCGAGGATGTTGAGGAGCGTGGATTTGCCGCAGCCCGAGGGGCCGAGCAGGCAGACGAGCTCGCCTTCCGATACCGAGAGATCGATGCCGTCGAGCGCGACGTAGCGGTCCGCCTCCGCGCCGAAGACCTTGCTGACGTTTCGCACCGCGAGCACAGCGCCTCACCCCCCTCGTCGTATCCTAACGCATGCCCAACATCGAAATCCGCGGCGTAGAGAGCCTTGCCGGAACCGCCGTGCCGTACGCCTACGCAGTGAAGGCCGGACCGTGGCTCTTCCTCACCGGCCATGAAGCGTTCGATTTCGCCTCCGGCGCCGCGCCCGAAGTGGAAGGCCCCGCGGTCTTTCCTTCGTTCGGCGCGCCGCGCCTGAAGCGCGAAGCGGAATACATCCTGAAGCGCATGCGAAAGATGCTCGCCGAGTTCGGCTCCGACTTCAGGCACAGCGTGCGCGTCGACCAGTACTACCCGGCATTCGAGGCGGTGCGTGCCTACCAACTGGCGAGGCACGGCGAGTTCGGCGACTACATCCCGCCTTCCACCTCGGTGCTGATGGAGCGCCTGTTCAAGGCGAACTCGCACATCTCCATGTCGATGATCGCGGTCGTCCCCGGCAAGGACTACGAGATCGGCAAGCTCTATCCGAAGGAAGTCCCGGTGCCGATCGGCTCGTTCTTCGTGCCGGCGATCACCTGCAACGACTTCGTGTTCGTCGCCGGCCAGATGGCGAGCGACGAGAACGCGCTCGACCCGGCCGTGCGGCTGCCGAAGGAGCTGCGCAACTGGGGCGGCCCGAACGCCGTGCGCCGCCAGACCGAGTTCATCATCAAGAAGCGCCTCGAGCCCGCCCTCAAGGCGGGTGAGTCATCGTGGCAGAACATCCTCAAGGCGCAGATCTACGTCCCGACCGCCGCCGACATTCCGGACGCGCTCGATGTGTGGCACCAGCACGTCGGCGCGCATCCCTGCGCGCTCACCGCCGTGCCCACCAAGGCCTTCGGCTTCGTCGACGGGATCGTCGAGATCAACCTGCTCGCGCTGCGCGACGGCTCGAAGCGCAAGAAGGAAGTGCTCAAGCCCGACCTGCCCGCGATGTCGTCTTATGGCGCCTGCGTGCGTGCCGGCGAGCTCGTGTTCCCGTCGGGTTTCATGCCGATCGGCTTTGCTTCTTCGGATCCTTTCGACAGCCTTGCGCGCGCCTCGCAGGTCCAGGCCCTCGCCGTCCTCGGCTTCGCCGACAAGGTCTGCCGCGCCGCCGGCACCACGCTCCAGAACATCGTGCGCGCGCAGTGGTTCATGGCCGACGCCACCCAGTTCCCGGGTGTCGAGCTGGCCTGGATGAGCCGCCAGGGGAAGCAGCCCCATCCCTTCGTCTGCGTCCAGGTCCCGGCCCCGCTCCCCGCCCCCGGCGCCGCACTGACCGCTGACTTCTGGATCTACGCTCCGTAGCCGTCTAGGAGCGCAGCACCTGCCCGGCCGTGGCGCCGGTGAAGTTGCCCTTCTCCCAAGCCACCACGCCGTTCACCAGCGTCATCTCGATCCCGCGCGAGCGCATCACCATCCGCTTCGCCCCGCCCGGCAGGTCGTAGAGCCGCTCCGGTCGGCCGCCCGAACCCACGGTCGCCGGGTCGAAGATCACGATGTCGGCAGCCATCCCGGGTGCAATCCTGCCTCTGTCTCGAATTCCAAAGAAGTCGGCAGGATCCGAGGTCATCCGTCTTACCGCTTCCTCAAGCGTGAGAACACCGCGCTCGCGCACCCACGTCCCCAGCACATACGTCGGATAGCCCGAGTCGCACAGCATGTCGAGGTGCGCGCCGCCGTCGCCGAGCCCCAGCAACATATCTTTGTTGTTCAGGAGCTCAGCCATGCGTTCCGGGCGCGAGTTGAACGACTGCATGGTGAACTCGTTCTCGAGATCGTCTTCCAGCGTGATGTCCAGCAGCGCGTCCACTCCATCCACGCCCCGCTCTGCACATCCGCCCGCCTCGCCGGCGCGCCGGTGCCGTCGACAAGCGTCCCGTTCCGGATCAGCAGATCGCAGGCCACGCCGGCATCATAGCGCCGGCCCGACCCTCAGTCCGAACGCCTTTGCATGGCGTAGCGCCGGAGCGGAACGACCACGACGATCGGGTGCGTCGCCGCGTAGCGCTGCATGTCGCGGTGCTGCGCATTGCCCGAAGGCCGCGGAATGCGCATCGCCCAGCGCATGTACTCGCTGACGACGTCCATCACCCACTCGCTGCGCACCCTGCGGCGCGCGCCGCGCGGCAGCTTCGCGACGAGCGCGAGGCATTCCACCGGCCGCTGCTTCGACGACAGCGCGGGCTGCACGTAGGGGAAGTCGACCCGCCCGAAGCCCCACCTTCCCCAGATCCCGGCACGCTCGAAAGGATCCATGCTGTCCGGCGTTGCGGGCTGCTTGAACGGATCGTTCATCTCGCCCACGACCGCGGCGAGCGGCTTTCCGCCGGCGGCGTGAGCGTCGCGCCGAAGAAGGCGCACGGTGGCATCCAGGAGCGCGCGGCCCAGCCCGCGCCTGCGCCGGCCCGGTTTCGTGAACAGGAACTCGATGACGCCGGCATTCGGTCTTGCGAGGTAGTCGGAGATCGAGCCGCCCACGACCTCGCCGCCGCTTTGCATCAGCAGCACGTGGTAGTTGTTCACGCCATACCAGCCCTTTGCCTTCAGCGCGAGATAGCGCTCCATGTTGGCGAGCGATTCGCGCTCGTGCGGATCCGGGAACTCGCGAACGTACAGCGCCTTGTAAAAACGCCTGAGCGCCCGCAGCCCGGCCGGCGACGCGTCGAGCTCGGTGAAGGCGACGCCGCTCCGCACTATTCAGGCCCGGAAATCTTCGCTACGTGATCGTAGTAGCCCGCGATGAGCTCCGGCATGTGACAGGCCGAGAAGTATCCGGCCAGGCCCGGAGGCCGATCCTCCGGCTTTTCGTTCTCGGCGGGAAGCTGGATCGCCTGGGCGAACTCCCGGTCCGGCTCGGCCTCCAGGCGTGCGCGCAGCTCCTGCACCAGCGAGCGCTCGGGCGCATACCGGATCGGGCAGCCGCAGCCGCTATAGTCGGACGCGCACGCAAGGTAGAACCGGATGCCCGCCGCAACGTCGTCGGCATGGAAGAGGCTCTTGCGCTGCGACCACACCTCGCGCAAGAGCTGCAGCGCGTTCTGCACCAGCACCTGCCGCTGGAACCGGAACGCCTCGGGATCGCCGATGTTCGCGTGGACGAACACCGGCAGAAGATCCTGCCATAGCCTTTCGCCCGCGATGGCGTTCTGGCGCTCCTCCAGGCCGTCGTCCCACTCGGGATATTGCTTGCGCCGCAGAAGCGCGGGCCCCTCCTTGCCGGCTTCGCCGGGCGGCGGCGGCGTGGCGACGAGGAAAATAAGCCAGTAGTACGCGGAGAAATAGACGCGCGTTTCCTGCTCCGACTCCGGAGCGTCCTTTTCGTCGAGCTGCAGCACGAGGCCCGAGGTGCTCGTTTCCCTGTAGAGCGAGATCTGGGCGGGCGCCGCCGGATACTTGGCGAGCCCCTGCTTGCGCCGCTTGCGGCGGTTCGCCGCCGCAAGGTCGAACTCCTCCTTCGTTTTCGGCGCGGTGTGCTCCTCGAGAAACCACGGGCCCCATCGCAACCGCGCGGTGAGCACGCTCACCTTGGCGCCACGGCGCTCCGCGCGCAGCTGGTTGCCGAGCGCGCCGAGGCGCGGCGGCAGGCCCTGCTCGTCCGCCGCGAGCTCGAGAACCGGGAGCGAGTTGTTCTCGTCGCCGTAGCCGTACTGGAAGGCGTACGCGCCGTGCCACTGCTCGCACGTGCAGAGCGGCACGCTCGGCCCCCACATCAGCCAGCAGTTCCACTGCGACGCCTGCAGGCTCTCGAAGGCGCTCTTGCTGCGCTCGCCGCGCTTCGGGACCGCGCTCTGATAGGCGTCGAGCACCGGACGCCATTCGTTGCCGAAGCGCGCGAGCAGGCCGGCAACCAGCGACTGCGGCGCGATGTAGCCGATCTGCGCGTGGATGCGCAGCAGCGACGCGATCGATTCCTTCGGCGCGCCGCCGTGCTCGGCCACGGCTTCGAAGTAGCGCTTCCACGCGTCCTGGCGCTCGAGGGTGCGGTTGAAGAACTCGGACAGCACGTCGTGCGTGATGTCCTTCGAGCCGGGATCCTTCCCGATCCTGGCGAAGAGATCGAGCAGCGCTTCCGGCGGCTTGCCGCCCCGCTCTTTCGCCAGCTCGAGCGTCGCCGCGTTCCCGGGATGTTCCGACTCCAGCAGGTGGTACTCGATGAACAGCCGCGTGGCGTTGAAGACCCCGTCCGGGTCGAGCTCCGTGATGCGCGCTATTTCCGCCGCCACGAGGCGCGCAAAATCTTCGGCGTCGGGCATATCGTGCAGCAGCGATGCGCAAAGCAGCTTCACGCTCGGCGTGTTGGCCCTACGGTCAAGCGCGACCGCCGGCTGCTCGCGCGCCGCGCCCACCCGGTCCTTGAGCAGCGCGCGGATCTCGTCCATCACCTTGGCCATCTGGCGCTCGAATTTCGCCTTATCCGCCTCGCGGATCTCGAACAGCGACTGCTTTCCCTTCGGACGCATGTCCGTCGCCGCAATCCAGTCCGGCCATGAGGCGGGCATCATGTGCAGCGGGACGATGCGAAGGCCCGATTTCGCCAGCTTGCGCAAGCGCGGGACCTCGACCCGGGTGATGAAATCCGAATTGAGGAAATTCGGGCTGATGAGGATCACGGCCAGGCAGGCGCGATCGAGCGCCTGGGCGATCTCATCGTTCCATTGATCGCCGGCGCGAATGTCGCCCTTGTCGGTCCACACCTGGATGTCGAGCGAGCGTTCCAGCGATTCAAGGTGCGGAAAGATGTGGGCGGTGAACTCGTCGTCGTTGCAGTGGCTTACGAAGATCACGTTCTTCGCCATGCCCGAACGCTAGCCTGCCGGGCGTCGTCGTAGCAACACCCGGTCCTTATCCGCCCGTCCGAAAGCTGCGCCGCGTCCGGGTAACGACGCATAATCGCAGGCAGATCTGGGCGTCGTAGTGCGTGTGGGGGTCGATGAAGCCGGGCGCGACGACCAGGCTTTGCTTCTAACGCTCCGAACCGGCGGCCAGGCTTGCCGGAGGTGCCCAGCACCGGGCGGATCCTGTCCGCCAGTTGATCGACGTCGTAGCGCCACCGCGTATCGCTGATCTCGTGCGCATGCCGGCGCGCGAGATCCTTGATCGCATCCGGGAGGTCTTCGGCGGCCGGCATCTCGGCGCCGCCGGTCGGTCCGCAGGACCGGCTCCAGCCTCTTAT
>Ga0208185_1000133_pt1 | contig 48347 bp, 75 predicted proteins | sample EasRivMeERMLT700_FD_187532 | JGI IMG/M metagenome (GOLD analysis project Ga0208185, IMG submission 187532) | Soil microbial communities from meander-bound floodplain in the East River, Colorado, USA - East River MetaG ERMLT700 (SPAdes) (version 2) | ecosystem: Environmental > Terrestrial > Soil... | reverse complement strand
ATCGTTCAAAGGCTCGTGGAACGGCACTTTGATTTACGAGTATGAGGACATTCAGTTGGGCTCCTCAACGATCCAGTATGCGCACAACTTGTTCCTTGGGGCGCAGGCCGCCGGGGTTGTCTGGGCGCAAATGTCCAAGTTCGGCGAGGAAGAACAGGATCTCGGCCATCGGGTTTCCTATGAGAACCATGAGATCAGGGGCGTTGAGAAGATCCTCTACGACCGCCCAACACCGGAAGATAACGGCATCGTCCATGTGTTCACCGCAGCAGTGGCCGACTAAGGGGGATTTCTAGTTATGGCAAACACGACAGTAGGAACGAACGGCGTGAGCCGGGCCAATTGCCTAGAAGTGGTCGGCTCTTATGCGCCTTTGATCCCGTTCAAATGCACCCCGTCGGGAACCACTACATCGGAAACGATCACTTTCTCGCAGCTTCAGACGATCGTCGGATGGGTGATTACCTCGGTGGGCGCTGCGGGGGCTTCTGGCATATCGGACGGCGGCATCGGTCCAACGGTAACTGCGTCGGGCAACGTCCTGACCATCGCCGACGGCACCGATTTCGACCTAGACCAAACGAGTTCCGTCATTAACGGCATCGTTTGGGGAATCGCTAAACTTTAAGGAGAAATCAGCATGGCAGGTAAATCGAATTATCAAGAATGGCGAATCCAGCTTGTCGATGGTCGCACGATGAAGGCGATTGACGACGACAGCGGATTTTTTAATGTACTGACGGCCAGCACGCCGGTTGAGGCGACGATCTACTCGGACAGCATGGGCACAGCCGCCAGCAACCCCGGCACGATGACCGATGGCGTGATGCGTTTTTGGACCCTCGCTAGTGTTACCTCGGTGGATATTACGGTTCTGACATCGGAAGCGCATTCTTTCTTTTTGCGCGGAGTCTCGGTTTCCGATGGGCATATTACCGTATGGCCGGAGAACAACGGTAGTCAAAAACTCATCATCCCGTATCTGGTCGTCGGCGCATCGGAGGCGGTGGTCGATACCGGCTTCGATATTTTCCCGAAAATGTTCATTCGGGATTGCTACGTGCACGTGACGACAGTGGGTACGGGCGCCGCCTTGAAGATCGGCACATCGACGACTAACGGGGCGTTCGCTTCAGGCGTGAGCGTGGCAACGACCGGCTTTCCGGTGACATTGCTCGATGAGGCGCTTGTTTCCGGTTCGAGCTTGATCGGCACGGCCCTTGCCCCCGGAACCGGCACCAATGTCCGCCAACTCCATCGACGGGCGAATGCGACATCGGGTGCCAATATAATTTATTTCAATACGACATCGAGTAGCACGGCGGGATCGGGCTACATTTATCTCGTGTATGAAAGAATGCCCACCGGCGACCTGTAGTCATAGGGTCGCATGATTGTACGAGCACCCACTGAGGGGGAGCTGGCCAGGCTGGCTCCCCCGAATGTTCAACTTCGACCGATGGCGATCTATCGACTCGTGAACAAATACGACGATAAAGATCGCATCAGTTATATCAAGGCGAACTTTCGCCGCGGCTTGCCCAACATTAAGGAACTACTCAATAAAGAGGCTGGTCATGCCGCGGTGATTATTGGCGGCGGGCCGTCGGTAAGCGGCTATAGCAAAAAGATCGATGAGCTAGTGAATGGTGGCGCCCGTGTATTGGTGATTGATCGCATGACTGACTGGTGCTTCGAGAATTTAAGGCGCTCGCCTGATTATGTCGTTGCCTTGGACAGTAATATCGATGTGGTCGATTCATTCCCGCCGACGATAGAAGCCGTCGATCTATGGCCGACTTATCTTCTGGCTTCGCAGTGTCATCCTTTGGTATTTGAGAGATTGGCGTTTGCCGACACCTATATTTTCAATACCCATCAAGAAGGCATCGATACCCAGGTATTTCTCGAATGTGGCGACCTGGAGGGCGTGCAGATCAATGGCGGCGGCAGTGTCGTCTTGTGCGCACTATCGATTGCCCTCGCCTTGGGGATGAAGGATTTGCATTTTTTCGGCATGGATTGTCATGTGACCCAAGCAGCCTACGCCGCTGGCATTAAAGGTAATGGCACGACCGATGATCGAATCACAGTCAGGATCGACGATCGCGATTTCATTACGACGCACGCTTATTTAGCCTTTGCCCAACAGTTTTTCACCTTGACGATGTTTGGCCGGGACGACGAGTTGCTCGATAGGGTTAGGCTGTACGGCGACTCGATGGTTAGCGCCATGAGCAAAGAGGACATTCGCGGATGAGCACGCCGTTACCAGGAAATGACCTGACCGGCGCGGTGATTAACGCCAGCAGCGCGAGTGACAATACTATTGTGGCCGGGGTAGCGACTCAATGTATTTTGGTTTTCAAAATCTTCTTTGTCGCATCGGCGGCAACCACGGTGACGTTTAAGGACGGCAGCACGGCACTAACGGGTGCGATTACTTTGACCGCGGGCGGGTCGTTTGTCTTGGATCTCGACAGCGAGCCGTGGTTTATCGCCACGACCGGGAACGCATTCATCATCAGCCAGAGCGGCACGGCACAACTAAGCGGTAGGGCTTATTACAAACAGAGGTAAAAATGAATCTCAATGAAGCCAAGCAAAACGCCAGAGACTTAAACGCGACTCTCGCAACGCTGGTTGCCGCTACCGAGGGCGTGAAAGAAAGCGACTTTGCCGCGCAGCAGGCGCGCAAGGATGCGCTGGAAGCCGCAATCGCCGACACGCAAAAAAAACTGATTGCCGAGTCCAACGCAGCAATTGACAAGCTCGCCAAGGCCAAGTTTGACACCGATGCCAAGCTCGCCGAGTTGGACAATCAGATCAAAACTGCCCAAACGCTTTTGAAGGCGACCCAAAACGACGCCAATGTTGCGCGCGACACCATGCGCGAGTCGATTGCCAGCGAGCGGGCGGCGCTGCTCAAGGACAAGCAGGAAATACTTTCCCGCTTAGATGTACAGATTGCGGCCAAGGTAAAAAGTCTAGCCGACATTGACGCAGCGATCGAAGCGGGGCGGGCGAGATTCGCATGAAGTCTTTGACTGATTTGATTATCGAAGCGACCGAAAAACGAGAGGACCGTTGGGTAATTGAGGAACGCGCCAAGGCGAATGAGAAGTTAAGGGAAGAACAGGGCGATAAATGGCAGACTCCAACTTCAACCTCAAGCGTAACGAAATCCTAGTCCGCGCATACAAGCGGGTTGGCGTCATCCGGCCCGGCACGCAGATTATGAGCGCGGCACAGCTTCAGGACGGCATCAAGATTCTAAATCTGATTCTCCGCGAGGTGGACGCCAAGGGTACGCAGAACTCCAAGCACCTTTGGGCGTTGGATGAGCGGCACCTCTTTATGAAAGCGGGCGGCATCATCTATGGCCAAGACGACGGTTTGGCGACCAACCTTCAGGATTTGCAGTCGGCGTTTTACCGCGACACCTCGGGCAACGAAACAGAGATCGAACTACTCACTTCCAATGGCTATGAGTCGCTGCTCGATAAGGATCAAGTCGGCACCCCGCAAAAAGCCTACTTGAAGCAGGACAAGGATTTGCAGTGTCAGTTGCTCTACATCTGGCCTAGCCCGTCGGAGATCTCGGATGATGTTAGCGAAGTGGTTGGATCAGATGGCCTGAATTACCGCTGTGTCATGCCGCACACGGCAGCAGCGGAGACTCGGCCCATTAGCGGGCGGTCATGGAAAATCTTCTGGGAACCCTACGGCACCGCCGGCACCACATGGGTTGATGAGAGCGAATATACCTCAGGCGAAAACATCCGCTACATGTTCAAACGCCCGCTCTACGACTTCGACAACGCCAGCGACAACCCCGATTTCCCGCCGCAATGGACTCGCTATTTGTGGCTCCGCACGGCTTACGACCTGTCGGGCGACTATCACATTACCGAGGAAGAACGGCGCACGATCAAGATGGAATACCTAGAAGCAGACATGGATATTTTTCCTTCCAAGCAACCAGCAGAAAATTCTCACTACCATAAGCATTTATATTTTTAGCAAGGGGGTTCAAATGGGTTTGAAACGATATTCAGAAAACGGCGACCAGAACGCTACGGGCACAATGTCGATTCTTGGATTGACTAGCGCCGCGACGATCAGGCCGCACCTGTTCCACATCACGTTTGGCAGCGATGCCACGCCGGCAGATCAGGCGTTTGACATGGTGGTCCAGCGGTACACCGCGGCGGGCACGGCAACATCGGTAACGCCGACTCCGCAAGATCCGGCCAATCCGGCAGCGTTGTCGGCGGCAGGGTCGAACCATACGGCTGAGCCGACCTATACGTCCGGTCTGATTATGCTTGCCTTCCCGATCAATCAGCAAGGCACGTTTGTTTGGCAGACCGATCCTGAATATGGCTTTGTCGCGCCGGCTACCGCCGCCAATGGATTGGGGCTGTACTTTCGCACCATATCGGGCGGCACGGCGAACTGTCGGGCGACCTTCATGCACGCAGAATGACGTAAAATGCTTACGCCACGCGAGGCGGGTCAGATCAATGTATTTGGTCCTGGCAAGCGCAAGGAAGCGGAAACGCTGCTCTGTGCCCATTGCCAGCGGTTGATGGTGACTCGCGCATCGTCACCTGACATGAAGCCGTATCTTGGCGAAATGTGCCGTAAGTGCATGAAACGAATTTGCCCACTGTGCATGGATAAGCCCTGCATCCCGTTTATGAAGTGGATTGAGAAACAAGAATCCCGCGACCGCATGTTGCGCCAGATCGGAGTTGGCTAATGCCAGGGTTTGTCAGCCGGCCGCGCATGCACGGCGTTAGAATGGCGCGAACGACAGGCGGCAGATTGGTCGGCAGTCTCCCGCCGCCCGGTCCAGGCGGTGCGCAAAGGGCCCCTGGCGTCGGCCTGTTTTCCAATATCTTCAAGCGGCCGCCGACTGCCGACCATGCGAGACTTAGACGGCTATCTTTCGCTCGTGCGCTCTTGCCGGTCGATCGCAGCCAAGTCATGGGACCTGGACCGGGGCCTGTCGGCACTAATGCCACCCCGCCGTTTTTATTTGGCATAGCGGGCGGGATGCTCGATAAGCCAAAGATGAAGATGTTCAAAGTCTTTATGAATCCCAAGTTCGGCATGAAAACGAGGCCCTGCTAATGGCAGCAACAGCGCAATTCTGGGAAGAACAGTTTAACGACGATTCCAACAATCCGTTCGATGGCGTGCTGGTGTATCATTACGAAGCTGGCACAACCTCGGTTAAGGATGTTTGGACGGATCGCGCCAAGACGACCGTCGCCGAGCAGCCTAGAGCCGGCGACTCCCACGGGTTTGTCTGGTTCTACGGCGACGGCCTTTATCGCCTGCGGATACTCGATAAGAACGGTGCCCTGCTCTACGATTGGGATAACGTCAACATCTCGGTGGGCAGCGTCGGCATCGAGGCGGGCGATTGCGAAGTCGGCATGGTGCCCGTCTACGTCGGCCCCGGCGATCAGTTTGAATGCGACTTTATAGACCTCGCTACCGTGCGCGGCTGTTTGCCGATTGCTAATTGCGGCACCGGCACCGACGACACCCCCTCGGACGGAACGCTTTTAATCGGCAATACGGCAGGCGGTTACACGGTTGGCAACATTACCGCGGGCACCGGCATTACCGTCACCAACGGCAATGGCACGATTGCGATCGCAGCGGGCGGCTTGCAGGCACAGCCTTACGGCTCCATTGGTCAAAAGTCTTTCGTCGCCTCATCGCAAAACCAATTCACCCTATCCGCCGATGTGGTCATGCTACGTCATACCACCAGCGGGTCAGCGGTTAGATATGCGCCGTCGAATCTGACCAACGACATCACGACAGCAGGGTCCACGGCCAATGGCCGCGACGCTGCGGCAGCTTTCTCCGCTTCGAGTTGGGTCCACTTCTACTGGATATTCGATCCCGGCGATGAGGATACAGCTCGCCCCGAGAACCTGGCATCCCTATCCAGCGCGACCGCACCGCCGACCGGGCCGACCTTGCCGACCAACTATGTCTATTGGAGTTATGCCGGCGCGGTGAGACTCAACAGTTCGTCGCAGCTCACCCGCACCCGCATCATGGGCAACAAGGCGCTTTACGAAACCCATCAGCAAGCGTTGACCGATGGCGTCGCTACCACGGAGTCCGAAGTCAACTTGCAGAGTTTCATCCCGCCCAACGCGGGATACTTCCAAGTATCCGTACTGAACAAAAAGGACGACGACGGCAACCTGTCGGTCGATATTGGCTTCATTGCCGGGTCGATTTTCCACACCATCTATTCACCGCATGGCGATCAAAGCACCAATTACAGTGACGTGTTCGAGATGCCCAACGTCGGTCAGCGGATGTTCTATACCGGCGCCGACGAGAATGTCATCGTCGATATTTTTATGCAGGGATACAGTTTACCCAATGGCGGGTCGTAATGGCGATCAAGGGCCAGCAGATCAATGTCACACTCGACCCGCGAGCCTACAAGGAACTCAACCCGCTTGAGAACCGCATTCCCACCCACATGGATTTGCGCAACGGTCATTACACCGATGCGAAGTATTGGGAGCGCAGGCCGGGTTTTCTCGAAGTGGTTACGCTCGTGCCGCTCGAAGATATTGATGTGCCGCCCGTCGTCGAGCCGCCGCCTGTCGTTACCGAGTGCGAAAGCGTTTGCCCGGTCGGCCATTTCGCGGTGGTTACTTATGACGGGTCAGAAACAATCGGCGGTCCAGCGATTCGTGTCAGAGCCATATCGACGCCAGAACGTGCTTTCCTGGTTACGGCGACGTACTTCCCGGTGCAGCACCTTATCAAAATCCAGTGGTACGACGGTGAGAGCAATCAGGAACTCGGCACCGTCTTGGAAACGGTTGCCTACACGCTGTCGAACGGTGACGAATTGGAGATCCAAGCCGGCGCGCGCATTGCAGACGTTATCCAGTTTTACGCATTGGTCAACGGTGAAGTTGTGGCAGGTCCGGTGGGCAATGCGAGTATTTCTGAAAGCGCGTCGTGCGCAACGTTCTTTGCCCTGGATCTTTCATTGACCTCGACCACGGAATTTATAACGGTAGACGGCTTGGCTCTGACCATAGACGGTCAAGAAATCACCGTGACGACGCTTTAAGGAGTTTGCGATGCCTGAATTTGAAACTATGTTCCTCTCCGACACCAGGGCCAATCAGCCGGCAGCGGCGGCAGCCGATCAGAAGTTTTATGAGGTCACGGACGAGGGCAGCATTATCGAGCGGTCGAACGGTGCGGCTTGGGTGAATTGGGGGCCGTCCGGTTCGGGCTCGTATCGCCTGATTCAAACCAAGGTAGTCAGCGGCGGCGCCGTGCAGGACGTGGATTTTGATACGGACATCGATGGTAATACTGACAAAATCTATGTGATCGACGGCTACGTGATTAGCGGCAACAACAGTGTCGATGCCGATCTCACGCTTCAGCCTAATGGCGTTTCGACCGCGCAAACCTGCAATCTGATCGGTCCTGGCACCAGTTCTAATTTGAAGCTCGCCAATATCGCTAACGGCAATGCCGCCAAGTATGCCCACTTCACCGTCAAGTTTTGGGCCGAGACTGGAAGAATCCGTACATGCACGATAATGGGCGGCAGTCATGGCAGCAGCGGCGACAATGATAATTTTATCGGTAACGGCACCTGGACCGATACGACGACGAACATCACCAACTTTAATTTTCACAGCGCCAATGCCACGGGCATCGGCGACGGCTCGACGTTCAGTATTTATTACGTAGTGAACTAAATGGCTGAGATCGGCGAACTTCCCTCTGGTTGGTCAACGTTCACAAGCGGTTGCGAGGATTGCATCCCGGTCGCACCGGACGGCATGGATTTAGTGGCCACGCTGTTTGCTGATCCTCCGATGGAGAACGCTACCTCGGCTAGCTGGTCATTCATTCAAGACAATGCTGGCGGCGAAATTATCTATGAGGCAGCGACCAACTCGCCGTTCCCTAACAACCATCAGCTTTATGTTTCGACCAATGGCGTTGTTGCCGCGGCTAGTTTCCCGCTTAACATCGACTCCAACAGCAATTTGGTTGCGGGCATTGCTGACACAACTTTGTTCGGCTGGTCCAGCGGCGGCAGCTTTTATCTCTTTTCCCCGCACGACGATTCGCAGATGACGATGGTCCTTGTCGGGCACGGCTTCGACGGCACAGCTATTAGAAATTGGAGTGTCGTCGGCAATAACGTTTTTATTGGTAGCGAAGATTTGGCCGTTGGCAGCGATTTGGTGCTTGTCCATTATACCGCCGATCCTGGCGAGACTGGTTTATTTATCGACTTTGCACAAATCGCCGACCAGACCGGAATGGCATCGCTGCATTTTACGGGTACGTTTCTCTATGTCCTGGTTTCCAATTCAGGCGTCGGCACCTATACGATTCTCAAATACGATCCCGATTTTGTTTTAGTCAGTAGTTTTGTAATGACCATTGCCACCATCCCATCAGTGACTGGGTTTATCGGATTGTATGCCGAGAGCGACGAGCGGATTTGGCTGTTAAGTTATCTTACGAGCGGCCCGTTAGGCGTCTACTATGTGCGCGACATGATGGAGTTAGTAACCGTTGACGCCGCAGTGGGCACAACCACGTTTGTCCCGGCAGCAGCGCCCTACGTCGTGCAGCTCCATGAAGATCAATCGACCGGCATCAGATACATTTACTACAGCAGCTCGGGCGGCTATCCGATTACCAAACTAGGCCCGATCGAGTGTGCATTTTGAATATTCGTTGCAAGATTTGCGGCGGTGAGAAGTTCAAGCGGGTTAGGTGAAAGGGCAAAATCTATCGGGTCTGTATGACCTGCGATCAAAAGACACCTGAAGCCAATGGCGAACGAAGCAGTTAATCTATTAGTGAGCGAACCCTGGCCCATTGCCGTCGATACAGCGGGGCGCATGTTCGAGCTCGAACGAGTTGACGGCAACGACGACGAATTGATTGCCACTCAAATCTCGCCCGGTGTGCTGCTCAAGGGTGGCAACCGTCCGACGTTCACCGTCTTTCAAGCCACGCCATTTGAGCCCAAGTATCTGATCCTGGCCGCTGGCAGGGAACTGATAAAAATCAGCAGCGATGCCAGCGGCACGCTCACGGCTTCAGTCCTTGGCGGCAACCCGCCCCAAGGTAAGTTCGTGCAGGAACTCGACTATCATTTACTCATCGCCGGCTACAACGACCTCGACTTTACTTGGAGCGATTTAGAGGAGCCCGAAGTTTACCCGCTACTCGGCGGCGAACTAACCAACGTCAATCGCGTGCAGAAGAAAAAAGGCGACGAGAAGATCGAGAACATGATCGTCTTTCGCCGGGAGATTTACTTTTTCAAAACGCATTCGATTGAAGTATGGGTGAACATCGGCGGTGAGTTGGTGTTCGCACGGCGGAACTTCATTGAAAAGGGTTGCGGCGCTCCATACTCGATAGTCCAGGCCAACGACACACTCTATTGGTTTGGCGATGATGGGCAATTTTACCGCCTCGAGGGATTGCAGCCGCGCATTATCTCGACGCCTTACTGGCGCGAACTCGACCCGCTGAAATCCAAAGAGAAAATCCACGGCTTTGATTTCTATCCTGAAGCCGTCATTCGCTGGATCTCGATCGAGAATAACCGGGTGTTCAACTACGATTACAAGCACGAGGTGTGGTCAGAAGATAACCTGTGGCAGGAAGGCGAATGGAAAGTCTTGCCGATGAACTCCCACATGGTCTGGGAAGGCGAGCAGTATATAGGCGACTACAAGCGCACCGGGAAAATCTTTCATTGGGACAAAGAACACTTGACCGACAATGGCGATGAGATTCGGGTGTACCGGCTGTTCCAGTTTCAGCTATCGCCCAACGGCACGTTCACCAGGGTCAACCAGTTGCGCCTGCGGGTGCAGCGCGGCCAAGGACGCGAAGGCTTGGAAGACCCGCAGTTGTTTCTCCGCTGGAAAATGGACCACGGCGATTGGGATTTTTACGAGCATCGAAGCCTTGGCCTTCGCGGTGAGTATCCGCCCAACGTGGATGTGCATAACCTCGGTATCGGTACGGAAATGAGTTTGGAGATCGTCGTCACCGATCCGGTTTACTATCTCGTGACCGACTGCTGGATTACGGGTGAGAATTTAGGATGACGCTACAAGACATCATCGCCCAACTAAGCGGCCAAGCGAAGCCGCGGCCCGACCTGATTACTCCCGGCGCAACCGGCAGTTTGGAGAATGCGCGGCCCTATACATATGCGGGCCGGGTGCAGAATGCCAATCAGCCGACAACACTAAAAAGCATCATGGAGAAAATGCCGATTGGCGAAATGGAAGCGGGTGGGCAAGCGATGGGCGCAATCCCTGGTGCGACCTTGGCGGGCATTGCTTTTCATGGTTCACCCCACAAATTTAGCAACTTCGATATGAGCAAGATTGGCACGGGCGAGGGTGCGGCGGCTTTTGGTCATGGGCTGTACTTTGCTGAAGCAAAAGAAACAGCGAAACAATATCAGACTCAGTTGAAGAGATTTGTTCTCCCTGGCTTGAGCGATGCGGAAAACGAAATGCTCGATCCACTACTAAAGCGGGCAATCTCGGGCAACCCGCAGGTAACACAAAAAGCATTGGGCGCATTTGCACAGGATGAACCGAGAAAAGCCGCTGCTATTCAAAAATACTTTCAAGCGGGCGTGCCGCAAGGAAGCGAGCGGTCGTTTATTTACAAAGCAGACATACCCGATGAACACATTGGCAAGATGCTCGATTGGGATAAGCCGTTGAGTGAGCAGTCGCCGGAAGTAAAAGCAATCATCCCCGCAGTTCTCGCTCAAGCAAAAAAATCCTTCCCCGAGTCTAACTTTGCCAAGCGCGACATTATGACTGATGGCACAGTGATGACGGGCGGCGAGTTATATCGACTTTATTCCCAACATCGCGCGAGTCCGCAGGCGGCGAGTAAGGCGCTGGCCGAAATGGGCATTCCCGGCATTAAGTATCTGGACCAACTCTCCCGTGGAAAAGGCGCCGGCACAAGCAACTTCGTGGTGTTCGACCCGAAGTATATCAAGAGCACCGAAAGGTTAAGCGAGTAATGCCAGGACCAATCATAGGCACACAAGGCTTTGACAATCCGCCCGAGGAGATCCGCGCAGCCCTCGGCGATAACGCCTATCAGTATCATGTGATGGTTCACCGCGTATTGTTCGGTGTGCCCAACCAATCCCAAGGGATATTGGACGGAACCAATATCATCGGCGACTTGACCGATACGCTAGATCACTCGCTATTTACTAACGTCTTGCCCTACCAGCATCACGGTAGCGATGCCCATGCGGATTTGACTCAAGCGGCGGCAGTAGCAGCGGGAGTATTTAGCAGCGTCAGCGTCACCTCGGCTAATGCCGGGGCGACTTACACCGTGGCAGAGCAGACGCTCATCAATGAAATCAAGGGCGACGTGAACACCATCGCCACCGGGCTACAGTCTGTGGGCAACGCTGTGAATAACATCATCTCGGCGCTACGCAATGCAGGGCTGATGGCATGATGGCGATTCGCAAGATGGAAAAGTCCGACTTGGTTTGGCTGAAGCCGATCGCCGAGAAGTATAACGCATGGGGTCGGGTCAAAGGCATGATGACCGACGACAGCATTGTTTCGGCCATGACGATTGCGCCCTATGCGCTCGGGGTTATCTGGCACGACGTTCATGGCGCCGTGCTGCAAGGGCTGTGCGACGACTACGGCATCAAGCAGTTGATCCGGCTTGGCGATGAGATGTGCAAGATGGCTGATTTCGCCGAGATCGATTTACACACGCATAATTTCAATGAACTCCCGTGGCACCCGCGAGTCTATACTCGCTTCGGGTTTGAAGAAGCCGCGCCGGAGATCGGCCACATCCGCTACGTGATTAAGGCGGCGGTCGAACAGGAAGGGGTTTAATATGTGTTTTGGTAAGCAAGGCGGCGGTGAGAAAAAGGCCGCTGCTGAGTTAGAGGGACAACGGGGAAAGATAGAGGATGCGCTTGCTCAGTATAATTCACGATCAACACCCTTCTTTGGACTTGAGCAAAGCCGTGGTGAGTTTGGTCAATCTTTCTTTCCCGCCTTGAGCGAACGAATTAACAACCCACTGGCTTCGCCGACGTTCCAACTCTATGCCAAAGAGGGTTTGAATAACCTGCGCAGTAACTTTGCTACTACGGGGAGTCCATCAAGCGGGCCGGCGCAAATTGCCGGTGGACGCTATCTTGAAGGTTTGGCGGGTCAGCAGTTGGACAAGGCCGATAATTTGTTGATGGGTGCTGCGAATTTCAGAGGCCAACTACCGATGACTCAAGAGCCACAATACCTGGGAATGAATGCGCAACTTTCCCAAGGAATCGCGCAGGCGAAGCAAGCTGACGCGGCTAATTCTGGCAGCGGTTTCGGTGGATTGTTCGGCAATCTACTCGGGCTCGGGGTGAGTTCACTCGGCGCGGGCGGTCCATTTGGCAGTGGCGGCGCATTTGGCAAAGGCGGCATTTGGGGACCATAAGGTAAAATCACAATGGCAGACGGCAATCCTTACTATCATCCTCGACCATCGTTTTTCGATGAGTTCTCCAAAGGCGTTGGCCTTGGCCTATCCATGCGTCAAGCCAGCGACCGGGCCAGATCGCTGGAATTGCAAGCGCAACAGCAGCAGTTGGCGCTCGACCAATTCAATCAGGAAAACACCGCCCGGCAAAAGCTCGGCGACTATGCCAACACGGTCATACCGGGAACTGAAACGCCGGGGGCGATGAATCAAGGACTCACCGCAGAAGCCCAAGGCAATCAGCAGATTGCGCCGGAAGCGTTGCCGAACAATCCTGGCAACCCCGATATTACCGGCGTGCAAGGCGTGTATGAGGCGCCGACTGGTGGGGAGAAGCCGACGCTGCGGATGATGTTAGAGGAAGGCGTTAGGCTTGGCGTTGGACCGCGACAGTTGCAGGCGATCGCCGGGGCGCTTAGGGCTACTGATCCTAGATTGGCATCAGGAGGATCAGTTAGTCGCGCCTTTGCAACTTCTAAAGAAGCGTTGGACTACCAAAATTCAGATGAGTTCAAACAAGCATTCCCTTATGGTGCGCGGCTTACGCAAACCAGCCGAGGCTGGCAGTTTGCGGGCCTCAATCCGTCTAATCCTGCCGATAATATATATCACGAAGCGATTGCCCGAGGTGCAAGTCAAGCTGAAGCCTTAGCGGCACGCAATCAATCTCTCTTTGGCGCTAGTTCAACCACAGGATTTGCGACTGAAACAGGGCGTGCGGCGGCGCAAATGGGCGTGCCTATCCCGCCGTTCCAACCACCGGGACAGCCGCAAGCAGCCGCACCCGTGGGCGCAACGGGTGCGGCACCGGGAATTGCGCAGCCCGCACCAGTAGCCGCCGCACCGACCGGAGTGCCGCTACCACAGCAAGCAGCGGCGGCAATGGCCGGAGCCAAGAAGGCGGGCACGGAAACGGCCGAGATGAATCTGCCGCTAAGAGAGAAGGCGGTAAATTATATCGAGCCGAGAGGGCTCACTGCCGCATCACCTGATATGACAGAGGCCGAAGCTATCAAGCGCGGCTATCGACCCTTCAATGGTAAAAACGCCGGACAATTTGTGACATTCTCGCGATCCGCTTTCGGTCTTTTGGATCAACTGGAAGAACTAAGCAATAAACTACTATTACCGGAAGGTGCTAGCTTGGTCGATCGTGGCGCAAATTACGCTAAAATTCAAAAGCATTATTATGCTGACGACAATTCTGATGTGAGAAAGTTTTACGGCATAATGGCGTCTCAACTCGTCACTCTTGTAAAAGCAGCGGGCGATGCCGCCAATGTCGCCGTGCCAGAGCAGGAATTCCAATCAAAGTTTTTGCCCGATGGTTTTATGGATAGGAAAGTCGCCAAGGATATTATTGATAGTCGCCGCCAACTCTTGCGAGGCACTTTGGATGCCGCGCTAGGAACCAAGGCGATACCTGAATCGGGGCGATCGGGCGGCATTCCACCGCCGCCGCCGGGGTGGAGTCCACCGCCAGGGAGAAAGTAAGATGGCAGAAACGGACTACATACCCACTACGGGCTACATAGCTACCAACGAACAAACCGGCGAAAAGGCATGGTGGGATGGGCAGAACCTTACGCCTCTCAATAGGGCACAGACGGCAGAGGCGGAGAAATCTCAGATTGGCCAACTCGATGAGCAGCTCAAGTCCGCACAAAACTATAAAACAAAGTTGGAGAGTCGGCAGCCTGAGCCGCCGCCGATGAAACTCTCTGACTTCACCAAAGAGCGGCAGCGATCAGCGATTCAAGAACCGGCGTTTCAAACACTCAAGAATGCGACAATTCCCACCGCAGCAGCAGCAGCAAGCATGATCCCCGGTGTCGGCACTCTTGCCGGTGCGGGTATTCAAGCGGCGGGCACAGCAGTTAATCAAGTGCTCGGCAATGAGCCTTATAGTCTTAGAGAGATTGCCAAGTCGGCGGCATTACCGTTGGCGATACCAGCGATTGGAAGGCCGCTAATTAACGCCGGAAGGGCACAGCAAAAGCCATCGGTAAATTTGTCAATCCAGGTGCAACGCGAACTGCCGCCGTCGAAGCGGGAGTCGAGCGGATAGGCGGCACACCCAATGCAATCAATCGAGCCTATGAGCCGAGGGCGTCGGGTGCGGCCTACGATGCAGTTAGAGCAACAGCCGAGGAAGTGCCTACGAATTTAATTAATCGCGCCGTTACCAATGCGATCAATGAACTTCCGCGAGCGAATGCGCCTAAGTCGGCGGTGGAGTATCTAAAGAATCTGTCGAACACTGTCGATGCTGAGGGATCTCTCCCATATGCCGACATTCATAAACAGATCAACGGCATGTATGCCAAGGCCAAGGATTTGATCCTCAGCAACGAGGGCGAAGCTGGCCAAGCACTAATGAATGCGCGCGCAAAAATACTTGACGAATTGGACAAAGTATCTCCGGCGCTCAAGCAAGCTAATGATCTTTATCGGCGTGAGCAGGCAACCGAAAGAATCTCCAAAGTGCTTTCAAACCCACGACCTGACGTGAAGTTGTCGGAGTTGCTAATCAGTGATCCGCTGACCCGCGGCGTTATTCCTTATCGTGATGCAAAGTTTCTGGAAAGTCTTTCCAAGCAAATCGCCACAATGGGAACTCAAGCGTCGCCTTATGGCGGGCTCGGTGCGAGGTTTCTGAATCTTGTCTCAACGCCCATTGCGGCGGCAGCATCAACCCCTGCTGGAATGTATTTACTGCGACAAACTTTCAAAGATGGCAAGGTGACGGTTTCCGGTCTAGCCGCCGCCGCTCAATTTGGCCGCGCCTATATGGCTCAGGGCGGCGAAGAACAAAAAGTACCCTAATGGCCACCATCACCGTTAAACAAGCAGGCGGCGGCGACTTCACCAACATCTTTGATGCCTTGGCATCGATCGGCACGGTGGCCGGTGCCGGTGCTGACGACATCGTTGAAGTCTATGACGGCGATTACAATCTTGAGCGCAGCGTCAACAACAACATGCCAAGCGGTACATCCTGGGCGCATCCGTTCACACTGATAGTTGCAACGGCCAATGTCGCAACTATCAGTTCCTTCAGCGGTTATCATCCGATCTACTTAGACACTGGCGGCACGCTCTATGCGATTATCGACGGATTTATTATCGATGGCGGGGATACTAACGTCGGTCCCGGCCTCGTCACATTGTCTGCGGTTAGCTATGTCCGAGTGCAAAATTGCGAAATCAAGGACGCTAATCTGTTCGGCGGTCCTGGTGTTTCTAACAATCACGTTTATATCGGGATAAGCGCGGATAGTCATCACATTGAAATCCTCGACAATGAAATTCATGGCGGAATTTCAGCCGGTCATGGCGTCTATAACGAAGGCCGTGACAATATTATTCAAGGGAATGAAATTTACGAAATCGGCGGGTTTGGCATTCACAACTACAGCAGTGTCCCCGGTAATACGCCCGACGACAACACGATTATTGAAAACACGGTTTACAATTGCGGCACGGTGCGAGTGACCGCCGCTGGCATCCTGGTGGGAATCGGCAGTGGCAATCACTGCTACAACAACGTGTCGTATAATAATCTCGGCGCAAACCTCGACGGCGGCGTTGGCATTTCCATTACTGGCGATGGGGCTCAAATTTATAATAACACCGTGTATGGAAATAGTTGGTATGGCATTGAAGCCGTTGCCTCAGATACCGCCAGCATCAAAAACAACATTGCTTACAACAATTTCCAAAATACGGAGTTTACCGGCGCGACAGGACTCACCCAATCGAATAATTTGGTTGGCATCAATCCGCTGTTCACCAATGCCGGGGCGGGAGACTTTACGCTACAGGCGGGAAGCCCTGCGATCAACTACGGCGTCTATGTCGGCCTGCCGTTCGCGGGCTCGGCGCCGGATGCGGGCGCATTTGAATTTGAATTACCGACCGCCGCAACCGGCCCGGTCCATGTCGGCTCAACCCTTATGATGGGCGGAAGGTTCGGGATGCGATGAGCAATATTCAAAATCCCGGTAGTGGTGGCGGCGCAGGCACCGACGATCAGACTGCGGCAGAAGTACCGTTCACTCCGGCGGGTACGGTTGCAGCGACGGACGTGCAAGCGGCCATCGTCGAGCTGGACGGCGACATTCAGGGGCATATCAGCGATGCAACGGATGCTCACGATGCTAGCGCCATCTCTGTTGATAGCACAACCCTAGTCGGCACAGGAACCGACGTTCAAGCGGTGCTTGAAGAACTCGACAATGCGATAGCCGCAGCCACCGGCACCCCGGGCGGCTCAAACACGCAGGTTCAATTCAATGACAGCAGCGCGTTCGGCGGCGACCCCGGCCTCGTCTACAACAAAACCAACGACACGCTGATAATCACTGGCACGGCTTACAACGAGATCACCAAAGATGCGCTGACAATTCACAACACGGTTTATAGCGCTTCGGTTGCCGACGGTTTGCATCTTGGGCAATACGATGACGGCGGCGTGTTTCTCTCGTCGGGTAATTATCTTACTTATTTTCTGCTTGATGCAGGCGGTGAGAGCTTTTTGCAAGGCGGGTTAGAAGTCAATAGCGGGCGGTTCATCAACAGTCTTATAGTCAACAATGCCGCAAGCGTAAATAACGGCAAGCTCGCTCTATTCGATATGTCGGTTACTGAAACCGATCTTTCTATTACCGATGCGACTTACAATACTCTAGTTCAGACGGTTTATGGGGCGGGTGGCGCAGCATCGAAAAGCACGCTCAACAATTTTACATCTTCTATTGTTGTTCAAGGCGTCGGAGATGCGAACACGGAATACGGCGGCATTCTCAACGCTATGCGCGTTGATATTGGCACCGGCTACACGCAAACCATCGGACCTGCCGGGCGTGCATGGCTTGGCGATTGGGCGGTTCATGGACCGATTGCGGTTCAACCCGATTCGCTCAACGGCCTGACCGAAGTCATCAACAATCATTACAACGGCAACCCTGCGGATTCGCCTTCGGGCGGCATGTGGATTGTCACTGAAAAGGGCAAAGGCGTTGGCATCGATGCGACACACGCAGCGGCGAATACCTACCCGGTGCAAGTGGGACTCGGCATCACGGGGAGAAGCAACAACGGCAGTCCTGGCGTTGGATTCACTACGGGAATACAAGTCGGTGGTAGCGGTTCGCCGTGGGATGAAACGGCTTCGATCGTCGGCACGGGCATCCATATCCGTGACTACACGACGCACGGCATTAAGATCGACAATGCGAGTGGCTCGCCGACAGCATCCATCGAAACTGACGGCAATATCATCGTCGGTGGGCTTACCGCTTCGCGCCCGGTGATTGCGGACAGTGGCAAAAAGCTAACCGTTGGAACCTATAGCGGCAATACGACCGAGATGGCGACGGTCACGGGAACTAAAACCACAAGCCAGCAACTTGCTTTCGACGCTTCCGGCAATGTGATCGCCAGCGGCACGGCAATCGGTGGTGGCTCCGGCGATTGGGTTTCATCTTTGGTTAGTGCCGAGATAGCCCTAACAACAACAGCGACCGCAACAATTAGCCGCCAGCATCTTATTAGCGGCACGTCGGCGAATTACACCGTAACTTTGCCAGCAGTGTCGGGCAACACAGGAAAGTTCATTGGTCTACGCATATCCACAGCGGCGACTAAGCTATTCACTATTGACGGCAACGCGAGCGAAACAATCGATGGCGCGTTGACCCGTATTATGTGGGCGGGTGAAAGCGCATTGCTCTACTGCGACGGGTCGAACTGGTTTAAGGTTGCGGGCAAGTCGATTTCGATGATTGGATCGATGCATTTGAGTGCGAATCAGACGGGCGTGACAACAGCAACGATGACAAAGGTGTTGATCGATACTACCGATACTGACAATACCGGCCTGATGGCAAACACTGGGTCGAATAGAATTGATATACAACGCGCGGGCATTTATGACGTTTTCGGTATTGTGGCTTTTGACTTGTCGAGCGATCCATCCGCTCGGAACATCACCCAGATTCGGAAGAACGACGCGCAAATCGCATTTAGCGAAGGGGCCGCAGTAGCGAATACCTATCCCACCACTCCATCACTATCTCGAATTATTTGGGCGGTAGGCGATAACGTTTCTCTCGCTGGCTATCAAATAAAGGGCACCAATGCGTCATTTGTCGGCGGGGCGCTGAGTGACGGCGCGGCGCAACTGAGCGTTAGCGAAATTCCCGTATGGTAAGAGAGTAAAAATGGCAACGACCTACTCAATCAACAATAACGCTTTTGACGGCGGCAAGTTCGCTACGCGCTACAGCCTGGATACTCTAAAGGGCGATTTTTGGGTTGAAGGTTCGACGCTATTTATAAAAACGGGGATCGTGTTACCGGACGATCCGCCGATTTTCGACCCGCAAGACACGCCCGTCGTTGTTGCTCGCAATAATGCTAACGTGGTGATTGATACCCCGCAAGGAATCGGCAAGGCGTTGCGCGCTGCTGCTGCTGTACTCGTCGATGAATTAAATATCCTTCGTGACGACGTGATCGGCATTACATCACAGGTATGGGACCCCGCCAGCATGACAAACGCTACCGGCCTAACGTCGCCGAACTTTACCGTGTCCGGTGCTGCGTTTGGCGATGTTGTTCATCCAATCGCGCCGTACACTCTCGCTGGCGTGACGGCGACGGCGTATGTATCAGCGGCAAACACCGTCAATATTCGTTTGCACAATGGTACGGGCGCCGCGGTCAATCTCGCCTCGGGAACATGGAACGTGATCGTCATACGGCATACCGTCTTGGCGCCGCGAACGCTGGCGCAAGCAAAAACAGCTATGCAAAACAAGGTAACGGCGGGCGACGTAGACTAAGGGAGAACTATGAAACTTTTACTCATTGCGCTTTTATTGTGGGCCGCAAACGCGCAAGCGGCAACGACAGACACGACTATCCGCTTGCAACCCGTGAGCATCGGCGCCGAATGGACCGGAGCAAACGGTTATGCTTTCGCATCAACATGCTTCTCCCCCAAAAGCGGCGGCGTGAGTTGCATTCGTTTTCCCAATGGCGCGAACATTTACGCGATTCAGCTTCAGACATCGAGCAAGTTAGGAACCGAGATGCTTTGGAATTTAACCTATGCACAAAACGGCGGCGGTCAGTTTGGGAGCCCACCGGAAGATGAAAAGGTGTTAATCGCTACACACCATGTGCCGGGAGAGTCATCGACGGTGACGCGAGACATTACGCTTCCCGGGGTTTTTCGCGTCCCCGCTGGTGGCTATATTTTCGTGCGCGGCAGCGGCGTTGTTTCCGGTACGCCGGATGCAGAGATGCAGGCAACTGTTTGGGTACTTGAAGGGACGTTCAACCTAAGACAATGAAACATTTGTTACTTATCTTTGCGCTTCTCTTGATGGGGGCTGCGGCACCTAAAAGCGAACACACCGGCAAGGTGCGCGTGGAAGTCTACGACTATCCGACGCATGTTGAGGAAAAAGTAAAACTGCGCGACGGCAAGACAGAGATCGAACTCAAACTCCCGCCGTATCATAAGCTCAAATCCGATCAGCGAATCAGAGTGAAGGGTTACCGCAAAGGCAACACGCTTGAAGTGGAAAGCCTTGACGACATTCAATTGCTTGCGGTTGGGCCTATCTCAGCGAATCGCGGCCCGAAGCCAATGGCCTACGTGCTGCTCACCTACAGCGACGGCGTTACAGGCTTATCGGTTCAAGATGCAAAGAATGTGGCCGTGGAGATTGACAGCTACTATCGGCAGCAAAGTTATAACCTGATGAGCTTCGTCGGCATCAAAGCGCCAAACGAAAAAGGCGACGTGATACCCGTAAAGATTGCGGCGGCAAGCGGCACTTGCGACTTAGCCGTGCTAGGCGACCAAGCAATCCAAGGCGCTCGGGATCAGGGCTACCCAATGGACAGCTATCGCGGCTGGGTTGTGCTGATGGCTCCCACGTCTTGCGGGTGGTCGGGCATGGCCAGCGAGGGAAACCCGTTCATGGCGTTCACCGCTGGCCAATACACGATCCGCGTGATTGCGCACGAGCAGGGCCACGGCTTCGGTCTATATCATGCTCGCCGTGAGGATTGCCCTAACTGCGGGGCGGCCGGTGAGTACAGCGATCACACCGACATTATGGCCAATAGCGCAGGCACCATGAACGCATGGGAACGTTACAAACTGGGCTGGTTGGACGCCAGCGGCACGCCGACGATAGTCGCCACGACGCAAGCGGGTAGCTGGGAGATTTCCGCGCTTGACGCTCCACCGGACGGCAAACCAAAAGCGGTTCGCATACCACGCAGCGGCGAGTCGTCATTTTGGTGGATCGCTTATCGAAGTTGTACGCAGTACAACAACGGCTACTGCGGGATCTTCGTTCACAGCGCCGACAACTTCGCCATTACAAGCTCGCTGTTGCACGCTTGGGTCAACATGGGTAGCGATTGGACGCTCGATATAGGTGATACGTTTAGCGATATTCCCAACCAAAGATTTTTCAGCGTCACGTCAATCGCTAATGGTTTAGCAACGATACGTGTTACTGCTAGCGCACCGGCGCCACCGAAACCTGTTCCTGTCGGTCTAGCAATTCAGTTTCCAGCATTGGGGGTGAAATGAAGTTTTTTAGTTTTGATGACCATAAGGTTTTATACGGCTTTATTCTGGCCGTAGTCGTCGTGTTGGCTTTGTCTAGTCTTGCATTGCCTCAAACTGCCACGCTCAACTGCGTCGGCCTCACGGCAACTCTAACGATGAGCGACGGCACCACGGCGCAAATCCCGGTGACGTGCCTCACGGGAACGCAACCTCCTGTTGATCCGCCACCGACAGGGGGCAGCGTATTTGTGCCGCCATCGCCAAGTATTACCGACATCAAGGGCCGCGTGTGGACGTTGGCAACCACCGGGCCGAACTCCACCGACAAGTATTTGCTCGTCAATGGCTCAACGCAGGCGCCGGCGGGCGGTGCAGCGGGTGTGCTGCTCGCATACTGTTCCAGTGTGTTTCATCACAAGAATGCCGGCGCCGAATGGTATCGGCTCAATACTAACGACTCATGGAGCTACATCGGAAAGACGGCGCCTTGTCCATAATTCTCACGCTGTTATTTCTGCTCGTTACGGCTCAAGTCCAGGCGGCGACTACCTATTACGTTTCGCCTGCAGGCAAAGATTCGACGTGTACCGCCGCACGTACGGCCAGCACGCCCGCAGGCCCAAGGCTGCAATTCGTGATGGGTTGCATGATCGGCGGCGATACGTTGCTTGCGCGCAGCGGCATCTACGAGGAACCGCTGCACAAAACCGGCTTTAATGGGATGTTCCCAAGTGGCACGGCAACCACGCCGACCTTGTTCAAGCCGTTTCCCGGCGAGCAGGTAACGCTCAAGTCTACACCGTCGCCGTGGGGTTCTATCTTTGAGTTTGATGGCCCGAGTTTCATCACGTTCGACGGCATCAGCTTTGATGGTTTTGTGCCGCCTGACTTTCGCGGCTTCGCGCACGAATACGTGATGGTAAAGATCCAAGCGAACAGCCATCACATACGCATCCTCAACGGAGAAGTTAAGAACTTGCCCGATGGCTGGTTCTCCTCGGCCAACGGCAACGACAACGAAGTTAGCGGCATGGTAATGCACGATAGTTTCCCGGCGTCGGCTTACTTGTCAGGCGGTACGAAGTGCGCGCAGATCGAGTGTTGGGGCTATCCGTTCTATTGGAATGGCCTGCGCAATCAGATTCTTCGCAATCACGTTTACAACGTGCCGTCATGGATTGTTCATTTATATTGCGGCGCCGGGGGTTGTACCGGGCCTAATGAAACGCTCGTCCAAGACAATAATTTTCATGACTTCGGCGACGGCGACCCGACGCGTGCCAATGGGATTTTAGTTTACAACGGCAACGCGAACAGAATCATTAACAACGCAGTGTGGAATAACAAGGGCACGGCGCAGTCTATCGGCGTAGGGCCACAAGCAACCAATACCGTGCTGCAAGGCAACACCAACGTGCCGCCTGGTGTGCCGGTGCCGCCGCAGCCGGAACAGCCGCCGGCAACCAACTTCATCGACGTGCGCACCGATCGAACCGTAAACGTAACCGGAAATTCGGTATCTATCGCGAAGGATAAGAGTACAGTCATAACGGTCAACGGAGTACCGAGGTGATATGAACCTATTCCCAAAAAACATCAATGTAGACGTAGACATTACAATCAAGGTGAAAGAGAAAAAGCCGAAGCCGAAGAAGTTGATAATAACGGGCGTAACCCTAGAGCCTACGCGCTTCTGGGAGAAAGAGAGTACGAATATGCAGATGACAGATAGCCAAACCGCAGTAGCACACCTCGAAGCGCAGACCGCCGAGGGCAACCCGGCCAAGCTCGACACCGCGCCGACCTGGGCGACTTCAGACGCAGCGATTGTCTTGGTCGAGCCAAGCGCAGACGGAATGACCTGCGTAATCAGTTCACCGACGCCGGCTCCTCTCGGCTCGGCAGTCGTCACGGTCGAGGCGGTAGTCAAAGGCAACACGATCTCGGCAACCTTAGCAATGGACATCGTTGCCGGTACAGCCGCGATCCTCAACATCACCACGGATGAACCTACCGACGTTTAACTAACCTAGACGTGGCGCGGGCTCCTCAATGGTGTTGTTGGAGCAACTAGACCGCGCCACGTTTACACCATTAGGAGATACAACGACAAGAATGGATTTATTCACAACGACAGTTTGGGCAGCGGGTATCATTGATCCGATTATAGATCCGTCGCTTGCGGCAGGCATCGGCCTTAAAGCAGCGGCTGATGCCGAGGTCGCAGCGCGATATGCGTTTTACTCGCTAGTGGTGCAAAGTATGGTGCCAGTCGCAGTTGCATGGCTCACGTATAAGCAGGCGATTCTCACGCGATCAATGGCGCACTTGGAGAAAAATACTAACGCGATCAAGGATGAATTAGTTGCATCGAAGCTGGCCGAGGGGCTCGCGGTCGGCAATCTTCAAGGCCGTGCCGAACAGACGGCGGAGCGAGCGGATAGAATAAGAACAAAGCCTTAATGGGCTCGGCAGCTTTATTCAGCGGTCAATTTCAACAAGGGGGGATTATGGATTTAGGAGCATTGATAGGCGTTATTCTTGTCTTGGCGATTCTTGGGCTGTGCCTGCACCTGCTGTTCACGTATGTGCCAATGGAAGCGCCGATAAAAACCTTGATTATGATCGTTGTCGTATTGGTGGTGATTCTTTACCTGCTCAGTTTGGTCGGCATTGTGCCAAGATTTAGATGAAACGAGTCTTAGTGCTCACGCTTCTTGTCAGCGCCTGCGCAATCTACCTGTTCGGTTGCTCGGGCATCCTGCTCCACCACGCCATCGACAAGGGCGACAACCTGAGTCCCGCGCAGATTCGCGAGTATAGCGAAAGTGGCGCTCAAGTTTATGGATGCTTTACTATTGGCGGGCCACCGCCAATAGGAAATACGGTTTGGATCATCATCCCCAAGGGCGCAAGTATAAACGCTAATTTTGTTGATGGGTGTCATTTGTTGCCGTTTGCTACGAGGCCGTAAGATATGCCGTGAACACATAAAGAAATACCGCCGTCGCTTGCCAATACCAAATGCCAAATGCTTCGCCCCAATCATATTTTCGATACCAACATTGATTTAGGACGTGGGCAATCGCAATGCCGATAAGCATAGGAATTGCAGTTCTCATTTTATGCGCAGCGTTCCCTTAAAAGACGAGGGTAACTTTAAATCCATAATACGCCTCTACCATTTTTCTTTTTAACTTTGAGAGCGCCGTGTTTGTTCCTGATGATTTAACGTCCTCGTGGACCGGGACGCTATCCTTGAAAATCGTGTAAGCGAAATCCAAAACGACATCGCAAACTTTCATATCCTTGATGTAAATCGGATAAACCGGATGAACGTCTATGCTGCTGATTAGCTCGGCGTTTCGCATTAGCTTGAGCTCGTTGTACCGTGCCGCCTCGCGCTTGCTGTCAAAGCCGATGTTATCGACTACGACTTTGGTATTACCGAACTTGCTTTTGGCTGGGCCTCTCGCCCGTAGGGTTTTCAAATCTTCGAGTGTGTAGCGGTAGCTCATAGGCCGTGATCCTCCCCATACTCGACCCGTATCTGCACCGACGCAAACTTAGTTAGCAATTCCGTCAACTTACGGTATGGGTTGCCAACAATGGCAGTCGCCGCAGCCATGCCGCAAAGAATGGGCACGTCTTTGGCCGTGAGCAGGATCGGCATTCGCCGTTCGGGGAACGCCGCAGCCATTTGCAGGATGAACAGGTCGGGCTCGGCGCAATGGAGCTTTTCGCCCGCCGGCACTATCGGTTGCCACATGATGCTGGTGTTGCTCACGCGTCATCACTCCCCGGCTCGCGTGACAACTCAAACTCGGGAAAATCGTCGTCGGCGGGGTCAAGTTTGGATATAACTAATTCATTAAACGCCGTGAGCGCCGCCGCCGCTTGCTGCTCGGTCATGTCCCGGACGCTATTAAATTTCCCGTCGGTTGCTTCCTTCAGCAGATTGCCAGCCTTCACCTTGTTTTGGTCAGTGTAAGCTAGAATCGCTTCGGCAAGGGTCTTTTTTGCCGTTTGGCTTGCCCGTACAGCGACTTTAGGCGTTTGAGGCATTGGGTCGTCCTGGCGAACATCGTGGTACATTTCCTCGGCTGGTACGGCCTGATAGCCCGCAATCTTGGCGACATAGCTAAACTTATTGCGCAGGGCTCGGCTGATCGCCCAAGTCTGAGCCGCCGATCGGGCAGCTTTGTCCTTTTCGCTGCCTTGCTTGCCTTTGCATGGGAACGCATCGAGCCCGCAGCTTGATTCACCGGAGCCGATAGTCTCGCCGGCTTCGTTTTCCAGCTTGCAGCGGGCCTCATAGCCTAGCAACTCGCCTGTGCTGCTGTCTTTCCACTCCCTAGTCCACTCGATAATAGCTCGGGTATGGGCAAACTCGGCAATCACCAGCCAACCTTCAACTTCAAGGTACTTCTTGCCGCCCATTGAGCGGGAGAGCCCGCACTTTTCCACTAATTCCATGAGTTTCTTCGCCCAGTATGCCGCGGTGTCAATCGTCAAGTCGGTTGCCGCCTTGCGCTCGTCTAGCGTTTGCGGGAGTTGCGGCTGATCTCGTAGTGCTATCGCGTTTTCCATGATTCAATCCTTTCGTATAGACTCGGGCTCATTTTCGGTGAGGCAGAGTTCGCAATCTTCGACACAATCCGCCTCCTCATCTTCATGCCGCCGGCGGATCTCATCGGCCCACTTATCCTCGGGTGTGCGCATATCTATGCAAAAGTTGCCAAACCTATCGCGGCTCATTTTATCAACTCCGCATCGTCGCATACTTTGCAGACTCGTTCCGGCTCAACGTCATCGCGGCTGTGATAGGATTGCCATTTCTTTATGGCTTCGTCATAGCTCGATGCAATTACCCAAATTGGCTCGTCGTTATCCTGGATATGGTAAAGGCTCATCCTAGCACCCACACGGCCAGCAATGCCGCCAGGATCGACAGAACGATCAAGTAGATTAGCTGAACCATCAGAATCCCCCCTTTGCGCTCATTTTGCCGCGGTATTTGCCACGTTTGGACGATTTAACTTCATCCGTTCGGCCAAAACCTTGCGCTGATTTTCAGACATCATTCTTGGCTTGGAAAAGCGCACTTGGCGTTTCGGGCACGTAAAGACAGTATGGCGCTCGCCATCCTCGACGACCTGCAAGCCTAGCTTCCGCAAGCGCCTGTCGGTGACTTCGGAAGCCGTCCAGATTTGGGCGTTTGGCTCATCCTCGTTGTAGGTTATGATCGTCTCGCGCTCGCTTTTTATGCCTGATCCTTTCATTTTACCCTCACGATATGCGCAACAATGGCAATCTGTTTCGCGTTGAGCCCTTTGCCGATTGGCCGGAGCGGGAATAGCTTGGATAGCAGGGATTGGATTAGTTTTTTCATGGTTTGCCTTTCAGCTTGGCGATAACGGCGCGGGCGGCACCGGCGCAAAGACGGCACTCGGTAGCCGTATCTTGATTGGCTCTGACTTGATGCGTAGACCAACCACCCTGACGACTCTCGACGGCCCACGAATCAAGAACTTTCGCGAGGGATTCAAAGCGACCCGCCGATATTTCCAGCGCCGCCACAGCCTGGCCCAAGTCGGCTTTGAGCTTTTCATACTCGCTGGTGCTAACAGTGTCGTATACATAAGCCATTATAGTTTCTCGACTAGCACCGCCCGGTAATCGTCCACGCGGTAGCTGGTCAGCAGTGAGTAAGCATGTTCGGCCAGGATGCGCCGGGCTAGAATGCTCAGCATGTTATCGCGGCTCAATGCTAGAAAATATCTGATTCGTTTCACGTATACTTTTGTTGTCAATTCTTTATCCATGTCATTCTCCAATCAATAGCGTAAACACCACGCCGACAAGGAAGCCGACAAACGCGCACCAGAAATAGATCATGTCATCGCTGTTCACGGTGTCACAACAACAATGTCTATGCCAAATGTGCGCGATTCCTCGTTTTCTGTCGCGCCGAGGTAGAGGCAAGGCAATTCTTTCACTCTTGTAAAATCACAATCCGCAATGAACACATGATCTTTGTTGGCGATGTGAATCGGTCGAGTTGCGACTATGCCATAGATTGCTGGATAGCCGCGCAGTACGTGCCACGCTAGGGAAAGCCGCATTGGCATAATAGCGTGGCGGATTGCCTTAAACCACGAGAAGCCAAGTCCTCGCTGCTGGCGCAATTTCTTTAGTAGCGATGGTTTCATGGCATCACCCCTAAGACATGGCCAAGAGTGCCAAGCATGACGGCACTCGGGAGCACCACGGTGACGGCGACAACAGCCCCGACCGCAATCAAGAATGCGAAATAGGCTAATGTTCTCATTTTGTCTCCTCGGCATCCGCCAGACTTTGATAACAGCTATCAGTCCAAAGTGAGTCTAGTTTTTCTCGTGCTTCCTGCGTATTATTCGCACGGCATTTGACTTGATAGCCACAACTAGGCTTGCGCGTGGAAACATATTCCATTCCACCGCCGAAAGTTGGTGCACCATATTGAAATCCGTAATAAGTTCGTTTCATGTTCAATTCCTTTCATTCGTTAGTGCCCCTGCGTAACGTCCAGGGGCTCGGTGGAGTGCTTAATTCCACAACGCTGCCGGCGACACGATACCGGCGAGTTAAGCCGCGATTTTAAGCGTACCAAGAACAATGCTCCGTTTTTCCGACTTCATAACGGCGACCGCAACCGTACTCAAAGTTGACATACCCTCTAGCGTCGGCCTTGTGTTGGGTGATTTCGTCATTCAGATAAGCTCCGCGCTTTGGCCAAGTATCACCGGACATGAAACCAGTTTCTTTCACGCTGCTACCGATCTCACGCAACCAAACATAACTCGCACTAACCTTAACGATCTCGTAAAAATCGATATTGGTTTGGTCATATCCCCAAGAATTGACGATGATCTCCCCGACCTTGAAGTCATGCGGCTTTGCCCGCTCGGCTTTGTACTGCGCTTGCGCGTCGCGGTGCATCTCTAACCCGGTGAAGTATTCTTTGATTCTATCGGCTCGGCGCTGCTTGGCTGTTTCAATATCTTTGCAGGAGAAAGAATAGTGCCAAGCCGATTTCATGGCTTTACCAGTGTAGGCAACCGCTAAGATTTTGCCGTTCTTGTCAGTGTAGCTGTAAACTACGCCCAACCCGTCCGGATGTACGATCTCTATAGCGTTTTCCGGTATCCATCGGCTTACTGGTGTGAATCTGTTTCTCATTTTCGTGTCCTCTTTCTCGTGGCAAGCACCACGGTCGCTGCGGTTGATATTCAGACGCGAGCCGCTAATTGCCTTAATAGCGCGTTTTGTTGTTCCAGGGCTGCTAGTAGTCGCAAGGTTGCTGAATCGTCCTGTACGGGCTGTTGTGGCTCATTATCGGTCGGTTCCTGCGGTTTATCGGCGTCGGCATCTTCTAACGGCTCAAACTTATCCGGCGCATCTTTGCCAAACTCCCAATTGTCGCACGGCTTTTGACTCACAGTTTCAATCGGCAAATCGCTTTCATGGTGAAGTTTGCTGATAAACTCTCCATTGATCTTTTGCAGGATTGCGCGCTCATCAATGGTTGAATAGGTCGGCTCTTTTGCTGCGCCTTTGCTATCGGGTTGCGCAGGGTCGTATTCGTGGCCGATATGAGCCACGCGAATCATTCTGCCGGTTGTATATTCGCCAAGCACAGATAACATTCCCTTTGGCTTTGGTATTGGCACTTTAAATCGTTTTGGCTTTGCTATCGGTCGGGTTGATTGCCTTGCGCAATATCGTTTGAATGCCGGTCTATCCTTCACCATCTCATAAAACTGTGACATATCGTGCCTCCCACACGCGGTAAGCGCCGCGCGTTTGGTTCGGGTTGCTATTCCGAGTCCTTGCTATTCCTTCCGATCTCTTACGTCTGTAATGCCGTTGCGCTCAAGAAATTGGGCATAGTTTTCGGCCACGTTAGTCTGCTCGCTTTTCTTTGCTGAATCCTGATGAGCAAATGATTGATCAATTATCATCCTAACCCATTGAGATAATGAACGCTGATAGAGCTTCGCCTCTTTTCGCAATCGTTTCGATGTTTCCTTGCTAACGTGAATCAGTATTTGCTTGGGATATTTGCTCATTGTTAGTGTCATTTTCCTTTCCCCATCTCCGCAATCGCCGCTTTGAGTAATTGAACCACTTGAGAGTTAACGCTTCGATCCTCGCTCGCCGCCAGCTTGCGCAGCTGCTCGTTATTGTTTCCCTGCATCGGCCAATGCGGCTGCGTTAGAGTTTGGCAAGTGCGATAAGCCACGCTATAAAAATTAGAGCGATAAAAAATACAACTTCCATTTCTATAACTCCTTAATCTCTCCCTTTCATATCCGCCAAAGCCGCTTTGAGTAGTTGCACCACCTGACTATTCACTGACCGATCCTCGCTTGCCGCTAACTTGCGGAGCTGCTCATACAGGTCGGCGGGAAAGTCTATGGTGCGTTTGATCTTGTCTGACATTTACTTTCCTTCGGCTTTGGCGATTGCGGCGCGAGCTTGTGTAATACAGGCGTCACGCTCTAGCACCTTGCCTTGAATTACTTGAAATAGGATTGCGCGAATAGCCTCCAGCATTTCAGGCGCCGCGGCGATGAGGCGGGCATTGGCGGGAGTTTTACACGTTGCAACCCAAGTATCAGGGTTATAAATACACTGCTGACCAAATTCGTTAACTCTATCGTGCCACGGTCCCGGCGTATGTTTGTTTTCCATTGTCGTGTCTCCTGGGGCTAGGGTTAGGCTGCTTTGTAAGATTCAATCTGCGCATTGTAGACTTTGAGCATCGTTTCATCGGAGACGTGTCCACCGTTATCCCTGAAAGCCAATGCCCAACCTAAGATGATATGAGATTGATTATCTAATTGACGATCATTCAAGAGCCATTCGCCACGCTGCTCCGTTGTTGCAGTAAGCCATTCAGCTAACGTTAGTTTTTCCATTGTCGTGTCCCCCTATCGGTGCGTTGCTTTGCGGGTGAGTTGATTGACAGTGAATGAATCATCCTTGCGCGAGTAGTGAACACGGATAGGATATTTCTCCACTGACAGCCCTTCAATGATATTCACGTTATCCATGAGAACTTGCTGCTTCCACCCTATCGGCATTGTCGGGTGTGCCAAGCCAAGCCGGTTCACGTAGTGCAATGTTTCTTGCCAGTCGTTAAGTGTTTTCATCGTGTCTCCCTCTGCGAGTAAGCACTCGCGGCCCGCACGGTTAATGAATCTACTCAATGGGGAGTCCCGTAAGACTCCCGATGAGGAGACTAGTAGTTGACGATACAGTATTGCCTTGTCCCGTCGGCTCTAACTTCAGGCGACCGAGAACCGATAATACGGATGCTGCTAGGATTTTCAGCGCGGTAAGTACCATCCCTGTCGGCCAGCAGAGTCCAAGAATGTTTGCGGTACTGCTCTAACGTTTCGTAAAATTGATCCATCGTTACTTCTTCAAATTGAATCTGTGCCATTTTCTTTCCCTCCATGTCTTTGTTACTTCGCCAGCCTGCAAACGTACAAAACCCCAATAGCTGCGAGGATTCCAACGTATGCCGGTGCCAGCGTGCCGATGTTGTTTAGGATGAAGTCCATGTTAGTACGCCTTGCTCCAATCATGGTTACTGGCCGAGATAACAGGCCCGTAGGTTTGAATCTGGATAACCGTAGCGGATTCAATGCAACGATTGGCCTCTTTATTGATTTTGACGACAGTATCAACCCATGATTGCGCGTCGATCTCACTCTCAAACGCTGCGCTTAGGTGTTTCTTGACACCACCGACTAGCGTGCCTCTATCCGTTGTCAACTTGCCGATATATGCTTTCATTTTCGTGCCCTCCATGCCTCTCTAGTAACGCAACCCGTATGCCAAGCGTGACAAGTGAACAATATCCACATAGTATCTTTTTGATACTTACTTACTTCGTATGAATAACCATTCAAATACCATGTTGGTTACTTCAGACACCATTTTGGTGGGTACATGCTATCTGGATAGTTAGTATCTTTTGGATACTGCTTGCGCTGACCTGCTCGAACATGATAATCGGCAACTCTATGACTAGAGTCGCCACGTTCGATACTGGCAAGCTTTTGGAACTCGATGCGAAGGGACTATCGCAAAGCGAGATTGCAGCCGTTGTTGGCGTATCTCCGTCCACTGTAGCCGATCACCTGAAACGCTTCGCAAGCTTTACTGACTTGCGGCAAGGTGTTGAGGAGTTCAGACAGTGGAGAGCTGATATATTCGCAGGATTACAGGCTAAACTGTTAGCTGGCATAGCCGTGAAGCTCGACGATGAAAAGGAATTCGCCAAGCTGTCACCGTATGCCATGGCCGGAATGATGGGCCTAATCTATGACAAGGAACGCCTGGAGACCGGCAAGTCTAGCTCCAACGTGGCGATCCTCAGCGGCATCATCAACAAGTCAGAGCAATCGGGCGATTCAGCCCTACGTAAGTTAAGCGTCGAGCCGCACAAGCTTAAAGTTATTAACCCTACCGACGACTAGCACCGCACTCCTATCACTTGCCCTGCTAACTAGCTGTTATTGCACTCAAGGTCATATAACAGACATTATGTAAACTTGTACATATATGTACACCTATGCTCTGTCTATGCCTCTGCTCTCCCTATGCCCAGGCCATGCTCATGCCTACATTTAAGGGGGTAGGGGGGAACGAAGCACCGCAGCACTGCGCAGCCCCCCTTTGATTCAACTGCAGCACAAAAATCCACATCCGTGCTAAAAGCGCAGTTCTATAAAAGCAGTTCCGCAATCCTGGGAATTTCTAAAAGGGCAGTAGGAAATCGCTTACGCTCGACACTCAGGAGAGACAGTCAGCAGCAGGACACAGGGTGATTGCGAGTCGCCTTTGGCTTTCCTCGCTGTGGTGGCTGAAGCAGCAGGATTTATCTTTAAGGCATACTTTTTATTGGGCTGTCAAGACTTAGATTGGAAGTCTGCGGATTTGTTGGGGTGGAACCTAAAAGTTACCCTGTGGCATTTTGCCACACCCCCCCCTGGTTAGGCAAACAGCGGGGAGTCGTCGTAGCAGCGTTTACGGGCCATTTGGCAGTATTCGCGCTTGAGTTCGAGGGCGATGCCGGTGCGGTTGAGCTTGTCGGCTACCAGGGCGACTGTGCCGGCGCCGCCGAAGGGGTCGAGGACGATGCAGGGTTTGGTTGGGGCGTCATGCTTGCAGGTGGGTTGCCAGCCGAGGGTTTTGGATTCATAATGAAAATTTGGATGGCCTTGCGTTGCACCTGCCGGGGTCATTGCATTTTTCACAAAACCATCGTTGCCCCGTATAGTGCCGCGCGCGGTATAACCAGGGGCATCGGGTACTAATTCACCGCGCTTCGTTACCCGCTCCCGCGGCGCCCCGCATTCGGCACAGCAGCCTTTTTCCGAGCTACCTGCCTTAATGCACCTGATGGCCAGTTCTTCGGGGAACGTGGCGAAGTGGCTTTCGGGATAGGGCTGCGTGGCGATCTCCCAGACGGTGCGGATGTTGCGGGTGCCATTATCTTCTGGGCGATCCCGCTCCGCATCCCTTCGCATGGTTGAATCGGGATAACTGCCAAACCGCCCGCCAATTAATCCTGACGATTGCTCTTTCACCGCATCCTGATCGAAGAAGTACCGCTCTCGCTTGGCCAGCAGGAACACATACTCATGCGCCTTGGTGGGCCGGTCGGTCACGCTCTCCGGCATGGGGTTAGGCTTGCTCCAAATGATGTCGCTGCGCAGATACCAGCCATCGGCTTGGAGGGCGAAGGCTATGCGCCAGGGGATGCCGACAAGATCCTTGTCTTTTAGGCCATGACTCAAACGCTGGCTCACGTTATGAAATGAGCCAGCGTTTGAGAGTTGTTTGTCCGATGGCCCGCCGCTTCCCTTGACTGCGCTCGCATAGCTATCCCCCAAATTCACCCAACAAGTCCCGTCATCGCGCAGCACCCGGCGCACCTCGCGGAATACTTCGACCATGCGGGCGACGTACTCTTCGGGCGTTTGCTCCAATCCTATCTGGCCGGTGACGCCATAATCCCTGAGCCCCCAGTACGGCGGCGATGTCACCACGCATTGCACGGATTGATCCCTTAGCGGCAGTTGCCGGGCGTCATTCTGGACGATTAGCCAAGTCATTTATCCGCCCAGGCCATAGCGGCAAGGCAGATCATGCAGGCTCCTTGATCTTCAGGGCGCGGAGGGCCTTTGATATTAGCATGCAACTTATTGATGGTTGCCCTTTGCGCCGATCAACAATGTGAAACTCATCTTTGTATCCCGGCTTCGATACCGCTTTAGTTTCAACCACGGTAGCCGCCTCTTCCAGCGCCGCATTGGCTATCTCAATGGCAAAGGCAACGGCTTTCGGCTCGGCAATCTTTTTGGTTTCTGCGATATTCAAATAATAGTACCGATTCTCTATCGCCGCCTTCTCGATTTCTTCTCGTGTCATGCGGGCTCCTTGCGCTTGGCTCATTTCAGTTTGTGCCTACCTTATTGGGTAAACTGTGCCTACAGCGGTGTTATTAGATATAACGGAAACAGCAGGATGCGGATTGGCCGCGCACCATTCAAGAAGGTCTAACAAATCAATCTGGACAATATTGTTATGTCCCTCGTTGTAGGCCACAATAAACAATCGTCCTGTCTTCACATTTCGGCGTAATTCAACTGGATACCCCTCACTGTATTCCCTCACTCCGCCTAATGTACATTCGAGTTTGCCATGAAGTCGATCTTCTCTGTCATTTGTCATTTAATTCCTCCTTGCGCTTGGCGATCTCGGCGGCAATGGCGTCCCGCATATCAGCACAAATAGCGAATGCGTCAGCAGACACGCCTCCTAAACGATGACGATGATATTGAACTTTCTTTGCTGCGATCTCCAACCCTTGCACCACGGCGGCGGCGCGTTTTGCTTTGCATTCAGGACATGCCATATCGATCGGCGCATCCCACGGTGTTATACCACCTGAATCGACAACACCGCTTCCGTCGCATGTGCCACAATGGGATTTTATAGCGCCGTCCCGCTCAGCAATTAGTTTTTCATTTGCCCACCCGCGACTACGATACAGTTCGTCCAGTCTCTCATACTCAGACTTGATCTTGGCGACTTCGGCGCGGAGTTGGGTAATAAACCCATCGTGCGCATCGAGCGATTCTAGTAACCCCGCGATCTTTTCATCCTTCGCTTGGAGCGCAGCGGCGACGGCGGGACGGAAAGCCACCGGGCATTCTACTCGATGTGTTTCGCAACAGTCCGACTCACACGGCAGCAACCGCTGCGCTTCCGCTTGGTAATCCATCATTGGCCCCTTTCCTTCGCCCAAACTATACCGGCTATATCCCAAGCGTCTCGAACCGATAGCCGGTACGGGTCGCAATACTCCCGCGGCGGTCCTTGATCCCACTGGCGCCACACGATGCCGAGAAATAATAAAATCTTTCTGTAGAGCCTCATCAGTCTCCCCTATCCGCTATCTGCTCGAATTTGCATGTCTCATATCCGTCTTGGTGATGATCTCGCACGCAGTTCTCACAAAATGAAACGGTTACTTCGTCCAAGCGGCAATAGATACACTCGTGGCGATTCGAGCCGAACCATTCCTGTCTAGGCGTAAAGTTGGCACATGGCTGTTTGCCTATGGTGAAACGATTGTCACTCGCCATTTATTTGCTCCAAAAGATCATCAATCGCTTCCTGCTCCGTGGCGCCGCGGCCAATGGGCTCCCCCGGCTCGTAATTGTCGTCTACGGCTTCCCAATCGTATTTATCGGTAGGGATGGGCTTTCGCCAATATGAGGTTTGGATCTTCAAAACGGCACATCTTCTAGCAGCGCAGCACCCGATACAATCTCTCTCACCCTGTCCAGCACCTTATCCGCCTCCACCATCGGCCCGTGCTGCCGCAGCGCCACAGCTGTTGCCCATTGGTGGCATTGCTTGCAGGCCAGTTCCGCTGCCGGCTGTACGCAGATCGAGCAGCCCATCCGCGCCTTGCACACCATGCAATAGATATTCATCAGCTTGCCGTACGGGTGCTCATCGGTGCGGCAGCCGATTGAGTAGCCGCCGATGCACTTGCCGAGGGGCGGAGTTGAGGGTTTAGGTCTAGGCATTCCAATCATCCAATTGTATACAGAAATCGGTTAAAGCCATTTCTCGCGCTTGTGTCATCGTTATGGTTTGTTTCGTGAGCCAACGCTCACGTTGACGCTCATCAACTAATTTACGAATCAAGGCTTGCACGATAGCTTGACCAGTCGTGCCATAGGGCCGGTTCTCATCGTCCTTTGATTCACGCCAGCGCTCGCCAACTTCAGAGTCATGCACCTTTCACCACCTCTCTAATCTTCAACACACTCGCCAACTCCCGCTCATCCCAATTTTGCCGCTCGTGCTCTCTGACACTGCTACCCATGTTAAAGTCCTTGTTTACCTTATCGATTATTTTATCCAAGTAGGGATACCAGCCCTTATCGACTGATTTCGCATGCTTCTCAAATCGCAGCAATGCGCCGATAATCACCGGATCACTATAATTGTACTTCTGCGCCTGTTTGATCCAAACCACCAACCGCTTGAACTTCTTCGTATCGCACGCATAGATTCTATCAGCAACAGCTTTAATTGCGGGGTTCAATTTTCATGATTGTCCTCTCTCAGATTAAAGATAAGGGGACTCGTCGGGTCACAAGCTATCCACCTTGCTCCCTCTACTCCACTCCCTCACTCCCTCTGGCGACTTATCCTCATCCGCCACAACAGCCCCGTCTGATTCTTTCTCTGCTTTTTATGCCATCGCCTTGGCAGAGTCAGACGGGACGCGCCCCCAATGGTGTCAGCCGTCGGTCGTTTCGGTCGTATCGCTCATTCCAGTCCTATGCGTTTTCATCCCAATGAGACAGGATGCTACGTTGACACGATATGATGTCCCCTAGAGTTACGTGTGCGTCGCATAGGCCGATCATGGTTTTACCTTCCTACGAAGGCCAAATAAATGCTCAATATCGTCAGCGTCAAAAATTCGTTGCCCGTCGCTGAGTATGAAACAGCGAAGGCTGAGGTCGCCAAGGTGCAACTCGCCTTTGTGGGTAACGTAAGGCAATGGGCCGTAAGGTGCTGGAGGAAGCGAAACGGCTTCCCACTCAACTTCGTCTAGCAATGTATCGACTGGTGAACTCAAAACTAACCTCCTATCAAGGTTGAGACTGCCGGGGTGTGATAGGCACCCCGGCGTGGATGTCTCGTCGAACATGCGGTTGGCCGACCGCTAGAAGTTTCTACCGCAGGCGAATTGAGTTGTCAACGATTATCTTTGACTTATTGCGAGGGACGGGATAAAGCCATCACAATGGTTAAGCCCAAGCGGCGTTGAAAGGACGGCAAGGCGGCGGTGCCGGCTGAAATGGAATACTCACAAGGATTGCTCCCGACCGCGAAGCTGAGATTTATCGAGCGGCGCATAGCTGCTCTTGATGTGGAATTTCAGATGATGGGCGAGAGAAGGATAAAAATCCTTCAGCAGTGGTGGAAACCTTTCGACAATTCTCCTGGTGGCGAGTGGAAAGACGTGCCCCTAGAAATGGAGTGACATGATTCGGCGATCGTCACTTGATGTCGAACACGAGAAACTAATAAGAGTAATCCAAGTAAATCATAACTTTTATTTAAATCAAATTCGTCAAATCGATCGCTGGATTGATTTTATTACTCGGCGCAAAAACGGCGATACTTTTAGGCGGATTGGCCTAGAAAATGGGATTTCAAAGGGACGAGCCGAGGATATTGTTAAGCAAGGAATGCGAGTTGCGGCTCGATTTATTGAAACCGGAGGAAAAATACAAATGCCACTCAAACGCGGTTATTCACAAGAAACCATATCATCGAACATAAAAACGGAAATGGCGGCTGGCAAACCGCAAAAGCAGGCCGTAGCGATCGCGCTCAACACCGCGCGCCGCCGCGGTCCCGACAAGAAGCCGCGCAAAAAGCCCCTGACTAATTATTTCGGGGGCCGGTGATGGCCCGCTGGATCGACGTGCCCGCCCATCGGGTGCTGGAAATTCCTGCTGATGAGTTCGATAAGGATTATATTCTCCTCAATACAGAGGGTCACACCCTGCAATTTGGTCAACAATGCTACCGTGTCGAGCGCAAGAGCGATAATAGACTTTTTAGATTGCCTCGCTACCACTATGAGAAAGCCGATCTCGGTCGTTTGGTTTACCTAGAGGAAATTTGAAACGAACTTTTCTCATTTGTTTTTTGGCTTGGTTTTTTTTCTATGGCAAGTTCGACCCACAACTTTATGGGCCGTTTATAAATCGTGAGGCTTGCGAAGCCGTAAAGGTTCGATTGGCGAAATGGGGCCCGCCTCGTGATATAAGTGAATGTTTTCGGGACACAGACCCGCCTAAATGAGCAAAGAAACCGACCTCGTTGACTCGTGGCGAACCTCGACACCGAAATTCGTCAACGACTGCATGAGGGCCAAGGAAAATACACCTCCTACGCCATCAGAGCAGCAAATGGAGGCGATGCACGAGTTCGACCGGCTCGTTATCGCTAAAACTAAGGCGTGGTATAAAGACCCGCTCAATCCCACAGAGGAATACTATTCCAAAAAGATCGGCCTCTCGATTATGAGCGGCCAGGGCACAGGGAAAGACGCGCTCAACGCCTGGATTTGCTGGAAATTCCTTTGCTGCTTCTCTTACTGCAAAATTCCCACCACGGCGCCGTCAGCCCATCAGTTGCGCGACATCGTTTGGTCGGAAATGCAAAAGTGGGTGCAGTTCTCGCCCATCCGTGAGTGGTTCGAGATTCAAACCGATAAGATTTATTTCAAAGAGGCCGAGGGCAAGCGGTGGTTTATGATGGCTCGCACGGCCAACCCAAAAGACTCCCTCGATGAGCAGGCCGAAACGCTGGCCGGCTTGCATGAAGATTATATGCTCATCCCGGTTACGGAAGCATCTGGCGTTGCCGACCCGGTATTCAAGCCGCTCGAGGGCACGCTGACCGGCAAACTGAATCTAGTCAACCTGATTTTCAATCCCACGAGGAGCAAAGGCTATGCGATCGACTCGCAATTCAAAAACCGGGACTCGTGGTGTGCGCTCCGCTGGAACGCGGAAGAAAGCGAGATCGTCAGCAAAGACCATATCGAGTACATGCGGAAAAAGTACGGACGAGATTCCAACACCTATCGTATTCGCGTCCTTGGACTCCCTCCGAAAATGGACGAACTTACTCTTCTCGATCCAGAATGGATCCACGATGCTATCCATCGAGAAATTGAACCACTTGATACAGACGAAGAATTTATCATCATTGACGTGGGTGCCGGCGGCGATGAATCCGTGCTTACTCGCCGCCGCGGTCCTAACATCCTCGAAATCAAGCCGTACACGACGACAAACTCGGAAACGCTCACCAACTGGCTAATGAGTCAGATATTCACTTACCAGCCGTCAATGGTCCTAATCGACCCGATCGGTGTCGGTTGGGGCATTGCCGGCAATCTTCGTGCGCGTTGCCGGGATTATGTGATTATTGACGTGAACGTAACTGAGATGCCGACCGAAGATCAGCGGTTTTACCGGATGCGCGACGAACTTTGGTGGAATCTCAAAGAGGAGTTTGAGCACGGCACCATCAGCATTCCGGATGATCCGCTTTTAGTCGACGAACTTGTGAATGTGCGCCTGGACCAAAAAACCTATGAGCAAAAAGGTGTGATTAAGATCGAATCCAAGCGCGACATGATTAAAAGGGGCGTGGAGTCGCCTAACCGCGGCGATACGCTCGCCATGAGCGAGTATTTCGGCATTGAAACCATGCGCCGGATGAAAACCAAGAGCAGCTACGGCGGCAGGAAGCAATCGACTAATTGGAGAGTGGCGTAATGGCTGATGTGCCCTGGGGAGAAGATAAACCGTGCTACATCGTCGCCGAGCTTGGGATAAATCACGGAGGTTCTCTCGAAACCGCGAAAAAACTCATCGATGCAGCGGTTGACGCCGGGGCAAACGCCGTCAAGTTCCAAAAACGCACCGTCGATGTCGTTTATACTGCCGAAGAACTCGCTCGCCCGCGCGAAAGCCCTTTCGGTGAAACGAATGGCGATCTTAAACGCGGATTGGAATTTGGTTTCGACGATTATCCTGAAATCAATGAGTACTGTTACCAAAAGAAAATAACTTGGTTTGCCTCACCGTGGGATTGTGAGTCGGTAAAGTTTTTAGAGTTTTTCGACGTGCCATTTTACAAGGTGGCGAGCGCGTGCGTGACGGATATGGAATTGTTGAAGGCGATTGATGAGACTGGAAAGCCTACGATTGTTTCTACCGGGATGAGCAGCAATATTGAGATTGAAAAAGCATGTGAGTGTGCGCTTGCTCATGTCAATCTTGCGATCTTGGTTTGTACGGCGACATATCCGAGTGCGCTGAAGGATTTACGACTTGAGCGTATTCGAGAAATGAAATATCGCTATCCTGAATGTGTCGTCGGTTGGAGCCATCACGCCGTCAGCCCGTGGCCGGCGCTGTGCGCGGCAGTGATGGGGGCGAAAATCATTGAATGCCATCTAACCCTGGACCGGGCCATGTGGGGCAGCGATCAGGCGGCGTCGTTGGAGCCGGCGGCGTTTAAAAAGCTGGTGCAAGAGATACGTGATTTCGAGATTGCCCGCGGCGATGGCGCTATCGGCATGATTGAGAGCGAGAGGCCGGTCATGGAAAAGTTGAGGCGGTTCAAATGATTGCGGCGATTATACAAGCAAGAAACGGCAACGACAGGCTCCCCGGCAAAGGCAGCATAGAATTGCTTGGTAAGCCGATGCTGCAACACGTTATCGAGCGGGTGAAGCGAGCGAAGCGGATTGATAAAATCATTGTCGCAATGCCGTGGGCATCGGAAGATATTCCGCTTTTAGCCGTCGCCTTCGCAGCCGGAGCATCCGTATTTCTTGCCCGTCAATATGATATTAACGATGCCGATCTCTCAAAACGATATTATCTTTGCGCACGTGAGTTCGAGGCCGATACGATCATCCGCATTTGCGCCGACAATCCCTGCATTGAGCCCGAAGCCATAGACCTGCTCATCGAACATGGCAATCTCGGCGCCAAGGGTGCGCTGGTGACGAATGCCGGTGATTACCGAGTTGCCAATAGGGAGCTTGGTTGGCCCGATGGCATTGGCGCTGAAATGTACACAATGGAGATGCTGGAATTTTTGAACTTTGAAATCAGCAAGCCGTCAATGCGCGAGCACCCGCACAAGTATTACCACGACACGCATAATATCGTGGTGCCGCCATGCCCGCCAGCGTGGCGGTCCAATCTTAGGCTCGATGTAAATACGCAGGAAGATTTTGAGTGCATCGAGAGAATCTATAATCACTTTGGCAATAATGAATTTCACATTACTGACATAATTAAGTTGTTGGCATGAGCCGCCGCATATGGAAAAATGGGAAACTCCTACCCGAGAGCGAAGCAGTACAGAGCCTCTATGACTCAGGAAGTATGTATGGAGACAGCACTTTCTCGATGCTTAGGAGTTTCAACAAGGAAACTTTCAAGCTCGACGCCCATATCAATCGCATCTTGGATGCCTGTAAGTTTCTACAGTTGGACTGTCCCTACAACTTTTATCAACTCCGCCAAGCACACTTTGATCTTGTCAACGCGAACCGACATGAATTTGCAGATGATGACGAGTACCGCACTTTTATAAACGTGAGCCGCGGGCCGCTCCCGCTTTATTCGGAGATCCTGACATGCCAACCAATCGTAACCATCACCATTTATCCTTTACGATGGGTCCTGCGTGGGCAAAGCAGGTTTTACACGACTGGAAGGCCCGCGGTCATTACGTCGCAGCGGGCGATTCCAAGCCGCTACCTCGAAAACAAAGTGAAGCACCATTGCAGGCTCAGCAGCCGCATGGCCGAACTGGAAGCGAAAAGGAGCGATCCTGATGCGTGGCCGCTACTCACCGGAGACGACGGATTTATCACAGAAGGTACTGGTGCCAATTTTTTTATCGTTAAGCGAGATCGACTTTTTACGTCGGAAACGAAAGACTGCCTGCGCGGTATATCGCGTAACTTTATCTTTGGACTCGCACGACAATATGACATCGATTGTCGAGAAAGAAGATTCGACGCTTATGATGCCATCACCGCAGACGAAGGATTCTATACAGCAACTCCGTTCTGCATCATGCCGTGTACGCGAATCAACGGCCAAGAAATTGGCAAAGGCAAAGTAGGCCCGATGACCAAGTTTCTGATGGAGAAGTGGGAAGAAGCAGTAAATTGCTGGTGGAGAGATCAGGCGAGGAGATGGGATGAAAATTAATCATTCTTGCGTACTGGATTCGATGGCGCGGGAAATTGTTTTAAGAGTGATTGGTAATTTAATGGCTGATAAACATTTGCCAACAAGCAGCGATACTCCTGAAGTGAGAGTTTTTCTTGAGCAGCAAGTAAGGGTTGTCCTTAAAAGTTGGTTGCAGGATGCTTAACGCACTTTCTCAGATTAACATCGAACTGACTTCGCGGTGTAACAAGAGTTGCTTTTTCTGCGGCCACCAAAATCCTAAAGTAAACACGGCGCTAGAATATGGCGACATCGACATCAACCTGCTCGTTAAAATTGCAGAGCAGTTGCCGCCCGGCATCATTGTGCAGTTTCACCGCGACGGCGAGCCGCTTTATTACCCGTATTTCAAAGAAGCGATGGGGATTTTCTGCGATCAGATTCGATCGATTGTCACCAATGGCAAATTATTAGTGGAGAAAGCCGATGAAATCATTGATCGGTGCGAAACGGTTACAGTCTCGGTCTTTGACAAAGACCCCGACGGCGATGAACAATTGGCCGTGCTACGGAAGTTTCTCGTCGAATGCAAAGGAAGCCGAAAGCCCGTCGTCAACGTTAAGATTGTCGGCACGGGAGTGGACGAAGATCGGTTTAAGCAGCTTGGCGTTGCTATTCTTCATCGAAGTTTGCATAGCCCTGGCTCTGATACTCATTACAAGCGATCGCAACCTCCCATCCCTGAAGTGGGAATTTGTCTCGATTTCCTTTCTCACCCCAGTGTTGATTGGCGTGGCGACCTCTATATTTGTAATCGCCTTGATGTTGGCCGCAGTGGCTTGCTTGGAAACCTTAATGGCGAGACTTTAGATTCTCTCTGGAATGGCCAAAAGCGAAAAACCATGATGAGCTATCACATCGACGGGCGCCGCGATTTGGCCAATGCGCTATGCGCTAAATGCGAATTTTATGGCATCCCAACTAATGGTTAAACAAATGAGGGTTGGCCCAATGGTTCGAGAGTGGTTGGCAGAGCCAACGCCCGGCGACTGCCTGGAGTGTGGTGCTCAATGCGCGCCCGATTGCGGTTTACATCCCAAGGGCTGTTTCTTTGGCGGCATGACTGAAGCAACGGGATATTGGACGTTTATTGAGGACTGCGAGCTATTTCATGGATAAGCAACCCAACATCGTCGAACTTATGAATCTGCGCCGTCAGCTTATCTCATCGCTGAAGATGATCGAGTTGCTGCTGGTCGATTCAGGCACGTTGCGGCAAGTTGTCGATCGGGAGCGGGATGAGCTGCGGCGGGAGACTCATATCGTCGTGCGGGTGAGTGCCTAAAATAAAGAAAGGAATCTTATGATTAAAATGGAGAATGGTATCCAGGTTGAAACGTTTGGTGACTCGACTATGCTTTCGCCTAATATGCCCAAGGCCATTAAAGATTATCAAGACTTCGCCGCTAGTCTTGGCTTTACTAGAATGGCTAAGAACATTGATTTACGATTAGCAACCGGCGAACTGTCGTCATACAAAGCGTTGACGGCTCAAGAATCCCGCAATCTAAATCGTCACTTTCCACGCATGTATTGGGTAGGCAACCAGACTGAAACAAGAGGGTCGGGTTATGCCTTTGACACTATTCCGCTAGGTGTTCTCCACATACTTAACCGCGCCCGTAAAGCAGAATTGTTCGATGCGATTTATATTGGAACACCAGAACGGGCCGCTATATCTGATCCGGTGTTAGTGGGAATTGCTGGTCGGGAATGTTTCATCTTGGCTCGTTGGGGCGAGGCGTTACGACCGCTAGAATTTTTTATAGGTAGGCAAAGTCTTTTGCAGCGTTGGTATACTCATAATGATAAGCCCGGACTCGCGATAATGATTTTAGCCCTCTTATCTTTGGGGATAACAGCCTTGTTGGGGTTGGGGATAATTCCAACTCCCTAGCCTCTACTAATAGATTCCCCTTGCATTTGTAATCAACTGATTGTATTAGCTCAAATTCAGCAGTTACGCCGCTAGTTTAACTAAGGGCCAACCTCGCTAAGAGAGTTGGCCTTTGGCTTATTCAGGACAAAAAAAGAAAACCGACGACGAATCTACTGCCGAGCTATTAAAAAAGCTCGAAAGTAATTTCCAGACCGCGCTTGACCATCCTACTTGGCAAGATTGGCGCAAACACGCCGCCAAGTGCCACGACTACAAGGAAAATAAGCAGTGGACATCCGCCGAACTCGCCGAACTGCAAAAGCGCGGGCAACCGCCGACCGTCAATAATCAGATCAGCGTCACGGTCAACCGCATGGTTGGCCAATTCGTGCGCCAAAACACCCGCGTACTCTACAAGGGCCGCAACCCCGAGGACCAGCCGGCAGCGGAAGTGCTTTCCGACCTGTTCCGCTTCATTCGCCAGTCAAACGACCTCGAATTTGAGGAAAAGGACCAAGCCGAGGACGGTTTTACTGGCGGCTTTGGCGTGCTCAAAGCCGACGTTACCTTTGACGACGGCTATCAGCCGAAAATAGCGATGAAGTGTGTGGACTCGTTTACGATACTTCCTGATCCCTACTCGCGCCGCTACGACTGGAACATTGACGCCAATTATATCAACGAAGCGATTTGGGTAGACGCCGACGACCTCGGCGAACTGTACCCAGACAAGAAGCAAACCATTGACCGGCTCATTACTGGCGGCTCCGACGTTGGCCAGCTTGGCGAAGTGGACCGCATCAAGCGCGAAAACTGGGTCGATATGGAGCGCAAGCGAGTCCGGGTCATCGAGCAGTGGTACAAGACCAAGAAACGCCAGTCGATCTGCATCTTTGAGAGCGGCGCCGCCCTTGATACCGAAACCCGCGAGTTGCACGACCCTGCCAGCGGTCAGACTCGCGAGTTGACCAAAGAAGAAGTCAAGCTGCTAAAGAAAACCCAGAAGTACAACGAGGACGTGCGGGTAAAGCACACGCTTAACATGGGGCTATTCGCCAAAGGCGTCCTGTTGGAGCACAAGGAAACCGATCGCCTCTATTTCCCGTTCATCCCGTACTTTGTCGCGCGCATGAAGTCGGGCGAGCCTTATAGCCTGATTTGGATAGCCCTGGAACTCCAAGACGCCATCAATAAGCGGGAATCCAAGTCGCTGCACCTGCTCACCACCAATCAGGCGATTTACGAGCAGGGCGCCGTTACCGATCCGGTCCAATTTGCGCTGGAGAAGTCCCGGCCTGACGGCCAAATGGAGATTAACAAGGGCTATTTCGAGCGGTTCCAACTCCATAACAATCTGGAATTGGCGCAGGGCCATCTTGCCATGCACGGCATGTCTAAAGACGATTTTCGTCGTGTCACCGGCATCAATCCCGACGCAATGGGAGAAAAAAGCGAAGTGCGCTCCGGCGTAGGCATCGCCCGCAAGCAGGCGATGACCGACGTTATCATTGCGCCGATCTTCGATAACTTCCGCCGCACCCGGGTTATCCAAGGCCGGGTCGTGCTCGAATTGATCCAGCAGCACTATACCCAGCCATTGACGTTCTACATCACGGACAACCTCAAAGCCGCCAAGGAAGTGGCGCTCGACAGTGACACCCTGGCGGCGATCAAGCAACGCACCTACGACATCATCGTGGACGAGGCGCCCGACGCGACTACTCGGCGCGAGGAGACTTTACAGTCCCTTGGCCAAGTATTGCCGGCGATACTGCCTTTTGGCCCCATGTGGGCCGAGATCATGTTCGATCTCGTTGATATTCCCGACAAAGACGAAATTATGAAAAAGGTGCAGGCCGCATCACAGCCGCCGCCCAACAAGCCGAAAATCGCCATCAGCGCACAGCTCGACGCGCTCACGCCGCCCGAACGGGCCGCTATGTGGATAGAGATGGGAGCGCCAGAAGTTGCCCAAGCGGTGATGAAAGAAATGCCCAACACGTCAGCGGAAACTCAGGTGCAGGGCAAGATTATGTCGGAGCAGGCCAAGGCAGGAAACGACCCTGGCAAGCAAGAAGAAATGCAGCTTGAGCGCGAGAAGCACCAGATGGAGATGCAATCCAAGGCTTTCGACGTACAGGCCAAGCAGCAACTCACGCAGATGGAAATTGAGAAGAAGCAAATGGAACTCCAGATGGAGTTCGCAAAGCTATCGATGCAGGTCGCAGCCAGTAAGGAAATGGATAATGGCAAAAAAGGAACTGAGAATCGGGTTTGACAAGATCGACAACCCGCAAACGATCACCGAGACAAACGTGAAGCTGTTCAAGGAAAACGGGCTTGATATTCACCGCCACGAGGTTGACGAACTGGTGGACGATCATTCGACCCGCCAGCGCATCTATAAAGTGCGCAACGTAAAATATTTTGATCTTGGTAGGAGCAAACGATGAATCCCGTTGCAATCAGAATCAAGTATCGCGGCAAGCTGATGGGCCAAATGGGCTATGTCTACGATCACCCCAAGACAGTCGAGTTGCCGATTCCGTTTGTCTCCCGCTCTGAAAAGACCGGCGAAGTGACTTGTAACCCGATCGGGGAATTTCCCTGGCAAGACGGGCGAAAACTGCTCGACCTGTCGGGCAAGGACGGCCCTTTCGAGTTAGTCGAGGAGATTTACCCGGCAATCGAGAACGGCGTCGATCATCCCGAAAATGAAGCAATGAACAGGGACAATGGCAGCAACGTCATCGCCCCGCCTAAGCTATCGATGGAAGAAATCGGCAAGTTGCCGATGCGAGAACGCCCCAAAAACCGTTGGGGCAATCCAATCCGCACACCCGAAGAAATCGCGCTCACAAAGAAAGCCATCAACCGCGCCAAGCTCAAACGAGGCGAAAGGCGCCGGGCGATGCGCTCCGATGCGGGCGTGCCTAAACCACGAAAAAGTAAACAATCAACCGACCCGGCAGTCCAGCCGCAGGTTGATGCAGAATCGCCGACCCCGACAACGGCAGGCGAACAGGAGTAAGCAGAAATGGACGAAACGACAGAGGCTCCAAGCACAGAGAGCACGGTCATGGACCGGGTATTCAGCAGCGGCCATCGCGCTACGGAAGGCGTTACAGACACGCCCACACCGGAAACGCCGGAAGTCGAAGCTCAACCCGCCAGTGATCCTGCGAGTGCTGAAAAGACTCCCGACGAGCCGGAAGTCAAAGCGGAGCCGGAAAAAGAACATGTCGCGACCGAGGATAAACCCAAGGTCGAGGCGAAGGCAGAGCCGGATAAGACATTCGATTGGGACTCCGACGACAATCCACACAAAAAGCGGGCCGACGAAATCGCCAAGCGGGAAAAAGCCGCACGCGATTGGGCGACCCAAATCAATCAGCGTTACGTCAATCAGCAGCGCGAACTCGAAATCATCAACAAGAAGCTCGACGGCACCTATGACCCGACAGTAGACGAGCCCAAGATCGACCCGCAGCAGGTACTCACTCAGGCCCGCACCCAAGGGGCCGTGCAAGCGAGCATCTCCGCGGTAGTCGATAAACTTGGCGAGGAAAAGACCCGCGCCGAACTCGACCGCTTCAATCAGCTATTTGACCAAAACGACATGGTGCAACAGCGCGTCTTAGGCTCGCCCGCACCAATGGCCGAAGCCCTCAAAGTGCTGAAGGAGTGGGACATAACGCAAAAGTATGGATCGTCAGACGTTGACGTATTGGTCGAAAAGATCAAGGCGGAAGCGGTAGCGGAATTGCGCGAGCAAATCCGCAAAGAGGAGCACCAAAAGATATTAGACGGCATTGCCATGAAGAACAAAACCCCGAACGGAAATCGAGAGATACGCCCGGCCAGTGGCGACGTGAAAGCACCCGGCGCGCGCCCTCTTTCTTCGTTCTTCCACAATTAAACAGGAGCTAGATTCATGGCTTATACAGAAATATTGACGGGTCACAGCCTGACCAATGAGATTTGGGATGAGCAGTTGTACGAGGAGTACACCAAAATGCTTTGGTGGTACAACCTCATGGGCACGTCGATGGACATGCCGATTCAGGTCAAAAACGAGCTGCAAAAGAAAGCCGGCGATGCCATCACGATTCAAATGATGGGTCAGATGGAAGGCGGCTTAGTTCTCGGTAACAACGTCGGCCTCGGCAGTGAAGGCGCGGTGCCTTTCTTCGGGCAGCGGATTGTCGTTGATAATGTGCGCCATTTGGTGCGCGTCGATGACAAGTCGATGACCACGCAGCGGGTGAATTTCGACGTGCTTCAGTCGGTCAAGCGGGCGCTGGCGATTCGCACCAAGGAACGCCTCGACGAAGAATTGACCACCAAGATGTCAGATGTCACCACGGGCCGGGTTCGTGGTCGCTACATTTATGGTGCCACTGACAGCAATTGGAATGCGACCCATGCAACCGCATTGCTCAACCTTGACAATGCCGCAGATCAGTTGACCACCAATGTTATCGACATCGCCAAGCGCAAAGCGAAACTGATCCCGGTTGCGACCGCCAAGATTCGCCCCATGCGCGTAGTCAACGGCAAAAAGATGGAAGAGTGGTTTTGCTTCGTCGCTCATACGCTCGCCATCCGGGACATGATCCTGGCTGACGCCGCTTGGAAGAATGCGCAGATCAATATCCCGCCCCAGAGCAACGCCGATTCGCCAATTTATACCGGCTCATCGTTCAAAGGCTCGTGGAACGGCACTTTGATTTACGAGTATGAGGACATTCAGTTGGGCTCCTCAACGATCCAGTATGCGCACAACTTGTTCCTTGGGGCGCAGGCCGCCGGGGTTGTCTGGGCACAAATGTCC
>Ga0208185_1000132_pt1 | contig 48384 bp, 62 predicted proteins | sample EasRivMeERMLT700_FD_187532 | JGI IMG/M metagenome (GOLD analysis project Ga0208185, IMG submission 187532) | Soil microbial communities from meander-bound floodplain in the East River, Colorado, USA - East River MetaG ERMLT700 (SPAdes) (version 2) | ecosystem: Environmental > Terrestrial > Soil... | reverse complement strand
GAAATCGCTGTCGAGCTGCCCCTGCTCCCGCGCAATCTCATCCGCCTCCTGCCGCGTAACGAACCTCCCCGTGTTCGTCAGGAAGCCGTTCTCATAAGCGGCGTAATCGGCATCCGTCATAGCGTCAATCGAACCGCCGCTCCGCTCGACGGCATCATAAATGGCGTCCGGGTGGGTCTGCCCAATACTCACCTCGCTGCCCCGCCGGACGGCAGCGTGGATGATCCGTTCCGGCCCTTCCTCTGTTCCACTCGCCAGCGGCCCCGCCTCCGCCGCACTCCGTTCAAGCGCCTCGCGGAGCGGCAACCGCGCCAGATCTGCCGCCTCTACGAGGGGATCGCCGGCCCCTTCGCGAAGCGAGCGAAGCTGCTGCCCAACCGCAGCAATCTGCATCTCGAGCGCCTCCGCGGCCACATTATCGTCGATGGATTCTGCGACCATGAGCTGTTTTTGCAGCTCGAACCGCTGTCCTTGCAGCACCTCCATCGTGTGCGGGTCTGGCCCCGAAGGGGCCGCGCTCATCGGCACCGCGGGCGCTTCCGGAACCGGCTGCGCGGGCGGAAGCTGCTGGGGCCCCTCAACCGGCCCGACCGGAGCGGCAGGCGCGGGAGGCTCCGCGGGAGCAGCAGGAGCCCCCGGTTGCGTCGGAGCCCCCGCATCCGGCTGCACCTCCTCTCCCGGCTGGGCTGGCGCGGGCTTAGCCCGTCTCCCTGCCGCAATCGGCCCCACGATGCCTCCCGTCAGGAAGCCCACGAGGGCATTGTAGAGCACTTCCTTATCGAACGGACTGATGCTCTGGTTGGGGTCATATTCGACCCGAGCGCCCAGGTTCTGCACCCACTGCTGGAACCCCTCCTGAATGCCCTCAATCCCCGCCGACGTGCCCGCCTTCGCCAATATCCGCCTCGCCAGCGTGAACCCCTGCCCTATCGTCCCCAGCCGGGGAATGAGATTATCGGCCAGCTCGCTCGCGCCCGCTGCCGTCCCCCACTTCATCATCGCCTGCTGCTCATCCGGGCTCGCGCCCTTCTTAGCAGCCGTCTCTCCGGCCTCCCCGATGCCGCCCAGAACGCCCATTGTGAGCGCCGCAGGCACCCCCACCACCGGAATCAGCCCCATCCCGATATTCGTCCCAACCTGCCCAACACCTCGCAGAACATCGCGCGCGAGATCCGGTATCACTCCTTCCTGAATACCGATACTCTTGGCGGCGCCTTCCTCCAGCTCGACCCCCCGCTGATAGCTCTTAGTCGCCCGAATGTCCTTCGCACCCACCGCCCGAAATGCCTCAGGCGGGATGCTGTCCTCCGGACTCACGAGCCGCTGAAGCTCCTGCTCGGCTAAGTGGTCGCGCAGCTCTTGCTGGACGGGGGCAGCTTCGAGAAGGCCCATCCCCTTCAGCCCCTGGCTCCACGCCATCGTGCTGCCGTACGCAAGCTCCTTTCCACCAGCTACCACCTTCTCTCCGAGCGTATAGGTGGGCGGGGGCGCAGCCGTCCATCCCGGCGGCCCTTCGTCGCTCGCAGCCTCCTGCGGAATGGGAGCCCAGCCGGGCGGACCTTCGTCCTCCACCTTCGTCCATCCTGCTGGATATTGATCGCTCATTTAGGAACCGGGTCCCAAGAGTTCTCGTCCGACTTCGGACCCTTCGCCGGATTGTACTGCATTACGGTGCCGTCCGGCTTCGTCATCCGAGGCTGCTGTGCCGTCGGACCACCTCCGCCGCCTCCTGTGGGGGGCGGCTTCGCCCCCGTGCCCGCATCCGAGAGGCCCTCTCGAGCCATCCACTGCTCCCGCGAGAGCGGCTTCCGTCCCCACATGCTCTCGCCATCGACGTATTTCTGATAAAGCTCGATCCGCTTCGCGGGAGTCGCATCCGTCCACACCCGCTGCTTCGCCGCCAGCTCCTGGGCTCGCAGAGCGAGCCCCTGATCCCGCTGATCGGCAGCGCGGTCTCCCTGCCGCGCAGTCGTCTGCTGCGCTGCCTCCGCCGTGTTCGCCCTCTGCTGCTGAATGTTGAGGCCGGGAATGATGGCATTCTTCTGCTCCTGCCTGTGTTCCGACGTCGCCCGCTTCAGCTCAATATCCGCCTGCATCAGCTCCGTGGCGAGCCTCTTCGCCGTCTCCGGATCGGGCCTCGCCGCCAGCTTCGCCTTAATCTCCTCTACGCGAGCGTTCCGTTCGCGTATCTGCGCCTCCAGAGCATCCATCCGGTGCGCCGAAATCGCCTTCTGCGTCGCCGCCCTCTGTGCCGCCGCCTCCGCCGTCACCTGCGCCGACTGCGCCTTGTAGTAGTTAATCTCGTGCTTTTGCTCCGTATCGCTCTCCTTCCGCGACTGCTCGCGTTCGCGAAGTTCCGTCGTCTGCCACCGATCAACCGCCTCTCCGGCTCCGCCAATCGCCTGCCCGAAGTGTCCCGCCGCACTCTGCCCCTGCGCCACGGGCTGCATGAGGTTGATTCCGAACTGCATGATCGCCTGCCGGTTCCCCGGCTCCGCCATCCAATCCCTCCACTCTCCCGCCAGTCCCGAAATATCGGGCGCTTCCGCCTGCTGAATGTCGCCCTCGGCGACTGGTGCCGCATACGGATCGTCGCCGAGTGCCATTGTTACCTCCTAACGACTGACGAAAGCGAAGGCGCACCCCGCTGCCCACCGAGCGCGCGCTGAAGGAGCGCGGATATTGCGCTCTCCTGATTGATAGGCCGCAAGGCCGGAGGCCCGGCTGTCCCCGGCCTCGGCATCTGGACGACCGGGGCCGGAGGCGCCTTCACGCCCGAGAGCAGCTTCACCAGATCCGCTACCTGCTTCTTTTCGGCTTGCGCCTGCGCGCTGTCCGCCGGATTCGGGGGCCCAACCTGCCCTCCCGCGACGCCATACTCGGCGGTCGGTTTCGTCGCCACCGCCCCCGGTGCCGCCACTCCCTCCTCCGCCGCTGCCTGCGCCGGAGCTGGCGCTCCCACCGCAGCCGGGCGCGGAATGCTCAGCGTCTGGACTGGCGTCGGTACGAGCGGCGCACTCGCGGAGGCTCCCGGCGCAGCCGCTCCCAACCCCCCTGCGGGCGCTCGGCTTTCATCGAACTGCGGGTATCGCTGGAGCACGCCACTCCCGCTCAAAAGCTGCCCGCTCGTCATCCCGCCCCCCGTCCCGAAATCTGCGCCAGCACCGAACCGGCCCTCGAAATCCTGCGGCGTGATGCCCTGCTGGACGAGGGCTGGAATGACCCCCTCCGGATCGTGCTGCAACATCGACGCCAGTTCGAGCGGATTCCCCTGCGGGTTCATCGCGTTGAACCAGTCGCCGAAGCCTCCAAAACCTTCCTCTGCCATTTCCGCCTCCTACCCGATCCTGCTTCCGACCAGCCCAAGCCCGCCGCCCAAGAGCGCCCCGATACCCGTTCCGAGCCCCGGAATGACGCTGCCGATTTGGGCCCCCGCTGCCGCACCTCCGAGGCCGCTCATAATCGCGTTCGGCCTCGCAGCGGGCGGTCCCGTGCCGGTGACGGTCGAACCCGCTCCCGGGATGCCGCCGACGAGGCTCGCCAGCTCCTTCCCCATCAACAGCGGAAGCTGCTGCGCGTAGTTGAAACGATCCGTCTGTTCCTGAAGCTGCGCCTGACTGAGCGCCTGCCGCACATCACCCACCCCGCTCGTCCAGAGGGCCGGATTGACCTGCTCGCCCGCGAGGCCCGCGGCCGTCTTCATGGCATCCGCACCCGCCGTCTGGGCTCCCTGCACCTGAGAGGTCAAACCGAGTGCCTTCCCCATCGCATCCAGACCGCGCCCATAACCGGCGTCCGCGAGGCTGGTTACGATCCCCTGCCCTTGCCGTCCCACCTCCTGCGCCGTCCTGCCCGCCGCGAGGCCTTCGGCGATCCCCTGCCGGCTTCCGCCGTAGCCGGTGGTCACGGCACTTCCGCGAATGTTCGGCAGAATGCTCTCCGTGAGGCCCTGATAGAGCGGTTGGGCGGCGCTCGAAACAGCACTATCCATGTGTGCGCGAAGCGCGGGATTGCTGTTCGGATTAAGCAGTTCGCCGCTCGTCAGCGTGTTATAGGTCTGGGAAGCTTGCTGTCCCGTCTGATCGAGCTGCGGCGCTGCCGCCTCATAAGCCCCCTGCGCGTTCGTGAGCGCTCCGCTGTACCCCTGCGCCGCCTGGAGCACCTGCTCCTGCCCCGCCGTCTGCTGGGGGTCAAATCCCGCCACATTGCTGAACGAGGGGAGCTGGGGCGGGTTCGCGCTGAACTCTCGCAGATGGGGCATCGCCAGCCCAAGCAGCTCCGTCTGCTCCGGCGACAGATCCGTCTTGGTGACGTTCGTGGTCGTGACCGGCTTGCTGCTACCACCACCCATCAATTCCTCCTCTCAACTGGATCGACCGGCTTCCGCAAGACGATCGAATCGAACCGCCATCCGAGCGGGCGCAACGCCCTCTCCCAACCCTTGCGGCCCGTTATTACGAGTGCCTCGCAACCGTGATGCCGCGCGAACGTCTCGACCGCCGCATCCACACACTCGGGAGCGTGCAGCGCCCCCACCCCATACGACCACCAGAGATGCAGATCCCGCCTATCATCGTACTGCGTGACCTCCGAGAAGAACACCGTCGTAATCGCCCCGCCCTCATTGCAGACGGCCCAAACCTGATACTGCCCATCCATGATCCTCTCATAGATGGACTCCTTAGTGTTAAAGCGCTCCCAGAGGCTGGGGTCCAGATCGAGCAGTTTCTCGATGTCCGGCCAATAGTGATCGAACTGCACATCGCTGAGCAGGAAGATCTCCGCCATTCGGCCTCTCCGAGCCGGGGGCACCGCCGTCAAGGGAATAGCTTTTTCCACAGTCCACCTACTCTCGCATACGGGCCTTCGCCGAAGCCCGGGTTCCAATTACTGCCGTCCGCGTACACCAACATACCATCTCGGGGGCGCTCTGGCTCCGCATGAAGCTCCCTCAGCCGGATATGGGAGCTTTCGTTAAATGCTTGCGAAATGCTGTTCAGCTCCCGCTCCAGAAAAAGCACAATCTCCTTCGTCTCGCGCTCCTGCGCGTTCGGCGCTTTCCCCGGACGATAGAACAGCGTAAGCGGCATCAGAACCTCGACACCATTGCCATTTCGAGCTTATAGCCGAGCAGTTTCCACGGCACAGACGCCGTGCTCGCAAACTGAATCGCAATCGCCTTCCCCGTCCCCGCAAAATCCAACCACATTTGCGTCGCCGGATCGAACGACTGCTCCGTGGACCAAGTCACCGGCCCATCCACGAGATCCTGGAAGCCGAGCCGGATCAACACCGGCCCCCCTTCGATCTTGAAGTACACGCGCGTCACCAGCTTCTGGGAGGTGAAGTCGACGATCCAATCCCCTCCCCGCTTCCTGCCCTCAACCGAGAGTCCTTCTCGCTGCAACAGGGCCGAGAACAGCGCACCATCGTTGGTCGCCCCAACGTCGAGCTGGAGGAACTTCGTGCTGTCCGTCGCGCAGCAGAGTACCTTGCGGCGAGCAGCAATCGACCACGCCCCCACATAGGTGTCCCACGTTCCCGAGACGCTGTCCCAGGTATCGGCAGCCGCGCCCTCGATAGTGCCGGGCGCGGCGTTGCGGAAGTCAATATCCGCCTCCGTGATCGCCCCCTTTTCGCCCTCCCGATAATTCCATATGAGCGCCTTGTTCGGATTCGTGAAGCCGTTCTCCGGATAGCAGAACCAGACTTCATCCTTGAACGGATTCGTGAACATGAAGCAGTTGCGGTAACCGCTCGTGGAGATCTGATTGAACAGATAACGGCGCATCCGGCGATCCAGAATGCTCTCCGCCGTGTTCCCGTTGTGGACAAGAATATCATCCTGCGAAGCGAACACCTGCCTCATGCCATCGCTGGTGTAAGCGACGCATCTCTGCGTCAGGATGCCGGTGGTTTCGAGGAAGACCTCAAAATCGAAGATGGCGCTTGAGCCGGTGATCGCCATCCTCCATACGCTGCCCTCTTTGAAGACAAAGAAGTGGTCTCGGAGGCCGCCCCCCTCAACGATCACTCCTGCATGAGCGTCTGGGAGATCGTACTCGCCAGCATCCTTCGTCGGGTCCGTCTCGTCCCAGCTTATCGGAATGCCGCCAGGATCAGCCGGATGACTCCACTTAACCATGTGGGGGTAGTTCACCGACGACTTCGTCACATTGAGTGCAACGAGATACGGCCCGTAGCTGCGAAGGATCTTCGTCCTCGCGGTTGTGGGCCAGTTCGCCAGATTCGCCAGATTGACCGTAATATCGAGGAGAGGCCAATACTGCGGCAGATCGGTGCCGTTGTTCAAGAGCGGCACCCCGCCCAGGAGGCAGCCATTCCACTCCCGCGTAACCGCCGCCGTGTAGTTCACATCCACGCCCGCCGTCTGCCGGGTGATATTCGTATGCGCGCTGCCGTCATAGACATAGGCTTTCGTGAGGTCGACATAGAGCCAATACACCTGAGACGTGCTGGCGATCGCTATCGCAAAGTGAGGCGCAATCGGGGGCGTCCCGAACACCTGGGCCTTCCCCTCCAGCCGCTCAATCCCCCCATCTTGGATACGGACGTTCAGCCCCTGCGAGAACGCTTCGGGCGGCATCATGTACGGCACAACGTCCTTGATGACGCCGAACCGATCCAGGTCGTTGATTTCGATCAGGGGCATTACAGCGCCCTCGGAAGCATCCGAAGGAGTGGAATGATCGCATAGAACAGGACGATCGCCCCAATCAAGATAATAATCAAGACGTTAATCCACGTCATGAAAGGCTCAGCAATCGGGGCGAGTGGCAGCAGCTTCAAGACCACCCAATAGATGAAGCCGCAGATCAGTAGAACAATAATCAGTTCGATGATTGCGTTCATCATTTCGAAGCCTCCTCTATGGAACCGACAACTTCAGCCGCTTCGTGTTCCTTCTCAAGCAGCTTCTGCACCCCCCGTGCAAACCTCTCCAGCGACACATCTTCTTCGCCCTTTGGGGCCAGATACAGCACTTGGAACAGTCCACAGAACTGCTGCGCCACCGCTTCGTCTAGTGCCGCCATGAGCTTCGTTCGACTCGCCATCACGCCACCTTCGGCGGCGGCGTCCGCTCAACCAGCTCAACCTCCTCCGCCCACGGCCTCAGCAGCTCCTTCCAGGTGTACGGCCCAACGATGCCATCATCTTCGAGCCGGTGATCCCGCTGGAACTGCTGGACCGCAATCTTCGTTTCCTTGCCGTACTCGCCGTCCCGCTCGCGGTCGGGCAAGTGAAGGCAGGTCTGCATCATCTCGACATAGAAGCCTTTGCTGCCCACGCGCAACCTTGGGAGGTCGATTGGCGTAGCAGTCATGTCGGGGACGAATGCAGCCTGCCCCAGATCCCATTCCGACTCATCATCATAGAGCTTCGGATCGTCCACAACGCTGACGTGAACGTGAAGGCTGTGCGGATTCGTGCCGGTGTACTTCCTCCACAACCAAGGGTTCGGCCCGGCTTCGCCAGCGAAGATCCGATGATTGCTTATGACGTTCTTAATTCGAGGATCTTTCCGCGTCCGCAGCGCTTCTGCGAGCTTATACGAATCGCAGCCGCCCGCTGGGTCATGCGTGAAGTCCATCGCCTGCACCACTCCCTTGACGTTGGGGTTGTGGTCGCTCTTGCGATCCCGGTGCGCCTCGTCACCGATCCACCCATCCGACTGCTTGCTGCGACCCGGAGCGGCCTCATTGACCTGTTCCAGCAACTGTTCAGTCGCTTTCGCCTTCCTCGCCATCACTGCTTCTCCGCATACGGAGGCAGCTTCAGCAGCATATTCGAGCGGTTCTGCGGCGCAGGAACAATGCACTGAGAGAGCAGCTTCTGCACCTCTCCCTGCACCTGGATGAACAGCTTGACGTTCTCCTGCCTCTGCGTATTGAACAGCGAGGACTGATAATAGAGCAAACCGATCAGCGAGAAGTTCATCACGCAGAGCGCGAGGACGACCGGCTGGTCCTTCATCGCCCCAAAGAAGCCCTTCACTGTCTCGCTCGCTACCATCATTCCACCACGAGGATAAAGTTCAGAACGATTGCCGGAGGCACCTTATTCAGCGGCGTATCGCTGCCTCCAATCGCCGCCGTTCCGTGATTGATCGAGCCCGAAGAAGTGAAGTAATGGGCATGGTCGAGAGAACCAGAGTTGCTGATAGAGAGTCCCGTGGCGGATTGGCCGACATACGAAGGGCTAGCAGGCCCAAAGCCCGCACCAGATGCCGTATTGTCGTAGCTGAGGGCAACCGAGCCTCCATGACTGTGCGCGAGGTCATATCCCGTCGCGACGTTGCCTGAGGTGACTTGATTAGAAGTGCCAGTGAACGTAAAGCCGCTCGTCGAAAAGGTGCCCACACTCGGAAAGTTCACCTTCGCAATCAGGACCGTCTGCGCCCCTCCCATACTACCCAGCGTCGTTCCGGTTATCGACGAAAGCAGCCCGTTGTCACTGCCTCCCATATTCGACTTACCGAACGGGGCACGTCCGCGCATATCGAACGCGACCGCGCTGCTTCCATTCGCCGCATAGAACTCCTGATAGTTCGTACTCGCAGAGGCCAACGTCTGCCCATATGGCAGCTCATAACCCGCAGGCGTAGTCGCCCCCTGGAAGGGCACTATCGCCCCAATCGGGCTCCTCTCGCACCGCTCAATCGACCAATTCGATCCCGACCACGCCGCCGAGAACCGGATACCCGGAATACACCTCCGCGCCTTCGTTACCGTGTACTGTCCGCTGTAGACGCTTCCACTCGCGGGCACGATGTGGAAGGTATTCGTGCTGTCCATCTTAATGAAGAAGCACATCCACCCATGATCGCCCGAAGCGAGCGTGGGTAGCGTCGCCACCACCGCTCCCGCCGTGGCGTCCACCATGAACGTCTTGTTCTCGTCCGCTGCCACCACCGAGAACGAGGCCACCTTCGCACTCGCCTGCGACGTATAGATCGCCTTCGTGGCCGTCGGGAACGTCGCCTTCAACGTCTCCTTAATCAGCCGAAGGTGGTTATCGCCCTGATTGACATCATCGCCGGAGATCGGATTCGAAATAACGAAGTCCTGGACGAAGGGTGCAGTTTCGAGCCCCATTACAGCCTCCCGCCCATATACAGCGGATAATTCGCCGATTCACGCTGGAACGTATCTCCCAGCATTCCCCCATACGCCTCAACGAACTGCCTTTGGAACTTCTGGTAGGCGGCATCATTGAATAGATCTTCGGCCATGAGCATCCCCGCCCGCGCGATCAGCACCTCCGGAGCCCCATACTCCTCCTCCAACCAAGCGTTCTCGATATTCGTCGCAAGGCTCTCCGCCCCCTGATAATAGCTCCAAACCAGAGTGCGATCCGCATCCGTGGCGGGCCAGAACTGGACGGTGTCCACCAGAAGCGAGTAAGCGATCGGCATCCCATCATCCGCATCGGGATCCTGAAACCGCAGCGCTCCCGTCTTGTGGTCCATCTTCTCGAGATAGACTCTCCGATCCTCGCTATCCAACGTATGCAGCCCGGCGTCGTCCACCTCCCGCAGGAATCTCACCGGAAGCGCAAACGTCGATGCACCCGTCAGGATCGGGACCTCAACGTCCTCCTCCTTGAGGAAATAGGGCAGCGTCCTGCCCCGCTCCAGCAGCCGCTGGGCCTTCTGCAAGCAGAGGACGATATTATCGAATTGATCCGTCCGGAACGCAAGGCCCCGCTGGATCTCCGCTATCGCTGTGTCTCGGAGCATTGCGGCACCCCATGAAAGTGGGCGGTGTCTGCACTGGACACCGCCCGGTTTACCGCTACACCACTCCCACGAACGCCTTCCAACCGTGCGTCGCTCCGCAGTAGACCACCTGCGCGATCTCATTCTGCGTGAACGTCATCGCCGGAGAGAGCGCCGCTCCCGCACTCGTCTGCAACGTAATCACGAACGCCGCCGTGTTCACGAGGATATAGTGATCCCCGAGCGCCGGGCTCGCCGGAAGCAGCAGGTTCGTCGCATTCGTCGGCGTCAGCACCAGCATGTGAGGCATGTCTGGTCCCATCGTGAACGTCGTCGTCGTCCCTGCAATCATCACTCCAAAGCGGTTTCCCGCATGGAGGATGCAGTCGTTGATCCTCGCACCTTCGAGATTCGTCCTAGCCATTTGACTGACCTTCCCTATGGTTCGTCAGTAGGACGGAGGCAGGATTGCCTCCGTCCTTCGCGCCCTTTCTCTTAGGCCGCGAGAATGTTGCCGACGTAGGCGCAGCTCAGTCCGCCTCCGTCCAGCATCAGCGAGCAGTCCGTCTGAACGAAGCCGCGCCGCACGTCCTCGTCATCCGCCTGCACGTCGTCCTTGAACTTCCCATCCGGACGCCCCTTCATGGTGACGTACTTGATGGCGGCGAAGTCCAGCACGAACAGCGAAGTATTATACCGGGGATGCCTCGACAGGAGCGGATGGCTCTTTAAGAGCAGCCTCCCCATCGGCATGATGAACTCCTGGAAGTTGATCCCCCACATCTTGATCACGCTTCCAAGCTCCATCCGGATACCCGTCGTGCCCTGGATAACCTTGCCCATCTCCGTCCGGGCCTTGTTACCCATGAAGCCGATCCTGGTATCACCGCCGCCCACGTCGAAGTCGAACACCGGCGCTACCGCATCGGCGAAGGTCGCCGCACTCACCGCACTACCGAAGATGGTGGTCCGCCCACCCGCACTCGGCGCAGCCTGCGGAATCTGTTCCCGCAAGCCACCCATAAACCGGAGCGGTTTGCCGTTCTCACCCGTCCCTTCGGACTTGCGTCCGAACATGATGCTCCACTCGATATCGCCAGCGTGCTTGAAGCTTTTCCGCTTCTTATCGTTGCTCCAAGCACTTCCAGTGCGTGCTTCCGTCTTGTCCGCCGTTCCTGTAATCTCATAACTATCCTTGAAGATTTGGATATAGTTCGAGAACTTAACGGGGTTCTTGCTGGTCGCCCTCGGGGCACCAGTACCTTCCGCATACGCCGACCCGATCAGCGTCAGGAACACGTCATCGGCGATAGTCGCCGCCGTCGTCCCGGCCTGCGCCCTGACGATGGTGATCGCCGTATCCGACATCACGGTGTCCACCATGACGATCTCGTTATCGAACGTCGCCGTCTCCGTCTTCTCCACCAACAGCAGATCACCCGCCTTGAGGTGTCCTGCCGTCCCGTAGAGTGCGTGCATCGTGGTGCTCGTCGGATCCACGCTGTCCACCACAAGAGTGGTGTCGCCGCTCCCGATCGCGCCGTTCGCCTGAATGCGGAACAGATTGTTCGATTCTGCCCACCACGCGAACTCCGGATCCGTTACGCTCTTCTTCCCGGCCTTGCTCGTCAGCCCAAAGATCGGGCTATCGCCGTTCGGCGAGAAGAACAGGATGCTTTCCCGAAAGTCCTTCGGGCGCTCATCCGTACCCCAATCTCCGGTTCCCCGGAGCCCTGCTACTGCTGCCATTCTACTCTCCTTCTGCGCCGCTAATCGTCATAGTTGCGTCCGAGGCCCGCCCAAGGGTCCTCTTCCGCCGAGACGGTAACGCGCGCTCCCCCAACGCCCGGCCTCGCAGGCACAAACGCTGGAGCGGCCGGAGCCCGGCCATTTGTTACGGGAGGCTGTGGCTGCGCCTGTCCTGCGGCCAACCCATGCTTCGCCATTACCGCATATGCAACCATCGGGAACAGCTCCGCTTCGCTAATCTTTGGATTAGCGGCCCGGAACGCCCGTGCGAACTGCTTGACGTCCGCATCGTGCTTCAGCTTCTCCAGCGGCTTATGGTTGCCGTAGAAGCGGTTTTCCACTTCATCGTGCTCCTTCATATCGCGCATGAGCTGCACGACTAGCTTCGGCACGAAGTTCTGCATATGCAACAGCGACGCTTGCGTTGACTCGAAGAAGGCTCGAGCCAGCAACCGGGGGACCGCCGCAGCCGGATCGGCCGTGACGGCATCAATCTCCTGCGAAGACAGCTGAAATCGTTGGCTCGCCAGTCCGTCGATAATCGCTTCGCGATGCTCGGACAACCGCCCAACGAGTCCTTCGGGGTCATCCTTCCCGGCCGCTTGCTGAGCCGCAGGGGCCGCAGCAGTTGGCGGAGAAGGCTCAGGCGCCTTTGACGCCTCCTCAGGTTTGGCCGCCGGAGGCTGTGCTGCCGGTTGGGCCGTCTGCGGAGGAGCCTTCGGCTCTGGTGCCGGAGGGGTAGCTGAAGCTGGAATATCTGGAACGATCAGGACGTCATCGTCATCGTCCATCGGCATCCCAAGCGCCGACCAATCCGGGGTGCTCTTGGAAGCCGGGGAAGGAGTGGATTGCGCCCCGCCTTCGGCGGGAGCCGGCGAGGCATCTGCTGCCCCAGATGGGGTGGTGCTGGGGGATCCTGCGACACCCGAGTCCGAAGCAGCAGCGCCTTCACCCCCTTCGGGGGCAAAGATCGGTCGGAACTTTTCGCTAAAGAGTTTCATGGCGCCGCTCCATCATCATCGTCCGCCCCTCCAGCACGCGCTATCTCTTTTGCCTGCTCGACGGTAGCAGCAGGAATAGCAAGCGCGAGCCTCAGCGCAATAATCGCCCCCTTTACGGACTCGCCTATCGCCAACTTCGTCCCCGCATCCATCATTTGAAACTTCTCATCCTTCACGAGGATCGGCGCATCCAGCTCCCTCTGCCGCGAGGCAATGTGCGAAGCAATGAGCTTCTCATATTCCTTCCAACCGGGCGATTCGAGCAGCTCGCGGAACAACCGCCCCTGCCTGACAATCTGCCGTTCGTCCTCCGCGAGGTCCACCATCAGATCATCGGCCCTTCACCCGCCGTGGGCACCCCAGCCGGATTCCCTCCAGGACTCGAAGGCGCCCCTCCTCCCGCTCCCGGCCTGATCGGGACGATATTTCCGGCGTCCGCCTGCTGCATCAGAGACTCTGGGCTGTTGACCTCGATCTTGAACTGATTCAGATTGCGGATCCCCGCGAGCTGCGCGACATGGGCGAAGATCTTCCCGAGGTCGTACTGCATGATGAGGCCGGGCACCCCCCGCATCTGCATCAAGATCTCCTTCCAGAGATTCGCGAGCGCCATCCTGTCGACGGGCAGCGTGCCATCCACCGGAACGAAATCGTAGAACCCAGCAATGGCCTCGGGGTTCACGGTGAGGAAGTTCATCGCCTCCGCCTGCCCCATCTCCCGGATCAGCGAGCCCGCCACCTTAAACTTCCGCTCCGCCTTGAAGTATTGCTGCGAGAGCTGAACCAGCCTCTGAGAGTGCTGGGCGAACCCAGTCGCCGAGATGTACTCGGCGATCGTCTTCTGGCGGTTGACTCCGAATCCGGTCGAGGTTCGCACCTCCGTCGCGGTCTTGCGCCCTCCGCCCGACAACACTCCCAGGAGCTGATCGTTTATGCCGAACGCCCTCTCGCCGAAGGAGAACATCGTCTGGATGTCTTGGACATGGGTGCGCGTCACATCCGAAACCGGGACTTGGTGAAAGAACGTCCGAAGATCTTGACCGTAGGCTTCCGGCCTGAGACGCCAGATAAATCCCGGCCCTGCCGTTTCAGCATCCTTAGTAACGATCTTAGAAGGATCAAGGATAAATTGGTTGTTGAGGGAAGCACGCACATTGTAGAAGTGTTGGTTGATAAGCCAGTCCATCGTGTTTTGGATCGGTTCGATGATCTCCGGGAGCCCTCTGTTATACGTCCCATACGCCTCCACCTCCGTCTCGATCACCCCAAAGGGGTGCTTGCAGTGCATCGCTCCGTGCGGCTGGACGCCGATCAGCGTGGCGAGATCCGCCGTGATCGTGAACATCCACTTCTCCGGAAAATCGGAGTCTCCGAGCTTCCATTCGCTCGGAATGATCTCAATGCTCCCCTCGTAGACGGTAACGGTGGCGGGATGCTCCTTCATTTCCTCCTCTCCATCACCGGAGTACAGCGTCTCACTCTGGGGCGTAGTGAGCTGAGACGTGTCTCCGATAGTGGCGAAGTCTTTCATCCCGCCCTTTAGGTGCTCGGTGTTCATATAGAAGCCAGCCGCCTTCCGCCGCGCCACCGTGTTCCACGGAAGGTACTTCCGGCAGAAGAAGAACTCCCCCTCCTGATACCGCCCGATCTGCACCCTCGGATCCGGGAAGGCATCCCACGGCGAGACGTTGCTGATCCGGCTCCCCTGATAGCCCGGCATCTGTATCCGCGTCTGCTGCTTAATCGGCTTCGCCAGCGGGTTCATCGGATCCGGCGCTTCTTCGATATAAGCGAATTGGACCTGCTCGTCCTCCCAAAATTCCTCAATGACTCCAAGCCCATACTTGATGGCGTCATAGAACCAAAGGTAGTATGGTCCCATCATTCCGCCCACATCGACCTGATAGCTAATCAGCGCTTCGAGCGCAAGCGTTTGCTGCTCGGCTTCCCCGTGCCGCCCCACAAACTGATGTACAGGCGACCTCCCGAAGAATACACTTGTGAGATACGTGTGGGCGGCCATCGTAAGGGCATAGGTATAAGGGAGCTTGAGGGTGGTGTACTTCGGATCGCCCTGGTCCCTTTTGATACGACGTTTCGCATCTAGCTCTACCTCCGGCACATACGCGAGAATGTTATCTTCGGCTTTCGTCCAGACATCGTGCTGCTCCTGCTGCCCCTTATGGGCGAGCCGCAGCCGCGAACTAATCATCTTCACCAACTTCTGATGCTGAGGATCGTTCTTACCGATATTCTTCGTGAGACTCGGCATTGGCTCGCCCCTTCGGGTTAGCGCGCCCGCTTCGCGGGCTTCGTCTTACTTTTTCGACGTCTGGCTTTGGGTGCCGGACGTAGTGTGGTTTTCGTTCTTCGGTGGAGAGGCTGGGTTCGGCGAGAGCGACGGAAAGGGCGGTGCCTTCGGCACCTCTCCTTTCGGTGCGGGTTCCTTCGGAACCTCCTTCTGCACGCTGCCGTCCTTAACCTTCCGCCACGCCTCCAGCTCGCTCACGCGAACAAAAAGCTGTTCCAGTTCTGCTTCAGTGGGCATTTCCTTCTCCTTGCTGTTAAGGGCACTGCTGAAGGAGCGGAAACTCCTCCAGATCCTCGAACTCGTAGTTCTCTGCCACGAGTTCCAGATAGGGATTTGTCAGCTCCGCGACCCCATTCGCCACGCTCTCAATCAAGTCGTCGTTCCCCCGATAGCCAAAGCCAAAACTTTCGAATTGCAGTATGAACTCGGCATGATGGTCGGAACACCAAAGTTTCCCCTGACTCGAGACGCCACTCAACGCTGCCGCGATTCGATGAAACTTCGCCTGTTTGCCGATCGGTGCCTCCTTCAGAGGGACGAAGATCTGCCTCCGGCTCATCTCCTTTTCGAGGAACCATTTGAGATACCTCTCCGCCGCAACAATCGACAGCACGCAGCACTGCGGCCTGTACCGCTGAATGAACTCGAAGAACTTCGCCGCCGTCCATGTGGGCGAGTGCCCACGCGAGACTGCATAGTCGAGGAGATAGTATTCACCCTTCCCCCGCGCCACAACGCTGATCGCCTCATAGTCCTTCCCCTGCATCCCCTTCGCAATCTGGAGATCGCTCGGCGGCGGCACCGGGTCGATGCTCATGACGCAAGTGCCCACCTTCGGTGGTTCACTGTACTTCCGCAACCAGTTCGGCCGGAAGGTGAGCTGCTCAGCCGCGACTAGCTTGACCTCCATTTCCCTCGCAAAGACGGAATAGCGGTTATCTACGATCGCTGCCAGCTTCTCCTTCCGCAGCGTTTCGCTGGGGAACCTCTCAGGCCAAGCACTCTCCTGCTCCTCGACCCTGCTTTCAGCAGTCTCGGGCGTCCAGCACCCGAACTGCTCCGTGTGCCATTCAGACGAGCGTTCCGCTCGTCCACTCGCGTCATCGCTGTCGAGGGGCGTTTGGAGCATGACAATCTTCGCATTCGGTTCCTCTGATGCCGGTGCCAAAGAATTCTTGATCGCACCCATGATGAGGTCCGAAAGCTTGTCCCGCTGGATGCTGGTGGCCGCACTCTCATCGGTGATTACGTCATCCAATATGATAAGGTCAGGACGGTAATCATCGAAATTGATACCCCTAATGCTGCCAGTAATACCCACTCCCATAACCCAAAAATTTCTCTCCTCTGTCGTTCCATCCTTTCGCGGTACCGACTGGATGATCTCAATCTCATGCTCCTGCCACTTCTTGCCAGGCCGAAGACCGAACGTATGCGCGAACGGAGTCGCTCGGAGAACACCATCCCCTCCCATTTTCGGCTCGATCTTTCCCCGCAACCACTGTACGCTTCGTGTAGCGTGGCCCTCACTCGCGCCGACGTACAGGATCGTACGCGAAGTGCCGAACGCTACCCGCTTCGCCGCAAACGCCCTCAGCAGCGTAGTCTTGGCACCGCCTCGGAAGACACGGGCGTTGAGGAGCCGAACCTTCGGATCGTTCAACGCCCGGTCCAGTCGAGCTGCATATGGGGGGCTACTCGACCGAAACGCCTCCGGGAAGAACGTGTGGCAGAAGAAATCATTATCCACCGCACACAGATGGATCATTTCCTCCGGCGTCAGCGCAGGCGGCTGGGCGGCTATGCTCGCCATTGCATCACCGAGAACCCGCGGGCTTCGCTCGCCTCGCGGAAGCTGAACACATGATGAGGCTCGCCCCCGAGCCCCGTCGTCGCCGGATCGAAGTGCTTGCACACCATAACGAGGCCCTCAACGGTCCTGCCAAATGCCTTCTCTACCACCGGCTTGTAGAGCTTTTCAAGCTGCCACCAAGCATCACTCGTGCTCCGCACCTTCACCTCGAAGAGGACGACTTGATCCTTCCCAACAAGAAGCGCATCTGGCTGACACCATCGGGTGTCGCCCAGCTCCGTCTGAAAGCGAAACCACGGCGAGATCCATATGCCCGGCAGGTCCAACTTGAGCTGCTTCGACACCTTCCGCTCATACCGTATCCCAGCTCGCATCGCGGGACTGCCGCGCAGGCGTTGGGCCGTCCGCCCGAATGGCCCCTCGCAAGGCCACGCAGCACGGACGGCCCCTGCCTCGCGGAACCGACGAGGAGGCGGCGCAAGCGCCGTTCGGGACTCCTGAAGCACCACCAAGCCCTCAGGCATCCCCTGCCTCCTTCGGATCTCCCGCGAGTTCATCAATCGAAGTCCCCCCAATCACCAACTGGCTCCCGCGCAGGCGCTGCCGCGCCTCCGCCAACACCTCCGCCGACACGGGGGCGATCATCGGTGAGTTCTGCTGGACATTCACCACCGTCCGATCTCCCTTCGGAGGGCCGAAGCCCAGCTTTTCCAGAACGTTATTCGTGCTCGCCGCCAGGTCCGCGAACGGGATATTCGTCCGCTTCGTCTCAATCTGCTCCAACAGCACCTCGAGGTGCTTATCCGCGACCCTTCCCATTTTCAGCGCAATGCTATCGCGAAGCTGATCGTTCAGCTCCCCCTTCCGCGCACTGTACGCCGCCCGAAACATATCGCTCTTTACGAGCACAGACAGCCAGGAGGGGCTGTACCCCAGCCGCTTCCCGCGTTCCGCGAGAGTGTCGAAGGGGTGCGCGAGCATATCGTCGATGATATGGTCGTGCCACCACCGAACGCTCTTCGCCTGATAATGAGGTGCGATGCTGTTCATTCCCTCACTCTACGCCGCTCCCCAGATAAAGCGCCCGCTTTCCATATAACTGCCCCCTTAACGGACTCCAAGTGTTCCCACCCTAATCGTCCCGAAATAGGTGGTGTGGATGTCACCCCCCGCCTGCGGCGGAATATCTGCCGGAATCATCCCTTGGAAGGGCTTCTGGACATACTGTGGCAGCAGCGGCGCTACGCGCCTCGGAAGCGACATATCCCGCATCGTCGGCGGAGGCTTAACTAGCGACCCAGCCAGCATCGGCCCAATGCTGCTCGACCATCCCTGCTGGAGCGCTCGCTCTGCCGCCCGCGTAATCCGCCACGCGCCGTCCGATTTCGGAGGCATGACCGGCGGGATGCGGATCGCCCCTGCGGGGGCCATGAAGCTCGCAACGTCTCCGCGAGCAGCGAGCCGCGGCAGCTCCTGCACGTTCCGCACAGGCATCTCGGGGGCGACGACAGCCGCAGCGGGTGGCCTCTGGCCCATCCAATCAGAGGTAACGCTTCGCTTCGCGTCTGCGACACTGAAGCCCGTAGCCGCCCCCGGCAGCGCCACCGCGACCTCTGGAGCTGGCAGGTAGATCGCCCCTCCCACAAACGCCCAACTGTGGATCCGCCTATCATACTGAAGCGTTAGCTTCGTCGCCTGGAACGGCGCCCTCTGGACGATGGCCGCAGGCCCGAAGCCCTGCACCCACGAGTACCACATCCGCGACGGAAGCCGCTCCGGCAAGCTCCTGTCCCGCTGACTCGGCGGCGGCATCGCCGCGGGCTGCGAAAGCGGACTTCTCGCCACCCACTGATGGAAGCCGGGTCGCGCCTCCGCGAGCGGCCAACCCGTTCCAGCGCTCGGCAGATCAGTCGGAGCCGCCACCGTCTCCGTCAGCATCGGCCAACGCAGCGTCCAGCCTTCGACGGGCTTCGCAGCCCTCGCCGGAAGCACCGTGAGCTGTTGTCCAGCCGGAAGGACGGCTGCCGCCGCCGCTTGCTGCGCCCGCGCGGTCCAAGAGGCCGCAGCGACGGGCTGCCTCTGCGGAAGCACAGTGAGCTGCTGCCCAACCGGCTTCCCGAACATCACAAGACCGCTTCGCACCCACGACAGCTCGCCCCGTGCCGCTTCGCGCAGAGGCAGAGGCGTTAGCTGCTTCCCAGCCGGCAGCGAGGCGAACATCGCAAGGTTCGGCCCTCGACCCCAAGAGGGGTCACGCTGCGCTTCGCGAACCGGCAGCAGCCAGACGCCCGCTGAGGATGGCTTGCCCGCCACCTCCATAATGCCGTTCCGCGTCCATCCCCACCGCGGCTCAGCGAACTGCGGATCGGCAACCGGGAAGCCCATCGCGGCTCCCGGAAGGGCCGTCGGGGCCTCAACCGGAGCCGGTTGTGCCGGTCCCCGCATCCACGAAACCACCAGCGGCTCCGGCACGAAGGGGAGCGGTGTAACCTTCTGCCCCACCGGAGGCGCTTCGGGCGCAGCCGCTGGCGTCTGGAGCGCCCCCGGCACCTGCGCCCATCGAGTCTCCCACCACTGTGGGTCCGCATAAGGCCAGACCGAGACGATCCCCGGCTGGTGCGTCGGCGTCTCGGGGATATAGAGGGTCCGGTTCTCTAGCGTCCAATTCCTCACGTTGGGCAGCGACCAGAGCGGGTGCGGCTGCTCGGGATTCTTGAAGTCACCCGGGAAGGCGAGGGGGATCTCCTTCAGCGCAAGGTAGACGCTCGCGTAGATCGCACTGACGTAGGTAGGGTCGCTCGCGGAGCCCGTCCCGGTGCTGATAATATGCTCAGCGCGAGCGCAGATCTCCGCCACCGTTCCGCTGGTCGCACTGTTGCCGTTCGCCCACGGCGTCCACGAAGCCGTGTTCGTGAGGTTGGTGTTATTGCCCACTTGCGAAGCAATGCCACGCACCCGGAGGCAAGCGATGTTCGCCGTCGTAACGTTCAGCGAAGCTGGATCAGCTCCCGTATTGTTAACGAGGGTGCCCGGCGTCCCCTCCACCGCCACCGAACAGCGCGGCCCGACCGTGAAGTTCCTCGTTGTCATGGCGCTGGCATCAACCAGCGTGCCGCTCCCGAACGTAGCCCTGATCGTGCCGCCGCTCGTGAAGGCCGTCGGCGTTACGACCCACCAGACCGAGCAGCTCGCCCCCGCCTGCGCCGCGAGGGCGTTCGCAATCTGCACTCCCTTATTGAGCGCGAGGCCACCAACCCCGAGCGTAACGCCGGAGACGGCGTTATCGTCCCCGCCGTTCGCGATGTTATCCGTACCCATCACGACGACGACTAACGTCCCGGCAGCCGCCGTCGCTGTCGTCGTGAGGTCGAGTACCGTTTGGTTATTGCTAGTCGAGCCGGTTGCGCCCAGACTGCCAACTTCTGCGAAGGCCATTCACGCCTCCTCAGGTGCAGATCTGGCCCATTAGAATGAAGCCGGCATAGCCGGTCGCCGCCGTCGGCTCCTCCGGCACGAGCCCACAATCGGCGATGTCCCCTGCCCGATCGAGGAAGACGGTCTCCCCACTCCGATCCTCAAAGCACGTTTCGCCGCTGCGGTCGACGATCTGTTCTGGCATCAGCCGCTCCTCACCCAAGTGCCCGGAGCGCCCGCAACCTGACAGAACACCTTGATCGCCGTCGAGCCGCCGCCCTGCGTGACGACTTCACCGAAATCAGGAACGGCACTCGCCGCATCCCGCCCGTCCGTGACGACAAACTCCTGCCCCACCGCCGCGGCCCCATAGCCTCCAACTTCGCCCGGAAGCAGCGTGAACGTCAAATTGAATTGAACCTGCCCATCGGTGAAGAGGCACTTATGGTTCGCGGGAGGATCTCTAATGTCGTCACCATACGTCGGCATGGCGGTGTTATTGATGCTCAGTCCGTGGAAGCTGAGCTGATGATGATTCGTGCTACCGTCGTGATAGAGGTCGAGAGCCGCCTGCTCGAAGACACCAGAGATAGTGGTGCCATTGACGACAGTCGCAGGAGGGGACCGGAACCGCATCCCGTAGGCGGGATCGGGAGAATAGTACATCTGCACACTACCACTAGCAGTATAGAGTCCGGGGTCCGGCGTCAGCGGATAGGAGAACTGGGTTGAGTTGAGGATCGTCCCAATGACGCTGATGACTTCATAATTAGTGTTGTGGCCGGAGAGCGGGATTGCTTCGATTGTGACACGCCGCGTCCCGCTCGTCCCCCACTTGTGCCCCGGCGTCGTCACGGTCGCCGTTCCAATCCCCCCAGGAGCCGCCCAAGTGATCGTCGTCACCTGACGTCGTGCACCGACCGTTGCCGTGACCATATTACCGTTATAGGAGCAACCGTTGCCCGAGAGGTGGTCGACAGCGACGTCGTTCCGCTCAAACGTATTGCCGCTGATCTCTACGCCTTGAACGGAGGTCACCTTGTAGATCCAGACCGTCTCGTCCGTGAGGTAGGTGTCGACGTTCGTCGTATGGACGCCGAGGCCCGAAGTACCTGAGCTAATCCAAACATATTCCGTAGGGACTGAGAAGCTCCCCTTTACGATATTCGTATTGGAGGCAGCATCCGCCGTCCCATAATAGAACTCATCAATGTCGAGTGAGGTGCCGGTCGAAGTCGCCCGCCCAACCCCGATGAGGTCTGAGCCGAACATGAAGGCCGTTCGATTCTGCTCAACTCGGTTGTGCGCGATCTTGCAGCCCGCATTGATGAGGGAGATGCCGACGTCCCATCCCACAATCGCGCAATGCTCTACCGCCGTCTGATGCCCCTGCACTCCGAGGCCAACGCAGTCGTTCCCGTAGAGGTCGCAATTGTGGATGTAGAGGCCACCACCTTCCTCGTTCGACATGATCCCGCAGCCATGCGCTCCGACGCGGCAATGCGAGATCTCGATCAACTGGAGGCCGTTGGCGCGTATCCCGATCCCTCCGAGGCCGTAGTTGAAGACGCCCAGCCCTTGAATGAGCCGGACCCCCGCGCTGTTCGAGGAAACCTGAATGAGGGCGTCCCCGTTTATCGTTCCCCGAATGTGGGTGCCGTCCTGCGTGCTGGCATTGTCGCCGATGAGGTCGAGCCGCCGCTCCGCGGCTGCGTTCGAGCAGCTCGCGAGGTTGATCGGAATTGTGATCTTGTAATAGTTCGCCTGAGCGTTGACCGTTCCGGGGAAATAGAGAACGCCGCCCCCGAGCCCAAGCAGATAGTTCGCCGCATTCAAGATGGGCGTATCGCAGACCGTCGTGCCGTCTGGGATCGCCCCGAACTCCGTCACGCTCACGACCCGCCGCGCAAGCAGCAGATCCTTCAGCGTCATGTCGAGGGCTCCGGTCGCAGAGCCCGTGCGCCGAACCGTTGAGAGTTCGAAATCCTTCATCCGCTAAGCCCAATACGCCGCGAGATTGTTATAGTAGGCCGTGCAGTCCGCATCGCTGGAGGCGACGCTGCGAACCCCCCATTCACGGATTGCTCCGTCGAGGAAGAAGCCAACTCCCTCTACCTGCCCAACACCGTAGTCGCCAGTGCTGAGGCCGCCCGTCCCCGCATTGACGGTGCTGAGCGCTGCCCCGTCGATGCTGAGGCCGCCCGACGCACCATTCGCCACCGCCACATAGGTGTGCCAAGCATCATCACTAGCGGTGAAGCTCTGTTCCGTCCCTGCATTGAAGGATATTTGATTGTTAGCCGAGACGCGGTAGTATAGTGATAGGCCGAAGTCTACCAACTGCTGCCTTGTTGCTCCAGTGAAGTGATACCCCATCGTATGAACTGAAATCGGCTGAGCCACAGTCGAATTACCCGTCCGCGTCAACCGATGAGTGCTCCCCGAGGAAAAGAAAGCCTCAGGACGATCACCAGTCCACGAGAGGAGTGGTGCGATAGACGGAATCGCCGGCGCAAAGGGGTTCCCGGCTCCCGCCTGATCGTAGAGGGCGATAATCCCCGCCGTCGTGGAGCCCGCCGCATCCTCCCACGCCTGAATCCCGACCCTGTCGAAGACGCCGTCACCGTCAGCCGCGACGTCCATCTCGACAGTATCAGTCGGGCGCCGAATGCGAAACAGAGTATTAGTCACGGTCGCGTTGCTGAACGGGCGCGTCCCGTACCAGAATATCCAGTTGCCCAGCACGTCGCCGGGCCCCTGGTAGCCCGCAGGAATGAGCGAAAGCGGCCCCCTCGCAGAGAATCCAACTGGCACTTTGCGCCTCCTTCGCTCGCCCGCGTTGCGGTCAGCCTTTGAGCTTCTCGCGTTCCTCGATCAGCTCATTGATCTGCTCTTGGATCTCCTCAATCCGCTTCGCCTTCGCCTCCGCGGACTGCTTTTCGGACTCCGGAGCCTGCTCCTGATCTTCGTCAGCCATCGTAGCCTCCTTGCGCCGCTGCCTTCGGCAGCCGGGTTAAGCGACTTCGTAGATGATGTCGGCGCTCATAGCGCCGGAGGCACTTCCAGTAAAGGCCGAGAGGAACGCCTCGGAGAGGATGCCCGTGTTGCCGATCACCGTGAACTCCTGACCCGGCCCCGCATTGTACTTGAGGATGCCACCAAAGAGGTTCATGCCGAGGTTGATCTTTCCGGACGTCGTCACGGCACTCCTCTGGGGTCCGGTCGACGCCACCGTGAACGAGACAGTTGGTGCCGCTAGGACCGCCGTAGTAGCGTCCATTGGGCCGTCCGAGGCGGGAGCCGCGAGCGCCGTTGGTGTCGTGGCGATCGTGGACGAGCGGGCGAAGTTCAGAAGCGAAATCGTCGATGCCGCAGCGAAGCCGCTGAGCATAAACTCCTTCACCTTAACGTACTGCGTTGTGGAGCCGCCGCGGAGCGCCATGAAGATGCTTCCGGAGGCGAGTGCCGAGGTGTCGGCAGTCCCCGCTCCCGGGTTCCAGTTCTGGTTCGTGAAGATGAAGTGAGACATTTCATTCTCCTTTCAGGAGAGGGGGGAGTTGCAGCTCGCTTCGCGAGCCACGTTCGAGAGTGTCGTCCACAAGCTTGGCGAAGGGCCGGTGGACGTAATCCGGCGCTCTCCGCTGCGCGTCACAACCATCACAAACGAAGCCATTACAGCTTGGGCAGTAGGCGCGCTCCCGCTGCCGTTTGGGATTCTTAATGACGTGTCGCTGACAGTGGAGGCAGACCAGCACGGCCCCCTCGAAGAGTGCGCCCCCGGGAATGCTCGGCTGATCCCAACCGCGCTTTTCGAAGTAGCCCTCGGGGATTCCGGGGCCGACCCGGTGGTCGACCATCAGATAGCTTTCGCGCTTTGACCAGGCGCTGCTCATGATTCGAGGGCCTCGCGGATCTTCTTCGCCCACTGATCCAGCGCCGCCTTCCGCAAATGCAGCTCATTCGAGAGGGCGGTAACGACCATATCGCGTTCCTCGAGCGCTTTCTGCTTCGCCGCGATGTCGGCATACTGGCGGGTGATCTTCTCACTATCGGTTTCGATCTTCTGCCGCTTCGCGTCCAGCTCGCTGTTCAGCTTATCGGCCTTGTCGCGGGCGGCTACCGCCTCGCTCCTCGCCTTGTAGGCTTCCTTCATCGTGACATCGGAGGCCTCTCGGTCGCGCTTCGAAGCGGCGGCCGCCTTCTCGTTGGCGTCGCGGGAGGCGTCGATCTCCTTCTTGATCTTCTCAAGCTCCTTCTGCTTCGCGGTGAGTTCGCCGAAGCGGCGCTGCATCTCGGCGGGATCCTTGAGGATTTCCAGCATGGAGGCGAAACTTGCGAGATCTGTCATGGGCTGCGCCCTCCTGGGCGGCTGGAACCATATCGCGTTTCTCTAGGGCACGGAGATGACGGCTACCTTCATCAGCGGAACGACGCCGAAATATTCCGTCTGCTGGGCGGAGAGGACGCAAGTCGTAGTGGTGGCGGTGGGTGTGGTGCCGAACTCGATGCTGCACTGTGCATCCGTATGCACTCTGATGTGCTTGGTGCGGACGTTGAAGGCTGCTGAAGGAACGGACCCGGCTGTGATCGAGACGGACTGCGAAGCGACAGCCGGCTCCTGGCCGACCTGGAGGGTGCCGCCGGAGAGGGCAGCGAGATGTTCGTACTCTCGGATGGACAGCGTTGCCATAGCGCGATCCTGCGCCCCCGCTTCGCGGATTGCACGGCCCCCCGTATTAGCGGGCGGTTAATTCCCGAGGACGAAATTCCCCGTCTCAGTGTTGCGAAAAATCTCTGCCCCCTCCCCACGGGGGGCGGGTATGCCTCTGAAAAAGCAACCCTGGCGTGTAACGGCCCCAGCTTCGGAACAAACCATGAACGCGAATAGGTCAACGATACTGTCCTAGAGCCAGGCAACCTGCGGTATATAAGTATTAGTACCTACAGCATTATCGACTGATGGTGCTTGCAGTCGGGGCGCTGCCATGCCATGTTACGGGCTGCGGCGCAAAGGCTGGTCTGGGAATCCCACCGATGACACGGTATTAATGGGGAGACGGTAAGGTACGCTGGCAAGACTGGATCTTAACCCCTATAGGATTTAATCCACCATGTCTACAAAGCAAAAGGTTAGCGACCGCACGTTTATCGACGTCAACGGAAATGAGGTTGACTCGATGGAACAGGCCACAGGCGCGCGTTACACGCTTGTGCAGGCGGGCAAGTCGTTCGACGTCCAGCTCGGACAGGCGGGCGCAATGCCCACCATGTTCGCGATTTTCGGCTTCTGGACTAAGATTGGCAACGTCGCCAACACGACCCTAAACGATAAGGACGATCCCGGCACGCATGAGGATGCGGCCTCTGACATTCAGGAATTCCTGGATGGTGTTACTGCCGGGACGTGGCGTGAGGCTGGCACGGGTGCGGCGCGTGGTCCCAAGTATGACAACGCGATTCTCGCTCACGTCTTGTTCGAGCAGGTCACCGCGAACGCTGCCAACGGCGGCAAAGCGGCGGCGGGCGATCTGGCGCACTACGCTGGCCGGATCGAAGCCGACAAGGGCTACCGGGCCAAGGTTCTCGCTAACCCGGCCATCAAGACGGGATATTTCGCCGAGCTGGCGAAGCGGGGCAGCACGGTACCTGCCCCAAGCGTGGACGGACTGGTTTGACACTACGGGGGCCCCGAGAGGGGCCCCTACTTTTTTGGGCCATGCCCGGACCTCTCTAAAAATCTAGAGACGCCTGACCGCTCTGGGTCTGCCTCTAACGGCCTCGCGGTACGCTCGCGAACGCTCCGGCTGTGCGTCGGGCACCCCCACCCCCGCCAACCGGGCGGTGCCTGGTCGGGACACCGCCCAGTGTCCCCTGACCTCCACCCCTCCCCCTCCCCCTACTACCTCCCTCTACTACTACTCTACTTATATTTTTTTTTAGACCTCTATATATATAAGGGAAGGGGGGCCAAGAGGCCCCAGGGAGAGGCGCCCCCGATAGACGTCCCCACACCCCGCCCCCGCCCCCGGGCGGTGCGGCAGGGGGTACCCCCTAGTCCAACACCCGTAGGAGACTTGAGGCAACCCAGAGCCGGTTAGAGTCTAACGCCGAGCGGTCAGCCCCCGATCCCCACCTCAGAGCATAATCGAGAAACCCTAACCATATCAACAGCTTAGCCTGCGACACATTGTCACATCCCCAAACCGCCCGGTATATGCCAGACTCTACATGGGCCCGACGTCTATCCACCACCAGGAGCCCACAGAGGCCGATATGAGCACACCACGCAACATGGACCACCAATACTTTATCGAGGCAGCCGCGATCTGGGCAGCCTACTTTTCGAAGCAGATCAGCATGATCGTCCGCGACGCCATGCTGGGCCGCCTGCGCGCCGGCGCTTCCGCCATCGACGACCTGGCCTAACCGCCATGAGCCGCCTCTACGCAGCCCACCTAGTCGTTGCCCTAACCGAGCAAGGGACCGTTTACTTTGGCCCCTTCCGCACCCAGGAGCAAGCCCAGACCTACGCAGCTTCGCTTCCTGCGGACACCTCCTACAGCATCCGACACCTCATCGTGCCGGACGCCTGCCACATCACCATCACCGAGAAAGCCGCTACCACGATCCCTCGTTAGCGGCCTAAGCCGGGGGCGCAGTCCGGTGCTGCGTCTGCGCCCCCGGTAATCACCACGAAGCAGCACACCTTAGCACCAAGGAAACCTCGCAATGACCACCCAAGACATCGCCCACCGGGGCCAAGCCCCACAGAAGATCCAAACCCAGCTCGACTTCATCCTGCTCGACTCCAGCGGCAGCATGGAGGGAACGTGGTGGGAAACCCTTGAAGCCGTTCAGGCGTACGTCGACGGCCTCAAGGTCGCCAACGTCAACAGCCAGATGATGCTCGTGACGTTCGACACCACCGACAAAGAGCTTTTGCACCGGGACGTCCCCATCGCCGACTGGAAGGATCTGATGACCGATCCAGTCGCAGGCCACTTCTCCATGACGCCCCTCTATGATGCCATCAACCTCATGGGACGACGGCTGCGCGACCTGGACCCGCCTCGCTGCGCGATCACCATCGTCACCGACGGCGACGAGCAGGGCAGCTCCTTCACCAACCTCACCCAAGCCAAGAGCATACTGGACTGGTGCCGGGCGAAGGGCTGGCAGGTCACCTTCATCGGCGCAGAGTTCAACAACGCCAAGCTCGCCGCCTCCCTCGGCTGCAACCCGAGTGCCGCGATAGGCGTGGACCGCAAACTGCTCCCCGACGCCGCCAAGGCGCTCGCCAAGAAGCGGGCCGCCTACGGCCTCTATGGCGACGCCATGCACTTCTCCGATGATGAGCGGCAGGAGTTCGGTGGCTTCCTCTCAGACCTCTCGGGGGGCAAATAGCCATGACCCAGTCCGCAGCACCGGACGACGGTCCCAGCTTGACCCTTCTCATCAAGCTGCTGAAGATGACCACCTCATCGAACGATGGTGAGGTCTGCATCGCAGCTCGCAAGGCGAATGGCCTTCTCGGTCGCCATTTCGGTGGCGACTGGGAGGCTCTGCTGCGTGGCAAAGTAACCGTCATCGGCGACCCCTTCGCCGACATGCCCGCGCCTCCCAAGAAGGAGGCGACCCCCACTCCCCGCGCACCCATGCGGCCTCAGCCCCGCGCCCCGCAGCGTCCCGTGCCTCCGCGCGCGTCGCCCTCATCGACGTTCGGCTCGCCCGGAGCGGCCGCGGCAGCGGCAGCGCAAGCCCGAGTGCAAGCTGCCCAGACACAGCAAGCCTATTCCGCCCGCAGGGCAGCGCAATGGAAGCCCGGCCCATCCGGCGGCAAGACCCGGAGCAATCTGTTCGCCGGCTCCTGCGTGAAGTGCTCGAATCACGTCGCCGTCGACGACGGCTTCTCGATGAAGGACACCTCCTGGAACACGAACTCTAAGTGGCAGGTGTGCTGCCATCCCTGCTTCTACAAAGGAGCCCCCGCTGGCTACGCAGCCACGAAGGCCACCGTCACATCCATCGACATCGACAGCTTGGCCTGAGGAGGGCCCCCATGTTCATTCTCCACCACCACGTCCAACGCTGCCGGACCTGCGGCACAGCCGAGGCCTGGTCCTGCCTCTACCTCGCAGCCCACAAGGGGACCGGCACAGAGCTGGTTTCGTTCAAGGGCGACCTCCCACCCGACGCCATCGTCCACAAGACGCCCCCGATGCACACCACCGTCCCCACCTGCCTCGAGTGCCACCTTGCCGACGCCAACGCCGCCTCCCGCTCCGCCGCCGCCTACGCCCGTTTCGAGGAAGCACGGCAGCGCAAGCGCATCGAAGCGGCTACACCGCCCCCGAGCGCCCAAAAGCGCTTCGTCACCATCGACGACCTTGCCTAGCGGCAAGTGCCGCTTCTCAACCCCCAACTAGAGGAACGCGATATGGTCCCATCCCTCATACAGCGCAACGACGACCCGCCGGACGAGCCAGATCCGGCCTGCGAAGTCTGCTGCTTCGAGGCAGGCTCCTGCATCTGCCCTCCCTGCGAATACTGCGGCGAGCGCGGCGTCCTGGCCTGCTACGAAACGAAGCCAGGCTTCCGCCTCTCCATCACGAAGGCGCAGGCGATCGCTCGCATCCGCTATCGCGCCCACCTCTATCGCGAAGCCGCCGAGCGCGAAGGCCAGTACGCCGAGTGGCTCGACAGCACTCCCGGAGGCGAAATCTCGCCTCACATCGAGGACTATCCCACCACCATCTAGAAGGACGTACCGTTATGCCTGACACCGAACAGATGCTATTCGAAGCCCTCTCACTCGAGGTCTCGAAATCCCTCGTCTCCACCATCCGCGCCGTTACGGAGGTGAGCCAAGACACCCGCCTCCTCCCCAAGAGCAACCAACGCTCCTTCATGACGGCCCTGCTGATCCAGCAGGCCGACATGCTCCATGAACTGATCGGCTTCATGCTCTCCACCGAGAAGCGTGGACCCGGCGTCATGTGCTCTAAGGAGCTCAAGCTGCTCGCCGCCCTGACCGCCCACTACGCCCAATCAGGCGTCTCAGAAGCCTACTCCGCTGCCATCTGCACCGTCGACAAGCTCGGGCACACCGTCCCCGAGCGGCTCATCAAACCATAAGGAGGCCAACATGACCGACACCACCAACGGCGATCTCCCTCCCGTCCGCGAGAACCTCGTAGCGCAGGCGGAGCGCGTCCATCAGGAGATCCTCCACGACCGCGACCTACTGCGCGCCAAGCTCTCGGAGGCCAACACCACCATCGACGGCCTGACCGCGCAGCTCAAAGTCGCTGAGCTGGAGGCCTCCCAGCTCCGCAACCGGGCCGACAACTCGGTCGCCATCGTCAACGAAGCCATCGCCCGCCGCGCCGCCGTGGAGGCCGTTCTCGCCTCCATGATGGCAATCGGGCGCGCCTTCCAAATCGAAAACACCCCGCTCGTCCGTGAAACCGAGGAGGAAGCATATGCGGAAAACCTCAACCGTGACTTTACTCATGCTCCTGACAACGTGTTTCGTCCCGACCCCATTCGCGATGGGGGACGGTAATGAAGCAGAAGCGGCAGCGTGTCTATCGCGTGAAGCGGCCCGCAAAACGTGGCCGCGCACCTACCTCTACTGGCACCGTGGCCCGGCTGGAGCTAGGTGCTGGAGCGACCGACGCGGAGGCAGCGTTCGACCACTACCTCGTCCAGCTCCAGCGTCTCGGCCGCAAACCGCGGAGCCGCTCATGATCGCCCCCGAGCTGGTGCCTGTGGCACCAGCGCACAACTTGCTCGACCTGCCGCAATGGCAATGGCTCGCAGCCGCTCGAGGGGCCGAGAGGCCCCTCGACGAGCTGCCGGTCGACGCAATCTTCTCCACCTTCCCGCCCGGCACCGAGCCCGACGCCTGGCCCCTCCTGCCGCCCCGAGAGGGGGCGGTCTGGAGCGACCCGCTCGCTTGGCTCGTCGCTGGGCTGATGTTGCTGGTTTTCGTCTTGCTGTTCATCGTAGTCCGAAGGAGCCTCCATGCCCCATTTTCCGAATAGCCGCGGGCGCACCAAGCCGCCCACGCCGCTCTCGAGCTTCGACCCACGCCTCCGTGAGCTTCTGCTGCAAGGCAGCACGGGCGTGGTGGAGGTACCCTGCGCCTCCCGAGGCGAAGCCATACGGCTGAGGCAGCGCTTCAACCAGTTCCGCTTCGCCGCCAAGCAGCACTGGGGCGCCGAGGCGCCCCATGAGTGGGAACCCCTCTACCGCTGCATCGTCCAGCAGGACGGCGCAAAGCTCACCCTCCGCCCCCGCGATAGCGAGTTCGACAGCGCCCTCTCAGGCGCTGGTGCGCTGGGGCCTACGGCCCCAGTCCTCCCTCCCGATTTCCTCGACACCATCACGAAGGATACCGAATCATGAAAAGCCTCTGGTGCAGCCTATTCCACAGCAAGCACTGGCACGACCGCCGCCCCTTCACCCTCATCCGCTGCTTGAAGTGTGGTCGCCTCTGGTCCCACGACTATACCCGGAGGGAGCGAGGCTTCCATCTCGACCACCACGCCATCCGTCCCCCTCGCTCCAAGGAGGTTGAAAAATGACACTTGACACAAGCGGGCGGTGCGCCCATAATACCGCCCGGTTCATGGAGTTAACAGCAATGCCCCTTCGCCCCGGTCGCCCTCTCGTGCCGCACTTGCGCGCCGAATGGAAGCTCTCACTGCGCGCCGCAATCGCCGCCGAGGTGGATCTGATGCTAGAAGACCCGCTCACCCGCAAGCCGAAATACGGCTCGCGCAGCAAGCTGGTTGAGAGCCTGCTCGATGAGTGGATCGCCCGCCAGAAGGGCGACCCGAGCGGCCCTGTCCCAACCCGAGAGGAGCTGGTATCGTGAGCGCCATCGACGGAAAAGTCTGCGTCAACTGCCGCTTTTGGGAGAACGGCCTCTGCCGCCACTCACCTCCGCACCCGACCGGCGACTGGCCTCGCACCAAGGAGAACGACTGGTGCGGGCGCTGGGAGCCCGAAGCCCCGAATCGCCGCCGGGAACGTGAGACGGCCGACACAATGGATGACCTCGCATGACTGAAGTCCGAGATCTATTCCCCGAGATCGAAAAGCGGGACACCCCCTGGCTCCACACCCGAATGGAAGAGCTGCGGGCCACCGCGCCCGGCGGCAACTTCAGGGAGCTTTCCGACGAAGCGCTCTCCGAGCTGCTCGTCATCACGAGGGCGCTGCGAAAGCGCGCCGCGTCTCCCGGCTCCACGGCTCGCGCCAAGAAGGTCGCAGCCTCGTCGCTGGATGCTCTCGCATGAAGGACTTTCGGGAGCCTCCCTTCAAGCTGCCCCGCCTCCTGCTGCTGAATGCAGAGCCGCAGATGGCGTCCAGCATCTCGCTGGCGCTCGGCAGCCACTGCCTCCCATTCGCCTTCGGCGAGCCGTATCGTTCCGCAATCCGCGGCCTCATCAACGAAGGCATCGAGGAAATGGGGCCCAACCCGGAGTTCGTCGAGGTGGGTGAGCACACCTACCTGCGCCGCAACCTCGAAACGATACTGCAAGACAGCTTCGAGGAGCAGCTCGGGGAGGACTTCACCGGACTGCTGCTCGCGCACCGCATGTGGCACGAGCTGCCGTACTTCGCCTGCCTCTCGGTCGAAGACGCCACCGTGCCGAACACCCCAGCCATCCGGCACCTCTGCAACCGCTTCATCAGCAGCAACGCACTCGCAGCAAAGGAGATCTACTGGCTCAACATCAACGGAACAACCATATTCGCCCCTCCGTGGGTGACAGCTAAAGGCATCCGCTTCGGCTCGATGTCTGCCTCGCAACTGACCTCAAAAGCCGAGATCCTTTCGGCAATGGAGATGTTAGCATGACCACCACAGCTTCGCTTCCGACCTACATCGACGCCACCATGATGGCGACCTTCCGCCAATGCCCTCGCAAGTTCTTCACAGAGTTCTGCCTCAACCTGCGGCCTGCCCGGCTCTCAATCGACCTCCACGCCGGGGCCTGCTTCGCGAGCGCGATCGAGAACCTCTACACCCACTACTACGGGAAGGCGGGCACGGTGGGTGTCGACTTCGACACCGCCCTCGCCCGCACGCATGGGCAGTTCCTCGATCAGTGGGGCGACTTCGTCGCAAACAAACCTACCCCGAAGAGCCGCGAGAACGTCTGGCGCGCCGTTGAGACGTATTTCGCCAACTGGCGTCCGGAGACGGATCCGATCCAGCCCTTCGATAAAACGGGAGGCGGTGCTTTCGAGTTCACCTTCGCAATCCCCCTCCCGACCGCCGACCACACCGGCGGCTTCCCCCGCCACCCGAACGGCGAACCCTTCCTGTTCGCCGGTAGGTTCGATCTGCTCGGCCTCTGGCAGGATCGCCCCATCATCCGGGACGAGAAAACCACCACCTCCATCGGAGCACAGTGGGCCGACCAATGGCGCTTGCGCTCTCAGTTCATGGGCTACGTCTGGGCCTGCCAGCAGAGCGGTATCCAGCTCGACACCGTCTGTATCCGCGGCATCGGCATCCTCATGAAGGAGATTAAGCTGGCCGAAGCCTTCAAGACGTATGGCCCCAGCCGGATCGAGCGCTGGTATCAGCAGTTCCAGCGTGATCTGTGGCGGCTCACGAAGTGCTGGAACGAGGGCTACTTCGACTATAATTTCGCCGACGCCTGTACCTCCTACGGAGGCTGTCCGTTCATGGATCTCTGCGAGAGCGATCATCCCGAGCGCTGGTACGATCAGTACGAGCGCCGCAACTGGAACCCCACGCAGAAGAACCCGATCGCCGTCGAGACTCCCGAAGGGAGGGCCGCATGAAAGCCGGGGAGACACCTGTCAGCTTCGAGGACGTCACCGACGTTCTCGTCGCCACCATCGAGCGGATGCGTGACATGCGCCGCCTCTCGGGCTCGCAGCCGATCAGCACCCACGCGCTCGTCTCCGTCATGCTGGAGCAGTTCCGCGACCTGCACGCCAAGAAGATGAACGTCGACACCGTCATGGCCGCAGGCCGCGCAGCGGCGGCGCGAGCCGCCCGCGAGATGCCCGCCCCTCCCACCACCCCCTTCCAGAAGGATACGCCTAAATGAGCTTCTGTCTATCTGGCGAAGTCAAGGTGCTCGCAATCCGCGAGCACTCTCGCACCATCCGAGGCCACAAAGACCCAACCACGGGCTCCGCCCTTCTCGACAGCATCAATCTCGGCTGGTTCATCCACCTGGAGTTCGAGGGCGGCGTGTACGCCTTCCGCTTCGGCACCGACAAACCGATCGGCATCGCAGAAGGCGACACCGTAACCGTAACCGTAACGAAGGACTAACCACCATGCTCTCACCACCAAGCACTCTCCTCATCGGACCCGGCGGGACCGGGAAGACGACCAGCGTCGTCACCCTCCTCGCAGAGGGGCTCAACGTGCGGATGATGGCGACCGAGCCTTCGGCACCCAACCGCGTCATCGAGGAGTGCAAGAAGCGGGGCGTCTCGGACGCCCGGTTCGACTGGCACTTCGTCAGCCCGTCCCCACCCAAGTGGCAGAGCTTGATCGACTCCGCCAACACCGTCAACCTCATGAGCTTGAAAGATATAGCGGACATGCGGGGCGGCATTGCGAAGCAGGACGGGAAGCAGTGGATCAGCTTCCTCAATAACCTCGCCAATTTCACCTCCGATCGCACCGGCGAGGTGCTCGGCGACGTGACGCAATGGGGGCACGACTGCGCCCTCGTGATCGACGGCCTGACGGGCGTCTCGACCATGTCCCGCAACCTGACGGTCGGCCTCAAGCCGAACCCGGCTCCCGGCGAGTGGGGCGTCATGCAGAGCAATATCCAGAACCTCCTGCTCAAGCTGACCTCCGACTGCAAGTGCTTTTTCGTCCTCATCGGCCATGTGGAGCGCGAAACGAATGAACTCACCGGACTCTCCAACATCACCGTCTCAACTCTGGGTGCAAAGCTGGCACCTAAACTGCCCCCGCTGTTCACAAACGTCGTATATGCTAAGCGAGTGGGAACTAACTTCCTCTGGTCCACAGCAGACACGGGAGTGGACACTAAGTCTGGAGATCTACCTCTTAGCGACACCATTCTTCCCAGTTTCAAGCCAATCGTGGACAGTTTCCGCGCGAGGCTGAAAGCCGCGCAACCGGCCCTCGTTGCAACCGCGTAACCGCGAAACCGAAGGAGACTACGAATGAGCTTTGATCCTAATGCGTTCATGCAGAGCGCAGCCGACCCCATGCCGACGCAGATGAACGTCTGCCCGGAGGGCGAGTACCCCTTCATGATCGACAGCGATCCCAAGAGTGTCGCCGTTAAGAACATCAAGGGCGTTGGGAAGGAGTCCGGCAAGCCGTACGACTTCTATCAGATGGAAATCACCTGCCTCCTCGCCGACGAAGCCGTCAAGGCCAAGCTGAACCGCGCCAAGGTCACGGTGCGCTTCCGCGTCAACCTCGATATCGACGGCGGCGGAAAGCTGGAGCAGGGCGAGGGCCGCAACGTCGGCCTCGGCCGTCTCCGCGCCGCTCTCGGACAGAACACTCCCGGCTGGAAGCCCCAGGATCTCCTGGGTGCCGGGCCCTTCATCGGGAAGGTGGAGCACACCACCGTCAAGGATGCCACCTATGCCGACATCGTGCGCGTCGGTAAAGTTAGCTAACTAGCCGTTAAGAGGAAGGCCGCCATGCGTTGCGAGATCGTCAGCTTCGTCGTTCAGGTTGATCCTCGCTACGCTGGCGGCGCTTCCCGCGCCTGCCATCAATGCAACACCCACCTCATGTACGACATAGGCGTCATGGACGAAACCAATCTCTGCCCCGTCGGTAAGGTTGAGAAGGCCGTCGAAGACGGCCTCGCCCGCATCGAAGCCGCTCTCGCGAAAGGAATCTCGTAGTGCCCTTCCTCCCCATCAGCAGCATTCAGATCCGCAACCGGCAACGGGAGGTGGACCGCGCCACCGTCGGACAGCTCAAGCTGTCCGTCGCCAGCAAGGGCCTGATGCACGCTCCCATCATCGCCAAGGACGCCGCCGGCACCTTCCTCGTCGCCGGGATGCACCGCTTGACGGCACTCTCAGAGCTTCATGCTGAAGGTATAAGACCGCTATACGATGGTATAATCGTACCGAGCGGCGAGACACCCATCGTCAACGTCTTCGACCTTAGCCCGGCTGACCTCATGGAAGCGGAGCTGGAGGAGAACATCATCCGCTCCCCGATCTCCTGGCAGGACCGCGCGAGGGCGATCGCCGCGATCCACCAGCTCCGGCGCGAAGCGAACCCCGACCAGACCTTCATGGCAACCGCGAAGGAACTCCTTGCGAAGCAGGGCTCGGACGCCACCCCTTCGGGCACCTTCCGCAAAGCCATCCGCGACAGCGTCCTGCTCGCGGACAATCTTCACAAGCCCTCGGTCGCGAAGGCGAGGAACGCCACGGAGGCAATGGGCATCCTACTCAAGGAGATCGAAAGTGGCGCGGAAGCAGAACTCATCACTCGCCGCACGGCTGGGGCGAACACTATCGTCCGGCTTTGCGAAGTACGTCTGGGAGACTTTACAAAGCTCCTTCCCGACCTGGACGAAGGACTCTTCGATCTTATCATTGCAGACCTCCCTTACGGTATCGGGGCTGACAGTGGAGGCTTCCGGCAACGAACAGTTGAGCATCACAATTACGATGATTCTCCGGAAACCGCCACAGGGCTCCTTCGAGCGGTCCTTAGCGAAGGCTTCCGCGTCACGAAGCCCCGCGCGAACATCTTCATCTTCGGTGACGTCGACATGTTCCCCCTCTTCAAGACCGCCGCTGCCAACATGGGCTGGAAGCCCTTCCGCACGCCCGTCATCTGGCGCAAGAGCGAAGCCGAGGGGCTCGCGCCGTGGGGCCGCGAAGGGTTCCGGCGAACGTACGAAATGATCTTCTTCGCGACCAAGGGCAAAAAGGGCCTGCTGCAATCGCCCGTAGACATCCTCGACGAGAGCCGCGTGGCGCGCCACCATCGCCGCTACGGTCCTGAGAAGCCCGTGGGGCTGCTGGAGCAGCTAATCGAGTGCGCGACCATGCCCGGCGACTATATTCTCGACCCGGTGTGCGGCGCAGGGAGCACCCTGATCGCCGCCCGACACCTCAAGCGCAAGGCGCTCGGCATCGAAATCAATCGCGTTCCGTACAATCTCGCCGTCGTCGCGGCCGAACGTGACCCGATCGAAATCGTCCCACCCCCAGACGCAGAGGAGAACCTCGCATGAAAGCCGCAGCCCTCGCACTGCTGCTCGCCACCACCGCTCCAGTGCAAGCCATCACCGTCTCTTGGGACTTCACCGCGACGCCGAATCCGGTCGAAGCGGGCAGCCTCGTGACCTTTCGCCTGACGCCCACGCTCGGCCTGCCGGATCCCGGCTACTACGCCCCCGGCCTCGACGGCGGATTCTACATCACCTCCTTCGACAGCTTCGGCCACCAGACATACCTAACCGCCTACGGAGTGGGTGAATGGTCCTTCTTCTACCCAGACCCCGGCTCGTTCCTCGCGAGCTATACGGTCGGCGGCTACATCACGCAGGCGCAGTTCTGCGCCCCCTGGGCCTGCCCTCTCCGTCACACCTCCTACAGCTATGGCGGCAGCACAGCCGTCGTCGTCGTTCCCGGTCCCATCGTGGGAGCCGGGCTACCTGGCCTGCTTCTGGCGGGAGCTAGCCTGTTCACCTTCCTCCGCCGCAAAAGGAACTAAGCCTATGAAGAAGCTTCTGCTGGCATCTGTCGCCTGCCTCGCGCTCGCCAGCGGCGCAAAAGCCGACATCCTGGGGGGTCTCGATTGGGACGCCTCGGGTGCTACCCTCTTGCAACTGACCCCGACTGTGCCGACCGGGAATCAGGTGCAGAACCTCCCCTGCATCATCTGCGGAGCCAACCAGCCTCAACAGCCGACCGGGTTCGGTTACAACCTGTTCGGCAATACCGGCAACGCAGACACGGTGGCGTTTTTCTCGACGTCCATCGCCGGTCAACCGCAGACCGGCCTCGCCCTCGACACCTTCGGCGGCGTCGCGAGCGGCTACGCTATCGGTGCCGGAAGCGTCTTCCAGAACGCCCTCTTGGGCAGCCTGGGCTTCTCGGTCGGTATCGACGTCAACGACACCAACACGGCGCAGACCCTCGAGTCGTTCTGGTTCCTGAACTACACGCAGCAAACCGTTCTTGCTGTGTACTCCCCAGGGCCAGGCGGCACGCTGCTCCCAGCGATCAATGACGGGACCGGCTACCCCGACTGGACCCTCACCGGCTTCGACCTGACCGGCATCAACATCGGGGATCGGATCGGCTTCTTCGCTCGCATCACCGGCGCGAACGACGGACCCGACTCCTTCTTCATTGTGCCGGTCGCCGTTCCTGGCCCGGCGGTCGGCGCAGGCTTGCCTGCTCTGCTCGCTGGCGTGATGGGACTCTTCGGACTGCAACGTCTGCGGCGACGCCGCAATGCCGCGTAAGCCTCTCACAGAGGCCCAAAGAAAGGCCCGCCGGCGCTTCGTACTGAGGCGCTGGCGGAAGGCTAATCCTACCTACGCGCACGAATGGCAGATCGCCAACCGTGCCTACGTTACGCGGCAGAAGCGGAAGTACCGAGCCCGAAAGGCAAAGCGATGAAACCCTGTCTGGCAAAGCAGTTCGCAAGAGCATACTTCGCAGCAGGAAAGCGAAATGATGACTTCCGCACCCTCATAAAGCAGATCGACCCAAAGGTCCACATCTCCATGCACACGAAGGGCGCTGCCCTTTTCGTCTTCTCCGACGATAGCTGGGGCGAATGTACCTTTTATGATGATGACACCGCCGACGTGTGGGGCTACCCCAAGCGCGCCCGCAAGGGAGGCAACCTTGGCCTCTGACATTTGGTACGGCACCTCCGGACCGCGCAGCGCCCGCATCGTCGTGGTGGGCGAGAGCTGGGGCTGGGAGGAGCAGCAGGCGCGGGCTCCGTTCGTCGGGCAGAGCGGCCAGGAGCTGCGGCGGATGATCGCCGAGGCAGGGCTGGATCCCGACGAGTGCTTCTACACCAATGTGGTTCCCGAGCGGCCTGACGGCAATGAAATGTGGCGCTTTTTCAGCCCAACGAAGGGAGCGGTAGCTCCCTTCGTTCGTGGCCTCTATCCTCTCCCGAACGTGGTCGAAGGCCTCCGGTGTCTCCATGAACAGCTTAGAGCAATCAAGCCGCTGGTGGTGGTGGCTTGTGGGAACTATGCCCTCTGGGCTCTCACCAATTGCACCTCCTGGTCTACGCCAGCGGAGGCAGAGGGACGAAGGGTGCCGTCAGGCATCATGCAGTGGCGCGGCTCTCAGTGGTATTGTGACGCCGTACCGGACCTTGCCACCCTGCCTCTCGTTCCCCTTATCCATCCCGCTGCAATTCTGCGCGCTTGGTACAACCGCGCTGTCACTGTCCATGATCTTCGGGAGCGCGTCTGCAAGCAGGGACTAGCGCGCGACTGGCGCGGCCCGAAGCCGCAGGTCCACGCCCCGCCCACCTTCGAGCACGCCCGCAGCACCCTGATCCACTGGATCAACTCCTGCAACAACGGCAACAAGCTCCGTCTAATGAACGACATCGAAACAGCGCGCGGACTCATGACGTGTATCGGCTTCGCCGACAGTCCACAGTTTGCCATGAGTATCCCGTTCATTCGAACGGGTTACGGTCAACCGTTTGAGAGCTATTGGACCTATGAGGAAGAAAAGACACTGGTTAAACTCATACGAACCCTACTCAGTCACCCTAACTGCCTCGTTGAGGGGCAGAACTACCTCTACGACATACAGTATATCCAGAAATTCCTTGGCTGTACTCCTCAACATGCTTTCGATTCTATGCTTGCCCACCACCTCCTCTTCCCCGGGACGCCCAAGGGGCTCGACTACCTCTCCTCCCTCTACTGCAAGTACCACTGGTACTGGAAGGAGGACCACAAAGAATGGGACATGCGGGGCAGCATCGAACAGCTCTTGCAGTACAATGCCCTCGACTGTCTCAAAAACTTCGAAATCAATACCGTCCTTAAAGACCTTATACCAAAGCTCGGACAAGAAGCCCAGTGGGCGGAGGAGATGGAAAAGAACAGCCTCGCGCTCGAAATGATGAACCGCGGCATCCGGATCGACACCGGAGAGCGAGGCATGTTCCTGATGAACCTCTGCGCGGAGGCGGACAGCATGGCCTTCTGGTTCAACCGCATCCTTCCGCAAGAGTTCGTCTCCCCCGACGCCGGGAAGGGCGTGGCCGCGTGGTGGCAATCACCCCACCAGCAGCGCCGCTTCTTCGGAACCGACCTCGGCTTCAACCTCCCCACCAACCGCAAGACCGACCGCAAGACCTTCAACGGCGAAGCGCTCACGCAGCTTGGCGATCGGCATCCCGAGTTCATCCGCCTCTTCGAGGCGCTCGAACTTTTCAGAAGCATCCGCGTCTTCACCAACACCTTCGTGAGAGCGGAGCTGGACGACGCCCCCGGCGGAAGCCGCATGAGGTGTATGTTTAACACGGCCGGAACGGAGACGTTCCGGTGGTCGTCCTCCGAGAACGCCTTCGGTCGGGGCACGAACCTTCAGAACATACCGAAAGGCGAGGAGGACTAGCATGGTGCCCGTAATGGTGATCTCCCCCTACGCCGGGAAGAATCCCGCCGAGGTCAAGGTCCACGTCGACTACGCCAACCGCTGTATGCTCGACTGCCTTTACGCGCACGGCGAGGCCCCCTTCGCCACGCATGTGCTCTACACGAAAATGCTCGACGACCAAGACCCGCAGCAGCGCGCGCTCGGCCTCCAAGCCGGGGACGAATGGGCCAAGCTCGCCACCCGGCTGGTCGTCTACACCGACTACGGCTTCTCGGACGGCATGAACGAGACGATCAACAAGAGCGGCAAGCCCTGCGTCCACCGCTCCATCGGTCCGAATCCGAGCGGCCAGCCGAACGAGGGTAAATGAACCTCACCTTCACGAAGCTGCACCCGGAAGCGGCGCCTCCGATCCGCGCCTATGGATCGAGCGCCGCCTGGGACTTGGCTGCCTTCCTGAAAACACCCGAGGGGCGTTATCGCACCTTGACTCTCGCCCCGAGATCAACTATCCTAATCCCCACGGGCCTTTCACTCCTCGCACCACCCGGCTCGGTCCTCCTGATCTGTTCCCGTAGCGGGCTCGCGGCCCGTTCCGTATTCGTAACCAACTCGCCCGGCGTGGTCGATCCCGACTATGTTGGTGAAATCAAAGTCCTCCTCAGCAACGGAGGCATGGAGCCCTATTATGTCCAGCACGGAGACCGGGTCGCTCAAGCCCTCATCGTCGGCCTCGTCAACTGCACCCTTGCCGAGTCCGCTGCCCTCCAGCTCACCGAGCGGGGCGATAAAGGCTTCGGTAGTACCGGCCTTTAAGCTGCCCAACGTCCGCCGCTTGTTCATTCCCGATAAGGGCTACATGCTCTATGAGGCTGACCTCTCAGGAGCGGACGGGCAGGTGGTCGCCTGGGAGGCAGACGACAAGGAGCTGAAAAGCTGGCTCCGCGACGGCACCGATATGCACGTCCGGCACGGCATAGAGGTGGGTGGCGAAAAGGAGCTGCTGACGCTCTCACCGACCAGCTTCCGCTACTATCAGCTTCGCCAATCGTACAAGCACGCCACCCACGGAGTTCATTATGGAGCGTCAGATTATGCTCTTACACGTCACCCTAGCATCGCGTGGCCTCGCCATAAAGCGCAGCGCTACATTGCGAACTATTTTGCCCGACGACCCGGCGTCAAAGAATGGCATAATCGTACAGATCACAACTTACGAACTTCCCGAACCGCGCGAAACGCATTTAACTATCGCATCATCTACTTCGACCGGGTGGACGGGCTCCTTCCACAAGCTCTCGCCTGGGTTCCCCAAAGCACCGTGGCCCTCGTATGTTTCAAAGGCGCTCTGAGACTCCGCAAAGCGCTCCCTTGGGTGGAGATCCTGTTGCAAGTCCACGACTCCCTGCTGTTCCAGGTGCCCATGCATCGCGCCGACAGCGTTCCGCTGTTCCGCGAGCACTTGGCTGTGGAGGTGCCCTACCCGAATGACCCCCTCGTGATACCTTGGGGCATGGCCCGCTCCGAGAAGAGCTGGGGAGAGGTTTCTAAGGTGTAAGCGGGCAGTGTCTGGTGGCGACACCGCCCGGTTCAAACTTTTCCATAAAGTCAACGAGAAGCCGAATGGCGCGAAACTTCCCCAACTGGCTTACCGCGTACGCGACGTACACGGCTGACAGCGAGAGCCCTCGCGAGTTCCACCTATGGACGGGCATCTGGACACTGGCAGGCGCCCTCCGGCGCCGGGTGTGGATCGACATGAGGAAATTCCAATGGACCCCCAACTTCTACATCATCCTGGTCGGCCCTCCGGGGATAGTGAACAAGTCCACAACCTCCCGTACTGGGATGCGCCTGCTAGAGCAAGTGGATGGGATCAAATTTGGGCCGCCCTCTATCACTTGGCAAAAGCTAGCGGATTCCCTATCGGCCGCTGCCGAGCATATGAAACATACAAAGCCGGACGGGACCGACGGCTTCCTCCCCATGAGCTGCCTGACGATCCAGGTGTCGGAGCTGGGCACATTCCTCAAAATCGAAGACGGTGCTCTTGTCGACGTTCTTGTCGATTTGTGGGATGGGCAACTAAGCACATGGGGACACTCTACGAAGATGTCGGGGGACGTGATAATCAAGAACCCCTGGCTGAACATAATCGGCTGCACGACCCCCTCGTGGCTGAAGGCGAACTTCCCGGAACACCTGATCGGGGGCGGACTCACCTCCCGGATAATCTTCGTCCACGGCGAGGAGAAGACCCAACTGATACCGTATCCTGACCAGCACCTTCCACCCGCCGCCTACTTCAAGCTCGAGAATGAGCTGATCGCCGACCTTAAGGACATAGCTAAGCTATCGGGCGAATACCGTCTCACCACGGAGGCCCGTACCTGGGGCGAGCAGTGGTACACGAACCATTGGGATACGGGCCTCCGCCCCAAACACTTATCGTCCGAGAGGTACGGCGGCTATATTGCGCGGAAGCAGACCCACCTCCACAAGCTGGCCCTCATTATCGCGGCAGCGCAGGGGCCGCACCTCATCATCGAGAAGCACCATCTGGAGCTAGCCGAAAGCCTGCTCGTTTCGACTGAGCCGCACATGATGAAGGTCTTTGAGTCGATCGGCATCGTTCACGAGGCCCGCCATCTGGCGGAGCTGCTTCCCTTCCTCCGAGCGCACGGCTTCCTAACCGCCGACCAGCTTTGGAAGTGCGTGATGAATCTGATGAGCTTGAAGGACTATGAGGAAGCACTGAAGGCGGGACTGAAAGGCGGAACGCTGTGTATCGCTCAGAACGGCGTCTCGCAAGGGATCGCTCTCGCGGCCACCATTCCCCCGAAGGGGGCTAACGGACCTTCTCCTTCTCAATCCGCACCCTAGCATCGCCTCCCGGGTACAGCCGATCAACCTCTTGCGCGATCGGAATCTCCCGCTTCCTGATCGGAATCCCCGTCTCGGCAGCCTGCGCTCCCTTCGCCCGGTTCCGGAAGGACTGCGCCATAACGTCTCGCGAGATCACATACATGGACGCGGGGGTGCCCGCCACCTCCCGATTGAAGCCGATCCGCGCTTCGTTCACCCGCTTGAACTCCTCCGGATCCTGCCGCGACTGCCACAACTGGCTCAAAATCGTCTGCTGCCGCGACTGCCAGTAGACGTTCTCCTCCATCTTCGCCATCCTCCGATCCCACTCGTTCGTCAGACGCGCAGGTTGGAAGCCGAGCGCCAGTTCAATCATCTCCGCGACGTGCCACGGATCCGTCCGATCATAGCGCATGACGGTGTTGCCGCGCACGTCCCTCTCTCTTCCCTCCTCAAACGCCCTGAACCCGGTGCTGACGGACTTCAGAAAGCGCGGCATGATATACTCATAGGCTTTCCGATCGTCCCAATGATACCCGCTCTGCATAAATTTGTAGAGCGAGAACGGCATCCCGCCGTACACGGCTCCTCCGGCCTGCGCCAGCCCTTGCAGCGCCGCCTTGTCCTTATCCTTCGACGTCGCTATTGCATTCAGATCAACCGGGATACCTCGCCCGAGGCTGATCGCCCGGCTCATGTCCACCTGTCCGGAGCGGTGAGCCGCACCGTAGCCCGTCCTGTCCTCCCGGACCTTCGGGCCGGGGACGCCCAGGTGCTGAAGCGCCGCAGGTGCTCCGAAGCCGTTCCGGCTCATCCCATGCAGGATCAGGTCGGCCCATTCGGCATCTTCCGCCTCGTCGTCGCCGAGAAGGCCCATGATGAGCTTCTTGATCTCCTTCTCGGAATCCCAATCCTTATCGAGGGCTTCGCCGAGAATCCGAATCAAGCCTTTCACGTCCTCCGCGAACGGCCACCCCATGAGTCCGCCGAGGGCGCTGTACGCCAGCAAACCGCGCCACCGCGTACCTTTGTTGTTCCAGTACATTGCGAGCATGTTCACCGCAAAGCTCTTAAAGATGAACACCGTCCGCCACTTCCCGCGCATAAACCGCGGCTCCGCATACTGCTTATAGATGCCCTGCGTTTGCTCCGTTGCGTCCTTCGCCGTCACGAACGCAGCCGCGCGTGCCGCGGGGTCTGGCACGGTGCTGCCGAGTTGCAGCAAAATGCTCTGATATTGCAACTGGTGCTTCTGGACGGATTCCTGAACGTACTTTGCGTTCGGGTTGCTCTTCGCCAGCGCATAGGTCGCCCGGAAGGTGACGCGGCGGTTGAACTGCTCTGCGAGTTCGAACTGCTTAGCGGACCACTCCAACGTATTGTGCCACGCCCGCGACGCGTATCCTTTCGTGCTCCGGGTGAGATTGTCCAGCTCCGCGACGGCCGCCATTTCGGGAGCCATCGCCTCCGTAATCGTGCCCGCCTTAATGCCTTGATCGAGGGCCCAGAGCTGTTCATCCGTCTGGGTCGCCATCGTCCCCTTCTTATAATAGCTGCTGATGCTGGCCCCCGCGCGGATGATCGCGGCGATCGACTTCCCGTCCCCGAACTTCGCCCCCAAGAAGGGCATGGTCGCGAGCGGGATCTGCGTGGTGTTCAGCAGCGCCGCCGCCGGGACGAACCCCAGATACCAAAGGAAGCCCATGCTTCGCAAGATGGCGAAATCCGGCCTCGGGTCGAGCCGATACGCCAGGTGCTCCTCGACGAATTTGGCAATATCCTCCCGCTTCCCGAGCGCCCGTTTCGACCCTCCCTGCTGATACATGCCTTCGGCGGACTCCTTCAGGTCCTTCGCCTCCTGCTGCGCTGCCTCCTGGAACTTAATCCTTCCGAAGAAGTGAGCACCGTGGAAGAAGAAGTTCGCATAGCCTCGCATGAAATCCTTCGACGACCCCGCCACCAGATTCTGAGACGAGAACCTGTGCTTGAACGACTGGGTGGGGTGCAGCTCAAACTTGAGTTCGTCCATCGCCGCCTGCTGCGACGGCGAGAGCACCAGCTTCTGCTCAATCAGCTCCAGCATCCCCGGCGGAAGGCCCACGAGAGGCCTCACATCCTTCACCCTATAGCTCGGCGTTACGGTGCCGCCGGGTGGCTTCTGCTGCTCCAACTGCACCATCGCCGCGTTCCGCTTCCGCCGCGTATCGAACGATTCGCGATGGATGATCTTCCCAGTCGAGTCCCGCATGATCGCGAGCCAGTTGCCGAACTGCATCCCCGGCACGAAGGGCTTTTTCAGGATATTGTTGATCTGCACGTCGATATCGTGGTAGGCCACCTGCCTTCGCAGCGGATCCGCGATCTTCCTCGCCTTGCTCCGCAGCTCCGTCCGATAGTCCACGATGACCTGCTTGTAGGAAGCCATGACGTCCGCGAAAGCCTGCTGCCCCAGCTTATTGACGCCATGCTTCGCCGCCAAGGCATCCAGCTCGAGCGGCGTGGGCATCCTCTCCACGCCCTGCTGCTGCTCCTGAGGTGTCAGGTAGCGCATGTTGCGGTAATCGTCGATCATTCTGCTGATCGAATCCTGCTGGTTGAGGTCGCCCGCGTTCTTCCATCCCTTCAACACCCGCGTCCCGGTGTCGACCATGTTGCTGATAGCGAGATCCCACTGTTGGATAATTTCGCCGTAACGCGTGAGCGGTCCCAGATGGAGGTTCGCCGCCACCAGATGTGGAAGCCCCACCCCATACTGATAGACCTTATTGAAGTAGTCGGCGTAAGCGGCGAGCGCCTTGCCCTGCTGCTGCGCCCCCGAGGGGAGCGGAACGCCGTCCAGCGCCGTCCGAATATCCTGCCCCATACTCGTCTGAGGCACCGCCTTCATGGTGGCACCGTCGGCGTCCATTGCGCGTTGATTCGCAGCTTGCGAAGCAGCGTCTGCCCCCGCATGGATCTCCATGCGCTGATTCTCGACCTTCCGCATGACCCACGAGAGGTAGTCCTCGACGGCGACATTCGGCTCCGCCGTCCCGAAGCGCCGCCGGAACGCCGTATAGCTCTCTCGCAGCTTCGTCGCCAGACTCTTGAAGTATTTGTCGATGACCGTGAGCGCCTTCTCGTTGGTCGTAAACCAGCGCGCAATCTGCTCCGCCTGATACTCGTCCTGCGAGAGCCAATAACGCCGCTTCTCAGGATCCACATTCCCGAGATTAACATCACCTACCCATCGCTCTCCCTGTTTCCCTCTCTGATGCCGCAGACTCGTCTGATCGCGACGAATCGTGTTTGCAATCACGAAGTTGTCCCGCGTGGCGAGCGTGTTGTTCCAGGACTGGCTAGGATCCGCCTCCCGTTCCGCCTTCCACGCCTCAAAGTGCGATGAAAGTGCCAACTTGATCTTCAGCGGCGCACCCGCAAGGTGCTCGAGGTCGATGATATGGGCGAATTCATGCGAATAGGTCGCGTAAAGCTCTTGCGCGTCGAGGTGCCGCCGCGGCGAGATCGTGATCGTCGCCTTTATCAGCTTTCCCGTCTTGCTGTTGACCAGCACCTTGCCGTTCGTGGGGTCGCGACTGAGCCATGACACCTCTCCCGGCTTCGTCTTCCCCTCATGGTAGAAGCGGGGATCATCCGTCATCCGCACCTCGATCGGAATATGATCGAGCCCGAACTTGACCTGCATCACTTCCGTGAACTGCACCAGCGCCCGCGCTGCCTGTTCGAATTCCTGTTGCCGGGCATCCGGCACCACCGCGATGCTGCTATCCTTCGACAGGAACGAGGTCCCCTTCGGCCCCTCCATGACCTGCGAGAATAACGGCACCCCCTTCCTCACCTCCGTCTGCATCTCCGGCGTGATCCTGACGCCTCCCCACGTCAAGTGCGTCGTCGTCCCGAGAGGGGTAATGTCGGGAACCTCGAACCGGAAGGCCTCCAGCGTCCCGCCGAGCTTCGTTCCCCACTTCGCATACGCGGACGGAATCTTCTTCCCATAGAGGTTCTGGAAATGCGCATCGAGGCCCGGATTCGTCGCTCCTCCCCACTCCGCACTCACCTGCTCTGGGGGCGCGAACATGATTCCATCATAACCCTCGTCGGCTGCCATTCGTAACAGCCGCTTCACAATAATCTCATGCCATTGCGCCTTGAACGGCACATCCGCGACCCCGCCTTCGAGCTTCTTTATCTTTGCTTTTGCGGCGTCCCGGTCCGCCCCAATCGCGAGCCAGTCTCGATGGCTCTCATCAACCGCCCTAATCTCCTCCTGTCGCCACGCAACCTCCCTCTCCAACGTCTTCCAAGCAGGATGTGACGTCTCCATCCGGTTCTGCTGCTTATAAAGCTCCTTCAGCTCCTCTCGCCTCCGCTCTGCGAACTTAAGATCCACCGCTGCCGCGTCCTTGTACTCCTTATCGAACTTCTCAAATTCGGCCTTCGCAGCGGCGAGCGCCTTCGGATCCTGATAGCCCTCCACCGCTCCCTTCTGCTTCGTATCATCCTGGATGCTGCGGATCGCGAGAATCTTATTCCCATTAACGTCCCTCGCATCATACGCCTGCCCCCAACCGATCTTATTCACAAGGTCCGTGAAGTGCTTGGTGCTGTAGACGTCCATCCGCGGCCCTCCGGCCGGCGCCGGAGCGGCAGCGCCCCGCTGCTGCGGACGGAATATCGCAAGATCCCCACCCCCCTCCTCCCGAACCGTGTATGCATCCTGGAGCGCCATCTGCCGATCAGTCCCGCTCCCACGGAGCTGTCCCTCATCATCATAGACGTGCCACCGTCCGTTCGGCTCCAGTTGGGCGTTCCAATCCTTCGGAAGCTGTATCGGCTTTTCACCTTGCCCGAAGGCGGGCAATTTCAGCACCACCTCCCTCGGATTCGTCATCCCCATCTTCGGCATATAGCTATCATATCGCGCGAGGCGATTCGGATTGACCTTCCTCTCAATGAAGATCTGCGCCTGCGATTTCGTCGGCTCCGGCCTCCCTTCAATGAAGCCGTCCGGATTCACTGCATAGAAGTTATAACCGGCGACCCGGCTCCCCGCCCTCACGACCTGCCACCCCGGTGCCTCCGCATAGTCCATCTCCCACGCCTGAATGACCGGATAGCTATACCGCTCCTGGAAGCGGATCGTCCCCGGCTCCCACACCTTCAGGAGGTTAGCCTCAATCGGGAAGTCCGGAAAGAGCTGATTGTCCCCCGGCGGCTGAATCGGCTTCCACTTGAACGCCATCTTGTTCCCATAAACGACGGTTTCCACCGTTACGGCCCGTTCCGTCATATGCGTTATCAGATCATCCTTCGAGATCTGTCCGCTCCCCTGACTGTCCAGCCATTCCTTAACGCCGAGCCACTCCAACTCCTCCTTCTTCACGCCCGGCCCCTGCATCGCCCGCCAGAAGCTGTCCGCCGTCCCCGTGCCCGGCAGTTCCTGCCTGGCATGTTCGACGGCTGCCGAGTAGTACCACTCCGGCCTCTCCGAAATTACCGGCCTGTGCGGAGCCGCCTTCGGCGCCTCTGCCTCTGCGGCCTTCTGCTCCTGCTTCGCGGGCCGCTTCATATCTCCAAGGCGCTTCCGCGCTTCGATAATATCGAACTGGAGTTCGCCGTATCGGGGCTCCCCCTCCTTCCCCTGCTTCTTCAGCTCCCGGCCTTCGTTGACCATCGCCTGAATCTTCGCCTGGAGCTGGGCGGCCCCATCGGGCTCCATTCCCTCGCTCGCCTTCGGCGCAGCCTGTGCAGCAGGGGCCTCGGGCTCCACCGTCTCGGAAGGCGAGGTCTTTGACACTGGTCCCGTACGACCCCTGCTGCTGAAATCCTGATCCTGAGCGAACCCAACCTTGGCATCCGCCTCCGTCCA